>Ga0179593_1592233_pt1 | contig 11215 bp, 14 predicted proteins | sample CZODoug2_1_08_16_FD_185931 | JGI IMG/M metagenome (GOLD analysis project Ga0179593, IMG submission 185931) | Vadose zone soil fungal communities from Angelo Coast Range Reserve, California, USA - CZODoug2_1_08_16fungal (PacBio error correction) | ecosystem: Environmental > Terrestrial > Soil >... | reverse complement strand
GATTTTTTACCTCCACGCCATCATTGACGCTTTCTCTTCCCTCCTTTCCGTCTCGCCGGGCGAGCCGCCGCTGAAAGTGCTTTCCTCTTCTTTTCTTTCTTAGTTGTGTTCCTTTCCCCTGAGGAACAGATTTTCCCGTGTTGGGTCAATATGCCTTCTTTTTTTCCCCGACGTCCGCGCCTAGTTAGTGAGTTGTTTCTCCTTTTTCTCTTTTTCCTTTGGAATCATTGATGATATCTCTTTCCTTGGCAGTTTGTTCATACGCCTCTCCCTTCTTTCTTTTCAACGACAGATTCGATGGATTGGCCCCCCACCCCTCTTCTTGGAGAACCGGTTTGCCCCAGGCAAGAGAATTGTCTTCTGCCTCTCGCGGCCGTCGCCGCACTTAGATTTTCTTCTTCTTTTCCTTTTCCTTCTGACCTAAGTTGATGTAATTCCCCTTCTTTCTTCCGCATTGGACCCTTTCTTTCTTTTTTCCCTGCGGATGAAGAGAGAGTTCGCTTCTTTCCCCTGTGCGGATGTCAAATATAGCCCCCCCCCCCTTTCTCCAGCTGGCGGCCAGAGGAGCTCCCCCCCCTCCCTAATACATTTTCTCTTTTCCATTGCCGACCGATTAGGTGCTCGGCCCCCCCCCTTGAATTCAAATAAAAAAAGATATTATTTTTTTATCCTCTTCTCTGAGGAGAGCCAAGGGGGGTTCCTGACCTTCCTTTTTAATAGGTCTGAAGGGTTTTCTCTCCCTCTCGTTGGGCTCGATATAGATAGTGTCCTCTTTTCCTCTTTCTTCCTGGTGGTTCTTCTCTTCCAGGTATGGAGAGCTTGGATTATATTCTCCGTGAAAGCCAGTTTTCCTTCGTCAATGGTGTTTGCCCTTCCTCCGGCTTCCCCCTTCTCTTCTCCGGTTCTTTCACAGCGGTGTCGACTCTCCCCCCCGTGTTGCGTAGAGCCAATAAGGCATTCTTTCCCCATTTTCCCAGTCCGTATGGAGAATTCTTCCCGCGAGCATAGTGTCTCCTTGCTGATCGTCAGAGGAGTTCTTTTTTCCTGTTCAACCATGTTTTTTTTTCCGCGGGATTTGCTTCTTCATCAGGCGCTCGCCTCTTTCTCCCTGGGAGGCTTGCATGCAAAAGGCACATTGTTCGCGTTTCCTGCTTTCAGCGCTGGTTTTCCTCACTCTACTGTCCCGGGATTTCTACCCTTTTTATCCCCCTTCCCCCTCCTGTTGCGGGTCACTTTTTTTTTTTTTCCCCCTCTCCACAACAAACAAAGGAATGCCCTCTCCCCCTTGTTCCACCCCTTTCTCGATATATATTTCTCTTCCCTTTTTCCCCGCGCCGAAGCATCTTAGGGGGTACTTCCCCCTTGACCAGCCTTTTCTTTCTTTAGTGGTTGGCTCTTTTTCTTCCGTCTAATAAGACGGGACTTTTTCTTTCCCTTCCTCTCTCTCTTTTCATAATCCCCCTTTTTTTTTTCCTCTTCTTCCGGCGCCCCGTCTTTTCGGCTTTCCCCAAGCCCGCGCGCCAAAACACTCCCCCCCCCCTCTTGTTTTTCTTTTCGGTTCAAGGGGGATCTTTCCTTCCCCCCGAGCTGCTCGCGAAGAAGAGCTTTCCATTCAGAAGTCTTCGGCGATAGAAGGATTTCGGTGGGGCGGCTTTTTTGGTCCTGAGCGGACGTTCCTTTTTGGGCGATGATTGAAGTTCCCCCCCCTCCCCTTTTCTTCCCCCAAAGGGAGGCATAGGTCTCGGGTTGCTGGAGAAAGCCAGGCCCCCTTGAGGCGTCCCCCGCGCGTTCCCTCCTTGACCCCTGTCCTGTGGAAAGGCCTCTGCAAGAAGGACCCTCCTGGTCATGTTCCTAACCGGCTAAAACCCTCCCTTATTCGATGCTGCCTCCCCCCCCCCAGCAGAAAAGCCCCCCCCCGGCCGCAAGAGCGATCTATTCGCTCCGTTCCCCATACGCGCGGCATCCAGTTTCCGATTTTCGCAACCCGCCCGCCTTTCTCTTTTTTTGTTGTAAGACAGAGACTCCTCTTTTCTTTCCTTGCCAAGGACGCGCCTTTTCATGGCAACCCTCTTTGCTGTGTTTTTTTTTTTTCCCTGGGCGAGGATTCCCCACCCCCGCGCAGATAAGCGAGCCCCCCGCCTACGACGGCACCCCCTTTTCCCCACGAGGAGATTCCTCCTTTGATCGCTCCCCCCCCCCCCCACTTCCCTATACACAAAAGACTTTCTTTTCTTTCCCTGTTATTGCTACCGCTCTCCGCGCTCTTCTCCTTATTTGTAGGCTTTTTTTCCTTCCCTCCGAGTCTCTTCCCTGTCTGGCCATCCCGATGATGGCAAGAAGAATTGTTCCCTTTTCTTCGGTTACAATGTATTGGCAGGAGGCAGAAAGAGCGATTTTGCCCCCCCTTTGCGAGGAGTGGACCTCCCTTCATCCGCCAAGGGTACGCCCCGCTCTTTTTAACCCACTTCTTCCCTCACCTTCTCAGCACGGAGCCCCGCTTGCTTCCTCCCCTCGCAACGCTTCCAATAAATTTTCTTAGAAGGCAGCAGTAGAACCCTTTTCCCACTCCTAACTTCTCGTGACTTCCTTTCTCGCGGTGACTGAAGAGTCAATTTCCTTCCATCAATAAGGAAGGTTCCCCCCTCAGGCAACCAGGCAGAAATGAATTTTCTTCCCGATCGTTTTTATCTCTCCTTTCATGGTCCTTTTTTTTAGAACCAAATGAAGAACGTCCCCCTTTTATGATCATCCAATGACATTCCTGTTTCCCCTTCTTCCCCCTCGACCCTTCACCTCCTCTCCTCCTTCTTCCCATCTTTTTTCTGCGTAAGATCCTTTTCCCTGCAGATTTGACCCCCCTCCTTTGGGTTAAACCCTCTTTTTTCACAGATTCCACCCTCTCATCTCCAGGGAAGCGTCCCCCCCTGGCTCGCAAGGATACCCCCCTCCTTCAGCGCATAGGAATGATTTGCTTTTACACCTTCTCCTTCGGGTTGCAAAAGACACCCTTTCTCTTTTTGTTGTAAAGGTAATTTCCTTCCCCCTACCCCTTTCCCTCACAAGGGATAGGGGTTTCTTCCCTTTCTTTCATTCTTATTCCCCCCATTCCTACCGGTACCCGAGCTTTTTCTTTTTGCGGGAATTTTTTTAAAGCAGGGCGACTCCCCCACAGGATGTACGCCCCATACGGTTCACTCTTCGGTCAAGTTGTCATGCGTCGCCCGCATCGGACTAAGTATTTTCTCCCCTTTTTTTGTAAGGGACAAAAACCCCTCCCCTTTCCTTTTTCCCCCTTCGGAAGTCAGTTCAATACCTTAGCCCTTCCGCTGAATAACGGTTCTTTTAGGCACGAGGTTTGCGACCCGAGCCGCGCAGTGAAACCCTTTTCTTCGCCTCGCCTTTTAGCACGCCGAGAACCAAAAGTTTGTCGGTCTGGTGTTTTCTTTCGCCCCGCTCCTTGTTAGGCAATTAGGGCCTTCTTTTTCAGGCGACAACCTACTTTCTCTTTTCCCTTCCTCTACTGAGCACTCTTTTTCTTCTCTTCCTGTTTCCTTCTCGGCGGCTACCTTCGTGGTTTTTCCCTTTTCTCGGTACGAACGTGTGATTTCCCCCTTCTTTTTTTCCTTGCAGATCGAAAAGTCCAACATCACGTGTGCGGTCTCCTCTCTGGCCCAAAATGCTGTGCGCTTTTCCTTCAGGCGCGCAGAAGCGGCTCCCCGGTGCCCTTCCACGTACGTTGCATTCCAATGCTTTTCGCATTTCGGGAGTATGGTCTTTCTTCCGACAGCACGATTTTCTTAGTGACTGTGAAGTTTTTCGAGCTTTTCCGCTCTACGCCCACTGAGTATGGAATCTCTTTTCTCTCGAAAAAAATTCTTACTCTCGGCAGATCCTCTTTCCTCCTGAGCACATTTTCCACCCTTCTTTTTCTTCCTCCTCACTCAGGTGTTTTTTTCTTTCTACTTCCTTGGAGATCGGCCGAGGAGAAGGGCTTTGCGGATCGGGCCGCGAACTTTTTCTTTTTCCCCTTTGGCTTTTCCTTCGATGCCTGCAAAAATTGGTTGCTGCTCCTTTCTTTTGAGGGATGCCAACCTCCCCCTTTATCGCTTGTAGAATTCTCTCATTCCTTTCCCCCTCCCATATACATAATTTCCCTTCTTTCTTGTTACTTCCCTTCTCGAGCTTCTCTTCCTCCTAGTAAGGGGCTTTTTTTCCCATTGGCCCGGATAAGAATCACCCTTTGTGCTGCACCTGATCTTGTTCCTTTCCTTATGGCACTTGACCAAGCAGGTTCCTTCCACTAGGTTTGCCGGTTGGAAAAAAACCGACGTTCTTTTCTCCTGGAATTCAACGAAGGACTTCTCATACCTTCTGCAGTCCCTCTTACTGAGTTTTTTTCCTCCCTCCCCCCCCGTCGGTCCCGAAGGGCAAATAACAGGAGAGGTCTTCTTTTCTCCCCCCCCAAACGGGGTGTCTTAGGCAAGTGGCACCTTCCCTTGTTCAACTTCTTGCTTTTTTCCCCCCTTTACCTAAGATGCAAAAAGTATTTCGTTACCTTTTTTTGGTATACTTCTGCGCTGACTACTTTTTCTTTCCCCCTTAGAGGAGGTTTGTTTTTCCCTGTTTTCTTCTGCCTAAGCCGTGGGTAGTGGTCAGTCCCTACACAGGGAAAAGTAGTGCGCTTCCCCTCTCATCGTCCGCCCGGCGTGATTAGCCCTCTTTTTCCCCCCTCCCCCAGGGCATGATTTTCCTGCCTCTGTCATGCAAAGAAAGAACTCATATCAATGAAGGGAAAATTCCCCCCCTCCGATGTAAAGGGGGTGAGTAGTCATCCTTACCATCAGAATCCTGTTTTCCCGTTGAGCTTGAGAGTGGCCTGGCATGCGCCGAGAACGCCCCCTTCCCGTCCTCAGTTTTTTTTCCGCAAGTGAGAGAAGGCGTCTCCCTCTTCCTAGGCGATGTTTTTTTTCAAAATGCGAGGGTGGTATATTTCTGACCCGCGGGTTTACCCCTCTCTTGTTCATCTGCACGACGAGCGCCTCCCCCCCCATCCGTTTTCTTTTTTTGTGTCCACTATCTTTCGGGAGGAAAGGCTTTTCCCTTTATTCTCATCACGTCTTTCCCGTCTGTTCGTCTTTCTTCTCCCCGCCCTAGCGCTTTCTTGGAAGAGATCCACTTTCCCTTTTGTTTGGCCGAGGAGCCACCGGTTTTCCGGAAATATCTTTTTTTTCCATTCCCTTTCTCCGCCCCGGTCTTTCCCCTCTTCTTCACTCGTGGGTTGGCTCCTTCTGTTGACCCTTTTCCTTCTACTTCAATGGAGGGAAGACGGTGAATCTTATTTATATCTAGATCGAATTGGGACCCCTTCTTTTTTTTGATTCGATGCGTTTACCTCTTTTCCCCCTCTTACTCTCGCCACTGCGAACATAAGCTTGGCGGCGCTCCTTTCGACTGAGTAGGCAAGAATAAATGCTTTGTTTTCCTCTTTTTTGACCGATTCGTTTGCTGTGCACCCCCCTCCCCCCAGCGCAGGAAGCGAACCCTCCTGATCCTTTGCAGCAGGAGAGCTTTACCCCCCTTAATGGCCGAGGCATTCTCCCTCTATTTGGATGTCTATTCGAGGAGCTTTTTAGATATAGCAGTGGCCCGCTTCTTTTCCCTTATTCTTGATGTTTTCCTTCCTTGAGCTTGGATCAGCTCCTGTTTCTCCGTCACGCAAGGCGTATTCGTTTTCCTAATGTGTTTTGCACTTGAAGAAATTTCCTCTTTTTTTCGTTTGCCAATTCATCCCGGAAGGATTTTCGCTTTCTTTCCTTCCTTTTCGGTTGAGTGCCCTCCTTTCGTCGTCGCGTATGAGAATCGAAGAGAGATAGTTATCGGCTATTTGTTTTTTCGTTCTGCTGGGGTGAGTGGTCTCCCCCCTCCCCTTGGATGCTGGTTTTCGCGGTGATTATGATACTTCGTCATCATTTCCCTTCCTTACATGGGCTTACCCATTTCCCTTCCCTTTTTTAGTGTCTATTTATTTCGCGGGATTTAAGCGCGGGGTACAATGCTCACTATAGGAATGGCCCCCTCTTTCTTCCCCCCCACGTACTTCTCGGTGCTAATATGAAGCCCTTTTTTTCTTTTCATCTGTGCCTTCCCATCTACTCCCCACTGGCCTTGACGCTAAGAAGAACTCCCGACACCCCTTCTTCTATTCCCGGTTTACAGAGAGTCTTTCCTCCTCTCTCTCTCTTTTCTCTCGATTCAAATTGAACCTCATCTTTCCTTCTCTCGCGGTTTCTTTAGTCTTCTCATTCTCTTTTTCCTTCCTCTTCCCAGCGGTGAATCCCCCCCCTTTTCCCCCGTTTTTTTTTGATAGAGATTCAACGATGGTAAGTCTTCCTTCCCCCTTCCCTTTCCGTTACACGCCGACGCGAAAACCACCTCTACCCCTTGTCAAGGTTAATCTCTTCTCTACCTCCCTGAGAGAGACTTCTTTTTTTTTCTCAATACCTGGAAGAAGATAGAGATCGGACTTTTCTTTACTTGCAGGTTCCGTCCGATGTGTTGTGTTCCTTTTCCTTGTAACAACGAGAGGGAAAAAGTGCCCACCCTTTCTAGCACCGAGGTACGTGGTGATTCTCCATCCCTCTGATTGTCTGGCCCGGTACACCGAGATGTCCCCCCTCCTCCCGGCCCTGAGGGCGACTGCCGCCCCTCTTACGGGACTGAGAGAGGAAGCTTTTGATTTCCTTTTTTCTCCTCAGCAAACACAGCAGAAAAAAATTCTCCCGCTTTCTTCCCCCCAAAGACTTCCGCTTTCCGGCCTCCCTTCGGCTTCTCTCCCAATTACGCGCGGAATCATGGGCTCTTTCCGAAGCAACCGGCCGATGGGAGATTTCTTCCCTAAGTACGAGAAGAATCCCTCCCTTTGCCCTTCGACCTGCCTTCGTCAAGTTTCCCCCTTGACTCTTAGGAATGTCAGCATGGCTTTCCGGCTTTCCTTTTCTTTTCCCTCTCCATTACGAGCGAAGCCCATTATCCCCCCTTCCCAAGCAAGTAGCCCACGATCCTTTTCTCCCAACGTCAGAGGAATAGGTAGTCGCTTTCCCCCCCCCTCATCCCTGAGTTACAAAAGGAAGCTTTCCTCCCTTCCCTCTTTCTTTTCCGCGCAAGAGGATGACCTTCTTTCTGTTTCGGTATTGGTAATTCACTCCTACTGCAACGAATAGGTCGGGGCCTCTCCCCAGAAGCAGGGATTATGAAAGATCCTGCCTCCCCTTAGGTGAGAGGAAGAAGTTTCCCCCTTTCTTAGACGGGTTTTCGGAGTTTTTTCCTCCGCTTAATCCGCCATCCCCACTCGATAGGCATCCCGCCTCGAAAGTACCTTTATTTTTCCCCAATGCGGATATTACGCCTGTCCTTTTTTCTTCTTCCATCCATGTATTTTTTCCGTTAGAAAACTACTTTTCCCACCCCTTCCCAAATCTTGAGTTTTCATCTTTTGCCTCGTAAGAGGAACTGCCGGCTAACATCAATTATATGGCTTTCCGTCTCTTTGCTTTCGAGTTCCCACCTTTTTCAAGTTGTCTCCCGGGCCTAACTACGAAGTTTCCTTTTTTGCTTATAATGAAATAGAATTTGGTCTTCCCCCCCCCTTTACGGAACTCCGGAAGCTTCCTGATTCATCCCCCTCCGGTCCTCAAGAGCGTGATACTCGCCCCTTCCTCAAAATCATTCTTCCTCTTGATTTCCCCGTTCTCTTTTTCGTCAAGCGAGGAGGGAATCTACCCCCAACTAGGATTAACTTGGCTGTTCCTCCCCTTTTTCTGATATAACGTTATCCTGTCCTCCTCAGTACAGGGGAAACCTTTCGCAGGCTCGCACGGATTAACACAACCTTCTCATTTTTTCCTTGCTCGGAGAATTTTTTTAACCCCGCGCTCCGGGAAAAAGACACCAGCTCCCTTCCCTTTTTGTAAAGGTCATTCATGAATAAAACCCCCTTTTTACTCGCTCTATTGGCCCCGGAATCTGCCTCCGGGCTTGAAATGACAGGCACACTTCCCTCGGAAGCGGTCTTTTTTTTTTTTATTTTTTTCTAAGCGTACTTTCTTTTCATTACATCAGGGACTCTTTTCCGGACAGTCTTTTCCCGACCTGCATCGGACTTACGGATTCTTCCCAGATTACATTCCCCCTCTTTTTGTCCTGGGCCGGCAAAGAGGCAGGCAGAGGCCTATCCTCTTGCATAACGGTTGCATATTAGGTAGGAATTTTTTCCTTTTTTATTGAGCTACGGTCTAGCATGAGGAGGTAGCCCTCTTCTTTTTCCCTTTGAGCCCCGTCCCTCCCTTTGGCCTGACATGTCCAGGGGGTATATCTACCCCTTTTTTTGGCGCTATGCCGGTGAAGACAAGAGAATTTTCTCTTCTCCTCCATGCTATTTACGTAAGATAAAGTATTTTTTTTCCCTACTGTACTTAACTGTTTTTAATCAACCTTTTTTCTTTGCAGATCGCACCAAGAATAAATGGAAGAATTGCTTTCCCCCCTTTGGCGTAGCGTCATTGATATGGAAAACACTGTCTCCTCTTTTCTGTCTTTCGCAAGACGCCTTTATACCCTCCCGTCCCGTCCTACCCTTGTCCCCCTATGATGGAGAATTTTTTTTCTCCTTTTTTTATCGGAATGCCCGACAAGAGGCTTCTGTTCTCTCTTTTGTACTTCCCTCCGAGATAAGAGTCCTTTTTCCCCCCTCCATAGTTACCACCCTCCTTTCCATCCTCCGAGATGGAGAGGTCCTATCTTTCTTCCCATGCGCCTCGGCCGATCTTCCAAGGATGGAATCCTCCCCCCCCTTGTTTTTCTCTCGATGCACAGAATTGGAGATCCGTTCTTTTTTTTCTTTCTTTGCGAGCATGTTCGTCGGGCTTGGCACTTTTTTTCCATCCCGATTCCATGTAAAAGGTGGAGATACTCTCATTTTTTCAACGTCACGTCATGACTAAAGAGCTGTTTCTTTCTTTCTCAGCGGCGCCCACTTAGAAATAATTTTTTTTCCCCCTCTTTTTAACTCTCCTCTTTCTTTTGCCGTCGGGCGAAAGTATGTTTTCCAAGACGGATACGCGAAAGTGCTTGTCCTCGCCCTTTTTTTCTCTTTCTTGAACGTGAAAAAGGCCTTTCCTTTCCACCCCCCTTCTCCCCCGTGTTTGTGCCCTACCACCCCCCCCCTTTCCTCCTAACTCGCCGAGAATATCAACTCTTATCTCCTTCTTGTCCTTACCGGGAGTAGAGAAGCACTACTCTTTTTTCCTCCCTTGACAGTCGGAAAGAAGGGCCCTTAAACCTTTTTTTTTCCCCCGCCAAAAGGATGTTGTCTTTCTTCCCTTATAGAGCTTCTCCCTTTTCAATCGCGGATTTTTAGAAACTTCTTATGAACTGTGCAGTTCTCTTTTCTGTGCCCTTTGCCGCCAAGGAAAGGGTCAGTCGTTTTTTTTGTCCCAACGTGACTACTGTGGCGGCGACATACCCTTCCAGATGAGGTTTTTTTCCTCCCTTTTTACCGTCCCGTTTTTTTCCTTCTGTTAATGCTTACGCTGTGTTGAAAAAATTCCGCGAAACCCCTTCCGTTGTAAGGTTTCTTTTTTCAATAACAATCCCCTTTCTATGGTGTGCAAATTCCACAATCAGAGTGTCGATTTTAACTTTTTTTTTTCCCGTTAAAACGATGAAAACCCTCTCTCTTCCCGGAGTCATGAGCGTGGTTTTTTCCCTTTTTTCCGATACTTCCTTTTCTCTTTTCTGAAGGAAGTTTTTTTTATTATCCCCCGAGCAGGAGAGGAACTCCCCTCTTCCTTCTCTGATTTTTCGTTCTCGGTGGAGATAAGGACACCCCCTTCCCTTCCTTTTAACCCCGAGGGTTGGTTCACTCTTCCCCTCCCTTTTCAGAAAACAGACGACTCCTCTTCTTCTTTTAGATACCTCCTTTTTTTTTCTCCTTTTTGCATTGTGATGCTCATCTGCCGGAGGTTTTTTTTTTTCTACGCCAGTCGAGGGCATGAGGAGAGCTCCCCTCCTCTCAGCGATCAATTAAGGTCCTTCCCTTTTTTTTCCATTCACTCCCTCTTTTTCCTTTTCATTACGCGGAGTCCGCTTAAGAGGCGTCTTCCCCCTTTTTTTTTGGCGTCCTGCTGGACCAGTTTCTCTTTCCCCCCTCCCTCAATTGATGGAAGAACGTTCTTCTTTTATAATTTTCTTTTTCCTTCTCTTTTTTTTCCCTTTTCCTCGAGGTGCTACGATGCGGATTGCCTCTTGCGTTTTCCTCTTGCGGACCATCGCGATGAGGACAGTTCTCTCCCCCTTTTTATTTTTTGGCAGAAGACCTTTCCTTTTTTCCTCGCGACCCGTCTTTTCTCTTTTTTTCCCCTCTTCCCCCGAAGCAGAAGAGACTCTCCTTCTGAGCGGTATAAATAACTTTTTTCGTTTCCCTCACTCGGGATGATGGGTTTGAGGGACTCCGATTTCCCTTTTTTTTTTCGATTTGGCCCTTCATTTTCTTTTTGGTGGCTCTGCTGATCGGCGAGGGTATGTTGGTTGACAATTTGGATCCGGAACGCCAGGTGAATTAATGGACTATCCCCCCTCTTCTTCCGCCAGGGCTATGGAGAGGAATTGTCCCCTTCTCGTTTCTTAAAAGAGGGGGTCTCCCTTTCCTTGGCCTGTTGAGTCGGCCAATCCTGGAATCGGCCCCCTTTCCTTTTGTATTGACTCCTTTTTCTCCCCTACTATTCTATTGTGCTAGGAATGTCCCTTTTCTCTTTTTTCCAGATGACCTCCCCTTTTTTTTCTTTTCGCGGTGATTCTGTGATAATAGTCATCAGGCCGTCTTCCGTCTGGACAAGGGGCGCCTTCCTTTTAGGGCAACAGTGGAGATTTTCGGCTTCTTGAGGGTCCCTCCCTTCCCCTCCTTTTCCATCAACAAAGTTCTTCTCCTTGGACGGGTCACTTCCCTTCTCCTTTCTCACTCATAGAAAAAAATCATTTATTTTTTTCACGCCTCAAAGAACTCACCTCCCTATAGATTATTAAGGTATTCAAGTCTCTTTCTAGCAGCAAAAAACAATATTCGGGGGTAGCTCCCCTCTATTTTACGAGTCATTCTTTTTTCGCTTTTTTTTTCGGTAGTCATAAGACGGTTTTTTCCTTCCTCTTCCCAGAGGTGAAT
>Ga0179593_1503788_pt1 | contig 11215 bp, 10 predicted proteins | sample CZODoug2_1_08_16_FD_185931 | JGI IMG/M metagenome (GOLD analysis project Ga0179593, IMG submission 185931) | Vadose zone soil fungal communities from Angelo Coast Range Reserve, California, USA - CZODoug2_1_08_16fungal (PacBio error correction) | ecosystem: Environmental > Terrestrial > Soil >... | reverse complement strand
TTTAACCCCTCGTTTATTCCAAAACCCTCTGAATTGAAATTATGTTCTTTATTTCTACAAATGGGCATCCCCTCACCAGTATCAAATAATTAGCCCCACCCCCGGTTTTGTAAGAGATTTCTTTCCCCTTTCCTCCCCTTCCGACAACCCCAGAACAGCCAAACTAAAAAGAAGGAATGAATTTCCACAGACTCCCCTTCCCGAAATTGGCTCCTTTCATCGATTGCGAAACCACCCCCCCCCCCCTTCTCCCGAGGGTTCCCTCTTCCTTATATTCAAAGGCTAATATTTTTATAATAACTTGGTGTTTAAGATAAAGTTCATTTGATGAATGGCCACCATCGTGGACGCCTGTGATGAATTGTCTTCATTCCGAATTTCCTAGATTGGTCCTTTTTGGGGATTAAAGCTGTTATTCCATTTTTTTTTCTTTTTTCTTCTTGTGATGGAGTCGTTGCTTCCCCCCAGATAACTTTTCAAAACCGTTTCGTTCTCCCTTCGCTCTGGTTCTTTCCTACATTTTTTTCGCGGCACAGTTTGCATCTATACCTTTTTTTTTTGGGTACAGGGTTCTACTCGGACTCCGCCTTCCCGTGGCTTCCCCTCGACAGATTAGATTATCTCGTTTTTTGAAAAAAACTTAACATTGGGACGCCCCAGACAGTCACACAGAATTGCTCTGTACGAAGTTCCGCCGAGTCAGAATCACACTTTTTTTCTCGCCTTGTTTCGCGGGGAGGCACGACAGTCATGGTACAGTTTTCGGGTGGTTTATCGAAATCGCCCGACGGGCTTCTTCCTTGCTGTACTTCATAGAGGATAGTCCCTCGTTATGACCTTTCGGAAGCGGATGATGAACTTCTTACGGGTTTTTCTTTTTCGATACGGGTGTTTTTTCATTCCCCTTCTTTCGCCATCTGCATGCATAGGATCACCTTTCCTCTCCCAAAAGAGATTAAAGTGATTGCGGCTGAGGGAAACGACCCTTTTTTCCTGGTAGAGTTCAATCTATTCCTCCCTCTCTACTCCGAGGATGATGGCGTTTTTGATATTTTTCGAAGAAAGAAATAGGAACAAGAGATGTTAGGATTTATGATAGCAGGCTTCCCCGAGATCCCGCTCACGTCTTGGCTAAGAGGGGTATGATTTTCCCCAAAAGCAAGGTTGGGTACTGGAAGAGCTGGAACTTCGGCTCGGACCAGTCGGTCGTAGGTCTTTCCCAGCCTACCGAAGGAACCCTCTTTCCCCTTCTTCCCCATCTTCTCGCGTAGATGTCCCCTGATGCGATGGTCGCTTGTAACCCCCGGTCTTCATTTTTTCCCTTTGAAGATTCGCACCGACTCCTTTTTTTCCCTCTCGTTAAATTCTTCGGCTGGAAAACGAGCCCGGCCTAACCGCCCTAACTTCCAGACCTTGCCCACTCTTTATCCAAGATTCTTTTTCCCCCCCTCTCTCTTCGAGGTGGTGCCTTTCTTTAGATAGGCATAAATTATTCTGGCTCCATCGCTTTAGGCTTCCCAGGGTTTTTTTTTCCTCTTCTCTGTATTACTTCGTATGCCTGAGTTTGGGTTAAAATCCCCTTCTCATAGAATACTTTTGAAGCATAGATCCCTCTTTGATCCTTGGCGATTCATTTTTCTTTCAGTTTCCCTTCCTCTCCGGGCCGGGTCCCTTGTATTTTTATTCGTAGGCGGCCCTTACCTGAGTTTTTATCTTCAGTGGGATGCGCGCTTTCCGGCATGGCCAAAACCATGGGACGTATTTTCCTTCTTTGATCTTTCTCGTAAGGCGAGTAATTGGTCTGGTCTTTCCAGAACCACTAGAATTATTTTGAGGAACTTTTTGGATGGAGATGGTCCAGCTGCGTCTTCCTGCCCTCCTTCCCCCTCAATCGTCCTCTTCTTTTTTCCTCGCGCTTTAGAATCCTTGATACAGTTAAGTGAACGTTATACGTTTCCTGGCAATTTTCTTCCATTCCCCCCCCTTTTTCTCTCTCGGTTCGGACCGCTTAGAATGCCGAGGCCTCTACTGGATCGTACCCCTGTTCATCGGCGGTTCCCGCGGCGGTTGGATGTTTTCCTCGTTCCGGCTCACCCCCCTCTCGTATGTTTGGTTTTTTTCGTCACAAGTGTACTTGTTATAAAAGACCTTACAGCTTTCTTCTGGTTCTTCCGGTTTACACTCATCTTACGATTCCGGCACTTTAGTAATACTAGTTTAAGAGGACGGAGGCTTTTGACACGATTAACGGATTATTTTGACGGCTTTTCCTATTCCCTACCGTGCCCAATAACATCAACAGTTAGCTAGACCGAGGTCGTCTTCTTTTCTTGCCAGGACGTCCCGGTTCCCCTGTGTGTTCGTTTTTTCTCCTATGTTTTTGCCAGCACCCCTGTGTAGTGATAATTACTTTGCTGACTAGCCGTTTTTTTCATTCCCTTTTTCTTCAAGGGTCGCGGGCAATTCGAGCAGGTATCCTCCTTCTCTTATCCTTTTCCCCCTTTTTTTGTTGGTGCTCTATCCCCTCTTACATCTTACCTTGCGAATTGACGCTCATCATGAACAGATAATTACTTCCCGACTAGACGGCGGAGCACTTACAATATAAACTCTCCCTTAGGATGCTCACACGGCGTATCCCATACCTCCATATTCCCCTAGCCGTATTGAGACCCCCCATGTCGAACGCTGAGAGCCGAGCAGTTTACTCAATTAGGCAGTGGATAAGTCAGATGTCCTCCTTGTCAGCCCCAGTCATCTGCATCCCCCCCTTTTTTTTCCATGCCCTCCGGTCTCTTCTTCTAATGGAACGAGATACTGATCCGCCGGCCGTCATGACCTGGCGAACCTCATCCCAGACTCCCGATAACGCGCGTATCCTCCTTTAGGCCCGAACCCCGTCTCCCGTCCTTTTTTGTCTCCTTCAGCCCGCTCCATACCTCACCGCTCCAGTATCGACTGAACTGGGCCCTAACATATTGCTTAGCTATCGAAGCTGTTGGGCAGCCACTAAACTCTTCTTCTCCTCCCTTTCCTAATTCCGCTCCAGAAATTCCGAGAAGTTTAATTGCACTGTATCAGACGATTCGAATGCGACCAGCTGACTTTTTCCCCATCCTTTTTTTTTGCTGGAAGCGTTACGCGCCGCACTGCACACCGACCACGCCGAGACCAACAAGGTGAGAAATTTCCCCTCCGAGAGTTACGACATCCATCCATAAATCGGACTTTCCACCATTCTCAAGCTTCTGGGTCCTATGACTTTCCTTCTTTCCCCCCCCTGCTCCCGTTTTTTTTTGACAGAAGCCCCCTTTCCCCTCTTTCTAAAGGTTAAGGGCAGAATACTAAAAGGAGAAATTTAAAACGGCGCGCGTCGTCTTTCTTTGACCCCAACATGAAGATCGACAATTGATCCCCACGCTTCCTTTAAGCTAAGTATGTCCTTCTCGTCAACGATGTCTGTTTTCCTGTCAATATCCCTTTTCTGACGCATTACCGACCCCACGAGCGCCTTCAAACGTCAACCCGCACGTAATATTTTCGAGATTAAGAAGTGGACTGCGTCCCCCCCCCCCCCACTTACACTCTCCTTCACCCCCTCTCTCGCGAGGTCCCTACGAATTTGTTTGAGGTGAGAGGAAGTCTTAGTCATTGAGCGGATGAGACAGCAGCAGTCCGCACTCGTCGTCGCGTTTTGACTTTTTGCGGATCTTCGGTAACTAGTACCTTGCAAGTTGACCAATCTGAAATAAAAGTGTTAAGGCTTCCCTCGCGAAGAAATCCTACCTTTGGCGGAGGGCGCGGTCTGCCCCTGAGGACTAATCAACTCCCACCTCTTTTTTCCGCCTGCCTCCTTCTCCTCGAGCATATAAAAGGTCTTTGAGACCCCTTGTAAAGAGCCCTCACACCACATGCGAGTATCGCTAGGGGCAATAGAGCGGAAAACCTAACCCCTTAACATCGGACTCTTTTATCTTGAGGTCAGTGGTTTGACCATGACTCTTTCGGAGTCTGCTAGACTTTTATTTAGACAAACTGGGTTGGGTCCCCGAAGCCTCCCAGCTCTTTTTCCCTTTTTTCCGTCTTTTTTCATCCAGTTTTTGCAGCAGTTTCGAGGACTAACCCTTATGAGAAGTCTGACTCATCAGCCCTACCTTCAGCTTCCAGTCTTTTGCCTGTCCAATCTTTACCAGCCCCTCTCTAGGGAAGTAAGATAAGAAAGGCGCCTTAGCTTCCTCAAATGTGTCAGCTGTGCGCGCGCTCCAACAAGACGACGCCGAGCGTGCCCGTCCTTCCCCGATCCCTTCTTCTCCCCCCGACAGCGGGTTTACGGCGCATTCCCGGCGCGGCCGAAATGCTGTGGCACCACCGCTTTAGCGAACTGTGTCGCGTATCATCCCTCTCATTCTCCTTATCTTGGCAACCCGCCTTTTTCCCCTTGTTTTTTCTTCCCTCTTTCCAAACTTGCCGAGACACTAGCCTAACCGCCAGACGAATTCGCAACAACCTTTTGGACGTAGATTGCCCTTGGAACTTCATCCCCTACCCCTCCTTCCCCAACCCTTTCCGGCCTTCACAGCCTTCGGACCGTCCCCATTGTTCCTCTCCCGGGCAACCTCGATTGCCCGAAAAAATCAAACCGGCGGCCCCGAGAGGCCCTAATGATCAAAAGGAATCTTTTACTTTCCCTCCTCCGTTGGTTGAGATATCTACTCGGTTCCTCTCTTGACGCTCCCCTCTTTCCCGCCTTTTGATGCCGGTGGTATTGAGAATTGCCGGCCCCTAGTACCTTTTGGGTCCGCCTGTCTTAAGTATGAGGGTTGCTTTTCTTTGTGGGGTTTGTTTGGACGTCTCGGTCTCCGTCGTATCACTCTTAGCGTTTCCAAAAGTGGCCTATTCCGCCTCTGTTTGAGGTGAGGATCGGGCCAGTTTGTACTACTCCCCACATACTTTTCCATTCTCACTTGTTTTGGCCTCCGACCTTTTCTTTTTCTCGGGATGATAAAGACAGCTTAGTATTCTGCGGGGCAAAAACGACAGCGGGGCCGCCGCGAGGCCCTTTCTTAACCCATCCCCAGATTGTAGATGTTTTTCATATAAGATCATAGGCTCTTAATTCCGTTTTTTGTATTTTCCCTGCGGACGTATATGAAAGCTGTAGGACGAAACTCCCCCTCTTGAGGAGTTACAGTGATGGCTTCACGCGCCCGATCTGTGTTCATTTTTCCATTCCTTCCCCCCGGCCCTGCTGAACGGGGAGTTTGCCTTTTGTTGATTAATAAGATAAATGTTTTAAGAGCTGTCTGCCCTTGCTTTCCACCTTCGCATTTCTTTCCGAGTTTTGAGCATCTTTGAACCCCCTCCCTTACAGTTTCTTTGAGGAAATGGCCCGTAATACCGTCAGATTCTTTGCTTATTTGCGATGGGGAACTACACTCCCTCTCTCCCCCCTCGCTCTTGTTCTCTTCTTTTATGTCCCGTTTGACCAGGAGCATCCGACAGAGAGGTTACTCTTTTTGGTACGGAGAGGAAATCTTCCCCAAAGCCGTTTCCTGTTCCTTTCTCAGGTCCCCCTTGACCGAAAGCGAGTTTCGTTAAAGAAGCAGAGTTTCACCGTTTCCCCCTTCTCCTTCGGACCCCCTGCGGGCCCGAGAGTAGCTCAAGGGAGTTTTGGCGTCTGGCTTTTAACTGTGTTCCACGTCTTCCTCAGATCTCCACCGTATTCTGAGCTTTCGAGAAGTACGATGAGTGTGAATAGGCTTTTGCACTCCAAATTGCCGAGCATAGCCTTCCTTCCTCCTCCCCCCCTCTGCATGTCGGCGATTTGCATTCGGCGAGTGGTGCATGAGAGTGCTACTATAGCGCATTTACCCTTCTTCATTCTCCTTTCTCCCAATTCCTTTTTTTGACGTGGTTTTTGGAAGAGTTTCTGGCCGGAATTGGATTCAAGGGAGATTTTGTTCTATCTTCCCGCCATCGTCTACGATGTACAGATACTTCGCTTTAGCCCACGCTTTCTCTCCTTTCTCCTTGGTCGATATTAAATGTTTCCTTCATGCGTCGAGTGTTTATAGCCTTTTCGTTGTTTCTGATGGTCGTCTGGATGGAACCTTAACTTTTTCTTTCATCGGAATGGGCTTTTGAGGGTTTTCCCTTTGGCCAAACTCCCGGTCTCCTGTTTTTCTATAAGCTTTATCTGGATCCTTACGGTTCCTTTATATCGGAAACTCGCTTATTATTAGGAACCTTTTGGACTTAGTTCTGTTCGGTGCTCTCTGCCTCTTTCCTCAAACTCGGCCCGTATTTCCTGCGATCCGCCGAGAATTAGCTGACTTCGAATGCAAAATGGTGAAGTCTTTCTTCCTTTTGTCTGCCACTCAATCCTCTTCTATCTAGGTTCTTTGAGATCGACCAACGTACCTTGGCAGCCGTATCCAGGTCATGGTTAGGTTCCGGAGAGTCTTGTTGACGGTGCTGCTGTCATAGCTTCAGGCGTAACCCCCTTCGCGTATTTTTTTGAAAGGACTTACCTAGTGATCTTCACACTTTTCCCCTCTTTTTTCGTTATCTGTTCTCGCCTAAGTAGTACTGTTCTTCCCTTGATCTAGTAATAATAGGTTCTGATCTGACCTTGCGGGACCCGAGAGGACTGGGGGCTGCTAGTTATTATCATTTCTCATCCCCTTCCCCCCCATACTTCCGTCCCCCCGTGATCTCTCTGACTTTTTCTCTGTTAGATTCTAACCGCAAGTTGGCCCCCTATTATTGGTTGCCATAGGCGCCGCTTCTCTCGGTCTGGAAAGTCTTGCGCTTCTCATCTGGTTTCTTCGTTCCAGGACCTTCTCCCGGCAAGTCGCCGGGAAGGAACTGAATGTATTCTTGCGTCAGAAGTTGTCGGTGTTTTGAGAGTGCATAGAAGCGGCTGGTGGAATGCTTTTTTTAGAACTGTCCTGCCCCATTTCTGTGATTTCAACGTCCTTCTCATTGCTGCCCAACTTTCCGTAAAGTTCGCTAGGCGGCCCACTGACGAGAAACCCACCACAGCAATGTTTTCCATTGAGCCCAGGTCTGCGCGCACGGACGATTCTGATCTCTTGGTGTTCCTTCAGAATTTTTTTCTTCGAATTAGAATAATGTTAACGAAAAAGTTGCGATACGTTGCAACCCGCTCCGCTGTCTTTCAGAAGTGGTTACCTTCTTACCTTAATTAGGCCGTCTTCCATCCGACTTCGGGAAAAGAACCGCAATGAAGTTTCTGTACCGGGGAACCGTTTCTAGTTAGAGGAGCCCCCGCCTCAAGTTGGGCTGAAGCGGATGAACCTCCCCCCTTTCAACCGCGTCGGCGCCCCTGCTTTGTATTGTACCTGTCTTCCAGTACATTAGCTAAACAGAAGATTTGTCTATCGAAGACCGCCCTTGATTACTTTTGTCCGCCCCTAAATTCCCCTCTTTTCTTGCCATTTCCTTCCTTCAGTACGTGATTAGAAAGAGCAGCCGGCCCCCAATTTTCTTGGCATATTCCTTTTTTTTGTTTCGGTCCATCGGAATCGATTACCTTCCCCCCTGCACCCACACTGAAAAAAATCCCAATGTTACGAATCGGTGAAATCAATGTACTATCATCTCAGTTCGGATTTTTACTTCCCTCATGCAGTCCCCCCCTCCTCTCCAAGCCAAGCCCCCCTTTCCAGATCCTTTCCGGCCGCATAAGACTTTTAGAACACCCTTGAAGATTTCTCTCAGAAGTGTAGACTCACCCCCCCCCCGATCTACCAGCTGAGACTATCGTCCTCCCCTTCAATCCCCCTCTCTTCTACTCTTTTGTAATGGAAATCCGACCGGGCATACGCTATTGGAATGAAGATTGCCCCAAAAAAGAAGGCACACAGTAATATTCCCTAGCTGATGAGCCTTGAAATGCTCTCTGTCCCCTCTCCTTCACCACCCTCCTTTCTCTCCTGAAAAAATGAATGCACTTCTTGAGGTCCCCCAAGCGTTCTCCAGGCAAGGGTATGGGGTGGACATGCTCGAATTTCAACGCGTTCGTATTCCTTCTTTTGGCGATCCTCTTAATTTTAGAGTGAAGAATAGCATCTCCTCCACTTCACCTTTTTACTAGCGAGAAACTTGCCTCCGGCGCGTCCCCCCCTATTTTTCTCTTTCGGTTCGCCGCCCCCTAACAAGCCCCGACTGGTAGATGCAGGAAAGTAAGAGAAGAACTGCGATTCCTACAGCGAAATGTTTCCCCCCCCTCTGCGGATAGTCTCTCTTTCCAAATAGAGTCCCCCCCGTTTCTTAGAGATGGGACCGTTGTCCCTTAAAAAGGTAAAAGCGGCAAACCCATCCGCTTGTCTTGATCCTCTCCTCCTCCCTTTCATGTGCAAAAAGACGGGCTGTAAAGAAGCTTCGTGGAGAGGATTGAACCCCCTGCAGAAGCTTTTTCAACTCCTTTCCCTCCCTCTAGGTCCCCTAACAGAGGTTAACGAAAATGTATTCTTGCCGCAAGATGGAAAAATCTTCAATTTTCGCTCCTCGGCGTCCTCCCCCGTCTCATCCGGCGTGTGATTCGCGCCGAATCTGGTAGAATGACGATCTGAAGAAGCCAAAAAGAAGACTTTGATGCGCTCATATTATTTCTTTACATGCATAGGCCCCGAGTTTCTTGACGGAGCTTCATGAGACGAACAGGAAAGTGGCGTGTTTTTGTCCATTAGAGATAGGTTTTTCCCCCTCTCCTCCTCCCTTATCAGCCCTCTCTTTCCCCCCCCCGATGGCCTTTGCTGTTGATACAAAATGGACGCACACATTTGTGCGAAGCTCCCGACCTTTTCCTTGCAACACACTTTTTTTTCACCCCTTATCTTTTGGCCTTCCCTCCCTGCGCCCTACCACGAAAAGCCTCTCCAAACTTAACGAAGTTAACATCTGACAGTACCTTAAGACCTCAGGAACCTAGCTTCCCTTTTCAAAACAAGTCCCCTCATCTTTACCTTTTCCCATGTTCATCCCCATTCCCATTCCCATCCTTTTTCCCCATAAGTTGGTTGAGAGAGAATAATGTAGTCATAAAGATGGCACCTAGGGTGAAGGTTGGTTGTCGGCCCATATCTGGCACTGCTCTTTTCTCCTAACTGGGGTACGGTCCTCCCCTTCTTTTATTTACTCTTTCGTTTTTTGGTTACGTGGGGGATGACAGGTAGAATTCAGGACCCAGATAAGCCAAAGTTGCGAATTTCTTTTTTTTTTGATAATGTCTTCTGCCCCCCTTTTTGGCAGCATCTAACTGGTCCCAGAGAAGTGTGGCAATCCGTATATTGATAGATGATAAAACGCTTCGCCCCCAGGATCTCTATATATAGGAGTTTGGCCCCCCCCTTCCCATTTCGTCCTTCCTGGCGTTGAATGAGCAATTACAAACCTCTCTGTATTCCTTCTCTATACTCTCCCCAGATAGGTTAGTCGGGTGGGTTGGACTTAGGAAAGGCCCTCCCTTTTCTACCATTTACGTTCAAGTAGACCCTCAGAAAGAAGGTATGGACATTATGGGCCTGCCAGCGGCAGCTTCTTTCCTCTTTTGCACTTCATCTAGCCCCTGACTTGTTTATGGGCTCTGGCCTCTTGTGTGATTAACATATCGACCATCTGATGCCTCGGCCCTTTCTCATTGTCAAATTACGATCAATTTATTGAGGCTTGAGTTTTGACACCCATTCCCGGAAAGGGTCGAGGACACAATCTCCCTTATACCGCTCGTTCTCCCTCCCTCGGGATTTCAATGGGAGCTAAAGAACTTACCATTCGACGAGTTAGATATCTTTTTTTCATTCTTTCCTTTGACCGCGACATCTCCCCCCCCGTCATCTCTTTCCTCCCTTTTTTTTTAGATGCGGAGAGGAAATCTCAGGTTTCTTCCCTGAGAGAGGACTTCCCGCGTCTCCTTTTCCCCCCCCGTTGTCGCGGCCTTTTCTTCCTCTTCGTACCTCCTTCCGCAAAGAGTTCGGCGAGAGTCCGAAAAATTTCAGATGGTCGCGGGCCCCCCTTCTCCCCCCCTTGACCTTCCTCCTCTCTCCACCGAAGAGAGAGCTTTCCGAGCAGTAAATTAAGGCTGTTTTTAACCGAACCGGCCGCAGCACTTCCGCAAGCAGCAGCACACGACTCACTTCTTCTTTCCTCGCTCGGCTCGTTTCTTCCATGAAGGGTAAGCTAGACGTTAAAAGCTTCATGCGCGCTCAATTAGTGCGCGATTATAGTTTGGACGATACTGTTCCCCTATACTCTCTTCTTTGCAACGGCGATGGGATTTCTTCTAACATGAACCATTCTCGCACCGAGATCCATAATGATGGCAGCCACATTTTCCTTTTTTTTTTTTAAGGAGCTTCCTTATTTTTCTTTCTTTTCCTTTTTTTCTTCATCCGTTCCGGAGGATCGCACTTTACCCGTGTACGATGCTGCAGGTCTTTCATCACTTGCACCTAATAAGTTGGCTGTCAGAGATTGTCCGGTGGAAACTTTTAATTCCTTCTCCTCCCGATAGTCCTCTTCTCTTTTTCGTAAATTGGTTGTAATTGATTCCCCCCCCCTTCCAACTAGATGCGCGAATGATCCAAAATTTTTCGGGAGCTTTTTTAAGGGCTCTAGTTTCCCCCCCCCCTCCCTGTCTCTCTTTCCTTTTCGTGTTTTCCTGACCAGTCCTGACATGTTCTATGACGTATCCCTGAATGTAATGCGGCCACTTCAACCGACTCGCTAGTCTCGGATTCTCCCCCTCTTTCGAATTTCGAGCCAATCCCTTAAGATCGTCCGCGGAATATTGCGTGTTCGGAAGGAGTGCGGTGTCTACTTCCTCTAAACACCCTTCTCCTTTCCTTTTTGTTTTCCTCCCTTTTGAATTTGCTCCGACGACTTCCCAAGTCCTTAACAGCTTAGGCTTCTCCAGAAGTGCTTGACGGGTTTCATTATCATCCTTCTTTCCCCTCCCCCAGCCGCTCCTTCCTTGCTTTTCCCACAGATCCATGGATGAAGTATTCCTTCGAGATCAATTTGAAAATTCCGTCAACCCGGCAGCTCCGAAGGTGTTGCGGTCTGTTCCTTTCCCTTTTTCAACTTCTTTTGGTTTCCGCCCTTTTAGTCCGACGTTTTTTCTGGAAGTGATCCTGAATTTATGAAACGCGGAGATCGGGCAGGGACTTTTCGCGCATTTCCTCCAAGATGT
>Ga0179593_1459418_pt1 | contig 11215 bp, 17 predicted proteins | sample CZODoug2_1_08_16_FD_185931 | JGI IMG/M metagenome (GOLD analysis project Ga0179593, IMG submission 185931) | Vadose zone soil fungal communities from Angelo Coast Range Reserve, California, USA - CZODoug2_1_08_16fungal (PacBio error correction) | ecosystem: Environmental > Terrestrial > Soil >... | reverse complement strand
TTGATCGTTTTTTCCTTTTTTTTTCCGCATCCCTCACAAGCAATCGGTGGCACGTAGACGCCTGTTGAGAACCTTGGGCTCCCCCTGACCACTCCTTCGTACCCGCTACATATCACCATCGGTTGCCTTTTTCCCAGGCTCCTTCCCCCCCGTCCCATGTGTCCCCTTTTCCCCCCGGGTTGCACACCCTTGTCCAACCTCGAGTTGTGTCCCCGGGCAACGTCTGAATTGGTCCCCCCCCCCCCCCCAGTACAGTGCGCGAACCTCCTTTCTTGGAGTGTTTTTTGTTTGTTAGAATTTCCCCTCGCCCTGCCCCCCCCCCTTCAAACAATCTCTTCACAGTGTCCCATCCAGCTAGTAGACCCTTGGAGCTTGACCGTTCTTGCCTTTTGTAACTCTGACTTCTCCCCCCCCGGAAGTTTTCATGGTCCCATTTTTCGCTATTGAAACTGTAGAAGCGTCTTTGGTACCCAGGTTTGTCCACCCTGGCTCTCCTTCTCTTCATTTCACCCGGGGAGGTCTTCTGTCAAGGCGTCTGGACTTCGTTGCCCGTGTCTTCTTCCCCGGGGGGTTTCTGACCTTTTCTGTCGGACAGGGGGTTGCATAGCCCCCCCCCTTTTCCTTTTTCCCCCCCCCCCTCGCCCTCTTTGGCGCTTGCCGCGCAAAGTTCGTCTTCCCTTTTTTCCCCCCTGGGAAGGTGCTTTTTCCACTTTTTTTTTTCCGCCCGGCGTTTTTTTTCCCCTACGCTTTTTTTTCCCCCCCCACCCACTGGATGACGTAGGTCGTGTCCGACCAGTCCTCTCGATGGGCCCGGCCCCCCGTCGTTCCTGGGTGGCTTTTTTTTCGTTGATTTCCGCACGTTTTTAGTTCGGACCTTTTGGAGTTTTTTTTTTTTTTTTTGAATCTTTTACCAGTAACTGCCCGGTGACTTTTGGTCCTTCCCACTGTTCCCCCCCAGAATTTGGTCCTCCCCCAACCTGTTGGTCCTCTCCCGTATCTTCCTCTGCCCCCGACCTCCGCGCAGGTAACATGTGGTCAAATTTTCGCCCGTACCCCACTCCTATTGGTTACCGTCGGATTCATGCCCCTAGACTGGTTTTCTGCCCCCCCGAACCCAGCAAAATCCCCTCCGGGTTCGTTTCGGTTGATTTTCCCTGGAGAGATCCAAGTTGTTCCTCTTTGCAGGTTGTTGATTCCGGGTTCCCGAAGTCTGCCCTTTTGCGTTCTCTTTTTTCAACGCGGACGTCAGACGTTCGAGACGAGGGTCCCCCTTACCAGGTGTCGAGTCCTTGCTACTTTTCTCTTTCCCACGCCTGGGTTTTTTTTTTTCCCTGCCGTTTGGTAGTCCCAACTGAGTAGCCCAGCCACCGTTTTCTTTTGCCCCTGTCCCTCTGTTTGGAAAGTTGCCCCCCTGGGGGACCCTTCTTCCAGAACCCCTTTGTGGCCTATACCCCCCCCCCCCGTGACTTTTTAGCGTGGAGGTTTTACGTGAGGGCCTTTCCGGCCTTTCTTCTCCTCCCTGGCAGTTGGCCCGGCTTCGGGTCCGCGGCGATGGTGTTCTCTTGGTCTTTTCGTGATCGTTGCTTTGGTTTGGAGGGTACTTCGGCCTTCCTTTCCTTTCGCGTTCTTTTTCCAGCCGTTGGTGGCGTCCCTAAACCACCCCGTTTCCCGCGTTTTTTCGCGAGGTTATTTTTGCTTTTTCGTTTTCTTGTCATCTCACATTCTTTTTAGTGGCCGTCACGCTTCGCCCCTGTGCTGATACGGCTTCTTTTTTTTTTTGACCCTAACGATGGGCTCTTTTTGTTGTCCTTTGCTCGGCCCGTGACGGTGGTCGTTGTTTCTCTCTTCTGGCCCCCGCTTTTTGGTGGATCACTGAGAGGATTTTTCCCACATGGATACGTGTTTTTCCCCCCTTTTTTACTGAAGAAGGACTTTTTTTGCCAACCCGCACTGTTCGTCTCCTTCCCTTTGTTTTAACTTACTTCCCCCCCTGTCGACCTATTTTCGTCTTGTGCTTGCGCCCCCTTCTTGTGCTTTCGGGCCCCGGCCGGCTTTGGCCCCCCCTTCCCCCTGCTGCCCACGTTTGTTCTTCTGAGGAGTTTTCAACGTCCACAACGGTGTTTTTTTCCCTCCCCCTTGTTTTTCTTTGCTGGCCTTTTTTTTTCTCCCGCCGACTTCTCGGGCCTGGGGTCTTTTGCTTTTTGGCCTGAAAGAGGTTCAAACTGACTTTTAGTCCCCCCCCCCCTTTTTCAGGAGGGTTCCCCCATCCTTTTAGGCTAGAAACCCGCCTCACTCGGCTTTGGGTCTTCTCGTGACACCCGCCTTGTGGACTTTCTTTAGATGTTCTCTCTCTTTTGCCTACTCGCGGGATTAACTTTTTTCCTTCCTTTGACCCCAGCCTTTTCTCCTGTTTTGCCCCCTCCGACGATGGTGATCCCCGTTGGAATGATTTTGCTTGACGGCTCTTCTTTTTTGGTCTCTTTCTGGTTGTTCCTCTGGTTTTTTTCCCCGGTGGCTTGACACCCCCCACTCTCGTTGCGATTGCTTGCTTCTTTCCTTTCCCTTTCCCAGTTTTTCGCACCCCGGCCCCCGGCGGAATCCCTTTGGTTTCGATACATATTATTTCCTCCTTTTTTCCCCGTTTTTTTTTTTTCTGATTTCCCCGTTTTTCTCTTCTCCGCCCCCGAAGTCCCCTTTCCCGGGATGGTCCGGTGCTTTTCTATAACCTGCGGTCATTTTTTTTGAGAGTTCACGCTTGATTCTTTGCTGTTTTGTAACACCAGCCGTTCTTTGGTGCTCCCCTCCAGTCCACTCTCACATTTTGCCTCCCCCCCGACCAGGAGAAGTGATCGTTGCCGCCCAGGATTTTTAGGATCACCAGCGGTTTTTTTTTCCCCCCAGAGTATTTGGTGGCCCCCCCCCCTAACCTTCTTCTTCTTATCAGGATGATCCGCTTTTTTCTGCCCTGATCGGCTCCATCGAAATTATGCGCTCCCGAGACGATTCGTAACGTACCCCGACTGGGTTCAGCCCCCACCCAGCCCAACCTGCTTGTACTGTTTTTTTTCTGCGCCTTTCGCCCTAGCTGGTCTTTCCTTTTTTTTTTTCAGGGACCCCTTTTACCGTGAGGGCCCCCCCCAGGAATGCTTTTTGTGCCTCTTTTTTTTTTTTTTTCTTTTGTCCCGTGCCCCGACAGGCCTTTTTATCGTTTCGCCCTGGGATCGCGAGACCATCCATTACCCCGGGCTTCTCCGTGGTTTTTTGGGAACGTGTGCGTTTTCGGTTCCCCCCGTCCTCCAGCATTTTTCGTAAGTTGGCAGGGCCAATCATATGGGAATTCCCTGTTCCCCAAAACCTTTGGCTCGCCCCCTTTCCATGTCCTTTTTTTCAGACCCCGACAGCTTGATTCAAGGAACCTGTCGCTCATTTGGGGGCCCCCCCAGTCCCTACACGTGCTCCGCGCACCCTCATCGGCAGGTCGGTGGTTACACCGTTTGCCCCCCCAACTGGATTGCGGTGGGTATCAGTTTCCCCATTTTTTACAACCACTCCCCCCCCGCGGCGGGGAACTCCGACGCCCCAAGACCGACAGTCCCCGCCCAACTTTTCACCGAGTCAGCACCTCCCGACATGCGCCGTTGGTTGGGTGGTGTTGGTCTGAATCCGGATTCCCGGTGCTTTTAATCTGGCTGTTCCTCAGCCCTTTTCTATTTCTGTGCCCCCCCCCTTTAAACAGTGTAGGAAAGGTCCTTTTTTTTCCCCTCCTTAGACTTGCTTTAACACCCACGTCGTTGCCTTTTGTCTTTTTCCACCAACAGAGGGGACGTCTGGTTCCCCCCCCTTCTATTTTTCGTCCCCATGCCCTGCGTCGGTCCCCTCCCCCCTGCTTTTCCCGGCCCGTTCCTTGTCCCGTCTCCGGAACTCCGAAGGCCGGACTCCGACCCTTGTACCTCCCGGTTGAACTTGGGGCCCTTGTCTCTAATTCCTCTTCTGCTTCTCTTCCTACGCCACCACGTGGAGGGGCTTTTTTTTTTTTTCTGTCCCCTTCCATGGTGCCGACGCTCAAAAGGGGAGTGGTCACCCCCCCTTACTCTTTTTTTTTCCCCAGGTTTCATTTGCTCGCCCATTTCTGGGTGGGCCGGGCCGCCGGAATGACCAACCGGCTGTTTTTTTTTCTTTTCCCCCTTCACATCCCGCGTTTCACATTTCCCGGTTATTTTGAGGACCTCGTCCCCCTCGTTCCCCTTTGATTTTAGCCTTTTGGTGGATTCGCCGTCCCAGGGCCAGCACTTGGTACCCTCTGCCTCCCAACACCCTCCCCCTTGTACTTTTCTTGCTGTGGTTACGAGGACTCGACCCCGTGCCCAAGATGAATGTTCGTTTTTCTGACCCTGGACCCCTCGCTGCCTCCGTGCCGCTGTCACACACTCTTTTGCTTCCCCCCTGGCGTCTGCCTTTACCTTGCTTGCGGTTCCTGTTCTCCTTCATTCTTTCACTTCCGGTATACCCCCTGTTTCCGGTGATCTCTTCACGTTGGGCCCTACATTTTTTCCCGGTTGCCTGTTCAATCCCTTCATCTTCAACAAACCTCCACCCTCCTTTTTCTGGGGCCCCTGCGACCCCTACACCCCTTTTGACCACCCCTTTTGGTAACCCCTGCCTTGCTTGGCCGTCCTCCTATGTAGCGTCGGACACCTCTTTTCCCCCTTCCACTGGGGTGGGCCACCCATGCTTTTTCCCCGGGACACTTCTTCCTTTCCCGGTCCCTTGACAGTGGGCCTTTGCTTCCTTTCCTTCCCGAGCGGTCCATGACTCCGGTGTTACTATTTCACTTGGCTTTCCATGCCTCTTCGTGCGTGTGGGGGTTTACTATGGGGTCGCATTCCGAGGTCCCGCCCCCTTCCAGACGTCCCCGTTTGGGGTCTGAACCGAAGAGTACCCTCTTGCCCCTTGCGCAATCTTCCCCCGCCAGCCGGTTGCTGATCGACTCTTCTCAGCACCTGGTTTCCCCCCCCCCCCCTCGTCTGGGCTAGTCGGATTCCTCTTTTTTTTTCCGTGTCACTTTTCATTGTAAGCTGTTCCCCTTTTTTCCCGGGTGTGGGGTTTTTGTTGGGAGACATGGCGCTTTTCCCCTGATTTTTTTCTCACGCAAAAACGTTTCCCCGTTTTCTTTCCCTTTGTCTTCCTTTGATGCTGTTCTGTGTGTTGTAGGACCCATGTTCGGTTTGATGTACTTGGTCTACGTCGTGTCCTTTTATTCTTTTTTTTTTTTTTTTTTCCCTCTGACCCAGACGCCCCCCCTCCCCCCTTTACCAAAAAGGAGGGGTTTTTTCCGCGTTACTGGACTTGCCGTTTGTCACCACGGCGCCGGGGAAAACCAGAGCAGACGTGGGTCTTTTGTTTTTTTGTGAATTTCCTTTGGGGTTTCCATCTGGGGTGAACTTAAGGTTGCGCTTTTGCCACTTAGAAGCCTTATGCTCTTTCCACCCCCTACTGGTTTCCTGCTTTTTTGGGATTGTGTTTTTTCTTTTCTCGTTGTAGTTTTTCTTTTTTCTCATGTTCCCCCATCCCTAATGGTTTTTAAGGTTGGCGATTTCCTTTTTTTCCTTTGCGACGATAAATCCCCCCTTCTTCTTTCTTCCTAATCTCTTTAGTAGTTCGTTTTTTTTTGAGATTTTCAGATGAGTAGAGATTGCCTCCACCCCGATCCCCCCCGTTATGACACAGAGCCTTACATGTTGCTTTCCCTGTGGAGAAACTTTCACTGCCGCTCGGCGACCCTATAAATTACGGTGACCTTAAACCCGGTTCAAGAATTCACCTTTTCCTCAAGCATCTTTCGTCTTCCCTTGGAACCAAACCTCCCCCTTACATTTGGGGCCAACTTTTTTGGAAAGATTTCCCGGGCCTTTCCCCGACAGGACCTATTGTTTGAGGTTTTTTTCCTTTTTTTTTTGGAGGGTTATTTTTCCCCTCCCCCTGGCCCCCCCTGGAAATTCCCCCATCTCTTCCCGTTGGTTTTCCTCCCTGAGCTGACCCATTGAGCTGCCTTTCTGGAGGGGACTTTTCAGGGGCCTTCTCCCCCCCCCCGGTCGCAAGCTTCATGACCCAGGTAAGATCCCAAGGGACCGTCCTTTTCCTTTCCTGGTTCTTTTTTCCCCGGTGTCCCAGTGGCTGCCGCTGCCCCTAGATCAGAACACGGCGTTTTTTTGCGTCGGCCGCTTTTGCCCGCTTTCCCTTTTCTGCCTGGGCGTAGTTGGGGTTTCTTTCCGTGTTCCCTTGCCACTTTTCCGGTTTTGTGATCTAACTTCCCCCCTTCCCCGCAGCTGGGGCGCGTTGCTGCCAGTTGTCCTGTCTCCTTTTTTTTTGCTATGGACACTACCCTCCGGTCCCTGTTAAGTTGATATTTTTTCACGGTTCTGCTGAGTTGGGAGTCCGTTTTTTCCCGCCCCCGTATGGTGGGGCACCCGTTTTTTTTTGTTTTTCCCTTTCTGGATCTTTTCTCCCCCGCTGCCCCGATTGCCTTTGTGCAAGCTTGTTGGTCCTTTCCCTTAGGTCGCTTCATCCTACCTTCGGTAGGTTTTTTTAGTTGTGGTGTGTCCAGCTGTCCAGTCCCCGGTTTTGCACAAGTTCAATGGGTCTGCCAGGACCCTGATGCCTTCAGGGACTCCACCCGAACCCACAAAGTTGTTTCGCACCCCTCGTTAGAGAAGTCGTTTTCAACATTCCCGCCCCGTCAGGATACCCCCGTTGCAACCTTTCGTCCCCCCCGTGCCCCCGTCAGTTCCTTGTGTACCGACTGCGCTTCCGGCGCGAATTTTTCTTTTTTTTTCTTCCACAGGTTTGCCCCCGTCTTCGCGGGTTCGGGGTCCCTTTCTGCGCCCTCCTGATGACTTTTTCACGCCTTCGGTGATGCCCCCTGTTTTACACGTTCTGGCCCTGTCCTGCGCCTCTGACGCGGCTTCTGCCCCCCGCCATTTTTTTTTTCACTCGACCGGTCTTTTCCTGCTCGTCCTTTTTTTAAGACTTCCGCTGTGGCATTTTTTCGGCCCAACGCGAGTGCCCGCACCGTGATTTGCCGAGAGGGTGTGTGCCCAAGAGGACTTTGGCCGTTTTCCGCCTCCTTTCTTTGATCTTTTTCCCCCCCCCCTCCCACGGAAGGATGGCCGGTGTGAGGAACTCCTTCGTCGTGGCCTTTAGTGCGAAGCATCCGGTTTTTTGTTGAAACTGATTATGGCGTCCCCCTTCCTGTCGGATTTTTCCCTTTTTTTGGCAGCGGGTTTGGCCGTGCCTGGGATGAGGCTGATTTCCGTCCTTCGGTCTTTTTGCGACCCCGCCGTTCCGCTGGCTTCCTTTTGAAAAAGTTGCCCACCTTTTTCATCTGCGTCTCCTTCCCTGATAAGAGTCTTCTGGTGCATCCGTCACTTGGATGACCCGCCGATCGAGCCCCATACGGCTTCTTTTTGAACATTACGTCCCAGCCTTTGCGTCCTTGTCTGTTTCTTCTGTTTTTTTTGATTGGGGGCTTCATTTTTATGATGTGTAGTGGACCTTTCCCTCTTTTTTCTACCGTGGGCTTCCCTTTTGGAGTGAATTTCTTTCCCACCCCAGATCCCACGTTTTTAGTGGTACCCCTCCTTCCCTCAATTGCTACTACCGGTTCCTTCCCTCCTTTTTTTATTTTAAATTCTTTGGGCCTTTCCCGATTTCCTACGTTAGGTGACTTGTTCTCCCCCCCCCTTCGTTTTTTTCTGTTTTTTCGGCTCTTGGTGCCACCATGCCCGCTGGGACGGCATCGGACTTGGGCGTTTTTTTTACGTCACACGTTTCCTCCTAAATTTCTTGCTGTAATGGGTCTTCCTCGCTATCTTCATTGTGCTCTTCTTTTAGTTTCTTTTTTTTTTTTTTTGGTGGCCCTCCTGGCTGACCCTCCCTCTGAACTGGTCTTAGGGAATTTTTTCTTCTGGTTCACCTTTTCTAGGACTAACCACGTGCCTTCCGCAAGTGGTTTGTTTTTTTATAGCGACCTGCGGTGTCCTTTGTCGCCTCCTCTGGCTGGATCCCTTATGGACTCTTTTTTGAGATAATGACTGATCATCCTTTGATCTAACCGGGAAGGAAGTCTGTTGTTTCTTCCCTTACGTATTCGGGTGCCATTACAGTGGGGGCCTGCCTTCCGTCTTCCGGATAGGCTTTCCTTTCCATGGTCGATCGGTTTTCCTTTTACCCGTTCCCTGGGCTTGCTCCCCCGCTTTCCTTTTTGGCGCTCGTATCTACCTTCCCGCATTTTCTTTCGCCCTTTTTTTTTTCCCCCCCCGGGGATTCGCTTGGCCTTTCTGCTTGATAATAAATCTCTCCCTCTTTCTTTTCCCTTCCTATCCTTTGTTGGCCTATTTATTGGCTTCAGATACGTCCTCTGCCGGGCTTGTCGGAGTAGCAGGGGTTTGGGATTCTCTTCCCCCGTGATTCCGCACACCCCTGGGCTTTGGTTTGCCAGTCCTGGTCCCGGGCCCATGCCCCCCTTCATTTTTTCTTGGAAACAAGCCGATTTCTGATTCCCCCCGACTCCCGGCTGTCGCCCCCCCCCTGCTTTTTGGACAGCGGTAGTTCCCCCCCCTGCTACTGTTCCCCTACATGGGATTGATCGCCGCCTACCTGATTCTCCCTCTTCGGTTTTTATCGGATACTTTTGGACTAGTACACTCTCCTTTCTAAACTTCTGCACGTCCTCTTTAGTCCGGTCCCCCCCCCCACCCCCAGCACGCGGAGGCCTCTTAGGCTCCCCTCCGACGCTTCCTGATTGAAAGGTGAAGGTGGACCCCAGTCCCGTAAGCCATTTCCGTCGGGAACTTTCCTGGTTGTCCATTTTTTGAAACCTGTGCCTACAGTGATTCGATATGAGTTCTTTTCCCCCATGACTTTTTCATTTTTTTGTCGACCCTGTTGGTTGCCCCCTTCCCCCCACGCGGCAGTAAGAGTTTGGAATTTTGTGCCCCCACGCGGGCGGAAGCCCCTTTTTGGCACTGATTCTGAACTGGCAAGTACAGCCCCTTTTGGAAGTCGTTCGCCATGTTTTGCCCGGAGGACCACCCCCACCCCCAAGTCTTTTACCTGCGCTTTCGTAGCCCGACCCATCAATTACGGTTTTTCCCGGGTCGTGTTAAACCCCCGCCCCCCCCCCAACGGCTGGTGATCCAGTTCTAAAGTCCCCCATACCCCCCCCGCTTTTTGGGTATGCCTTCCCCCACCTCCCCTTCCAGTCGCCGCCAGCCACGGGCCCCCTCCCACCCTCAACAAGCGTATGCTTTGGTTTCTTGGTCGTGCCGGCCGGATTTTTTTTTTTTTCTTCCCCCTGGCGTAAGAGTTGTTTCTCTGTCCCCCCTTTTTTTTTAATTTGCCCATGAACCTCTCTTTGAGCCTGGCTAGAAGCCCCCATCCCCTGGCCCTGTCGGAACAAAACGCTGTCTAAACCTTTTGTCTTTTACTCCCAGCGAGGTTTTTTCACCTTTCCCTTCTGCCCATTTGCGCCTCCGTTTACACGGTTCCTTGCCCCTGCCTTTTCCCAGTTCCCCTCCTCCCGCACCCCTTGCGTGACGTCCCGATTTTGGGAGTCCCGTAGGCTTTCCTGCTACGGCCCTGGTTTTTTATGCTCCCCTTTCCCTCCCCACCGGCATCCTTCACTTGGATTTGATTTTCTCCCTTCCGACGGGGTGTAGGGCCCCAGGCGATTTCCCCAAAAAAACTGCTCTTGGTATACCTTCTTGATTTTTGTGGCTAGAGAGTTCGGAAGGCTGCCTGTCCAAACTCCCCTGCAGTTGAGACGGTCGGGGCCATAAAGGGGTGTTTCCGAGGTGACCCCACGTTTTCCCTCAAAGTAGTACCGGTTCCTCTTTGATCGGAGTCGCCAAGTCCCGGTCACGGAACCTACAACCCCCGCCTTGCCGAAGGGCCTGTGCCTCGGTCCCTCGTTGTTTGCTCGCCCCAAAGCCGCGACGTTTTACCTGGTGATTTCTTTCCCCACCCTGGTGGGGGGTCCCTAGTGATGCTGCCGGAGGTCAAAATTCGGAAGTGGGTTCGCGGTCATTTCCTGTACGGCTGGCGGGGCCATTTTTTTCTTAGATTAATCTCGGCATTTTTTTGAACCCCCTGTCTTCGGTGATCCCCACTTATGTCTCCCACAGGCTTTTGCCCCCCTCCCGTGGTCACTGTGCCTGTACTTTCAGCTTCCCCCTTTCCCCTTCCCCCTGGTCGGCTATGGGTTGGCGATCCCCCTTTCGACCCCCCACGGGTCAGGGAAACTATTTGAATTCCCTTCGCGTTTTGCGCTTTTTGTAGTGCCATATTCTCACTTTTTTCGTCCAAAGGGACCACAACCATCGTCGTAACTTCGTCTTCTCCCTTTGTGCTATGGCAGTGTCGTTTTTTGACCCCTCCTGAGATACTTTTTAGTGGACGTCCCATCAGCGAGGTCTAGATCACTGTTGTGGTTCCGGTCCGAGACGCCATGCTTGGAGGGGGAATGTTTGTCATGATTTGTCTGATTTTCAAAACAAAAAATGCAGTTTTTCCCCCGACGTTTTTTTTACACCCCCTCCCCCCCTGCCGACCCCGCCTGCTCGGAGCTAACGAAAAGTTCCAGCGCCTATTCGGTTCCCGAAGCCTTCTGTGGTGTGCTTGAGGGGTTGCTTCGGCCCAGGCCCCCCCTGGGTCACCCCTGTGTCCCAATGCCCCCCCGTTTTTTGATCGTCGCTTTCCTTTCTCGTAACTAATGAGTTCTTCCGCTGGGTTGTTTTGATAAGGGCGCTGACGATGTCCGGCGTCAGAATGAACGTCAATTTCCACCTGGGATATTCCGTCGACCTGCTGTTGTGTTCTCTGGGGAGAGGGGCCCCCGACTGGGTTTTAAACGCTGGTTGCCTGTTGGAGAGTTCTTCTCGTACCCCAGTTACCTACTTCCCAACTATTTGTCCTAAGGCGGTTACCTGTTTCTTTCACAGTTCAGACTTTTTTTTGGTCCAAACCTTGCCGGTGGGAATGGTTGTGAACGGGTGTTCTTCAGCTGGGGACTCAGGGGCGTCGTGAAGATTGATGCCCCTTTGTGGATCCCCCCCGATGGAGAGGCGCGCGATTTTTTGCAGTCTTCGTGTGCTCATGTTCCCTTAAACAAGTAAGGTCGTGACCGTTTTTTTGCTTTTCGTTTTTCTGCCCCTATAGA
>Ga0179593_1262107_pt1 | contig 11215 bp, 16 predicted proteins | sample CZODoug2_1_08_16_FD_185931 | JGI IMG/M metagenome (GOLD analysis project Ga0179593, IMG submission 185931) | Vadose zone soil fungal communities from Angelo Coast Range Reserve, California, USA - CZODoug2_1_08_16fungal (PacBio error correction) | ecosystem: Environmental > Terrestrial > Soil >... | reverse complement strand
TTTTCTGCCTTCGATACGGTTACGTTCTTAGGGTTTTTTTTTCCCGCCCTGTTTTTTTGCAGACCCCCGGTAAGGCGGGCGTTCGCGGATCCGATGCCACGCCTTGGTCACTTCTCGTCGCTCTTTTGGTGCAGGAGCATCTTCCCCGGTTTGGCACCATGGCTGGGTTCCCCACCCCTGCACTGCGGCCATTGGAAATGCCCTTGTCGAATATACCTTTCACTTGGATCGGGGTTTTTCGTGATCTAATAGCCGTGTTAGTCCTTACCGCTGGCCCGAAAAAACCCATGGCTTTTGATTGAGTGTTTTTGGGTGCCTTTCGAGGGACGTTTGCGCTCAGTTTTTCCGCGGGCTCGCAGTTTTGTCGGGGCGGGACCGACAATTTTATTTGTTGCTCCTCGGCGCACTCCCCTTTCACCCGGCCCCGTTGCTCCGGCGAGTGCGGGTTTAAACCATGCAGTTGAAAGCAATGAGCCATTTAGGTGTCTTTCTTTTTTTGAACTTGCGTGGGCCCTCGGGTTAGTTTGATTGTTCACTTCTCACTCCCCCACGCGACACATGATTGTTTTTTCCTGGTTCAAAATGGTTTGTCTTTTTTTAAGGTGATTCCCCCGCCCGTTCTGGCTTTTTTGGCTTGTTCATTGCGATTTTGGCGTTTGGTTTCAAGCGTTTTCATTCCCTTTTGCGGGACACTCACAAAATGGCGGAAAACTTTTTTTTTTACATTGGTCTCGTCTGGGCTCTCGGACCCGGAGACTTTGCGTGGGGGCTTTTCTTCAGGCGTTCTTTTTCGCTGACGCACCCCCGCTTTTGAAACTTTGTCTCCCAAGACTGCGCCCCGCTCCCGCGGTGTTCCCGCTCGTTTTTGCTTCCCGTTTTTTTTTTGCGTGGTGCCCCCGTTCAGTTCGTTTCCGACGCCCTGCCCGACGACACGAAAAGAGCGGGCCCCATTTTTTTTGGTGGGGGCGCGGCCCCCGTTCACGAGCTCGTTGTGCTTTCCGGCGTTCCTTTGCAGACGCGATCCGTTCGTTTCCCGCGGCTGGTTTGCTTTTCCGGACGCAATGTTTCCTACCCTTCATGACTTTGGCCAGCCCCATTTTTTTTATGGGCCCGGGCGTTGCAGGGCCCCCCATCAAAAAAGCCGTATTGCTCCCCGCCCCCTTAGGAGTCAGTAGTCAACGCTGCTCGTTTGCCAGGGTTCCCCACCACAAACGGTTTGATTGCGGTACAAGTTTCTGCCGGTGAGCCTCTCCGGGCCGGTGCGACTATATGCGACTTTTCTGATCACATTGTTTGGCAAAAACTCGTTTTTTTTTTGACTCAGTTTTGTCCCCCCCTCAGTCTCCGTTTGGGGACTTCCCTTCTCAACTGGCGGTCTTTTTTCCCCACCCATTTGCCGGTTGTCTGTTCATTTACCACTTCCGATTCGTGGACTAGCCTGTCCGCAAAAGGAGCCTTGTCCCGACCAGCTGCACATTAGTCCCCAGGTTGCGTGTGGTTCTAGCCTCAGGCTCATTTTTTTTTTGTTTGCCTGGGGCCTTCGTGCTTGGGTAGTCCCGTTCCCCAGGCCCAGTTGTCTTGCTCGTCTTCCCGGTGAGGGGGGTTTTTTCGCCTTCTTTCTTTCGCTCCCAGGTTCTCGCCATTTCGGGGTTTCACGACCGAACGTTTTGAGGCAGCGTGGCCCCCTTTTTTTTGCTTGGCCTTTTTTCTTTTGTCGTTCTTTCACGGTCTTGCTCGGGAGATTTTTAGTACTGGAGGCGGTTTCAGGGCAACGTGTGGTTTTGATTTTTTTTTTTTTTTTTGACCGGTCCTTTACTTTTTCTCTTACCCCTATGAAACGATGTGTTGGGACACCCGCCTGGCCCCCCTGGCGTGGGACGCTTCTTTGATCGTTTTAACCCACCAACTTACAACGGAGCTGACACTTCACACCCCCATGGTTAGCTCGCAACCTCCGCCCTCGTTTTTGTGGACGGGAAAGGGTTGGCTGTGGGTTTTCCCGGGTTTTTTTTTTTTTTTTTTGGTTTTTTTTTTGTACGTTTCGGTCGAACGTTTTTTTCGGGTTTTTTGCCCATCGGAACATTCCGCTTTTCAACGTTGGACCCGGCTTTTTCCCGCCATCGAAACGACTCCGCAGGTTGATTTTTTTTTTTCCCCCACCCTGTCTCCCAACGCGCTTAACTTACGCACCGGCCGCTTTTCTCCTTTCGCTTCCACGCCCACTTTCGCTTAAGGATTTTGCTTCGACGTGCCGCTGTCGAGGATGGAAGGCCCTTGGGTTTTTAACCCCAATCGCTCGTGCGCAACTTCCATCGCCCTTTTTCTCGGCACCGGAGGCCCCCACCGTCGTTCGTTTTGCACGTGCATTTGGAACGTCCTCGGGCTTCTTATTTGTCTCGATCGTTGCGTCTGTTTTGTACGTGCATCTCTGCCCCTAAAGTGTGTCTTTGCGCCTTCGCTTCACACGGCTTCCTTTTGTCATGCACGCCGTGTTCCTTTGAATCTCTCCCCCGGCTTGCGGCGTCGGTTTTTTTTTTTTTTTTTTTGTTTTTGGTTTGTAAAGAATGTTCGATAGGAATAGAACGGAGTGATGCCAGACTCTTCCGAATCCGGGACCTACCCCCCTTGCGGTCCGATTTTTTTTTCTGACTTCTCGTGATTTTTCACGCCGATTCGTTTTTCCAGGTCCGCGAGGTTTTTTTTTTCTTTTCACGGCCGCCCGCCACTGCAAGTCTTCTTGCATTTTTTTTACGGACCACCGGTTCCTTTGCAACAAAATGATAGGTGGCCCTTGCCCCACGCGAAAACTGGCATTTTTTTTTAAATTCTCCAGGTATTCTCTCTCCCCCTCTCTTTTGTTTGTTGGCTGAGGGGTCCAATTTGTAAAGAGTTTTTTTACCCTTCCCGATTTGGGCCAGTTCGGGCTTTTTTGCAGGGGCAACCGAGCAGTGGTTTGTCTCCGAAACGCGGTGGCGATGAATTGCGTTTTGACTGGCTGGGTTGGCATGCCTTTTTTTTTGCATAACCCATCTGAGGCTGTTTCTTGCGCACGTTTTTCTGTCCGAGCGTTCAGACCCTTTTCTCGACCGGTCTTTTATTTTCTACCGTATGTTTGTGCGTCTTCATTTTTTCAGAGAGTTTCACGTTCCCCCTTGCATTCCGCGGATTTTTGTTTCCTTCTTTTTATTCATTTTTTCCCAACATGGTTGGCAAGTGGCAGGCTTGACCGTCCCCCCCCGCTTTTTTTTTTTGCCGCCTTCCAGGGGTTGCGAGCGCGTTTTTTTGGTCCGGAGATGGAGTTCCGGCCGCGTTTCTGCACTCACCTTAATCGAAGACCCAATTAGCCTTGCACGCCTTTTTTGCGTCCTGGCGGTCCCGACTGACATTTCACTAGTTTTTTCGCTCCAGACCCTTCGCTGAAGATCTGCTCACGTTGGTTTACTGGATTTGCCCGGGGTCGTCATCCTGTACCCACGCTTCCTCCCGCGCTTTTCGCGGCGTTTTCGCCAGTTTTTTTTTTTCCATCTTTTTAATGTCGGCCCCGTTGCGTACTTCTTCTTTTCTGTGTGGAGCCTGTTCCCAAGTTTTCACGGTTTTTTTTCTTTTAGTCCTCTTCCCCAAAGTTTTTTCCCACTTGTCGGAAAGGTTTTGTTTGCCCGCCACCTGAACGGAAACCGCCAGGTCCAGTTCCCGCCACACAGATTGACTGGCTCCCGGAAAACCGTAGTTTTGTTAGGCGGGCATTAGTCCTTTTGCCATGGTTTCCGTTGTCGCGCTTGTTCGTGGTGGGTGAGACATCCCCTTTTTGACTTTCTTCCCCAAGTTTGGCAGTAGGTCAAGCCTCGCGTTAAATCTGTTCCCTTTAACAGTCCGTTCCCTTTTTCGTCGCCTCATCCCCCACCCCCGATTTCTGAAACTCCCGGTCACCAGACTCACACTTGCGTTTCCTCTTTTTTTCATCCCCGCCAACTTCGTGGGCGTCGCTCCAACACCACCAGTTTTTTCCCGTTGCCCCCGACGACCTCGCGACGGTTTGTGCGCCTAGATTTGATAGTTGCCCACCTCCTTTCCCCCTTTCAGCATCGGGCTTTGTTTTTTTCAACTGTACGCAGCCGGCCTTCCGGGCCGGTCCCGCCCGAATTCCCCCCCTTCGTTAATGCTTTGGGTCTTCCCACCCCTCCCACCTGCTAGGTGGTTTTTTTTCCCCTCTTACGCGCCTGCTTTTTTAGGAACGGCTGTTGGATGGACGTGTTTCTGGGCCATCCCGGCCACTTTTTTTTCTTTTTTTGTTCCCCCTTTCTGAGGTTTTTAGGTTTCCCCACACCGTTTTTCCTTTTCCCATGAGTCGCTGGTGCAAACCTGCCGTTTCTTTGTAGTTGTTTTTTGACTTGTGTCTTCGCATGAGTTCCCGTTGACGCTCCCCTCAATGGACCGCCCCCCCCTCCTTTTTTTTCATTTCAGTCACACTGTTTTCATTTGTTTTTCTTGCTACTCCTCCTCCCCTTTGGCGTGGGAGCTTTCATCTTCTGGCTGTTTCTGCCTGGCGCCGCAATGCATGGCTTGGCCAATTTCATGCCCTCATCGGTCACTTTTTCTCGTCATTGCCCCCCCCAGCTGCTGGCCGTTTTTTGTTCCGCGGCTGCACTGCTTTCCTTCAACACGCGGACTCGAGGCTCGTCCTTGGCTTTTGCTCAACCCCAGTCCCGCCCCCTCTTCCTTCTGCCTCTGACTGGGCCACTTGCAGGGTGAAGCGGAGCGCCAATGTGCTCGGTGTTCGCAGTTAGGTTCATGGCAGTTTCCCTTCTTTGATTTTTCTCCTTTTTGGGACAGCCCCCCTTGCCCCCAATGCAATTACCTTCGTTGAGATTTCCAGAATAGAACGATGGAGTTCCCGCCCTTTTTGTCTTCGTGCATTGGTGCCTCGTCAAACGTTTCCCATTTCCTTTGCCTCAGGTCAAACCTGACCGTCTGTGTTTCCGCTCGGACCTTCTGAGGCCCAAGGGGAGTTCCCACCCACGTTGCACCTCATGTGCTTTGCCCCCTGTTTTCCGTCGTTACCACTCCGTCACACCCGTGCCCAAAGCCTGAACGTTTATCTCCCCCTTTTCCCAAACCGTGATTTTTTGTTTTGATTTCACATCGGCGAAGTGACTGAACCTTTGTGTGAGTGTTTTTTCCTTTCCGACGTCTCCTCCGGTTTTGCCTTTTTCTGTTGTGCGCCTGGGCACCGAGAGTTTTACTTTTTTCTTCCCTGCACACAGTATTTTTCTGGCCCCACTTTCCCCGCATTCCTCACAGTTCCAGGCGCGGCTTTCTTACCTGTTTCCCACCCCCCTTTCAAGTGTCCACAAGGATCGGAGTTTTAGGCGCAATCCCCATGTCGGTCTTCTTTCCGGCCTCTCTAACTTGTAATTGTTTGGTGCCATGTCAACCAGCATTTGCGCTTTCACGTGTTGCATGTTAGCATCACCCTCGTCCTAGAGTCTTGTGGGATGTGGTCGTCATGCGCGTAGACCAGCCTGTGGTCGACTGCGGATTTCTTTGGTCGCGCAGCGTCCGTTTCTTTCTTTATATTTTTACAATACTCCTTTGTTTGTGTTGATCTGATCCCGCGGCCGCTTGAACGCCAGGGATTCCCCCCATTTTTTCTTTTGCGAGTCAAGATGGCCACCCCATGCAGCTCGCTTCTTATCTTGTGGGGCCTTTTCGTGCATACCCCCTGGCAGTGCTTGGGTGCCTGGAATTACGGTGGACCAATCAGGCGGCCCTTGGACAACTTTCGAATGCGATTCAGTCCCCCGACAGCCCGGATCTCGGTCTGAAGGAAATCCGACAGTTTTCTTCTTCCCCGCCCTGCCAGGGTTCAACACGAACTTGGAAACACCATTGCGGTGCATCTTAGTTGTGTTGGCCAGGGCTTTGTACGTGGCCGGATACCGGCGACGGATTACTTGACAAGGTTTTATAGCCGTGGCATCTTTTCTTTTTACCTGTATTTGCGTCTGCGTCTTTCCCAGCCCCGACCCTCCCCAATTAAGCGGGCAAATGGGTATGCAGGGGGCCCCCCCCCCACCCCCCATTGGCTCCCCCCGGATGGGGAAAACAGGGGTCCTGGGGGGACCGCTTTTTTTGGAAGCAATTTTTTCCCTCGCTGTACGATAGCTCACACCTACTCCCCCCCGCCCGGTTCGTTTAGGTTGCAGGCCGCCCCTCAATGCATACCAATGTCCGCGTCTGCCCCCCCTTTCTCACTGTTTGGCTCCTAGGGTTTTGCCAGTTGTCCGATCATCTTAGTTCGTCTTTCCTTTTCTTTTTTTTCCCCCCCCCCCGGCCTCCTTTCACGGCCCCCCTCCCCGCCCCCGCCCCCCTCTTTTTTGCTTTTTTATGCCCCGGCAACTTCGCTTGCTCCACCACATCCACACTTGCCCTCCCACCGCATCGGGTTTTCTTTTTTTTTACCCGCGCCCCCCCCATGCCCCCCACCCCCCCCGCCGTGGTTTGCATCCGTTTTCATTTCAGGCGTTCCCCCCTGTCTTGGATCCGTCGGCGGCACGTTCTTCCTCCCCCCAAACTCTGCGCCGCAGCTGCTTCCTGAACCGCTCTTCGTTTTGGCCTCCCCTTTTCTTTGAATTTCCAAGGTTCGCTCCGGAAACTGAGGGACTGGGCATTTCTTCTCCCTTCCCCCTAGGCCATGGTCCCCCGGAAGCTCCGGTGATTGCCGCGTTTTTTTTCCCCGCGCGTTTTCTCTTTCGGTCCAGATGAGTTTCTTCCTGCCGTTTTTCCTCCCCATTACTTTTTTTCGGGCATACACAATTGGCCAGCCATGCAGGACGGCTGTCTTGCACCTCACTCTCTCCCCCTGTAACCCCGACCCCATTGCTTTTGATTACCACAGCCCCAGTCGCACTTTTTGGTCTTGGTTTTCTTTTCAAACACACACCGGATGGTTTCGTGCTGTTTTCCCCCCCGTCCTTGAGCCTTTTTTGAACTTTTTCTCCCTTTTTTTTTGCGGGCCCATGAGCCCTCCCCCCACTACCCTTTGTGACCAACCCTTTCCGTTTTGCCCACTTGGCGTTTACTTAATGCCCCTTGTGCCCCCCCAGCCCCCCCCCCCCCCCCCCCTCCCGTTGTTCCCTTTTTTTTCCCCCTCTCACTGGTCCATTCCCAGCTGTTGAAACTTGGGCCGGGTCTTCTGTTGCCCCCTGCAACGAAACCACCCTCCCCTCATTCCCGTTTCCCTCTCATTCCCTTTCTACTCCCCCAAGGAGAATCGTCAAGACCACCGCCGATTCCTTGTTTCGTCGGGGTGCTCCAGCTCCAGTCCATTTTTAGTTCCCTTTGGGCGTTTGCAATTCCCTTCCTTCGTCCTTTTTTTTCTCTTTTAACTTTCCCCCCCCGTGCAAGATGGCTCTTCCGGAGGGGGGGTGCTGACCGAATTTTTCCTTTTGTGGCCCTCCCCCTTCCTCCCCTGATGGTTTCGTGTTCCAACGCACCCTTCCTGTATTGTTCTTGGAGCGGCCCCTTTCCACCCCTCTTTGGAGGGTGTTACGTTTGCGTCTTCCAAGGGCTTCGTGGCTTTCCGCCTTGCGTTTTGTTAGTTTTCCCTCCTCTTTTTTTGGTTTTTCGGTCACCCCGGTCCACGGACTTTCTGTGACTTTCCACGACCCTTTCTGAAACCCCTGATCCCCCTCTCTTTTGCTGGCCCGTCCTGTCCCCCAAGGCTTGTGGGAAAGCAAATTGCTCTTTTACCACCCACAACCCCCTACACCACCTCTCTTAAAACGCCTTCACCACAATTTTATGAAAAAGGACCGCCCCCTTTCACTCCCTAGTTTGAGGGTTTCTGTCCTTGGTGCAGTGGTTTACCCCTGTTGGTTATCCCGGGGACTTGGGCGTAGGCATGTGTTTTTTAGTGGTTTCCCCTTTTTGACCTCTTCTTTCATGGTAACCTTTTTCCTCTCCCGGCCATCGTGACACAAGAGTTGATGGACACTTTTCCCCCCCCCCCTTCTTTTTGTTTGTCTCCCGGCCGTTTTACAGTAATATCTTTTTTTTTTTTTTTTTGCTTCCCCTCTTCCCCGTGATGCTGGATTCATGAGTTGAGGCGTTCGAGGCGGCAGTTCCTTTCTTCCACGTCCCTCTTTTTTATTGTGTAAGATAATTCACCCTCTTCTTCCGGCCCACAGGAGGGCAAAAATTTGGTGGACGGCCCCAGTTTCCCTTGCCTGGTCCTCTTTTTTTTTCCTTTCCTTTCGTGTCGGTGCCCCCCCTTTGTGGACGTCTCCTTTTGAAATATTTTTTCTCTGGGGTTTTTTTTTTTGTTTCTTCCCGTTATTTCCCAGCTGTCACACTTACCCCACTGACACGCACAGCTTGTTTTTTTCTGGTCGCTTACCCTCCCGGCTTGCGGTCCTTTACATTGGCGTCAGCTTACTCAATCCTTGTGAGTGATGAATATACATCCCTGTTTTCGACACCTTTTTTTTGAGCTTTCTTGTGCCTTTTCTTTCGCTTTTTCCTCCCCCTCCTGTGCTGTTTTGGTGTCCTCTCGTTTATTTTTTAATTGACCTCTTGCCGCCACTGTCCCCCCCCCCCCCCTTCGCCCCCCCTCTCTGGCAAAACGGTTCCTTTTTTGGCTCAACACTTTTCCTTTGTGCCCTTCCCACGTCTTCCTTTTTTTCGTTTTTTTCCTTTTCCGTCTCCTTTTTTCTCTTTTTTCTTCCTCCCATGGTCTTTTTTTTTTCTCGAGACACTTGACAAGCGGAATTTAAAGCTTTTCAGTTTTTCTTTTCAGGGGCCGCTTCGGCTTTGGTCCCGTCTTTTTTTAACAACTCTTTTTTTTTTTTTTTCCGGTCCAACCTGCATTGGTGGCACGTTTTATGCTTACTTCGCGGTGCCCATCTCCTCCGACTTTTTTTTTCGAGTCGTCAGGGTTACCTTTCTTTTTTTTTTTTATGTTTTTCCTTTCATTACGACTGTTACCGTTTTCGCGAGAGTCCTACGCATTCCAGTTGATTCTCTTCCCCTTTTACCTTCTTTCATGAACCCGTTTGCCCCGTGGCCTTTTGACCCCGTTTGCTGGATTCGGCTTTGATTTGGGCTCAGATGTCGTCCGACAGCCGTGCACTCACGCCCTACCCCCCTCCTTGGCAACAGACGGGCCGTTACGTTTCCGGCCCCTGATTTCAACTTTGCCTTTCTTGTTTTTTTGTCTGACACGTGCGATGCGATTTTCCTTCACTGGCTTTTTCTGTCGGGCCGTCATATCTTTTCGGGTGGCTCCGTTTTTGCCCGTTTTTCTTCTTGAGGCTTTTGCACATTGTTCTTCCGGTGCGTCATCCCTCGCCTTTTTTTTTTTTCCACCTTTTTTTTTACAGCCCCCAGCGCTTTGTTTTGTTCCCCCCCCCGCCTTTTCCTTCCTTTGGTGTATTTTTTCCTTTTTGTTGGTCCTTTTTGCACTTAGTTCTTCTTTTTCCTTGTCACCTCCCTTTCATGCCCACCCTTATTAAATGTCAACTACTGTTTTTTTTTCCGCTGCGCGTTTCTCCCCTGGTTTGCAACTTCGCTCCCTTTTTTCTTTGGTGGTGTTTTTTTGGTGAACCTACCCTTTTTTTTTTTTTCCAGCTTGGCTGCGGTCTCTGCGTTCCTTTTTTTCCTTTTTTTTTTTTTTCCCCCAGTCGTTTTTCTTTCTCCCCTCTTCACACACGATTTTTTCCCCTGCCCAGTGCTACTCACCTTCCGGCCTGATAGGTCATCCTTTTTTTTCCGCCATGTGGGGCCTTTCCTTCCCCCTCCCCCTTTTCTTTTGACCCTCCCGACTCCTTCCCCCCGGTTTGGTAGAGGTCCTCTCCTATTGCGAGTTCCCCCCCCCTCCCGTAACGTCCCCTTTCCTGGGGAAAACTGACTCCCACTCTTTGACTCCCTTCCGGAACTGCACCCTCCTAATTTCCTTTAATGTGTTCTCCCCCCCCTCCCTTGGTCTAGGGGTTTTTTTTGACACCTCACTCCGGACGCCCCGAAGGACTTCTCTTTTTCCCCCCGGATCGTCTTTTTGGACAGCCCAACCTACACTGTTTCTTCCCACCGCGGTGATGTTCAGGTTTTTTTTGTTCCTATTGGGGCCCCCGGTTTGCGAAATGAGGTCACTCCCTCCTTTTTCCCTTAGTTTTTGCCCCTTCTTGTTTCTTCAGTGTAACCCCCCATCGATCTCCCCACCGTAACCTATTTGATCCACATTTTACTACCGTATTTTTCTCTCCCCCCCCCTGTTAAAGAAGTCACTGCCTTTGTCCTTTTCCTTTCCCTCCATCCAGTTTCCCTTGAAGAATTTTTTTATGGCCCCTCCACTTGGGCTTCTCCTTTCATGCTTTTTTGGGCCCAATTTCCTCACTGACATCGTTACTGCGTCGTCAGGAGCCATGTTCCCCCCTTTTTTCCCCCGACGGTGTCTCACTCTTACCTTGAACCCGAGAACCCCGAGATCGTTTCCTTTGCGCGGCACCGCCAATTGCCTTTTCTGTGCCGCTGACTGGGCCACCCCTTAGTTTCCTCCCTCTCTCAAGAGGGACGCGTTTTCTTTTCTGGACTTTCGGATTTTGTCCAAGTTCGGAACTGCGTTTTGTTTTCCTTCGGGCAGCCTGAATACCCGCCCCCCACCCCTTTCAATTTTTTCGATTCCTAAATTCCCCCTCTCCTCTTTTTCTTTTTTTCCGCCCTTTTTTGTGGTTTCCCCTTATTCAGTGCCGGTTCAAAACGGTTTTTCCATCGCTCACCCGGCCGCGGTTTTGTGTCTCCTCTCCTCCTCCCCGAGTCCCCCACCCTTTTAGTTCCCAAAAAAGGCCCTCCATTTTCGTAGTTGTTTGCCGGGTGCGCTGTGCAACGGCGTGGACGCGTTGTTCGATCCACCTTTTTTTTTTCCTCTTCTTCCCCCGCCTGGATTTTCCCCCCTTCCCTTGCGTCACAGTGTTAACTTTTCCAGTTCCCGTGTCTGGCGGAGGCCAGGAATTGATTCGTCCCGCGGCCTGGGGCGAGCCGCCGCTGCCTTTTCTTCTGTGCACAATTTTTTCCTAGGAATTGACCCCTCCTTTCCTGCCCACGTTTTGTTCCAGTTGGTCCGGTGGGCCTGCGTCGGAACCACACTTTCGTTTGATTATACCCCCCTCCTTGCCTTCGCCGTTTTTTCGGGGTTTGATCTCCCGTGGAGTTGTCTTTTCCA
>Ga0179593_1624812_pt1 | contig 11216 bp, 14 predicted proteins | sample CZODoug2_1_08_16_FD_185931 | JGI IMG/M metagenome (GOLD analysis project Ga0179593, IMG submission 185931) | Vadose zone soil fungal communities from Angelo Coast Range Reserve, California, USA - CZODoug2_1_08_16fungal (PacBio error correction) | ecosystem: Environmental > Terrestrial > Soil >... | reverse complement strand
TTTTTTTTTCGGGACGGTCCCTTCCTACTCGTGACCTTTGGCAGTGTTCCTCCCCGACCAGCGTCAATTTTTATTTTACCCGAATCCATTTGGGAGGGAAGGAAGTTTTTCCCTTTTCAACCTGACTGGCGGTGATCTTTTTCTGCTTTTTATGGGACCTTATGCGCGCGTGACCTGTGTTTCTTCCCGCAACTCGTATTTAGTCCACGGACGAAGGCGGTCTTGGACGCAATGCGTTTTTCTTGGTTCTTACGCAACTTGGACCCCCCCATTCACGTTCACGTGCGCGTCCCCTTCTTCGGAGTCGTTCACCTCCTCGAGATAATAAAAAGATTTCTCTTCTTTTTTTGGCATGGCGGAGTGCCCCTTCTCTTTTCTCGAACGCCTAAAAGTGCGTATCCCGAGCTTCATGAGGGCGACTAGCTCTTTGTTTCCCTCTAGATTGCGCTTCCTTGAGAGCGGAAACAATCTTGACTTAGGTTCGCCCCTTGCTCTTAGGTTCCATATTTTTTTTTTCTTTTGTCCTTTGGCTTGAAGTCAGCTGCGAAGGGTGAGTCCCTCCCCCTTTCCACTCCCCTCGGACTTTTACCTCCCCTTTTTCAGCCATATCCAAAGGAATTTTATATAAAACCCGGTTGTGGTCCTCTCCCCTCCTTTTTTTCGCAAGCGCAGCCGTAACGCTCTCCCCAAGAGCGGAGTGAGTCATCCTCCCTGGCGTGACGTTGCTTACTCACTTCATTACTTATCGGATAACCATGCGAAGCTTCTTCTTGCCGAGAATCCCTTTCCAAAGAGGGGGTACTTTCAGTTCATCATCTAATTCCACATTCGGTTTTCGCAGGGACGTGGCCCCTTCTCTCTTCCTCTCACTGAATCAGTGACCAGCATGTTGAAGGGGTCGTTGTCCCTTTTTTTGGGTAACTTCGTTTTTTACTTTCTTGTTGAACAGCTGTTTTTTCCCACAAACGAACCCAACCTCCCCTTTCATTCCAAAGGGAAAACCGTTTGGCGAAGTGAGAGGCGGTCCCCCCTTTTCTTCTTCCTCGAAAACCGATCCGTAATTGTTCCCAGTGCGGCCCTCCGAACCAGGTACTCCCCCTTTCTTCTTGAGTGCTTTCTCTCCCCCATCAAGAGAAACTTTTTTTTCCCCTAAGAATCAAGAACATTGGCGTTGTTCTGGCGGAGGGTTGCGTCCCTTTTTTGTCCCTTTTCCTTCTGGAGTCTTCATGCCCTCAAGCTCTAGACAATGGAGGAGGCTTCTTTTTCGAAAGGGAGTCGGATTCTCCCCAATGTACTCCTGAGTGTTCTTCCGTCAGCAGTGTTGGTGGCGGTGACGGAGATAGGACGGCGCGCTCCTTTCGTCCCGCATCCTCCCTTCGCCTGATGACCATCTGTCTTTTTCCCCCCTTTTTGCCCCAAAGCTTCAAAGGTGAGATGCGTTTTCTTTCTCCTTCCAAGACCTTCTTCATTGTTCTCACTTGGCCAGGTCGTCGTCGACGAGAAGTCTTCGTTTCATGTTGCACCTTGGATGGTGATGGAAGATGAAGAGCTTTTCCTCAGCCGTTTGCTTTTTTTTCGCTCCCTGCTCCACTTCCTTTTTAGTAATTTTCTAAATAGAGAATTTTTTTTTTCTCCGCGGAAGGACTCGGAACTCGAGAGCCCTGGCTTGATGAATCCTGGCTTTGGGAGGTTTTTTTTATTAAAACCTTCTTTCTCTTCGACAAGGATGCTCGGCGTCGATCGGTTCGTCTTGTAATCAGGTTGCACGACTTTCCCCTCGCTCCGCTCAACGGGTCGTCCCCCTCCTTGCGCGGGGCTGTTGCCGGGTTTTTTGCATTCGCACAAGCCTTTTCCCGCTCGCGACTTCTTTGTATTATCAAACGACATCCTCCTTTCGGCTGGTCTCCCCCCTCACTTCCTTCACACTACTTTTTTTTCGCGCATACAGAATTGCTGGCTTTCGGCGGCGATTCTGCCCACAAAGTCCGAATTCCCCTGCCCCTTGATCGTTCTGTGTGACTTTTTTAGCCGCTACCTGACCTTTTGCTGTCTGGTGTAAGTGCGGGTCGCCATCCTTTTTCGGGATTGCTTCAAATCTGGGGGGCTCTTTTTTTGAATTCCTGGTGTTAGGGCCCTTTTTCCTTTTATTTTGGGGGACCCCACATCTCCCTTTTCCCTCGTGTCCATCTCTATCTTTCCGTTTTTTGTGTGAGATGGACACTCTTGTCCTCTTTTCTTGGTGTCCCACAATCAAGGTTTCCCCCCCCATGCGGCAGACAAGAGTGTCTGCCCCCCCCCACCTCCCAGATTGTCCCGCACCCACTTTGACCCAACGACGAACTTTCACCCCTCGCTAGCGGCAAGGAGCGGCTCGTCTCCTCCCCCGAGCACGTTGTTCCTTACCTGGAAGATCGGACGTGTCCCAAATTACGGCGCAGCCAGCAATTCCGTCCTTCCCTTTCTTCACCCCGAATCACCGGTCTCAATCATCGAGGGGTGGGATTCTCATCTTTTACGACTTCCTTCTTCCCTCCTCCTTTTCGCGATCTCAGCGCCCTCCCTGCACACCACCATCCCTTTATTCCCTTCTGCAACTCTTGCTCGTCCCGTGCGAGTAGCAGCGTTTCACCCGCCGCGCCCGCCGGATTTTCCCCTCTCATCTTGTCATTTCGTTTATTGAGAACATCCTTCTGCATCGGCGGCGCTTTCGGCTTCTTCAATCCATTCTACAGAAATTGTTTTTCTCCTTCCTCTGATGGCCACGGACTTCGTAGAGCTCGCCACATCCCTTTTTTTCTCCGCGCGAAGCATTCCCCCGCTATGCGAGATAGTACCAGCTTATTCTCCTATGTTGCAACTTTTCCCGGTCTCTTTACTCCTACCTTTCCCCCTCCCTCCGTTGGATTCCCTTTCTTCCGTCCGGAGAAAGAGTAAATACCTTTCTTCTTTCTCCACCTATCTATGTTTTTTGCATGGAAACGGAGGATGCGGGACTGCCCTCTCCCGATTACCGCCACCGCCCTGCTTCTTTCCCCGTAAGTACATTGGGAGAATTCACCTGATAATTATGATAAAACCCCTTCCTTTTCCCTGCCAGGTCGAAGCCCTTTTTGCCAGAAAGCCCTTTCTCGAATCCCCCCATTTTTTTTTTCCCCCTCCGCCAGCAAGGCGTTATCGTTTTTGCACAGGTGAGGGATTATTATGGCTTTTTTTCCCCTTTCTGTTCCCTCCCCCCCTTTCCCAACCGCCTTCCCTGGGTCTTTTCCCTCCTTGCCGAACTGGGACCCTTTCTTCTCGGTTTTTCGGAGGACTGCCCCTGGTTTGGTTTCCCCGTTTCCTTGCTTTTTTCTTTTTTGAACTGCTTTTCCCCAAAAAGCTGTTCCACCGCCTTCTCTCCTTTCCCCCCACAGTCACGCACCAACAGCTTAATGGAATTAAATGAGAATGGTTCCCTCCCCTGCGCTTTTTCCTGCTCCCTTGTCCTTATCTGTTTCTTCCTTTTTTCCCCCATCATTTTTCCTTGTATTCGGCCAGCCATGCTCTGGATTAGCATGTCCCATTCCGATCCTAATGAAGTAGTGAATTCTTTTTAAGATACAGAGTCTCAGGCCCGACCAATAAGATTTCCGGATGCGCTTGCTTTTTCTTTAAAAAGTTTACTTTTCCCAAGTCTTCACTCGTTACGTTTCAATCCTCCTTCGTGAAACGGCGGATTGCCTTTTTCTCCTCTGATTCAGCCAAAACTTACCCCCCAATGCTCGTCTAAAGTGGCCTATCCTGTCCCTAAGTCAAGCTTCCTTTTCCTTTTTCCGCATCCTCAGACCCCGAGTTGCACAGACGTAGTCTAGTCGCCCTCCGACTCGATGGTCGAGGATAATAAGAAGGATCCCTGGCGTTCTATCATTTAATTTCCCGCCGATTCATTCCCCTATCTTTATATCGCGTGTCTTTCACCCTTCACGAATCCGCCTCCCGTGTGACCCGCAGTCGATCAGTGAAGTGAATTTTTTCTTGTTGTCCAAGTTTGCGCACTCCTCCAGAAACGCACCCCTCCCGCCAGTCTTATTTTCTTTCGCGTTTTTATCCCGGTAAAGAGACACTCATCTCCAAACTCATCATTCCTTTCTTCCAGTCGTTGAACATCCTCCTGCCAAAGGATTCAGTCTTCTCTTTGCGTGGGCGCTACACTTGGCCCGCTCCTCCTTGTCGGAGTACGAAGTATGGCCCCTTTCCCGCACAGCGCGTCCTTCCCCTCCGCGCGTGACCCACGTATAAGCCACCCTTTTTCATGCGCCGCCTCCCACCGTTTTCTCCCGGGTTTAACCAACTATTAGAAAAACTCTCAACCACCCCTGCGGCGTGTTTCCGCTCTTTCATTCCTCCTACGTTGTCTCTTTCCCAAACCGCAGTTGGCGTGCGCTTTTTCGCTTGGGCGAATCTTTTTTTACTTTGCCCTTTTTGGGACGGCAGATTTTTCGGTGGCTTATACGTGGGCTCACCCTTCCTGACGCGTGTTGGCGGTTTTTTGTCCTGTTCTCCCAGAATTTCCCTCTTTCTGGAGTGAGAGCGGGCCAATTTTTCCCTTCTCAGTTTTCCTTGATTTCCCTTTCTCAATCCATTTTTTGGCGAGGGCATTTTTTTTCAAGACTGGAGATTGCTTAGTTTAGTTTTGTGTGGGAGGACGAGGCTCCCCCCCCAGGGAACTGTTTCTTCCGACAACCGGTAACTCTCTTTTGATTCGGATCCCAACTGCTTTTCAGGATTACTCCCTGGCATGCGGCCCCCACGTCACGGAGCTTCTTTTTCTTTTTTCCACTTTCGGCGGAGTTCTTCAACTTGGTAATTAGAGACCTTCTCGCCGGACGGATCTTTTTGGGAACCATTCTTCCGCTTGTCCACAGTGCGTTCTTTTCTTTCCCACACCACGGCCTGTATTGCGACTAGCTCTTTTCCACTCGGATGCTCTTCCTTCTGAGGATGCGGAATCTGACTTAGTCTTTTCTTGTTCCATCCTTTTCTGAGCAGGGGGGGTTTTAGTTCTTTTTTCTGTGATTCAAGAGGGTGAGTCCCTTTTTTGCAAGCGGACGTTCCCCCTCTCATTATCAAGGAAGTGAAACGTCCTCTTTATCTAAAACCCGTGCCCCCTCAACCTGTGAAAGAAGCGCTCTCCAGCGCAGCCCCTTCTTCAAGAAGCGGACTTTTTCCTTCTGGCCGTCTTCTTCTGTTTTCCCCTTTCCCCCCGAGTACCCCCTCATGCCGCAGTTCCCTTAAACCATGCGACAGCCTTTTTTTTTTCTGAATCCAGGGTTTCACTGAGGGGGGGAAAAAATCCCTCCTTCAGGCACACTGGCTGCCCCATTCGGGTCTCTCAGCGCAGGGGCACGGTTCCTCTTTCTTCGCTGGAATTCCAGGCAAAAGCTTTTTCCTGTTTCCTGCCTTCGTCAGCGGGTTGCAAAGATGTCGTCAAAAACGAACCCTTCCAGAACTGCAAAGTTTTAACTTTTCTTCGCAAACCCCTGTTCCTACGCCTGAAAACGAGGACCCCTTCCAGTGCTCCTTTTTTCTTGTTCCATTAGTCAGAAGTCCGGAAGGTGTTTTTTTATTCCTTACATAACCCAAGCGCTGAACATCCCTCCCCCCCTTGTGCGAGACGGATTTAGCGCCTGGCGGGAGGGAGGGTGTTTTTTTCCCCCCTCTGGTCTAGCTGTCCGGTTCTCTCGGACTAAAAGGGGCTCTGCGGCCAATCATTAGATGACAAAGTTTCTTTTTGAGTGATTTTTTCCAATGTTACTCCTGAGGTCCCAGCAGTGCGGTTCTCTTTCCTCCTGGACGGCGCCCTTTTTTTCAGTCCCGCTCAAATCGATATTCCATTATTTAGGTGGAGGACGATGCGCACAAAAGCTCCCCTGTCTTCGTCTCCACTCTGACTTCCCTTCCAAGCCGGCTTTTCGTCCAGGTCGTCGTCGACCGGTCTGCGTCCTTTTTCTTGTTGCACCCATTTGATCGCTGGAGATGCAGAGCTTTCTTTTCTCTTTCGCTGTTGCGTGCGATTCGCGCGTTTGCCCCCTATTATAGGAGGTGCGAGCAGTTTCCGTTGCCAGCAAGTCGGACTGCTGTTTCTCCCCATTTCTGGCGAAGAGTTTTTTCGGCTGGGTGAGGAGCGCGATGCAGAAATTTGTTGACCGATTCTCTACCGATGCGGGCGTTCGAAAGCTTTTTTTTGGGGAGAATCCCGTTGTTTTTTTTTTCCTTTGACCTACGCGAACTGCCGGCAGAGTTTCCTTTCTTTGCGTGTTTTTCCAATTCGCAAACGGCTGATTTCTGACTTCTGGTAATTTATCTGAACTCCGATCCACTTTCTTTGTTCCCCCTATTGATATAACCTTTGGCGACATTTTCGACGCATCCCGTTTTTTTTTTATCTGCGAATGCCCCTCCCCTTTCAAGATCTCAAAGGTGTGCACTGCTTTTTCTTTCGTTTGTGTGATCCCCATGTGCGTTCTTCCTCTTTCTGGCGCGTGATGGTGAACCCCCCCTTCCTTTTCGGGTATCGGGAAGTCTTTCTTTCTTTTGGGAGGGATCTGGGGTAGGGCAGGACTCTTTTCCTCTATTTTTGGGGACCCCCCGATTCAGATTCAAAGCTGCTTTTCTCTTTTTCCTCCTAATACATTGTGTTGTGAGTCTCTTTTTTTTTTCTTTGACTCTGAATCTTAGTCCCCAACAAAATTCCCCTGTCAGCAAGAGTGTCTGCCCTACCCCTCCCAACCTCCCCAGATGATCCCCCTGCCCCTGCGCTGACCAACTCACTTTTAACCAAGAACGCTGCTTCCTTCCCCGTCCGCGCACATAGGTGATCAACCCTTTTACCCCCGTGTTGCATCCATCCTGCACTCGCTTCATTCGGCCGTCCCCCTGCGAAGCCAGAAATTCGGTAACCTTGTGAGAAAATGTAGTCCCCGCCCCGGTTTTTTCCTTCATTCGTAGGGGAGAACCGTTCCTTTGGATCTTTTCTTTAACCAGAAGTCGCGATATCCTGACAAGTGTTGTGAAGAATTGACAAAAACCCCCTTTTCCCCATGCGCCCGTTTGGCGTAGCAGCCTTCAACAGGATTTATCGCCCCTTTCTCTCCTCCCTTTAATTCTGCGATCACGTCGTTCCCTCCCCCCCCAACAATTTCTGCATCGCGTTTCTCGCGCTTCAATCCATCTCCCCCGTCCGCTGACTGGCACGGCCCCTCTTTCTCTTTAGAAGTCTTCCATCCTCCCTATAATAAAGGAGTGGGCTCCCTTCCAGCACGCACGGTCTTCTCCTCGCTTTGCACTTCCAGCGCTCCGTTTATCCTTTATAGCTACCTCCCCCTTTTGTCTACCATGAAAGCCTGCATTTCCCGATTAGAAGTGGGAGAACTTTTCCCCCTTTTTCCGCCTCGAAGGCCTCCCCAGATGGTCTCATCGAATTGCGTTTTTTCCTGAAAGGATCCTTCGCTGTTTTTCCCTTTCCGATTCAGCCACCCGCAAATGACTGGACTTTCCTCTTTACCTTGGTGAGACCTTTTTCCAAACCAATTGGGCACTGATTTTTTTTTCCTCTTTAGGCGCATGAAGACGCCTGCTCTCCGCAATAGCCCCAACCGGAGAAGCACCTTCTGTCTATTTTTTTTTTTTTTTTATCAGCCCCCCCCCCCCCCCCCCCCCCTATCCGCCCGTCTTCTCTTTCTTTCAGGCGGCTTGCGACGTTTCTCTTCGCCTGTCAAGAACTCAACGGAACACCACCTTTCTCCTTGACCTCGTCTCTCACTGGAAACAATTCGTCTTTTAGGACGGCCCATGTGTCCTTCTGCCTTTCACTGAAGTTCATCGTTTGGTTCGTTTTTGAAACTGCTCCCCCCCCCCTTTTCACCCGCTTTTTTTCACCAATATTCCGTGCCACAGTCCACTCCCTTCCTTGAATTCCATGCGAAGAGGCCCTCCCTCTTTTCCTGCGCTTACCTTCCCCTAATGGGGAATGATCTTTCCTGGCTTTCCTCATTTTTGTAAACCTTCTGCGAGGGGTTTTTTTTCCAGATAAAATTACCCGGTTGTCATCTCCTTTCTGGGGCAGGGCTTCCCCAGAGTGCGCGGCCTTTCATCCGCTTCTGTGCGCCCCCTTTCGCTTCGGTGCCAGAGCCTTTTCCCCCTTTCTTTTCAAAGGTTTTAGATACAATTTTTCGATAAGTTTCTTTTTTTTTTACTGTAACTCCCTTTTTGCGGGAATCACCTCTTGCATCTGACTCTCCCCCCCCCCCTGCTCTCCTAGTGGACTCTTACGTTTGGCTACCTACGGTCACGTTTCCTTTGCATGAAATTCCGCATCCCCCCTGCGCAATCCGAGTGCCTTTTCCCATCGCTCGCGCCTATACGTTAGGCCGCGGATAACACGCAGGATACGCACCCCCCCCCTGTGAACCTAATTGTCCAGCCTACTCATCCTCCGGTATCAAGCTATATTAAAAGACTCCGCCGGACAGTTTTTTCCCCTCTTTTTTTCCTTGACGTGAATTTTTCTGGTCAACCGTCCCAAATTGCACGTAATAAGTCCCGGCATGTGCTTCCCCTCCATTCTGTCGTTACTCCTCCACCAGGTCACGCGCGCCTCTTTTTCCCCCATCACTCATCACTCCTTTCTCTTCCAGGTTGAACATCATTGCCCGCCCTTCCCCCCTGGATGCGGTCCGCCAATTCAGTCCCACTGTTCCTCTTGTCGGTCACACTTGGCTCCTGAATCTGGACACGTCACCGATCCCTTTTCTTCTCCCCATAATCCCTTGAGCCCGTCTAAGCCACCCGAAAAAAACCCCCCTTTTCCCCAACGACCCCTCCATTTTTTAAAAACTATTTTTGATTGATCGCCACTCCTTTTTTTTTTCGTAAATCTCTCTCCTTCTCTCGTTGTGTGGGGAGAGTACTTTCCCCCCAAACCCTTCGCTGAGTGCCCTCAACGGCGAGTGTGGCGAACTTGATGACGGGTTGCGGCGGCGCATGAACCAGCGGGTTTATTTTCTCACGCGTCTTCTTGTCTGGTCTGGTGGCGGGTCGGACGGGTCTTTCTTCCTCGACTGCAGTGAGGCTCTCTCTTTTCCCGACCAGCGCAAACCCGGCTTCCGTGTTCTGATTGCGGAACCTTTGTTCGGGCAGAAGTTCTGTCTTTTTCACCGACTGGAAGATGCTATTTTATGGGAGTGGTCCTTTTTTTTTTTTCTCGTGCCGGGTTGTATCCTAATCGACGACGATTTTTTTCCGATGGCGGGATCGGACTCCCTTTCTTTACGCAACTTTGGACCATGGTTTGTTGACCAGAACAATTCATTTTTCGCGACTGCTTTTTACTTTTCGGCGGACTCTCGATAATAAAAGCTTCTTTCTGTTTTTTTTCCTGAATCGGCGGGGTCCCCGTTTCGCTTGATCGAAACCTCCTCCTTTGCTTATATAAGCGTCCCTTTCACAGCGATGATGAGAACTCGGCTGGTGCAACTCCTTTTTCCCCTTTTTTAGGATGCTAACACTTATGCAACCATTCTTCTATAGCCCTGCAAACTTAGAGGTACATGAGCTCCTTCAGGGGGTGTAGTGCTGTTTTGTGGCTGAAGTCAGATGTATCAGGCACTCCCCTTACGTGCAGCAAGAAGACATTCCTTTTATCTAAAACCCGTTTCCTTTTTGTATGATGAAATTACTCTGTAGGCAAAGACACTTTTCCCCCAAGCGCAGCAAAATACTTAGTCATTCGGTCCGTCTTGACGGACAGTTCCATTTTTCCCTCCACCGCAGGTCATCGTACCCCTTTGCTCCTTCCCATCGCCATGGCGGGGCCGCCCCTTTTTTCCCAAATGATGTGACCAAAATCCCCTGCGCCCCCCCCCGGATCATTCCCCCCGGTTCTCCGTGAAGCTCTTTAATGGAGCGCATCTTAGTCAACTTTCCCAGCGTTTGAAGGCTGTGGCACGGGACTTCGTTTTGTTTTCTTTTTCCAATCAGGTTCAAAAACGATTCAACTGCAAAAGGAAACTTTGTCTCAGTGTCTAGACTCAATGGGAAGTATACTCTTTCTCCCGGACGAATTGTTTCCCTTCCCCTTAGACGACGGTTCAATTCTCTTCCGGTGTTGTGACGGGTCCCAGCTCTCAGAAAACGGCACGTCGCCCATGGACCCCTTCCCCCCCTGGCGAGGACGGATAATAGACATCTTTCTTTTTCTCCCGGTGGGGGCGTGGTCGTGAGAGCCTGTCGGGGCTCTTCATTGTCTTCGGCGGATCACCTCTTCTTCTATCAGAAGATCCCTTTTTTCTCCCAATGTTACTCTTCCTTGGCCGTATTCGTTCAAGAAGGGCGTTTTCCGGGATCGTTATCTCTCCTTCGCGCGCGAGTCTCCCTCCTCAGTTTCATGGCACTCTGGACCCTCTGATAGGTGGATTGCCTTCCCCTTTCCCAAAGTTATTGGACCTCCTTCTTCCTTCGAATCCGATGGACTAGGGTAAGAAGAACTGCCACTTTTGTCTAAGGGTATACGCATTTCAGGTTGCACTAGGGAGGAGTCTTCCCTCTCGGCGAAGCGACGCTCCTTTGCTTGACTGCCACTCCGTTTAGGTATAGGCTTTTCTCTCCTTTGGGTGCCGTGCCATTGGGACGTTTCTAGAGCCCCATTCGTTTTCGAATGGATTGAATTTTTGCGGAGGACGCGCCCCTCTCCATACTGTACTTCCGCGGAGCTGACATTTCGATCCGGCGTTCTCCCCCGGGAGAATCCGGGTTGACTTTTTCGGATACGCGAAAAGGGCCCCCCTGAGTTTGAGTCCGTTGGCGTGAGCTGGGTGGTGGTCCGCACTTGGCGGCTGAGATTTCTTCGTTAATTTATCGACCGACAGTTCTTCTGGCATCACTCGACTTCCCCCTGTCTCGTTGGAGTCCCTCGTGCCCTTTTTTTTGGTTTTCTGAATTTGTTCTTTGTCGGCGGCTACTTGCTTCCCGTCCGAATCTCAAGGTTTTTCTTTGCAACAATCTTTATCCCCTATGTGCGCGACGTATCTTTGACGTGTGATGCGCGTGATTGGTGAGTGTTGTCAGCGCAGGTATCTGTTGTGCTTCTTTCGGGTGGGATCAATCGTCCCTGGTAGGCAGACACTCTGTTTCTTCCCTTTTTCCTGGGGGTTTTGGGAAACCCCAGATTTTTCCTCCATTCC
>Ga0179593_1623211_pt1 | contig 11216 bp, 17 predicted proteins | sample CZODoug2_1_08_16_FD_185931 | JGI IMG/M metagenome (GOLD analysis project Ga0179593, IMG submission 185931) | Vadose zone soil fungal communities from Angelo Coast Range Reserve, California, USA - CZODoug2_1_08_16fungal (PacBio error correction) | ecosystem: Environmental > Terrestrial > Soil >... | reverse complement strand
AACCTGTTTCCCCCCCCCTTTATTCCACTCCCAGCCGCGGGGTTCGCAACCCTTTCCGGCGACCTCAAACACCGCCGCGACACCTATTGCAGCCTCCTTCAAAGATTGTAGGATTTATTTTTCTTCCCCCCCGTTCCCCCCTTACCAACTCTGCTGTCTGGGGGGGGGTCTTTTCAGGTTTCCCCTTCCCTAGCCGGAGACCCCCCAGGACTTCCTCCCCCCCTCCATCGTTCCCTCCTCCCAACCTCCTGCGGATGTTTCCCTTTGGTTTTTTTTTTTTAGGGACTCAAATGTTTTTGTTGTTTTTTTTTTTTTTTTTCCTTGACTCCCCCCATCTCGTCTCCTCTTGGCTAACACACTGTCTCTCTTTTTCATAACCATCCGGTCGGCTGGGGATTCGACATCTTCCCCACTTTTCCATCCATGCCGGCACGCTGATCTCCCATTTAACAAGGAATGGATTCCGTTATTCCCCGCTCTCTTAAGCTTTCTCTTGCCGGCGCCGGACATTTCCTCTGACCAATTCCTTCCCTGGCTGCGTTACTAACATGTTCGTACTTTTTTTTGGCAACCCTCTCAGCCCTCTCTGGGACGTTTTTCGCGTTTTCCGTACGGCCGGTCCCCATGACATTTTTTTTCTTAACCACGCTTCGCGACGCCGAGTCTATCCTGCAATTATTTATGGAATGAGTTCCGGGATTTTTCCGCGCTTTTTCCCCGTTAACCACTTTTACACTGCTCTGCTTTTTTTTCCCCGCATAGCTTATATTGCACACTGGTTCTCTCTCCCTTCCCCCTGTTCTGGATCACACTACGATTTTCCAGCCCTATTCAAGTCGCTGATTCCCTTTCTATGTGTCTCCCCAATCGCCATTCCTTCTTGTCCCTCCTAGTTTTCTCTTCCCCATGGCTACCTCGAGAACATGTAGGTTCTGCGTTTTTTGCCAATGATCTGCGTAGGCTCCTTTCTTCCCCCTTGAATATTTCAGTCCTGATTTTTTTTTTTTATTATAGTGGAACCCTTGAATACCGTTTTTTCTTTTTCCCCCATACCCCCATTCCCATTTTATTTGACTCTTTCCCTCCCCCCTCAATTGCTTTCCCGCAGGGCCCGCCACTCGGCTGGTTGACCCCTGGTCGTCCCCCCCCTCTGGCACCTGTGGCTCCCGAGGGGTTCATCGTTTCATCAGTAATTGACCGCCTTTCTTTTTTGAGTTGTTTTTTATTTTGAGTTTTGTTGAGTGTTGTCTTTTTTTCATCCCGTCAACGGTGATTATGTTCAAGTTCGCCGGAACAGGTCTCTTCGTGGTTTATTTTTCGTGCGCGTGAGCCTGCGCCCCCCGATCTTTTTTTTTTTTCCCTTGTCCCTGTCCGAAACCCTCCGGGGCCTCTCATGCGCATCCTCCCAACCAATAGATTTTCCTTTTATTTTTTTTTTTTCTAGGTTGGAGCGACTGCCAGAACTCGTGCCTACCTCCTGCTCCCCTTTCACGCATTTCAGCTCCTGAAATTCTGGGAATCCGCTCACAAAAGGTCCCCCTTTAATCCCCTGGATGGTCCTTTTGACACTTTTTTTCCCCCCCCCCGTTGCTTAGTCCCCCCCCAGTTCCAGGCCAGAGAACCAGTCTTTTCTCTCAGGTGATTGACCACACTTGTTTCCCCACTATCGAGCCCCTGCGGGTGTTTCCTTTTACATCCCAAGCAGAGATGAACTTGTGGCGGTCCTTCGTCCCCTTCCCATTGGATTCGCAAAATATTGAAAGACCAAATTTCCACCCATGGGTAGGGCCATGGAAACTTGGTGTTCCTAACCCCTTATTCCTGAACTGGGCCTTTTCCCCCCTTTTTTCTAGACGTAGCTTCTCAACCAGTTTGGCATTTCCCTTTCATGCATGTTTCCTTCTCGAGGTGCTGCATTCTAAAATCCTACTACGATTGACCTCCCATACTTGTCCTCTTTTAGCAACCATAGCAAAAGCCGGAGTAGGATAGGCCTCCCTACAATGTTTTGAAAACTCGTAGGTGCCCGCTTTTCCTTTCGTTCCAGAAGTCGAAGCCCCACTTTCTGGTATTCTCCCCGCTTCGTCGCCCAGCACGGCAGACAGCCTCAACGGTTGCAAATGGCGAGAGTTCTCCCTAAGCCCAAGGCCAGTACCATACCCGTCTACTTTCCCCCCGGAGGGTCGCCCCCTGAAAGCTGAGGTCTTACACCCCCTCCGAAAACAGCCCCTTTTATTCCCCCGTTGTACGTGGTAACCGCTAAACTGTCCCTTTTTTTTTTTGCTGAATTGTGAGCCCAAACCCTTTTTGTGTTTCCCCCCCTTTCCCCCCCCCTTCTTCCCAATCCCAAGGGCGCCCGGTAATGATCAGTGTCCCCAACCCACCCCCTCCCCTGCGCCAAGCTTCCTTTAATTTTTTTTTCTTTTTCTAGACGTGCGCCATCGCCCTGCTGTTGTCTCCTTGTCCCCCCCCTTTATTGAGATCTAGTGCCGGTTGCCCTGATCCCCCCCCAGACCGAACCGAATGTACCGATGGCGAATCAATCCGCCGCAACTTTGATTACCCCCCATCCGACTCTTGTGATGATTCCTTCGCCCGAGATTGAGCCACCATCACCAGAAGTGCACCCTTTTCCCCTTTACAATTTCTTCGCGGATGGGTCTCGTAAGAACGAGGCATTTCTTTATTGACTCTTTAGGTGTGGACCTGCTCGCTGACTTGTTTTCCCGCAAGTCTCCGCCTGAGTTGTACTTGACTGGATTTACACCATATAAGGATTTTTTGTTTCCTTTTTCCCCCCGGTGCGTGACGGGCGGTGTTGAGTTCTAACTTTGCCCCCTTTGATTCTTTTCTTTTACCCGGGGTTTTTTTAGGTTTTTCCTTTCCCCATGCATAGGAGGCAATAGGCCTGGCATGGCCAAACGAATTCACCTGTTTTGCTTCTGATTTTAGTTAGGATGATTCTTGTGAGTTGTTTCTTTCCCCCCCTCCCTCATCCCCAGTGCCTTCTACATCACCGCCGAGGCTGCGAACGTGGCTGGATTCCCTCCCCCCTTGACTTATTTCCCCCCCAATCCTGGTTCGCCTTCCCCTCCCTTTCTTCCTAACCGTGTGGTTGTTTTCCGAGATCTGTCCTTTTCCTTTCCCCGCACAGCTCTTGATGCGCAATCTGAAGTCACCGTTAGAAGCAGCTCGTTCTGGGGGTACCTTTAATTATTGTCCCAAGGCATCCAACGTCTTTCTTCCTTTCGTTTTTTTCCGCATCTTCTCCCCCCCCCATTCGCCGACGGTTCCCATAGGTTCCCGCGTGTCCATTTTTCTATCCAAGAGTGAGGCCCACCCCCCTTTCCTCCCCCCCACCCCAAGACCCCCAAAACCCGGGTCGCCAAGCTCTCCATGTAACCCTTTGCCTAGGCCCCTCCAATTCAACACCCCCGCCCGAGCCCCCCCCACCCATGGAAGCAGACGCAATCCACTCCCCCTTCTGATCTTTGCATGTGGAGCCCGCGCTAAATGCTGGATTTTTGTCCTTTTTTATAGCGGGCCCACAAACTATATTCAGTCCCCGACTACCTTCTGTTTCTTTTCCGCGAACCCCTCGCTAGGAGGTAGCTTTGGTTCTCCCGGTGGTGATCCGCTCTCTTGGCATCAGTGCTTGAATTGGGGAACATCCCCGGTCTCTTTTTCCCCATAGTTTAAATTTAGGTCGGTGGGATTGAATCGTCCATTCTGTGTACCCGCATTTCTTTTTCTTCCCCCCCTCCATTCTTTTCCCTTCATCCCACTTTTTATGGCGAACTTCCCCTCCCCCCGCTTCGGCGATCCATGCTTCCGGGGCTGAGTTTCTTTGAATGGTAGCTTCCTACCCTTTCTTGTTCTTTTCTTCACTAAATTTTTCCGTATCCAGCATGGGTTTGTTCCCCCACCCCCTTCGCAGCAATTCCCCCATATTTGACGTTTTCTTCCCACTTACCTTCCCCTCCTTTCCAGGATGTGTTGTGAGGCTTTACCAGACTCGCCCCTGTTTCCCCTTCGCCTAATGCAGAACGTTTAGGAAGGACTTGGGGCTGGGTGTCTCGCTTCCCGACTTTTCCCCTTCCCAATCGCGTTTCTGTTCTTTTTTTTTTTCGCATCTAGTTTTCTCGTGCAACGTTGTGACTCCTTCGCGCTCGCTATTTTTCACCCTAAGCATTTTCCCTTTTTTTTCCGGTTTTTTTCCCTCTCCTATGTGATCACCTTCGCATTCCGGCGGAAAGAATACAATCTATTGATTAATCCCAATTCCTTCCCATGCCAAGGTATGCTCCTGGTTTTCTTCTTCCGTAATTACGAATCTTTCATGTCGACCCTGGTACTTGTTTCCCTAACAGATGCGTTCACGTGACACTACACCCCCCCTTATTGAAATATTTGACTCCGTCCCCATTGCTGTGGCAGGGCAATTCCTTTATGCTTTTTTTTGGATGTCCTGGTAGTCACCCTTGCATTGGGGGCGGTCCCCATCGTGGTCATCAGCCGCGGAGACCCTTCCCGCCCATGGGAAGGGAATCCCAGGTGGTTTATATTCCCCCTTTTTTCCCCCCTGGCTATTAGTTTAGGTGCTTTCCTTTCGTGCGAGTGCCGCATTTCCTTAGTTTCCCTTTTTTCTAGAAACCTAATCTTCAGTCTTCAGCCCCCCCTCCACAATCCTCTTTTTCCCTCCTTTTTTTTTTGTCGTTTTTTTTTGGGATCCCTATTTTCTTTTCCCTCGTGCTACTTCCCTTAGGTTTAGGAAAAAGTTCACGCTTTCCCGCCTCAATCGCGTCTAACTCGCCCTGACCAAGGAAACATCTCTCCCCCCTTGTGTTCGGCCCATTGCATAACCCCCCTTTAGGAGTAAAGGCCATCGTTGGGAGGAAGGTCTCTTTCTCCTTTTTTGTGACCCACGATGACACCCGCCTCCTCTCCACAGACGAGGTTCCTGACCTTTTCCCCACCAAAAGCAGATCCCTTTTTTGTCGGGCACTGCTTGACCACAGCCTTGCGTTTACCAAAGATTTCCCCCCTCCCCCACATGTACTATTTGAACTTTCTTTTCTTTTGCCCTGGTGCATTGAGTGAGGTACAGGTTAGTCTTCCCCTTCCATTCACATATTCCGCCGTCGCAACGATCCTTCCCCAAGTTGCGAGATTCCCTGGCCTTTTTCCGAGGTGACATTGTAATAACTCCCTTCTGTCGGGAGTTACCGCCAGCTCCTTTTCTTTTTTCACCCAAAGCCCGGAGAAGATCGCGGAGACGAAATAGGGCGGAAAAGTTCTCGTGTTCCCCTCTGTGAACCCCTTCACGATAGCCCCGCGAAGCGAACCACGGCATTTTTCTCTTAGTCTCCACTTTTTCCCAAGCTCCCAGCTTTTTCCCTCTTTCCCATGGAGACCCTGAGCACGCAAGCCCAAGCACACCACATCCCCGGTCTTCTCCCCCCCGTGCTGGTTCCCTCTCCGCGTTGTCCCGCGTTTCGGGGTCCCCCTTCCCCCGAACGACCAAGAAGAGCAGTTGACCCCTTGTCTAAAAAGAGAAAGTCCCAGCTTTTTTTTTTTTTTTCCTTGTGTCCAAAACCCATGGTGCTGGACGAAAACCTTTTTCTTTACCCCTCCCCGGGGCCTCCCCGGGATGGATCCTCCGTTGGAAATTTTTTTGCCACGCGTACATGGCTTCGTGCGACGAAGGGTCTTACCTTCCTTCATTGCTGTGAATTGTCCCCTGAATGGCGGAGAGGTTCCATGGACGCGATTCCAATCCAATTCTTTTTGACCTGGCGATCCCACGACCGGACTGTTGATCCCACTTCCTTGTACTTTTCTTGATTAGCCTTTTCGCTAGATTTTTATCCCCCCCTTCCCCCTTTTGTAAGCCCTTAGCGAACCCCGCGAAACCAGTTGGAAGGCACGATTCCGCAATTTTTCGGTGCCCTGCAGAGAGTGTGGCTTTCCCCTTTTTGGACGGTTTCCCCAACTTAACTTGCGTCTCTTTTTTTCTTGCTGTTTGGACGGATCTAATGACTCATTCAGTATGGGATGGTCTTTTCTTCCCCCCCTTTGCTGCAAATATTTTTTTTGACTTTGTTTGAGTCCGAGCACATTGTAATGCGCTGCTGGCTTTGCGTTGGCGTTTTTTTTTTTTTGTGTCTTTGGAATTTCCCTAAACTCGGCCAGTATTGGTTCCATCGCCTGGCACGCCTCTTTCCGATTTCACAGTAGCGTCCTTCTATTTTTTTGAGCCGGGCGTGTTGCTTCGCTGCTTAAGTGCACTTCCCCCGTTGATGAGAAAGGTTTTTTAGCTAGTTTTCCCTCCTTTTCCTCTTTTTCGTTTCCTGTGTCCGCGCAGGATATCCTCTTTTCTTTCTTTAGCTCGTCTCCCTTTCGCCTTTCAGGATGGGCCCAACTCCACAGGCTCAATCTGTCCACACGTCGCAGCGCGTGTTTTTTTTTTCTCCGTCATTTGGGAAGGAATTTACAACCTTCTCCCCTCCCTTTTCCCCAAGCAGCAATCTCCCCCCCCCATTTCGCGACGGTGATCGTTACGCTTGACAGTTCTCTTGCCCCTCGATTTCAATAACCTTTTTCCTCACGACGTCGCCAAATTGCCAAAGCCCAGCATGACCCCTACTTGATATTACTCAACACTCCGCGAAACTTTTGTTCCTTCCTCTTCCCCCATACTGCGATTGAGAGGCATGGTATTCCACCTTCAAATTCGGACGCCTGCGTGACCCTGGTGCGCCTTTTTCATAGAGAAGGGACACTCTTCTTCCCGCCACAATTTCCTCCTCGTTCTTACGGCTCCCCAGCCGCTCGGTGTTCGTTTTTTCACCCTTTTCTTTTCCCCCAATCTCGCTGTGGCTAATCATCAAGGCGTTGCCAAACCCCTTCTGGGGATCCCTCGTCACTTCGTTTCCTGGACCTTTTTTGCTTTCCTTCAAGTCTTTTTTGCCATTCCCTTTAAACTCCCCCTTTTCTAGTATCAAAAAGATCGAGCCATTTCTTGCTTTTTTCCTTGATTTTCCCGCTGATCCATTCCGGGCACTTATGCGTCCCATTTTTTTTTATCCCAGCACCCAGTTTTTGCCATCTCTATCTGGGAGTTTAGCGGTTCCACTCCCCCTTAGAGTTCCCAAGGATCTTCGTGGCTGATCCCCTCCTTTTTTCCCCCCCTTTTTTCCTCCAGGCGCTGAAGAAGACCCATGAAGACCTCGGATTTTTGGCTGTTTCGCATTTTTGAACGTACCTCCTTGCTTCTTGCGGTGGCGACGTCGTTAGTGAAAACTGGTGCTTATTCTTTCTTCCCCGCTTTTCTTTCCCACTCCTCTTTTCCCGCCCTATTTCCGACGGCGACGATCTACTTCCTTTTCTATGGTTTCCCTCTCCCCCCCCATTACCCAGTTTTTTTTTTTTTGGGTTTTTGCGTAAACCCTTTTTTCTTTTTTTATACTTTAAATAGTCATGGGCCACTGGCTTTCTTCCCTTTTCTTGAGTACGGACCCCTTCATGTCTTTTTTTTTTTTCTTTTTTTTTGTGTTTTTTTTTTATGCCCTCCTTTTCCCGGACCTGCTACTCACTCTGCGTTTCCATGGCCATCCCCCCCCTAAAGGTGGAGGAGTTTTTTCCAAGCCCCCTTCCTTTTTTTTTCTTTTTTCTCCACCACTTCGCCTGCTTTTTTTTATGTCCCCCTGCGTCTTTCACACCTCTTCATTTTTGTCTCTTCGAGGTTCTCGGGTCATCAGACTTCTCTGACGACTTCATTCCATGCGGTACTCCCCGCAACGTTCTATGCACTTTTCCTTTTTTTCCCCACCTAGGGATATCGTTCCTGTTGCTCTTTCCCTTCGCCCGCGCCTTCCCTCTCGTCTGAAATGGTTAACGACCTTCTTCTCCCCTCGTAAGGAGACACCCCTTCTAGACCCACATCTTTCCTAGTTGTTGTTGTTTTCGAGAGATGTTTTCGGTTCTAAGCCTTAATCGTGCCTCGGATTCCCCTTTCCCCCCGTTAACCCAGAGATTTGAAACGGGATCCCGAGCAACCTCCCTTCAACGCCCCCCCGAAGAGTTCTTGGCAATTTGTCATCCCCCCCTTCGGGAGACTTTTTTTTTTCTTTCTCCGTTGCCATGAAGTCTCCGTCGTCAGGCTTTAACCACTCTGACCAAAACCGCTTTCTTCTTGAACTCGAGACGACCAGGTGACCTCCACCAGCAGCGACCATTGTCGGACAGGACGTGGAAAACTTTTGCGTGAGTCATATCCTCCCCCCAATTTTTTTCCTCGAAATGCGGTAGGCCATGACCAAGACTCTTCCCGTTCGGTACAGGTTCCCTTTCCTTAAATCGACATGAAAATATTCGAGAAGTAGCCCCCTTTTCAAAGATAAGATATTCCTTACTTTCCTTTCTGCTTGTGAATTGGTAAACCTCCTCGTAGGTATAGCTCCCCGTAATGGCTGATTGTTAGCCCCTTTTTCCCCCATTTTCGTACGATCCCGCGCCGGCTACGAAATAGTGAAACTCGTAGTTGCTCTTTTTTGAACTAGCACGATAGCGTTTAGTTCCCTCCCCTTTCACGGCGAAGAGAACTGAGTGTCGGCCACCCCGGCACTAGCAAGTACGCGATTTTTCTTTCCCCTGCGCGCTGAGCAGCCACGCCTTCCCCTACGAATGAAATACCCCCCCGCTGCATTTCTTTCCGGAGCGACTTTGCGATCTTCCCCAAGTCCAAATCCACCAGATCTCATGTGTTACCCGTTACGTGGAAGCGCACCACCGTCACATTGAGAGGGCCCCGGGTAAAACACCTGTTTTTTTTCCTTTTTCCCCCTTGTAGTATCATCCAAGGGCGCCCGTCTGCTCAACCTCAGCGCGTCCGGCGTTGTCATTTTTTTTCTGTCGGCACGCGCGGTTGACTTTTGATTTTTTAATTTTTGGTTTTTTTTTTCCGCCCCCCTCCTGGGAGATTCCGCGTGCTGAATGGCTCGTACAAATCACCAGTCCTACATTTTCTTTCTGTGGTTACCCAGCCGACCGGAATTGTTCACCAAAATTTTTTTTCTGGTGCTTCTGCCAAGCTACTCCCAGTTTCTCCCCCCTTTTTGAGGTCAAAGAATCGTTCTCCCCCCTCCCCCGCTCTTTTTGGTCTTTTAGTCCGGCTGGCCCGGTGACTGAAGAGTAGGTTCCGGCTCGATTTCTCAGTAACCTTTCCCCCTCCTTTTTATTAACACTTTCCGTGGAATTTACCTTTTCTTTAATATACTTATTCGGATTTGAGTATTGACCCCCCCTTGTCTTGAGGGTTTAGTTCGACCGAGCCACCTCATTGCGTTTTTTCTTTTCCTTCTTCCCAAGGTGTGTGTGTTGTAGTGTTTCCTTTCCTTCCCCCCTTTGTCCCCCAGAGGCCTGCACAGGCAGTAATTTGACTTTCATGGGGCGTTTTTTTTCGGCTTCGATTTTTTTTTGATTAGAGGAATCAAAGTGCTCCCTCTCCTCTTTTTCGCCACGGCATTCAGGATTTGCGCATCAGGTGAGCGTGGCTGTTTCCTTTTTAAGCGTATCAAATATTCTCCTCTTTTCCCCCCTCCAAGTTTTTTGGCTTTTCCTGAGGTCATTTCACGCTTCCCTTATTGGCGAAACGCACAAGCTGATTCTCCCATCTGACCCTACAAGACGAGGTTTCGTCCTGGTCCTCGTTTTTCCCCTTTGCATTCATCAACAACGCCCGCCCGACTCCACAATCCTCTGCCCCCTTGCGAGGTGAAAATCCCCTTTTTACCTTTTCTTTCTCCCGATCATTTTCGGCCCCCAATGCAACGACCCAACCCGGGTCCTCCTCGTGCAAGAAAGACCTGCCGCTTCCCCCCCTTTTTTCCCCCCCTATTTGCAGCCCGTACGCAATCTATTTCCGTTTGAGGCTCCGTACAACTTGTACAACTCGCTTTCATAGCGTTGCGTTTTCAGCCGGGCCCCCACCAACCTACCCTACCCCCCCCCTTAGCGCATAGTTATTATTTCCCACCTCTAGCTTTTTTCTTTTTTTTTTTTTTCTTTCTCCATGCGTGATGGTGTCCAACATCTCGCCTCCTCCCTCCCAATTTCTCTGAATTGGGGTCATCAAACCCTTTTTTTTTTTTTACTCATTTAGTCTGGTGGATTGTGTAATAGGCTTCTGCACGCTTTTCTTACATGATGTTAAGTAAAAAACTGCCTTTCTTCCCCCCCCGCTTAGACGCCATGACGCTTCGCCGTGGAATGCGCCTCATTTTTCCCTCCCCCTAAATTTCTACTTGGATGGAGTAATACATTTTCCCTCGTTTCCCCCCCCCCCCACCCCCCCCCCCCACCCCCCCCCCCCCCCCCCCCCCCATGGGTTTGTGTGTGTATGCAGTACACTATTCTGGACGTTTTCGCGGTTTTCCACGTACCCCCTGTCAGTTTCACTTTTTGGCTTGATACCCTGACCTTCGCCCCACGCTTCCGACCCCCGTGAAGAAGCCCATTTTCCTCGGCTGATGGAATTTTGCGTGCTATCGGATCCTGTCCCCCCTGACATCGTCGTACTGGCTTAAGGGGACTCATTCCTCGTTCTCTATTTCCCCCCTGGGTTTTTTAGCTTCGCGATCGCTTCGTTCATGGCTTGGTTCCCCCTTTTATTCATGCGTCGATCTTCTATTTCTTTTATCCTTTTCCCACATCCATCCGATGCTTAAACTGCCTATGACCTCGAGGATGTTATTATTCCTTAACCCCCCCCCTCGAGAACAGGCCAAGGTTCCATTCTCGATTTCCTTTTCCGCTATTTTCCTCCATTTCATGCGATTTGGAAATTCCCCAGTCCTTTCCTCAAAGAAGAGGAGTCCATGGCTTACCTTTCAATGTTCTTTATTATGCAATATTGAATCCGCAATGTTTCCCGCATTGCCGCACCACCCGTCCCTCCCTTTTTTTTTGGATGTCCTTTGTCCTTTCCAAACTCCTTCTTTTCTTCCCTGTTTGTCACTTTTTCCCATCAGCCTGACGCGTCCCCTCATGCCTTCGTGCTGTTTTCCCCGAAAGGGTTGGATCCGCATTTTTCGTTTTTTTCCCCTTTTTTCTTCCCTTGATGTTGGTTCCTTTTAGTGAGAGTGATCCGCTTCCCCTGCTTCCCATGGTCTCAGAAACCTTCCGTTCTGAGACTCTTAATGCTGCAGCACTCCCAC
>Ga0179593_1605713_pt1 | contig 11216 bp, 12 predicted proteins | sample CZODoug2_1_08_16_FD_185931 | JGI IMG/M metagenome (GOLD analysis project Ga0179593, IMG submission 185931) | Vadose zone soil fungal communities from Angelo Coast Range Reserve, California, USA - CZODoug2_1_08_16fungal (PacBio error correction) | ecosystem: Environmental > Terrestrial > Soil >... | reverse complement strand
TCTTCCCGATTATTAGAGGCGGGATCGTTCGAAAACCGCCTCATATCTCCTTTTTCCTTCCCCCAAGCCGATGTCTTGAGAATGACCCCTCAGAAGGAATGCTTTTCCCCTCATATTCGAGAAATGACATCTCTCTTCTAGTGGGCCTATCTTTTTCTTATCTCCATTGACTTTCCTTTTTTTTTTTTTCTCGGAAATTAAGGATTCCCCCCCCTTCCGATCGTTGACTTTTTTTTATTCCGGTGCGCTCCCCCTCTTTCTCGTCCTCCCAGCGGGCAAGCCGGCTCTTTTCTCGACGAGACTCTTTCTTTCTCCGAGATATACAACAAGGTTCTCCGTACCGACTTCTTTTTCCCTCGAAGAGTCGGGTTCCTTCGTTTCTTTCCTACGAAACTTCGTCCGCGATAGATACGTTCTTCTTCTAAAAGGTTATTGGATTCCCGAGGTTACCTCGACCTTCTCTTTCCCCTACTGGGCGACGAATCATCTTTTTCTGAAGAGAAGCTTCGTTGCTTTACCTCTCCATTTTCTTTTTCACCCGCCCCCCACAAATAAAAACCCACTCATGCGCCAGGCGGCAGCATATTCCTTTCCCGAATTTATAGGTGCTATACTTTTTCATCTCTTTCTATTAAACCCTTAACCGGTAAGGAATTTCTCCGGAGAGTGGCCTCCTCCCGAGGCAGGCTTTCATTTCCCTCCGGAGGCTCTCTCCTTCCTTTCCCTGAAAAGTCGCGTTTCCCCTTCAAGCTATACTACGAACCTTTTTACTTTTGGGAGAAATCTTGCCTCTCTCCTTCACTTCATAGAGCGAACTTTGCTCAAATTGGTTCTCTCTCCTTGGTTAAGCTTTCCCTCGTCTTGACTGGAAAAGGAGAATATCTCGGAAAATAGGGCTTCCTCCTCTTCACCGGATAGGCGTCTCCTCAGAAATCCCACTTTCCTTTTTCTCTTTCTTCCTCGCTTACTCAGAGAGATGACGACCCCCTCTCAAATAAACGTTCTGTCCTTCCCCATCCGAAGATGCGGTCCCTCTTGGATCTCTCACCTCTTTTTGCCGTTTGAAGGTCACCTGCATAAAGATTTCGAAAGCCTGCTCCTCTTCCCCTTCCACAAACGACACCTTTATCCTTTTATGAGAAGACCTTCTTTGCGAGCGATCTTCCCCCATGTGAAAGCTACCCGCCTTCTTTTCCCCCCCTTCTCTCTTTCTTCCCGCTCTCTTTCCCTCCTCTCTTTTTGTCCTTCCGGCTGAGGGTCGCGTTCCTCCCCCGAGTTGTTTTTTTCCTCCTTTATGTCCTTCTCCTCCAACGGCCCGCCGCTCTTCTTCGACGAAAAACTCTCCCGCTCGAACGCCCCCTGCCCGTATCTTCGTCCCTTTTTCCCCTTACCGATGTGGGCCTTCTTAGGGACGGAAGCCCTCCCCCCTTTCTCTGGAGGAGGGCTTCCCTTCCCCTTCCTTCCTTTTGTTGTCCTTCCCCCCCCGCCTCTTCTGACTGTAGCCTTTACGTCTAGCGAGTAAGACACCCGGGCGACAGACATTTTTTTTCTTTTCCGCCAACAACTCCTTTCCCGGCCTTTTTTTTCCCCTCTTTTTTTTCTGACATCGGGGCTTTTCTCTTTCACCCTCCCCCCCCTAGTAGCCTCCCTTATACAGTGAGAGCGGATCACCCCTTTTTTTCCCGCGAAGCGCATGAAAGAATCGTTTTTTTCCTCCTCTCTTTCTTCGCATGAGTGAAGACCAAGGATAGCAGTGAGTAGCCCCCCTCGTTTCAAGGGACTCAGCGCCACCATGACGTTTTTTTTTCCGCCCGGTAGCAGCTCCCTGCACGGGAAGAAGTTTCTATTCTTCGAAATGAGACTAAATAAGTGGGAGACCGACCGCCCTCCGTTTTTCCCGGGAGACCGCGGCCTGTCCCCGCCCTTCCAGCGTTCTCCAGCCCCCCCCAGAACGAGAAAGTCCCCCGTAGCGGAGGCTGAAGAGAGGGAAAAGCAAGAAGAATCCCCTTCCTCCAGAAACAGGAAGGGTATGTGTAGACCCTCTTCCCTTCTTCCACGGACTGATACTGCCGGTAAGCAAGAATGAAAAAAAGGAAGGATAAATCTCCTACCCGAAGTCTCAGAAGAAGAGGAGAGAAAGGAGAGGAGGTTAAGCATCTTTCTCCTTGTATGAAAAAGACTAAAAGGAAGAAGAGGAAGAAGATGAGCGATGGCAACTCCTTTCCCTTTTAAGAGAGATGAAAGAGCTAGGAAGGTCGGAAGAGTAAGACGGGCAGGCTCTTTCCTTTATTTTGGCTGTAGGATCTAGCGAGGAGAGAAAGGAAAGATCGGAGAGGCGAAGAAGAAGAGAATAAAAGAAAGAAGTAAGAGCCCTTTTCCCCTTTCATTTATCTCCCTCTTCCCCAAGGAATACTTTAACTTAGCAGTGTCCTTATGCTGGAAGACTCAAACCTCTTTCCCTCTTTTCCTCGGTTTTGTTCTTCCAGAGAACAGTCCTCTGTATGTTTCCCCTCGTACTATAGGACTTTTTCTGAAGTCGACCGCCGCCCTATTCCTTCTTATGAAAGACCTATTTCCCTCTCTAGGCGAGTCCCCTTTTTAAAAGAAGAAAACTTCTGAACGCTGCGCTCCCCTCTCTTCCTACAACGTTAAAGCATCTCCAAGTCGTACTCGTCTTAATTACCTGGTCAAGTTCGAGGTAGGCCCTTCTTTTTTTCTCAGCGAGAATTTTCTCTGAATCCACTTTTCTTTCTTATGTTCTTTCTGACCCAGATGCAGATGAGGATTCCTTTTATTTAGACCCCTTTCTTTTTCAGTGACTTTTTTAGGATGTTTTTTCCTTATCCATTCTTTTTCCTCTTTTTACCTCTTCTTTTCCCTCCTCCCCCTTTTTTGACATACCCCTAAACCCAGTCTGTGTGTGTGTCCGCCTCCGACCAGCCCCACCACCCCCATCCTTGGTTCTCTCTCCCTCACGCACACAGACTGCCCATCCCCCCTACAGCAGAGTTTCCTCCCCTGAATCGCGGCGATAACTCCCCCTCTCCGCGTCAGAGAGAGTACGCGCGTTTTCTCAGATCGTCGTAGCGTTATTCCCCCTTTCTCTTTTAGAGGTCTCTTGTCCCCCCCCCCCTCAAGCAGAGAAGCGTCCGCTTCTCTTGCGGACTCCCCTCTCCGATTTTGTAAGGACTCCCTTTTCCCTTAAAATTTTTCTTTTTTCTCCTTCTTTTTTGGAGAATTAGAAACTCTCCGCTTTGGTGACTCCTCTCCCCCTGCCTAAACGTTTAGCCCCCCTTTTTGTGAAGAAGGGGATCCTCTTTTTTCTTTTTTCCATGCTTTATATATTAGTAAATAGTGATTTTCCTTGTGAAGGAGATATGAATCTTTCCTCTTTAGAAGGTTCCTTTTGCCAAGGTGAGCTTAATTAATTTCTCACATACTTCTTTAGTTGCTTCTTCTGCGTGTCAGCCCTAGTTCGTTTTCTCTTTGGATTGGCGACGTTCCCTTCTTCCCTGGTAACCCTCCCTTCTTCTCCCGATAGTGAAGATATTGCTTTAGGCGAGCAGTATCCCTCTCAAGACGGACCGGAAGTTCCCCCCTTTCGGATGAATATGACACCTTGCTTTTTTCTTCCCTTCGAAGTTCCCCAGAATTGACATATATATATCTTTTCCTCCCGTGGTGGTGGTGAGATCTCCCCTCTCAGCCGGATTGATCCCGGAAAAAAAGAAGTTTCAGAGAATTTCTTTACAGAAACCTGCCCTACAAATGGTTTCCATGATAGATGAAGACCTGAATCTCACGTGCTTCCTCAACTATTGGCCCTCTCCTTTACGTGACCCTGAGAGAACATTCGTTCTTCGAAAAGAACGTCCTTTTAAAGACATTCCCCTCCCCCGCAGAGAATGCCCTCCCCCCTTCCCCCTTCGTCGATTAGGATCACCGAATTAAATTGCGAAAAACAGGACTTCCCCCCCCCTCGAAAGCATATGTATCCTCCTCCCTCGCTACGGCGACAACTAATTTTCCTCTCTGGTTGATAAGATGGACGAATCTCGAGGAACTTCCCCCTGCTTTTTTTTTTTTTTTTATCAACTTATTCAGACCTTCCACTTTAGGATCTCGCGAGAGGTCACCTACTTCTTCTTTCTCGTCTCGATGCTAACCTCTGGGATCGTGGCTTCCCTTTCCTTTGCGTAAGGACAAAATCGCGTCCTCTCCTTTTTCCTCCCCCCAGAATATTCTCGACTCTTTTTCTCTTCCTTTCGCTGAGACGGCCCCCGCTTTTCTCTCAATTAACAAAATCAAAGAGGGGATTACGCTTTCGGAAACGCTCTCCGCCTCTTCCTTGTGCGCGAATATTGTTCGCTTTCCCCTTCTTTCTTTCCCTCGGCGTTTTCAAGTTAGAAAAGGAGATCAGCACCATCCCTTCTTCTTTTTGCAAAGGTTTGTATAATGCAACACCACTTCTCCTCCTATGAAGGAGCGACGATCCTCTTCTCACCCTGGAGTTAGCGACTCTTTTGTTCCTTTCAAATGACAAAAGGCCGGCAGTCCTCCCCCTCTTTGTTTCGAAGACCGGAAGGCCTCCTCCCCCCACGACACATGTAAGTCCTCTCTCTACTTCTTTTCGTTGTTAAGAGTTTCCCTCTTTCTCCCCTCCTGTGAGCGCAGCGTCACTCCTCCTCCTTCTCTTTGGCGTGTGATCTCCTTCCCTTTCTCCCCCTTTTTCGAGCCGATTCATAGGAGCCCCTACGGTGTCATATAAAGGAAGCTTCTCGCGGTTTTTTCTTTCTCCCGCCCCGGAGATCTTAGCCTTTTCCCCCCCCCCCCTCCCCCCTTCCCCTCACTATGGCCCGTTAGCAGCACAAAACATTCTCTGTCGGTTCTTTCTTTCTTCTCGCGCCCTCCTCCTTCCTTTCTTATTCCTGAGCTGTAGCAGTCCTTGGAATACCTCTTTGCCTTCCTAGAAAGTGTGCTCAAAGGGCGCCCACTTTTTGCATCATGCTTTCTATGAAAACTTCAATAGTTCCCTGGAATCAAGCCGTTTCTTAGCAGCCCTTCCCCTTTCCCACTTCCGTTCGGTGCAGGAACGACTTTTTCCCGACGATGCGAACGAATTTTTTCTTCTCTCGAGGAAAATTCTTCTCTTCCTCGTCGGGCCCCATTCCTCCATTCCCAAGGCGCTTCTGGAGAACATAGACGCCATTCTCTGATTTCTTTAAACCTTGTTTGAAGCCCCACCTTACGTGAATAAAACGTACCTTCTTCTTGGGCGCCGGGTTCCTCTGTCTGTTTTCTTTGAAGATCTTCATCCGCCCTCCCTTTCCCCTCACGTGCTTTCAAAGGCTTTTTTTTTTTTTAATCTTCGCCGCTCTCTGCGCGCCTTGACATGACTTCCCCTCTGGATAGTGATGAATTCTTCTAAGCCCTCGCGAGCCTATTTCTTCTTTTTTTCTTTTCCACTACAGAGAGGCCCTTTTCTTTCTCTTTCGCAAGCTGAATAGTCCCTCCTTTTCTTTTCTTTCTGAGTAATGTATAGGAGAGTCCTTCGAAGGTTGTACGGCGCCTTCCCTGTCTCCACTCACAGAGGCGTCCACCCTCGTATTTTGAACTCGAACTCTCCTTTCCCCTTCCTTACAAATAGAGATGAATCTCTTTTTCTAGATTTTGATTCCCCCTTCCTTTCCCAGGGGGGGCGCGCATCTTTCATCCCACTCTGGCAGAATCCTGGTAGATTTTTTATTGGAAATAGCAGCATGCTCCTGTGAGGCTCCTTTCCCGGAGCCTTCATGCTTCTTTTTCATCTAACACTTTGAAGTCTTCCTCTTCTCAACGCATTTAGTATTGTTCTTTTTTTCCAAGGAACTGCTCTCTTCCTCTCTACGTAGGAATCTCTTCCCTCTGATATTTGAGACTTCCAGTTTTTATTCAGGATAAAATCCTCTCCATTCCTTCCCTGAAAAGACGCTTGACTTAAGTCCCTTCTCCTGAAATAGACCGACTTCCCCTCTTAACGCACTCCCTTCCCCCTTTTCTTCTCCCACCTTATTGAGAATTCGAGAGATCACCTCTCCTGATACTGATCTCCCCTCTTCGTAAAGATCGAATTTCTAGGTATTATTCCTCCTCTCCGCAGAATTACTTTCCTCCCGTAGGACTTCATTTTCTCCTTCCCTTTTCCAATAGTCAAAGAATGAAAGACGTTGCCCCCCCCCCCCCGGGAGAAGCCCCTTCTTCCTTCAGTATGGGTACTGTTTTTCATGCCCCTTCTCAACCATCAGGAACCGAAGGCACCTCCGAATGAGAATATCCTCTTCTCTTTGGGAGTTGATTTCTTCCCTTTTGTACATCTTCTTTTCCAGAATCTTCTCACAATAATTCGCCCCCTCTATGAAAGAGCCTTCGGGTAAAGCATCCTATTCCTCCCCTATAGCAGACCCAATTCGAGCGAGTTCGCGAATTCTCTCCCCTCTTCTCTTCCCAATTAACCTCTTCTCCCCCCCCGCATCGGCTCGTTCAAATGTGGTTCCTTCTCTCCTTTCTTTCTGTGAGATAAAAGAAGGATGCGCCTTTCTCTCTTCCGGGCCTGCGGCCTCTTTCGGCCCCCTTAAAACCGCTACCCTTCTCCCCACGACTTCTTTTTTGTCCGGAAATCACTTCCAGATTCCTCCTGTTCTCACCCCTTTTAATGACCACACTATTCCCCTAAGTGAGCTACTAACCATTTCCCCCTTTCTCAGCCAAAATTTTCCTCCCCTTTTTTCTAGCCGATGAAGCTCTCCCCTCTCTAGGGCCACTCCCTCAATTCAGGCCTTTTGATACTTCTCTTCTCCGATAAGAAGAATCTTCCCTTACATATATTTGTACTCAACCTCCCCCGTTTTTTGTTTTTCCGAGATGTTGAGATATTGTCTCTCTCCCCTGATGCGTAGGAGAGTTTCATTCTATCGAATCGCTTTTCGGGCACGATACTCCCTTAAGTGAATGGCCTTTTCCCCTTTTGCTCTTTTATGTTTATAGTGGGCCTCTTTCTTTCTCTCCTTTTCCCTTAATGGCACGTGTTTCTTCCTTCTTTCTCTCTACCTACGGATTCTCTTAAGATAGTGGACTTATCGAGTTTGATACCTCTCCCCCTCCCCCCCGACGCAGGCCCGTCCTTCCCCTTTTGTTCAAGCCGGAGCATTTCTCTTTTTTCATGAATAAGGTGTAGCCGAGCATATCCCCCCTTTTCACATCCCGGGAATGCTGGTGGACCTCCATCCTTTTTAAATGATGTGCGGAATACTCCTTCGCGAGTAATCCCTCCTCCTGAGAGCTCCTTGTTTATCGACTCCTTTCGTTAAACTATTCGCTTCGCGAATGGGGAATAATTCTTCCTCCCCTCCTGATCTGGATGAAATCATTCCCCTTTTCCACCTCAAAAATAAAAAATCCCCACTCCTCTAGTCATGGAGGAAGGTCTTCGAACAGAATATTTAAGGCTCTCTCCCTGCGAGAAGGATAATTCCCATCAGTCACATAATTACCCCCTCGGAGAGGGCTCCTCCTATTCGTTTTCCACTACTTCCCGCGGAAGGCGTTCTATGGAGATTCGTCTTCCGACTATTAAGGAAATGAACGTTTTTTTCCACAGTCCTTCTCTTCCCAGATATTAAGGAAGACTTTTCTCTGGAAGGTCTCTGACTCCCCTAGAAGGATTCGCTTTCCTTTAAGAACGGTTGGCACCTTTTCCTCTCTAAGGAGATTCGTTCCCTTCCTCTTCGTCGATTTCCCTCTTTTCGGAACCTGGTTTTCTTTTTCCGGAATTGTCGCGGCTCTTTCTTTTTTTCTCAATAGGCATTCCCCTCTTCCGGCGCAAAGATGGCTCTCTCTCTTTTCTTCTTTACGACGGTAGAGACTCCCCTTTTTTCTATGAAAAAGACTCCCTATTTTACGGGATGGGCTTTCTTTCCACGCCGGGCGACCCCCTTATCGGATGAAGGTTCTTCCAAAGAATTTCGCCTCTTCTCATGCCACTTCCCCGAACCCTTTCTCTCGGCGTCAAAGTGATTCCTCTCCCGAGCGCGCCCGTCCACGCTACCGCCGGACTTAACTCGCTTGCTGCGAGACGTAATCCTCCTCCCGTTTTCTGTTGTTCGCTTTCCCCTCCAAAGGCGTGGTTTTTCCTCCTATGTTCCTCACTCGCAGCCCTTTATTCCCTTGAATAGCCCTTCTTCCACCCCCTCCTCTTCCCCTCTATCATCACCGGCAAATTCTTCTCTTTCCTTTTCTCTCAGACCGGATGTGGGGGCATCTGATCTTCCTCCTCTACAATAGGATCTCATCTTTCTTCCGGCGTACCTCTTAGTGGCCTTCCATTCGAGACTTCGGCTTCCTATAGTTCCTGCGACTGCGCGCTGCCCTTTTTTCTTCTCTTACGACAACCATCCTTTTCCCGTCCCTTTGATGAACTCGTGATGCTTCTTTAACTTCCCCCCCCCTTCTGAACAGAGCAGTTATCCGGTGGATTTCCTTCTCTTAGTTTTCCTCCGCCTTCTCTCTCTTTTTCGTCGAGGTAGCCGTTTCCCTTTTTCTGGCAGGAATAAATGATTCTCCCCTTCTTCCTGAAATAATTTACGCTCCCCTTTCTTTATTTTCTCGAATGATGCCGACCTCCTTTCCCACGCAAATGAAGGATTCTTCAGCTGCCCCCCCCTTCTTGAGTCCCAGGACCTTCATCTTCTTTCATATAACGGAAGGACTTCTTCTCCCCTTTATTGATGACCTTTTTCTAGACTCAATGTATTTACCTCCCTAAGCCATCACTAACTTTAAACTTTTCCTGAGGGATCTCCCCCCCACGGAAAGACCATTGGTTTTGGTTGGCTGATTTCGTTTCCGAGCATAGGTGAGGCCGTGTTCCCTTTTTTCTAAAGAGAAATCTTCTTCTCTTCCTCTTGCCTCTTGAAGTTCGAAAGCCTTCTTATAGTCCTTCTTCTTGATTTATACCTCTTCTTCCGTCTCCCGTCGTCTTTCCTTGACTCCGGGGAGAATGAGTAGGAAACCGCGACCCCTTATGGCGAAGTCTCTTGTGGTCGTCTCTCTTCCTGCGCTCCTTCGCGATTTTCCCTCACACCCACGAAGTAGTACTCGCGGACCTTCTTTTTTGGAAGTCGCCGCGCTTCCTCCCCGCGCTGTCGGCCCCCCCTCCCCTCTTTTCGCGATTGACCTCCTTCCCCCCCTTTTCTAGTACACGGAATCAGTCAGACTCCTTTTCCTTCTGCACAGCGGATGTCATTCCTTCCTCCCCTCTCCCTCTAGATCTTTTTTTATTTTCTTTTGCCTGAGTACCCCCCGGTGACTCTTCCTTTCTGAGATTTTTTTCCCTTAGAAATGAACCCTCTCCCCCTCCCTCCTCCCCTCCCTCGGTAAAGAAACTTGCCTTTGCACGTACCTCTCTCTCTTATCTATTAGAGAGCTCCTCTCTCTTGAGTTCTTCGTAAACAATATTTTTCTTTCTCTTCTCTATCAATCAATTTTTAAGCTTTCTCAGCGACGCTTCTGCAAGATTCTCCTCTATTTCTTCTTTCCCAGCCGCCGAGATTTTGTTTTTTCCCCACTGCCCCCCCTCTATCTGAAACTCTCATGGCAGATTCCGCATCTCTCTTTTTTACCTCTGACGATAAAGAAGACGCCGAATCAAGTTAGCGTTTTCTCCAATTACTTCTCGAAATCTTTCTTTGTTTCTCTCAGTAGTTTAGTAAATCGTTCCCACCACTTTCTCTCCATTATTTCGCAGTAGATCTTTCCTCCTCTCCCCCCTGAGAAACAGGTAATTAAGGTTTGCCCTTTTTTTCCTTTCCTGGATCCCTCCTCTTCCCTTGATGTATGCTTCCCTATTGAGAAGAGATTTCTTGTCTGGGATCCGGAGCTTCTTCTCTTCAGAAGACCTCTCTTTCCAGGATAGTACGATATTTCTTTGAGCTTTTATTCTCTGAGTTAATCGACCCGCAAGAGCAAGCTACTCCCCTCTCTCCATAAGACTGATTTGTTTAGTATCTCTTTCCTCTTTCCTACCCCTTTTACAATAATAAGTTCTTTCCTTCTGAGAGACTGCAATTTCAGGCTTCCCAAAAGAAGGGTACCCCCCCTCCTAGTCTTTGCCGTGATTATCGAGTGAGACTGTGATCACCTTCTGCTTTAAAACCCTTCCCCTCTGGCTACGAAGTTAGCTTTTCTCGTCAAGCCCCCTTCTCCTCATATTCGCTCGCCCTAATCAGCACATAACCTTCCTCCCCTTTCTATTCGGGAAAATATGTCCCTTCCCCCCTTCGGACTTAGTGGCATAGTCTAGGATTTTTCCTTCTTTTTCCAAGAAATGGCTAGACCTTTGGGATCCCCCCCTCTTCCTCCTCCTCGAGCATTCGCAACAGCGCCCTTTTTTCTTTTTTCTTTTCTCACACTTGAACGGTATTCGGTTTTTCAGCGAAGAGGTTCACTTCCTCTTTTTTTTTGAGATGGCGGAAGAGAAATTCTTTTTTTTCTTTCCCAGTTTACGAGGAATCTTTCTCCACTTCCTTTCTAGTAAGTTATATTCTCGAATCCGTTCTTTTTTTTCCCTTCTCAAGATGGATTTCCTTCTCCACTCCAACGATTTTCCTTCTCTTATCGAGGAAAAGTTTTTCTTTTTTTCCCTTCCCGGTGGTTTTCCCTTTCTTTATTCCTTTCGGCTCTTCCGGCAGTTCGCCAAGGAGATAAGAATCCCTCCTTCTTCTGCTTTTTTTTCTCCTCTGACCCATAAAAACTGACCTTCTCTTCAGTCTCTGCGGATGAATCCGCTTTTCCTTCTCTTTTTAGGATGATTCCGTGGAGTCCTCTCTTTTTTCTTTATAGCGGGGCAATCGCCTCCCTTCTTTTTGCGCGCTTGCGCGCTCTCCTCACTAAAGGTACTTTCTCGCTTTCCGACGTGTTAAGCGTGGTCTCCTCTCTCTCCTTTTGAGCGCAGCGTAAAAGTCTTTTTCCCTTTTTTCTCTCCCTTTTTTGCGTATTGATTCCGATTCCCTCAAAATCACGTCATTTTTTCCCCCTTTCAGCGATCGCGGCGGTAGACTCCTCCCGCAGATGAGATTTCTTTTTTTTCTCCCCAATACCTGCCCGCATCGATTCTCGTTCCCGAGCCTCCAAAAACTTTCTTTTTGGTCGGTGCGACGTTTTTTCTCCGGCGAAGTTTAAGT
>Ga0179593_1567696_pt1 | contig 11216 bp, 9 predicted proteins | sample CZODoug2_1_08_16_FD_185931 | JGI IMG/M metagenome (GOLD analysis project Ga0179593, IMG submission 185931) | Vadose zone soil fungal communities from Angelo Coast Range Reserve, California, USA - CZODoug2_1_08_16fungal (PacBio error correction) | ecosystem: Environmental > Terrestrial > Soil >... | reverse complement strand
CGTCTTTGCCCCCCCCGTGATATCCCCTGCCCACACCCGCCGATTTTGTGGATATATCCCCCCCATTAGCTGGAACAACGTCCTCCGAAGCTTATTGTATCCTGGGTTTTTTTTCATAGGCGTTCGCCGGACTTCATGAACGGCCTCCCCTGGCGACGCTGTTCGAAGTTTCGCGTGTTCGTCCTCTTTCAGGTTTGGCCGCCTGCTGGGAAAGCAAAGTTTACGGGCCCAGCAGTCCTTGATTAGGACAAAACTTCGTCAGTTTTCCTACGGGGTCACGCCCTTCTATTCTCCTCTTTTTTCTTTCTTCGATTTTCCCCCAGATCGTTTAGTGAACCCTCGTGTAAGTTACGACTTTTTACTTGCTTCGATGATTGTGACAGTACAAAATCTTTGCCCCAGTTAGCCCAATCTTACCCTGTAGTCTTTTCTTGAAAACCCCCCCTCCCAGTTCTTCCTCCCCCCGGCTCCTTTCCCTTCCATGGCGTCGCCCTCTCCGCCCCGTTCTGCGGCGGAATCCACGATTCTTCCTGAGCTTGTTTCAAGCCAGTCTATCAGATTCGACCCCCCCTCTTTGTCTATCTTCCTCCGAAAGTACTGAGGCGATGAATCTGGAAGCCTTGCCTTACCCCAATAATGCAGGTCTTCAGAGATCAGCGGGTTCAAACCCCTTGATGATTCGTCATCCCCCCCCCTTGCGTACCGAGATTTATGCCCATTTTACTCCCCCAGTTAGTACTCTTTCCTCGTCAGCCGCCGGCCCATTCGGCCTGTTTTCACGCCTTCGGCCGTGTGGTTGAATGAGTCAAGACCTTGATACTTGCTTTAAACCTTCCCCCTTACCCTGTCTGGACCGAGCGGGTCCGCCGCGATCGATGTGCGTCTCGAAGGACCGACCCCCGAGTGAGTACCCCCATTCCCGTTTGTGCTCTTTCCCGGACTTTCTCGACCGCAGTGACTAAGCCCCTTCAGTTCTGTGTATCTTTTCGCTGTCCCCGCCACGGCGTCTTGGCAGACATTCGCGTGATACCTAGTAATCCCAGTTTCACATTTCATGTACCAACGATTGTCTGCGTTTACAAGGCGGTCCTCTAAAGTTGGGTCGAATCCGAACTTATTTCCTTTCAGTGTAGTTGAGGGCCTAACTTACGTTTTGACCGAAGGGTTCCGGTTCCTAATATGGGTCCCTTTTTCTGCGTTCCCGGAAGCCCCCTTTGACGTCACGGACGTAAACACGTCCTTATTTTTAGGTACCTCCCCCAGCGCCCGGCGCAAAGAAGTGCCAGTTAGTGGGTCTGACCGGCTGTTTACATGTCTACGATGCTGTTGATTATCGTCGTACCACTGCTCGAAAGGAGCAGATCGATCCTTTTTTCCCCCTTTTGCTCTCCCCCACTCTGACTTTCTTTCCGCAGTAGGCGGTTTACTGACGCGCCGATCTTTTCTATCGCAGACCTGGCCCCCTACTATTTGGCTGATGTCTTCCTAGGACCGAAATCGGACGATGCGCGCGCCAACTGTGTTTCAAGCTTTTCTCCAAAAACCTCGTCCCCCCCATGTGTGTCTAGGGCTAGAATTCCTTCTTTTTCTTTTTCCGGATACCCCCAGATCTTCGCCCCCCGATTTTTGTTTTTTTTGCAAAGTCTGGGAATTTTTTTCCGAGTTCTGCCGGGTGACTTTCAAAGCCTTCGATTCGGGGCATGGTGCGACTCTTCACCGTAATCTAGCGATTGTACCAGTCTTTTCTTCCCCGTATTTTTTCCGTCCGACTCCAGCGGGCCGCGATTGCAATGTCTTTTTTTTCACTTACCCCCCCCATGTGAGCTTTACCCGAGCCTACATCCGTTTTCCTCAGTGTCTCCCTTTCGGGTTGCGAAAGGGAATTTAGGAAATTACCGAGTTCCGACGCCTCCGAGACCCCCCCCGGATGAAGTCCTGAGTCACCTCCTCTCCAGCGCCTCTAGACGAAAAAAAGACAGGCGACCTTTCCCCCAGGCGTTGAGGGCCCAGATACGCATCTTTTTTCCCCTCTCCCAACTAGATCTTTAGGCAAAGGGCCCCCGACAGTACGTCGAAGAGTGTTTTGTGCCTACACGTTCCACCCGACTTTTGATAGAAATAGGTCTTGAGACTGATCTTGTCAAGGTGCCTTCCACCCCACTTTCACATGTAGCGTTTTTAGACTGCCGGAGAGCCTGCATTTTTTCGACTCGTCGCGTTACTTCAGATTATAGTTGCTACCCTCTTCGCCCCCCCCGCGACCTACTCACCGGATAGCCCACTCTTTTCTTGGCTTATACTTTGCAACAGTAACTCCTCCAATGTTCCCTACCCGCCCCCCACCCCCCCCCCAATGTCCCGAAATTGCTGCGGTTCATAACACCTTTACCTATTTTCCCGTGAGTAACCGTCTTCTTTTGGCCTCCAGGATTGCTTTTGTTTTTTTTTTGAGCCTTCCTCTGTCTTGATCTTCCACTGCCGTGCTTTCAAATGCTCTCTCTGGGACCATCTACGTCTTGACAGACGTCACTGAAATTAGGATGGTGGAAAGGAGCCCCCGGATACCTTTTTTTTGAGAAGATGGCCTCCAATGTTTTTATTCTCTTCCTTCTCCCGTCGTCTTGGTCATTGTCGATCGCATTGAAAGCACGTCCCTTATCCATTCCCACAAGATGGAACTGTATATACATTCTGCTATAACTCGGACGCTGAACGCCCCTTCCCAAGTTTTAATACTTTTTCTCGGATCGTGTCCTTTCCTGACCGCAGCCATGCAGCGTTTGAAACGGTCTTTTCTTTCTGTCTTTTCACAAGGCAATCAATCCCCCCTTCCCAATCTACCTCTGCTTTCATATCCGGAGGCGCGCTCCCCCAAAGTTTTTTCTTCCACCCGCTTTTTTTTTTCCGCCTCCCAAATGAACAGCCTGCCTCTCTTTGCGGAATCCTACGATGGAAACCCTTTTCTTCTTGACCCCCTTTTACTTTCGTTACAAAAGCTCATTCGTGCATTCGATTGGCGCTCCCCGGCTTGGTGCCTTAAAACTTTTTCCCTTTCCCCCACCCACAGTTCTACTGGCGGTTTTTCCCTGCCAGAAAATCTTTTTTCTTTCCCTGCGCGGTACCGACAAGAAAGTCACGTCGGGTTTTTGAAGAGCTAAAAGTTCTGTACAGGTTACCTATTCTCATTTCGCCTCGGTCTAAACCCTCTCTTTCCTTTCAACCCTAACTAGGTCCGGGTAGCTCAATTGAATTCACCGTCCTTTGTTCCCCCCGTCCCGACCCGAGTCGGAGCGACTCCGTCACCCGATCTCAACTTTAGCAATTCCCCCCCCCCCCCCCCCCCCCCCCTAGCCTCGATCAAGTACTTTAACCATCCCCCTCTGCCACTTGAACCCCACTCTCCCCCGATTAATTACCAGCCTTTTTCCTCCTCAAACAAACATTCCTGCGTCCTCGGATTCCTGTATAGCGGTAACCCTTCTTTTTGAAGGCCTTTGCTTTTTCCCCCTTCAAACTGGTGTGACGCAGCGCTTTGATGACCCCATGTTTTTTCTCTCTGGAACCTTTCGGGCCGAGGAGAACTTTCACTAATGAATTCAAAGTCTCACCTTTCTACTCGTTCTTTTTCTTTGTTTCCCTTTCCGGCGACTTCGATATCGTGAGCGTCAGTCCATCCCTGGGCCAACTCCCTGCGTGTTTCACGAAAGCGCTTCTTGATCGATCTGATCTCTAGCATGTCGACGACTTCCTAGTCCCCCTTACGTGTTCCCTGTACCACTAATGTTTTCAGTCTTTGCGACCCCGGCTCTCCCTTTTACCGATCTACGTTATAGTGTTTACGTCGTTTTTTCAAAGGGATTTTTTTTCCATTCCCCATATGACTCCTAGTGTTCCCACCAGATTCCCACGGGCTTGCCCGAGAATTGTCACAATGCAGCAAATCAATTTTCCCTTCTTAGGTAGTCGGACCCAGCCTCTTATTTCTTTTAATCAAGCAGAAACGTCCCAAAGAACATTTGGTTCATCGAAGAAAACCTTCTAAGAGATCCCGTGTCATCCATTTCCCAAACGATAAGTATGCATATTTTCATCCAGCTGGTGCACCCCCCTTTGGTCAGCGCATCGAAACGAACTCCCTCGGCAGTCTTCTTCCTCAGGGGTTTACAGTTGCTGACGCACTCGAATGACCGCCCGGAAGGAAATTACATTTTAATCCTTTCCTCGCCCAGGCGTACGCTCTCTCCCCTAACCTGGTCGGTCCATATGTTTCCTGGTTTAAGCATTCCCAGGGCCGGCCCGTTTATTTCAAGTGTGTTAAACCGGCAGTCATGCTATGGTCCGAAGCTGTTTTTTCTTTGCTCTACTGCTTTCTTCCGGTCCCCCCCTATACCGTGGGGCAATTACGTTGACCTCGCTCCCCCTGTTCGCTTCTGATACGATGGACAGCCTGCATTACTTTTTTCCTTAGATGCACATCGCTTGCCATGCCTCGTGCTTTTTTCCATGCCCCCCCTTCTTTGTGTTTTGATCTACCTTTCTCCAGTGCTAGTTTCCCCCAAAGCCATTGCCGAAGCGTGTTTCTCCCCCAGCTCTACGTTTGTGAGCTCATCAGGGATTCAAGGAATGGAACGTCTTTATCTCGACTTCGAAGTTTTCAGCCTTTTTCAGATCTTTCTTTGGTCAGCCCCCTGAGGTGCTACGGGCAAAATCTCGATTGCTGAGCCTCCAATTCGTAAGCGGCAAACGATTTCACCACTTTTCCTCTTTCCATATCTTCTCCTTTTTGTGTTTCTTTTTTTGTCAACAAGCTTTTCTTGACACCCTTTCGTGGGAAGATGTGTGAATTTGAGCTAGCCTCCCTCCCCTTCTTGGGCCCGTCATTTGGCCCAGCAGAGCTGAAATCCTTCCTCTGAACTTGAACGTTCGTCGATTTTCCCCATCTCCTCTTGCGCTAGACGATGAATTCCAACCTGATAGAGTTTTCTCAATCATGGTTTTCCTTTTTTTTTCAGCTCCCCCCCCCATTTGCGGGTTGTTTCTTTTGATATACGTTCCAGTCTCCTCGACGTCCTTTTGTTTAATTTCTACCTCCCTTAGATGTGAATCTCATGCACACGTTCATGCAGGCTGTCCTCTTTGCTTCAGTTCGGACACCAGGATGATTCGCCTCAACCCCCTTTTCTTAACCCTCATTGCGGTCCCTCAAGCACTGTTAACCCTGTCCCCCTCCCGGGACACAGGTAGGACCGTTCTTAGGTTTGTCAAGAATCAAGGTTGGCTACCATGTAGTTTTTTCCCTAACTCTCTTTTGGACGATCTGCTTAGCTTTTCCTCTTGTGCGGCATCCCAAGAACGAGCCGGGTCAACAGTAATGAAGTTAATTTCGGCTTTTTAGTGCGTCGAACCTGTTCCCCCCATGCGGTCTTAGTGCATGTACTTTCTCTTTCTTATCTTTCTGACGCCAGATGTATTTGGCCACTTTCTCCTCTGCCAGACCTGCGCTGGATTTGACTCCATGCCTACTCGTAAACGATTTTTGAGGAATGTGGGTGGCTTCCGCTCAAGGGCCCCGCCCGCTCTCATGGCGTTGCGGACCTTTCGCCCTTCTCGTTTTCTTCGTATGTGTAACCAGACGGCGCGTCCAATTCCAGAAGGACCGTTTTTCGAAATCCCTTGAATTAACCCGTCCTTCCCCCTATCGGTCGCTTTCAGTCGCCGGCAACGTGCAGTAGTGGTACGTGTTTTTCAGATGGCTTACGATGGGATGCTTCTCGTTCATGCTCGACCTTTCGCCTTCGTCCTTATCCCAACCGTGAAGTTGACCGCCGTAGTGCTTCCTGACGAGCCGTCTGTGCTCTTTTTTCACCTGACCCCTACATAGCCACCCACGCTTTGTTTTCGAATTTGGCGAATGGTGTCTCAATTCTCGGACGATTTTCCTTCCAGTTTCCTCGGCTTGATTCCAAAACCCGTTTTCCCACCTCTTCCTAGAGCAGGCTTCCTCTTTTTTGTCCACATCCAGAGGATAGACAGGGAATCTCTCGGATTCTTCTTTTGGCTTCACGTTTTTGATCGCCTGTTTTCCCCCTTCAAGCCAATTTTCGCGCAGATTGGTGGCTGTGCGAATACTTTTTTTACCGCGCTAACTCTCTTTCTTCCCAACTCCAAAATTTAGGACACGAGATTGTCCCTGTCGTCGCTCAATCGCCTTGCGGTTTTCTCACGTGAAATCTAGTCTTACACCCGAGCTTGACATAGTAGTTCCCCTCATGATTTTCCCTTGATCCCCTGGTGCGAAATGGAGGGAAGGACCTTTACGCTGGCGTGGTCTTTTCCCCCGAATTTTCTTTCTTCCCCGGCGAGGGCGGGCCGCGCGATCCGCCATCCTCGCTTTTCCTATTCCTTCCAACCGCATAGACTGGTATGAATTTTGTGGAGACCTTTTTTCTTCCCCCTATCGAAATCGCTTCTTGACTTCCTTTTTCGTTTCCCCGTCGATTCCTGTTTTCCTCCATCCTTTAGGAGTCGTGCGAAGAGAGCTTGTCATTGCGTTTCGACCCCGCGTGGAGTTCCTCTGATAGTCCTGGACCCTCCTTGGGACTCAGTCTCGGTCTTTGGCGGATGATTGCCTTTTGGCACAAAGCCCGTGCCAATCTACCTGTTCACGCACGATTGTTTTCCCTTCACTTCAACGATTTTCCCCGAGCGAACCGTATTGGCCTCCAGGATTTTTGGCTTTTTGGAGTGAGGTCTTATCGCTTTTTCCCATCTGGGTCTTTCTGAATAACTGCGCGGCTTTAATCGTCTCCCGGCTCTCCGTGACGGTTGCCGTCGAATGTTACTGACATTTATTTGACTGAGCCATTCTCTCCGATTGAGGCTCCCTTCCTTCCAACCATACTGTCAGTTATCTCTACATTTGCACCGTCTCCGTCCTGCCGGCGTCTGAAGCACGAAGGGTTATTTTTTTCAAAGACCCAAGTTGGAATTCCCACCCGGCACGCCTCATCCTGGATCCCCCGATCATCCGGTTACGTTTTTTCAAGAAAATGGATCCTTTGAATTCGGTCAAATTCCCTAGGCGTTTGAAACGGTTGCACGGGTCCTTCCTTCAAAAAATACCACACCCCCCCTCCCCTTTTACCTATCCGCGGGAGCTGTGTCCTCCCCGTGCCTCTCCCCTATCTACTTCCAACGCCGGGCGAGCTTCTCGCAAATCCCGGCTCTCCTTCTACGCTTTTACACCCTGGACGTTTTTCAAAGCGTCCCAGGGCCTTACGATTGCAGTCAAGACCTTCGGCGTGGATCGACCCACACTTTCCCACCCTTCCCTTATGGCGGGTTGGCATGGAAGAAAATCCGCCTCATCTCACTAGCGGCTCCCCCCCCAGCAAGTTCTTTTTTCCTGAGCCCCAATTTCGATCCCCTCCCACCCGCTGCGTCAATTTCCGTCCGGCCCTGAGCAGACCGTGAGATACACCTCTAGGTCCCCTTCCTATTTCAACGATCGGGGTACCTCCTCAATTTTATTTCTTTCACGTCTATAATACTCTCTTTTGACAATCGCCCCTCTTTATTTCTTTTTACTCCCCAGCTCGGCTCATTTGAGTTTCCCCCCTCCCCTCGCTTAACAGTATTAGCTAACAAAGACATAACTACGCTCCCCCTTTGCACCCAGGCCCTGACCTTTTCCTTTTTTTCCCGACTTCGCACGTTAAAAAATCGAGTCCCTACGAGCGGGATTCCTTCCGTCTTGATGTCTTGTCCCAGTTCTCCATTCGGGGCTTTAAGCCAGCCGCTTGAAACAGAAGGCGGTCGCGCTAATCGTCCCTTCCTCCCTGCCATGAATTCACAATCAAGCCGTCTCCACTCCCAGATAGCTGGTTTCTTTAATTCGGCGCTTAGCGAGCCTTTCGCTTCAGTCACCGCCGCCTGCCACGAAACTTATTTTTTTCAGAGAGGCTTTCTGGGATCGATTGCCCCCTCTCACCGACAAGCCTTTTTCTGTTTTCCCGGCTTCCACCCGTATCTACCCCTACTTTTGGCACCTTTCTCTGCGCCCTCTAAAGCGGGGACAGATTCTATTTTTTTTTTTAGGTTGTTTGAACGTCAGTCCCCCTTCACCCTTCTACCATCTGGACCGCCCGTTTCTGGTTCCAACCAGATCCCCCCCTACCTAACCCGGAAAGGGCGACAATGACCGGCCCTGAAGAGAGTCGATGCCACGAGCCTTCGACTTTCCCCTTTCAGTTTGTCTCTCTTCCCCCTTTTAATATCTCCTTGTTCGTGGATTGAAGGATCCCAAGCTCCGTTCAGTGATTTTTTTCACATCCTCTGCGGTCATCGCCCCCCCCTTCCCCCCTTCTCAACTGCATTACTAGGAGTCACGGCCCCTCTCGCGGGGTTCCAGTTCGATCTTTAATGCCCGGACAGTGGCCCGTCTACTGGGGTTACTGTTTTCTTACCAGGAGTCTCTGACCGTCTGTTTCCCTTTCTAACCGCAGTTCCGACTCCACTGTGGAAACCACCAGTTCCGCCTCGAAGTGATTCTTGTCCGGTTTTCAAAACACGGTTTTATGTGGTGCCGTCTCTCCGTACTTTCTGCTTCTTCTGTTTGCCTCCCCCCGGGCCGAAAATACTCGGTGCAATACGTTTTCGAACCCTCATTTGTCCGCACCGGTCTGATAGGATCTCTGCATTACTTTTCCACTCGCTCTGGGTTCCCTATTCGACCTCGCATAATTCCCCTGTCCTGACTGAACGCGATATCCACCCCCAAACCCCCCGTCTTTTTCGTTCATGCTCCCCCTCCATTGACTCCTTTCTTTTGGAACGGCCTATGGGGGAAGCTTCATCGGCGCACGCATGGACGTCAACCCGCACGACTTTGAAGTTCCTGAGTGCGACGACGGGTTTTCCAGATGCGATAGACGGCTTTTCAGCCCACCCACAGTTCCTCCCCCTACCCCCCCCCCCCCGGTCCCCCCCCCCCAGCACTGCACTAACCGCAAGAGGCCCCGAACCCATTTCCACTTTTTGGTGTCCCCGATATGTTCCTCTATAATATAAGGTCTTTTTTTCGATGTTACGAGAGCCCTTTCAATTTCGTGGAAGCTGCTCAACTTGATGCTCGCTACTAGCGCTGCTGGCCCACCTTCCGCAATCTCCCTTAACCGTTCCTCCACGCCTGAAAACTTCCGTCTTTTCGCGGAAGCTTCCCTTCCACCTGCTGCCCCCCGCAGAGAAGCTGCCACCACCCTGATAGAGGACGGCGGAACAGACTTCGGGCAATTTTTTCTCCACTTGATTGACCCCCCCCCCCCCTTGTCTTGGGTCATGGTCAGTTAAGCGCAGCTCCCCCCCGTCCTGCGGAGAGGTCGATAAAGCCGTAGTTCTTGCATCTCTGCATTTCGTCGCTGTGTACATTCTTCCTTTTTTCCACTTTCCCCCCCCGGTCTAGTTTGCACCGAGATTGCGGGTCTTAGTAGCCCTTACCCGAAGACGAGGACCCCCCCAAGCTTTTCGGCCCGTGTGTGGTAGTGTTACGGGACGCTCATAGCGTTCGCAGATCGGGCTTCTCACTAATTCTTTCTCCCCCCGGTGCAGTGCTTCACATGTCGCGGAACTCGTCGACTGGGACAGTCCTCTGAGGGCGACTGTTGCGGACGAGAAGAACAGAGTACCTTTTTCCAAACCCAGTACTTCGTGCGCCCTCTGTGGAGCTCCTCCTTTCCATGGCCTTCCTTCTCTTTTCCTCGTTCTTCTTAGGTATCTATGACGCCAGAGTACCCGCCCCTCCGTCTGGCAGACTGAGCCCTTGGCCTTGAATCCCCGCCTCTCCTCGTTACGTGCTAGTTGGACTCGTAGTATTTCTTCTGGTCCGAATATCTCTTCATGGCAGTGGCTTCATTTACTCCTTTGTGACTGCGCCCGGTGATCTGTTCCTCCACGACGGCGATTTTTAAGGGTTTTCTTTTCATGATTTTTGGACCGTAACCTATGATTTGTCCGCTTTCAGAGCCTTCTCCAGCCGCTAGTGGTACGTATGTTTTTAAAGCGGCATCATGTTTCTGGCTTCTTTCGTCGACCTGCTCGAACTTCCTGATCGATCCCAGTTCGCGCTCTTCCAATTCCGCCCGCTGCCGGTGACTGACGCGCGAGAGGCCCTTATCGCCGACCTGGCTCAGACCTCGCCACCCCCCTCCCTTCTAAAGGTGTTCTTTGGGCACCCCCTCCATTCACTTTCTCATCGGCCCCTCCCTAGCTTCAGCTACCCTTCTTTCCCCGCCTTTGCGTCACTTTCGCACAATTTGATTTGCAGGCTTTTTTTCTCAAATTCCACCCCTTTTTCCCGGGAATCTCTTTCCGCTCGATTTTTGCGGTCTCCCCCCTGGACTTGGTATCGGGTCTGCGTGAACTCAGTTAAGACATTCCTAGCTTTTGCCCCACGCCAACTCTCAAGCGCTAATTATCCCTGCTTCCACAATCTTTCTCGCCGAGATTGTTCCGCTTCCCCTCAGTTGATTCCGCGGTGGGGTCTTTTTTAAATTAAGGTCCTTCCCCCATTGCGTGCTTTACCCAGAGTACATAGTAGGTTTTACCCCCCTTCTCCTTTCTTCGCCAGTTTTCTGCTGAAATGGCCGGCTGAAATTGACGCTGGCTGTCGTGGTCACGTACTTCGGACTTCCCCTTCACCACGGAGTTATTTTCCCTTGGAGTTCAGCGAGTTCTGGCCTTGCCCCCTTCTTCATAGACGGTTTCGGGGTTTTGCGCCTTTGTTTCTTTATATTTCGCCCCCGATCCCCCCTTTTTCTGCCTCTGCTTGCCATGGAATGATTAAGAAGTCGGTGTTTGTTTTCCCCCCCATCGTCTATCGCTCGCAGATCGCATGATTTCTTTTTCTCGCAAGCGCTCGCCCCTTCCCTCCGACGTATTATGTTAGTACCTCAATGTGGCGGTCCCTTTCTCCTGATACTTTGGTCCGAGTATGTCTGATTGCCCGTTGCCCACCCCTGTCCCCAGAAATTGTTTGCGTTACGTCCCCCGATCTATTTTTACTTTCTGCCTCTCGCCTCCAGGATTTAATCTGCATAGGGCTGACTGTATCCGGGTGAGACCCCCTAATCCGACTCTTTGGATGTCTTTCCTTCAACGACGGCTTCCTTTTCCCGAGAATGGAAGCACCACCTGACAATTTAGTAGTTGGGAACTGATCC
>Ga0179593_1466024_pt1 | contig 11216 bp, 12 predicted proteins | sample CZODoug2_1_08_16_FD_185931 | JGI IMG/M metagenome (GOLD analysis project Ga0179593, IMG submission 185931) | Vadose zone soil fungal communities from Angelo Coast Range Reserve, California, USA - CZODoug2_1_08_16fungal (PacBio error correction) | ecosystem: Environmental > Terrestrial > Soil >... | reverse complement strand
CTTTGCGAGGGCGTTTTTCGGAGGATCGTGATCTTTTCTTTTTTAATCGTCATTCTCTTCCCGGCGGCCGGTCGGAGCGTTTCCGTACTGATCCCCCCGGTTCGACTGTTCTCCTTATCCATCCTCGAGGTGGCTGTGTCGAAGCCATCTTTTGACCATGCGATGTCTGGGCTCGCCGAATGGTTCCTCCACACAAAGTAAAAACCGACAGGCGGGTTGCTATCTAAGGTCTTTGAAGGCCTATAATCGGATCGTTCTAGGGAACGTCCCGCGGACTAACTTCCCCCTAAAGATTCGTACTCCCTAGCATTTCGTGCCCCGTCTTCCCCACCTAGAGCGTTTAACAGAGCTTAACGTGCTGGTCATTTCGGCCGCCTCGACCGGTCCCCCATGTCGTGCCCACATGTCGTGCTGCCGGCCTGGTCTGACCCCACACCCTCCTCCTTTACAACGTACCTCTATCACAGGCAACCTTTTCATTCGTTTTCTCCTTGGAGGTGCGCTGTGCATTGTCTTCCCCACCACGTCAGCATCTCCCGTTGTCCCTCGGGATCAGTGGAAGGTTTTTTAGTCAATTCCTCTCGAATAATAGGCCCAGCATATCCAGCCGTTTTCTTCAAGGCTCCGGTTCAGTTCCGGTCCAAAACCCTGACCTACGCGCGTCCGACTGACCCTCGGTCACCCGCGAGGTTTCCGCTTTTTTTTATAAAGATCCTCTACAGTTCAGCTTCCCATGTTACATTATCTCCGTTGTTCTCTGAAGTTGGTTCCCTCTTTCCCTTTGTAAAGGACATCTTCCCTTTCAAGGCCCTCCGCTCCGTGTCCAAGCGTAATCCCGATCTATTACCCTCTTTTTACATCCAAATTTCCCGCAAAGATCCAACCGTTGTTTTTGTCTTGCGCGATTTTGTCCCCCTTCGCCTCGGCAGCCGCCCGCACGGACCTTTCAGCCTTCCTTTGATTTTTCCTGAATTGTTTCCAGCGAGCGTTGCCGGATCCCCTTTCCCCACATTGTGGGAGCTTTAAGCGAAGGGGACGAATCCGTTGTTTTTACCGGTAGTATTGACCCCCTCCTGGTCTTTCCTGTGACGTCCGTCGGAAGCAGAAACCCCCAAAGATCGGGAGTTATTTGAATCCCCCCGACATTTCCCTCTCCCCAGTCGTTCCTCAGAGTAGTACAACCCCCAGAAGCACCTAAAAGTACGGGTCGGCATTCCACTTCTCGTAGAAGGTCCAACACAAGTGCTCCCGTCCATTTTGAGAAGTTTTTATTCCTTTTCCCTGTGTGCCCCACACAAATAATCGAGAATGTAGGCGTGGTTTTTGTCCACATGCCCCCTTTCTTTCCCCCCGGCAACGTAGGGAAAACATCCATGGTAATGTTTCGGCATAATGATGATGTTCAACATTATGGACCCTCAAGACGCTCCCCCCCTCACTGTACGAAGACCAATTTCACCTTTTTGAAGGTGTCCCCGGCCCTTCTTTGTCGTGATGACCCGGCACTTTTTTTCGGCTGTCTCAAGGAAATCTTTTGTACCCAGCGCGGAGATACCGACATCGTGTCCTCTTTTTAACGTCTCATACCGAATTCTCAAGGGCGGTTTCAGTTGCAATCCCCTCTCTTTGCCTCCCCGCGCTCTCTCCTATCCTCCGACCGTATTCATTGTTTGGGCGAGTTCCCTTCTTGGACGGATCAGATAAGAGCCAGTGGTCGAGTCATTTTCCACTCGGGCACGGCTAACTCCCACGGCGATGTCGCCCCCGATCCTCCATACCCTTGCGTGCGCCATCAGATGAAAGAGGGTTCGAGAGAGAATCCCCCCCCCCCTCAAAATCCCCCCCCTGCCTAAATCATTTGTTCCCTCACCCGATGACAGAAGTTACAAGGAGGTGGCCTTGACCCACTCAAGGATGGAATGGATTTTTAGAATTTCATATCGTTAATCCCTCCGCGCGGTGCTGGATGCGCTTTCTTTAGCTGCTCGGCGAGTATTTTTCTTACCTTGGCACCTCCCAATTCTCTGGACACTCTAATCCACTGTCATCATCACTCAAATTCATGATTGGCTTCGTCGGCGCGGCCGTCCCTGATATATATTCCCCGTCCTTCGGACGCTATCTTTCCCCAGCGAAAGCCGGCGCGCGGGATGGTGCGCAGATACGTGAGTCCGTCTCGAGGACCCAAATTTTTTCCTTTAGCGTTCGTTTTCTCTTTCCTCTTTTGTGGGTTTGGGCGTCCGGTTGTTTTTCCTATTTGCATTTTCACTCAAGCTGTGCGTCTCGGTTCGTTTCCTTGTTTTTCTTCGTCGCTCCGCGTCCTCTCGCCCTTGCCGAGATCTGGGAGCCGTTCTGGCCTTTTTGCTATTGAGTCTATAGGATCTCGTGACGATCTCCTCAGTTCCGAACACTCTTTTTGCTAAGGGGGTTTTGTGGTTTCCTCAGTTTTTTTTTCGTCCTCGCCCGACCTTTTCCCCCACCTGCGTTAAGAAATCCGTTGTTCGAAAGGACCCACGTTCCCCCGATTAGCGAAGACCCCAAGCTTTTGCTGTATTGGTCCTGTACGAATCGGTCGATTTTTGAAATAAAGAAGTTCAAAGCCCCGGTTCACGTGCTCAGTTTTCTGGTACAGTCAGTGTTGTTCCTTCATAGTTGCCGGGCCTATCCTAAGGATTTTTCTGTTTCGTGAAGCCCCTGCTTCAAGCTTGAAGTTTTCTTTCCCGGTTTCTTCCACCTTGTAAAGGAGAAATCAGGAATACGCCCCCCCTTAGAATCCGCCGCGTTAGCACGCCTTTTTTTTTACGTTGAGCTGTTTACTTTCATGATAGGGGACAACCGAGGACCGAAAAGATTCCCCATTTGCTTCGTCAAAAGAAGTTCGCTTCTCCCTTTCCTTCCGATGATGGACGTTTTGTCCGATTTAGACTTTTCTTGAAACAAAGACCCCATCGATCTCCTCATGTTTATAAGCTTTCTTTAACATTGGTTTGGTGTGTCGTCACTTTTGTTTTCCCTCCTCAAGTCAGTTCTTGTGATCGACAGCGAGTCCCCTTTCCTTCCTCAGCGCTCTTGGATCGAGGATTGCGTTTCTCACACAGTCGCCGTGGACTGGAGACTCTGAGCCTGCCAGCATACGTTGTACTTTGACGCAAAGGATCCCTCTCCCCGGTCTGAACTGCCTCGTTTCATAACCGAGCCGCCGCTGTCTTCTCGAACACGAGTTTGAGTCGGGTTTTGTCCCCCGATTCTTTTTAGAACGCCTTCAGCCGACAAAACAGTCCCTACTTTTCTGGCGCCGGCGGCCTCTTTCTCCCCAAAGCGACGTAAGATTTCGTTTTTTTTAATATCCTTCCGTTTTCTTTGTTGTGTTGGAGAGAGCCGACGTTCTCCTTTGCGCAGCTGTCCGCCGGTTTTCCCTTCTAATCGGTAATCAACTTTTTTTGCTCTTTTTTTTTTTTTCTGTTTTTTTTTTTTTTTTTTTTTTTTTTTTTTTTTTTTTTTTTTGTTTTTTTTTTTTTTTTTTTTTTTCTTTTTTTTTTTTTTTTTTTTTTTTTTTTTTTTCCTGCGTCGTACCCATATTCTTCACCTGAGCACACCCCCTCCCTTCAACGCGTGCGCGAACATCCGGCTCGTGTAATGCAGGTCGCCCTGGGCTTTTCTTTGCCGTCCGCTTACAACTTTTATGCTGCAAGTAGACGACCTTACACATACTTGTTTTTTGACCCCGGTACAGAGCGTATCTCTCCAATCGCTCTGTTGAGGAATGCCGCCCTCTTCTGCAGTTTTCACTGCCCCTCCTGAAGTTGAGTATGACTAAGTGTTAGTAACTGACCCCCCCAGTTGAACAATTCTACCCGTGCTCGATAGGCTTTTCGTGTTCCCCTCGCCCGCGAATCCGTCCCCTCTCGTCATGCATTCCCCCTGGCTTTTTCAAAGGCGCCGCAACTTATGACGAAGCCTGGGGGATTCTTTTAGTAAGGTTCTTCCAAGCCTCTTCGCTTTCAAGATACCGACCTTCGAACAAGGACGGATGATACTTTTCTTTCCTGTCTTGACGCTTTTTCTTTTCTGATTAGACTGTTACTTCGTTTGTTTCCGAAAAATTAAGAGATGCAGGCCCTGGCCAGGAAGAGCCAGCTCTCCCCTTTCTTTCTTTCCCATGGCCTTTCACGTAGATTACTCACCCATGCGACGCATAATCTTCAAGTGCGAACGTTCAATCTAGTGATTTCCACGAAAGAGGCGGTCTGCAACTCCATCCTTTCCCTTGATTATCTTCGCGAGATATTGCTTTCCTGCTCTCCTGCACCGTCTTATTCGTTCTCTGTTCTTTCTGTTCGAGGCTCCCCCAATGGATTTTTCCACCCCATTGCTTAACTCTTTTAGAATGCTGGCGTATCTTTTCCGCGACGTCTCTTCCCTCCCCACGGTCGAAACTTCTCCTGACCCGTTTTCGAGCGTTCCCTCTTCCTTGATCCCCCCTACCCACCTCTGATCAACGAAGCCTCCCGTCAGGAAACTGCCCCCCAATAGGCCTGCAACGGAAATGCCCGGCTGTGCCCCCAGATACACGAGAGAACTCCTTCCTCTTTGTTCTTTTGATCGCCAACGGTATTCCTCCCCTGCCCGCCTGCGCATAGGCGATTATTCCCGTCGCGCTCGAGGCCTTCGGCGACGATGATCAGACGTCCCTAGCCACCCGACGGCCAGCCGTACTTTCTGCTGCCCATGGATGATCGTGGTTCCCCTAGACGGCGATCGTCCGGAGTAGGAGCGGGGAGAGCATGCGCCCTCAATCTTTTATCATTCCCCTCTCCGAGATTTTTTTTTTGAACTAGATAGTTCTTGGTCAGCCCTTCCTCACTAGTGCTACACCTCGTTCCGTACTGTTGGCAGCGTTTTTGAACCAACAGCGGTTCGCCGGTCGTTGCTTTGCGTGCTGAGAGCCTCGGCACTCTATGCGCCACCTTTTGCTTTTCTCGAACCTGCTACGGCGATCGCGTTTAGTACCTTCCTTCCTGCGTTCAAATGTTATCCACTGGCGGTGATTCCGGTCCAGCCCTTTCCGTTAGCCCCCCACACACACTCAGCCTTAGTAATTTTGACCTGTACGTTTTTGATTTAAAGAAGTGGTAGTTGAAGCCCAGAAACCGCCCTTTTCTCCCTGATGAACGGTTTCGCGCTAGAAGATGCGTTCCTCGCCTCCGCTGGGTCGAAAGGCGGCGAGAGAGAGCCGATCCGAGTTGGTTGACCCCCCGCTTTTCCCTTCACTAACTCCCATGGTTACACAATTCCACTGTGCTCTTTGAATTTTAAAGTGCGTTGTTCCGTTGATGTCAGAGTGTGAACTTCTCCTGCTTCCTGCCAAGTCCTGATCGTGGAGTCGCGACGAAGGGTTCTTGCTGCAAGACCACTTTTTAAATTTCCTAGTGATTTTGTTTTCCCCCCGTAACCTTCCTGCCGGTGAAGGTGTGACTTCCCAAGTTTGTATCATGCTTAAAGCCTTCCCCTAACTGTACTCGGTAGGATCGGTTCTTCTGCAGATCACTTCTTCTCTCTCGAGCTAGCCGGTCTCTGATCCTTTCTAGTTGTAGGGCAGGATGCTGTTACGCTTACCATTAACGGCCTGCCGGTTACTAACGTGCCACCTGTTCTTTGTCACCTGTTTCTGCTCCACCACGCGTAGAGGGCATGTTGATCAGTCCGCCAAAGAAGAGCGGAACCAGATTCCAGGACTCCCGCAGGCGAGGACCGTGCCATAAAGACGGAAAAAGGAGCCTCGTCCTCCAGAGCCCGTGCCAGCGGAGAAGTAAAACGTTCTCCTCCCTCGGTTAACATCTTTGGTTCCCGTGCCCCCTGTTCCCGCCCTGGCTCCTAGAGCCTGCTTTCTGAGTTTGAAAAGTACGAAGGCGCGTTTCACGTATCTTTCTTCAATGGTCATTTATTTGCACACAAATCGGCAGCGCGACCGTAGATCGGCCCCCCTGATATCTTTCACTCGTATGATCTTGATAACCACTCTTTCAATACCCCTTTTCAGCATGTGCGCTAAGTCGGCCGAGCGTTAGACGGTCTGCGTTGTAGTGAAGACCCTTAGATCCGTCTACCTTCTTTGATGTGCTTCGTTATCCCACGGTAGAGAGTCGCGGGAAGACAAATTGAACTCGTTAAGAGAACCCCCGCATTCGCGTCCGTAGGTGTGTGTGCACCATTCTCCAGCTTTTCCTCACCTAGATGTTACAACACTTTTCTAGATTGTATGTATTCGAGGTTTCTTTTAGCTCCCTGGCTGTACGATTTACGCCACCCCCCCCCCCTCACCCCCCACCCCCCCCCCCCCCCCCTCCCCCTTCTAGTTCTCTCCCCCCCGTTCTTTTCTTTTGGTTAATGGACCCTCCCCGTCTCCCCTCCCCCCCATTTCCCGCCCCGCCCCCCAGAAGAAGAAAAGGGGATGTCTTTTCTCCTTACCTCCGTTCCCCGTCGCTTCCTCCCTTCCATCCCTACCTCTATTTCGCGCGTTCCGTTTTCCGGCCCTCCCTATCGCTAATGATCCTCGGGTAGCCCCCCGTCCCCTCGCGGTCATGGCGGTCTTGCTGCATCGCCTCCTTTTTCCTGAGCCTTTGCGCATCGGCCGCGATTCCTTTAGTTTCACAATTCTATCCTCGTCCTCAATTGCCGAGCGTCTCCCTCACACTCTGTAATGAGCGGCCCCCCTCCCTGAGCTTCTTCGACTTTCTTTAGTCCTTCTTCATATTTCTGCCGTAGTCACGATCCTAGTAACGAGGTCCTCAACTCGTGCATCTCGCGCGCCGGTGGTGTGGTCCTTCTGTGATTTATCTCCTTTTGGAGTCTGCAGTAACTTACATCGCCGTGGATGCCCAACTCGGTTTGTGCACACGATTTTCTTCTGTCTTTCTTTTTTTCACATCCTTTTTGGATGAGTCCCCTTCACCTACATGTTACTAAAGTGATAGTACCAGCGCTCTTGCCCATTAGATGAAGTACGACCGGCCGCCGCCGCCTTAGTAGACTCTATCAGGTCTAAGCTTTTTCCGCCTCACCCTATACCTCCTTCTCTCTTCTTCCCCTTCCGTCCGTGTTTTGTTTCTATTTCGTCTGGGGGATTGCGCTTTCGCCTTTCAATATCGGTACTTTTATCCACTATCCAGTCATCTGCGTTCCACCGGTCCGTCCCTGCCTCCTAATTTCAACGTAAGGTCTTCGCGCTCTCCCTGTTAGAGACACGGTTTTCAGCGGCCTATCTCGTGAGGGAGGCACGGTTCGCACGCCTCCACATTCTTCCAGGACTCTTCAGTTCCCGACGACCGCCTGCGCTGACACAGTCAACAAACCTCAAGGATTAGTGGGCGCGGAATTGATTCGAGGTTGTAGTACTTTTTTTGTGTGTCCTTCTAGACTCTATTTCATAGTTCAATTATTGGTCCCCGTTTACCGATTCCCTCTCTATGACCTCTACGCGTCGCAAGTTTTTCTTTCCCTGTCTTCCTTCCCCAACTCGATGCTTTACTCTCACTTTTTCAATTGTAGTCAGCCATTTATGTCCGCCGTAAGAGTTCCTTTAGGTGTTGTCAACTTGTATCTCTTCTTTACCCTTTTCCGGGTACCCCCAAACTTCCCCCCCATCCGATGAAAACACATAGCTCCCTGTATAACATTCGACTCCTCCCTTCCATACGTCCCCCTTACATCCTTCGACTTCGTTCAGCTGATATTTCACTTCCATTGTCTTGTATGTGGTGCGATTTTGAACTGTTCGCAGGATTTGGTTACAGCGCGCATCAGAGCCGTCCTGAATACCTAGGCTGAAGGATGTTCTCTAGGACTCTGCCACTGCAACGGTTTTGAAGCCCACAGCCTTCGCCCTCTAATCTTTTCTTCCCTCGAAATCTCTCTCCCTGCGCTTCTTTCGCCGGGCCCACTAACGCGTAACAGACCGGTCTCTTCTTCCCCCGGAATGAATCTTTTTCGTCCTCTCCTCCCTTTCTAGCTGTCCTTGGCAAGTATTTTATAAAGATCATCGCGACTTTTCCCAAGCGATTCGGTTTCCAGCTTTTCTTAGCTCCGATCCCGTTTTCCCCATTGCATTGACCACACACCAGATACCGTGAGCAGAGTCCCCTGCGTACCAACCCAGCTCTTAATTTTCTTCGATCTCTCAAAATTTTCTTTTTAAAAAGACAATCATAGGTCCCCAACCACTCACCTCCCCCCCCACACCTCAGCCTTGCAACAAAGCTTTCAGTTGGGATAGCGTCCTCTTTTCTCATTATTTTCAAGGCAATGCTGACCCCCATTCTTCCCTTAATTTCTGTATAATCGCGTAGTCTTTTCCCAATACGTCCCCTGTGTCATTTCTCCTTTTCCACCCTCTTACACGTGTTCTTCTTTGACTTCCCCGTGGGTAATCTCTGTGCTCTGCCGGACCTCACATGTGAATGACCCCCCCTGTGATTGGTTTTGTTGGCTATCCTGCTATTCAGTCATGCTATCCGCCCCTATCAATCATGGCGCCGGTTCCTGTTTCCGCCAAGGTTTGGCTTCTAGGGAACACAGATCCTTATGGAACCCTCATTTGGAAGGATGTCACAGGCCCCCCTCCCTCAACTTTCCACCCAACTTCTACTCGGGTGCTCTACTCGGGGACCCGATGTCACTCTCTCCTGGTACCGCTTTCGGTGCTTCATCCCCTTCTTGAATCCACAAACAATCCGTTAGTTCTGAGTCCACTTTATTCCGGCGGTCTCCTCTGTTCAAGGACACACTGGAACGTGTTTCTTCAGCCCGGGGAGCCGGGGGAATCTTTTTTTTTCATGCTGTTACCGACCCTTACCATAGCGCTGGTCTTTCCCTTTTGGTAGCTCTGAAGATCCCCAGGTGTTCGCGGCGGTGCATGTGTGAGGCGAATCGCGCGAACCGCTGTCGGGCCTCCTCCAGGGGAGGCGAATGTGAAACCCGTTCGACACCCTGATGCACGTTCCCACCCCCTTTCTCCCGTACCCGAGACCTTCAGTTAACCCTTTTTTTACGAATTGTCAAGCATGACCCCGGGGGAGTCCGTACTGGCCAGTGCGTATGTTTTCCAGAAATCGTCCCCCTTCTTCCTTAGAAGACTGGGCCTTGAGCGGGGACCCCCCTTCTCGGCTGAGTCTCCCCCGAACCTCCTCGCGCTCCCCCTTTCTCACCCTCCCTGATTGAAAGGGTGGTTTTTTTTTCTATTTCAACTAAACGGCTGTTCCACTCTGATGCATAAAGAAGCTTTTACGTCTCAGGCTCCCTGTTTGTGCTTGCGTTTTCCTCTCTAACTTCTCCTCCCTGCGCTCCGGACCTCGCCCAGCTGTTCTGCTTTACTTTCTGGAGAATTATCTTCAAAGTAGTGTTCGCTTTCCCCCTCCCATAAGTATACCGACACGGAACTTTCTTCTCGCCCCCATTTTTGGACACTCAGGTCCGTGATTGAGACGTTCTGCTAGACCGATACACACATCAACCCCGACTCTCCCCCCCCATTTCCCCCCGCCCTCGACTGCCCCCCCGTCCACTTATTCCCCAATTACGACTGTTTCCGCCACGACACCCCTTTGATGTCCTTTCTTTCCCCTCCCCCCTCTTGTCCTTTCTAGTTAACTTCCGCCTCGTTCTTCTGCGATTGTCCTTTGTCTGATACTAGAAGAGATATGACTTAAATCCTTCCGGATTTTACAGCCCCAGGTATTTTGTGACACCTAGTAATTCCCAGTTTCAGGAGTTCAACCATTCATTGGGCATTCGTAGACTTTCCGTAATGAGTTCCACTTCTCAGGAGACCCCGCACCAGCCTTCCCTCGCGATTTCCTTCCCTCGCCTACTTTCACCTGATCCGCGGCGCCCGGCTATCTCTGTGTCGTCTCCGTTCTTAGAAGCTTCAAAAATTTTACTTTTTACCGGACGTTATCCTGTCTCTCGGCCTCGGCCCCCTTCTGGCGATTTGGCGTACCTTTTTGATCTTTGCCTCTCCCCGTACGCGATTTTTTCACTTTTTCTTGTTAGTCGACTTCTCGTAATGTTTGATCTCCTTTCGCTCTTCCCCCTTGATCCCCGTTCCTACAGTTCACCTGGTTGATGCGCTTAGGACTCGCCTTAGCCTGCTTCTTCCTCCTGTAGACCCATCTTTCTTTCAAGGGGTTTACCTCCACTTTGTTTTAGTCCCCTCCTGCCCCCTCCTGAAATTCGATACTCCGTATCGCGTGCCTGCGATTTCCGTTTCCCCATGAATTTCCCCGTAATCTAACTCTTAGTCCCGTTTTGGTTATGTTCATTTGCAGTTGCGCCCCTTTCTCTTGGGCCTTACCCTCACGCAGTTGACCTGGTCTTGATCCCTCTGTCATCTCATTTGGCTCATCGATTGTTTCTACTTTTGGCCTGCGCGCACCCTCTTTCCCCTAACCGGATCTCTTACTTTTTGACCTGACCCGCCCTGTGCTCATCCGCTCTTTTCTTTGGTGCTCCGCGTGCCCCTTACCGGAGACAATGCCTGTAACCTCCCTCCTGTTTGTACAGCTGGCCCACTGAGTAATCACAGCCGTTCTCCCTCTTTATTTTCTGTAATAATGATACGGTGTTCCACTTTCACCACCTTCTACTCCCCTAATCCTCCCACCTCTTTCCTTTCCATCTTTCCCCCAGCCAGGAGCCTTTCCGGCCCCGTTTCTGGCCTGGTTTTTTATGATTTCCTTCTCGGAGATTGTTCCCCAGTCCCCCACGTCTCTCAGAGCGCGGTCCCTCCGTTCTTCGTGCCTCCTTGGCTCCGTTCGCTGTTCAACTGTGTTTCTTTTACACTCTTTACCGACCTCCCCGCACCTTTAAGGTTTTCTCTTTTATTCCTCCCTTTCCTCTCCACACTCTCGTCCCTCCCAAGTGCCATGCACGAAGGATTCTTTAACGTGCGATGTCCTTCCGCTATTTCGATGATCATCTTTCTCCTTCATAATCCGTTTGTCTCCGGGACTTCCCCCCCACCCCCCCGTGCCCTTCCCCTTTCCTCCACTGCATGTTTCAATCGATGCCTGGTTTCCATGCCTAACGAGATCCTGTGTACATGTAGTTTCCCTAGGTCCTGTTTGAATGGGGCCCTCCACTACTCACTACTACCCCCGTGCCTTTTTTCCTCACCATACTGTTTTTCCTCCCCCGGAGGACCCTTTTTCCGCCAGGTCCTC
>Ga0179593_1453419_pt1 | contig 11216 bp, 10 predicted proteins | sample CZODoug2_1_08_16_FD_185931 | JGI IMG/M metagenome (GOLD analysis project Ga0179593, IMG submission 185931) | Vadose zone soil fungal communities from Angelo Coast Range Reserve, California, USA - CZODoug2_1_08_16fungal (PacBio error correction) | ecosystem: Environmental > Terrestrial > Soil >... | reverse complement strand
CAAAACTATTTTTCTTCCGCCAAATTCTTTTCCAGTCTCCTCCCCCTTATCCCCCGATGACCTCCGTGGACTCTTTTCCCGCGTTCTATCTCCGCAATGTTTTCGCACATCTTCGTAGCATATCTCTTGCTCGCTTTCTCCGGCCCTTCTCTTTTTTTTCGTTGGAAATCTCTGAAGAAAGGTGTTGCCTGCGGAGTGACATCCTTCCCTGTGAGAATTGTGTAATTAGGATCCTTGCGTTTTTCTTGAAATTTCATAGCAGGTTCGGATTGAGTCTCAAGCGCCCTTCATTATGAGACAACCTCTTTCTTTTTGCTTAACTTCTCGGTTCAGATTTGCTGAAGTTCTGTCCTTTGACCAATCCTCGAGATGTTCCTGTTTCAAGTCCCTAGGCCCTGAAGCCCACTTCCCCTCCCTGCCAAACCCGGAGTTTACCGGGTCACTCCCTCTTTAGAATCAGCACGCTCTTTGCTTCTTTTCCCCCCGTGCCAGGATATTCGGTCTTTCCACCTCAATTACGGGATCGGCGTTAACTCTCGGTACCTCCTCGTCGCTTCCCTTCTTTCCAAACCTACATCAACTCCGGGTCTTTCCCCATCGAGCCGTCCCCTTCTTCCCCATTAGTCCTCCCTTTTCATCCTTCCATTCAGAGGCGAAGGAGCGCTCTTTAATCAATCGCACTTTTTGGACGCCGCAGGTTTGGCGAGAAGCCTCCACACCTACTTCCCTTTCTCCCTACTTAACTTTTTCGCCGCCCCTTCGCGACATAAACAAATTGTATTTCACCACCTTTGCCGCCGATGACGCTCCTTGAACTTCACCCTTTCTTTTATCTATCCTCAGACGGAGACCGTCCTGTCGAACTGCTATTGCGCACATTTTTAATTATCTTTTAATTTTCTTGTTTGCGCATCTCTTTTCCCTTGCGCTTCCCAGTCTCTGCTCTACCGATCGTTTGAAGTCCTCACGTCTTTGAATCCGCCGATGCAGCTCCAGACCGACACCTCTTTATTTGCCCTGTTCTCATTTGAGAGTTGGGTTTTGCGTCAATCAAAATGCAAGTCGAACTACGGATTTCCTTCTGAGATCTTCTGCGTGCTTTCTCGTCTTTTGAAGGTCTTGCGCCTCGTCTCCCCTTCTCATGAATGAAAATCCCTCACAACCTACGATTAGCGATATTTTACTCTCAGTTCTGATTTTGCCTTTCGTGCCCCTCGATATCGAAGGTCTGCATTGTGCCGGTGGACTCACCCTATTTTCTTGCTTTCTAGTCCTCCTAGAAAAGAGAGCGCTCGCTTGGCGCCTTGCGTATACCCATTTCAAAACCGCCGTCTTTTCCCCTTCCGAGCTCCCGGTCGCTGCCTTTCAGCATCACACTGGGAATGGGAGGCCCAAGTCGGTTCCCCCTTTCATTTCTCTTCCTCATTAAGGAGGTATCGCTGAATTTGCCGAGGACCTTCACTTTTCTCATTCCTTTCTTTTCACCCCCTCAAAACCACGTTGATTCGTTTTTTGAGGCGTTTTCCTTTCGCTATTGCCTTCTCTTACGGAGACTCTCTCTCATTCGCTCTTTCCTTCCAAATTGATTGCGTTTCAAGCGACCATTGATAATTGTCAAAGCGTCTTGTTTACTCCTTGCCCAGTTGGTGGCCCCAGGCTCCTTACATGTCGCTACCCTTCATAGACTTCGGGGGCTGATCATCGCTTCGTTGATCGATTCATACATTTGTTCAGATACTTCCCTTTTTCCATCGCTACTACGCGGTTTTTCCTCCTGTTACTGAAAAATGGAGAAGCAACCGCAATCAAATCCGTTGTACCAGACAGCAGACCTTTTTGCCCCTGATTCCCGTATTCTTCCGAACCCTCTCTTTTTACCCGCTCCCTTTTCGCATCCCGCACGCCTTTTTTGATCGCCCGAAGGGCACGGGTCCGTTTCATCCCGTTTTCGTGTATTCTTGGATTGGTATATCCAAGCAGTCGGATTTTTATCATGGCGGCCCCCCGTTTTCAGTTACCTATCGAGACATTACTCCACATGGGTGGCTTTCACACTACATCTTTCTGACCGCAGGTTGTGTTGTTTTGAGATGCTTTCAGTACAATGAAATCTTTTCGTAATACGTTTTTCGTGAATCCGTTGTTTGTTTGAATGAGCATTACTTCCCCGAGGCTTCTATTGATTCCTCTTCCTCCGAGCGATTGGAGCCCCTCTCTTTACTCACGACGCGGGCCCGCGGGATGGTCTCCTCGGTCTTTCGTCCCCGGGTCATACCAAAACCGAGTTTCCTTTTTTGATTGATTTCGGCGACTGGTCTCTTTTACTTTCTTCTCCGTCTTTTCCCATAAAACGGTCATTAGGTGCGTGTTTTTTAGACATTTTTTCCCCCTGCGAATGTAAGCTCGTAGTCACTTTCTTAATCTCTCAATGTATGTCCTTCTCTTCCCTGGAAGCGATGTATCACCACCGTCCGTTTTCTTCTTTTTTTGATAATTTTTTGGGTATCTGCTTCCGTGTCTTCTTCAAATGCTTTTTCTTCCAATATCCCTTGAGAGCCCCTTTTTCTCATGCGAAAACGTTTCTCTCTTTTCCTTCCCCCCCCAGTCACGATTCTTTTTATTAATTCGTAATGGCCAGTTTTTTTCCGTCCAACTTTCTTCGAGAGTGTCCTACTTTCTTCCTGCTCTCAGCCTTTGTTGCCCGCGTCGATTTGTTTCAATCCTTGCCCTCGTATTTTCCCCCCCCCTTGATGTTTTTGCTCCGATCTCCCCTCTTCTGTCTTTCGAGGTCTTTTTTTTTCCCGGAGACGAGTCTGTCTCAAGCTCTCTTGAGTCGGCCTGTTTCAACGAGGGGATTTCCGTCCATGTACTGGATTCCCCCTTCTTCCCCCTCCCTTTCTTTTCACTGGTCGTCCGGGTTTTTCTACCACTGCTCAAGTTAAATATGTGCTCTGTATTAGACTGCACTCATGCCTCCCGTACTTTGGACCGCGAGTCTTTTCAACTATTGCGTGCTCCACGGCATAGTCGTTGACCCTTTTCACCTTCTCGACCCCTTTTTTATTTTGACTGATTCCCCTTTCTTGTGCGGGAGGGCGGTCGTTTTGTCCGTCGGTCTGATCAAGTCGCTAGACGATCTTTCCCCTGCTTCGGGTCAAATTCTATGCGAAATCTTTTTCAGAGTTTAATCTCGGCATTACCCAATTCTACTCTCCCCACTCCAAGATTCGTCCCACGGTATAGCTTCCTCCATTTCTAGCTTTTTGCATTGTTAATCGTCCCACCGCCCAACTTTTCCTACCAATCTTTGTTCCGATTTTCGAAGCTCCCCACCTTTTTTTTCTGTTCCCCAGTAACGAGGCACTGATTTCTCACCGAACCACGTGCGGAAGTCGAGCGATTTGATTGATTTTCCGAGTCTTCTCTTCTCGGCTCTGCAGTGGGCTGAAAGTCTTTTTTAAAAAGTGGCAAATCTGTTTTAGGTTCCCATCTCTGTTCCCTTTGCTTGGGTCTTTTTATTTCGCTCGTTTTCTCTTTTCTGTGAAACACCCCTCGAATTGGTCAGAGAGTTAACGCCTGATCCGGCCTGAAAGGTGTTTGAAAGTCTACATAGTCTGGATCCTCGCCCTCTCAGCGTGGCGGATATTTTCCTCTCCCGAAGTCAACCCAAGGCAGCTCCTTTTATTCTTGCATAGTGGTCCCCTTTCTAGCTCCGCCCCCTTTTGAGAACCTTTGTTTCACGCCGAAGTTGAAAGAGTACTTTCTCCCTGACTAGGTTTTTGCGCAGAACATCGTCTTCTCTTTTTCTCTCCCCGTAAGCCCGCGATCTTTTTAAACACACCCAAACATCGAGACAATTACAAACCACCGATTCGGCTTCTGTCTCCGCACTTTATTCCATGAGATTTCTTTTTCCATACTCCCCGATAGTCGCAGCCTCTCTCCAGCAATTACTCCTTGGTTTCCTCCAACAATTTGAGTCAATCCCACTCGCGTCATCTGAGTTCGAGATTCTTTACTCTTACGAGGTCGCTTTTTCTCTTTCTCCCCTTGACCCTTGGCTCTCATAGGGACCTCGCGGTCCCCATTATAACCTCTCGAGCTTCTCACCAGCGGCTGCGCAAGAATGGCCTTTTCTCTCCCTCCTATCGATTCCCGACCCGTCGCGAAGGTGTATCTCAGTTTTGGCGAGCTTTTTTTTTCTTTTGGTTCACCGTTTTTTTTTGTCCTTGCGTTCTTATTTTCTCCTTCTCCTTTTGAGGAGCTCTTTTCACTCCAAAATGTCCAGGCAGACCCACCATTCCCCTAGGCGACCGGCTATCCAAAACGTAGAACTTCATTCCACCAGTCCAGTGCCTTGGGTTCCTTTCCCCTCTTTTCAAACCAACTTTAGCGTCTATTTCCTGTCAAATGTTTCGCCGTTTATAATCCATCTTTGTTCCTGATTTTTCCCTGTTGGAGGAAACTTTGACAGCGTCCCCCTTTTCCTTAATCGTCACGAACCTCTACCCTTTCTTCCTTGGGTCCATGCCGCCTTACGTTGTTCGATTTATCGTCCAAACATCTTCCCTTATGCTCTTGTCCGCTATCTGACAGTGGGTTACTTTTTTCCCAATTCATGGAAGAAATGGGCCGCTAGTCGGTCGCTTCCTTTCCCCCTCTTTGTTCTTTGCTTGGTTGCTTATTTTTTCCATTCCTGACTTGGCTTCCGATATAGACTCGAGATTCCCCCCCGCTGCCGGTGAGCCTCTGTTTTTGTCGTCCTTTTTTTGCAAACATGAGCTTAGCTCCTTTTTTCCCTTTCGCGACTCGTCCTGACCCCTTCCCTATCCAACTGATGCATGTGGAAATTACAGTCGGACAACAGCCCCCCCCCCCCCCCCAGCAATTCGCTGAGGAAGGTCGTGCGGTTTGTGGCTTTTTCTTTTCAACAAGTCGCACCTTTCTCCCTTATTGCTTTAACTCTTGGTGACAACTTATTGTACTTTCCCCATCGGCCACCCACGTCTCTCCCAGAAATACCTCACTCGAGTCCTTTCACTCAGTTCCTTTTTTTCCCCCTTCTCTTTCTCTTCCTCGCCTTGCATTTTTTTAATCCATCAAATCGCCTCAGATGACGCCGCCTTTTTCTGCCTGCATCCTCCCGTTCCGTTACTGGAGACGTACGTTCCATTTGCCACCTTCCCATCTGATCCAACTCTTTTTTCCCAAACTTCTCATCTTGTTCACACCTCAGTCAGTCTGACTGCGTATAGAAAGTCAGTCGCGGCCTAAATTTGCCCTTCTCCTGGACTTTTCTTCTCATGGAGATGCGTCTCTCTTTTTCTATTCGTTCTTTCTGTCATTTTAAGCGGCGTTTGATTCGCCGAAGACTCCGTCCTCTCGCTCCTTGCGTTGAATGCCCAAACCCAAGTGAAACTTCGTCTCCTACTTTCGCGACTCGATTCCCATTTCTTTTTTTTCTCAGTTAATTTCCCCACGGCGCCTATTTCCCTTCTGCTACCTAACGGCTGTGATCTTATCCACTTCGTTCCAACCGTTCCGGCCAGTGATTTTTTGCTCGCGTCTCGAGATTGGAATCAACGTAATTTGCCGCGCCCCCCTCCTCTCAGTCCTCTCCTTATTCTATACTTCCCCTCGCTTCCCCCCCCACGCCTGTCTCGAAGGCAGCCTCTTATCGCGGTCTTTGCATTTTCCACTCGGCGAGAAAGTAGACCAGGGTCTCCTTTTTTCCTTCCTCTTTCCCTCACGTTGCGGCGCATTTGCCGGAGATAGAAATTTGCTAAGGCCTTCCCTTTTTCCCCTTGTTTTGAACTGACTTCGGGGCGCTCTTCCTTCCCTCCCCTGCGCGCTAGGTGACGTTTGATGAGGACCGCGCCACTTAACTTCATTGCTTCTAGCGGACATGGATTGTCAAACTTTTCGGCGTTTTTCCGCCCTCTTCGTGGCACTTTTCCGAGATCACCATCTCTCTCCGACCGACTGTATCCCTCCTGGCCCTTTTTCCCTTCGGTGTGATCCTCATGATTATCTGAGATTTCTACATCTGCGTCACGAACTGTTTAAGTTTCCCCTCCTGGCTCACTTTGAAGAGCCCGATTACTGTTCCCAACCACCTTTCAGGAACCGTTTCCGGTCTCTCCCCAGTTTTTCCGCTACCAATCACTCCCTTTACTCCAGGAATCGTCGACCATTTTTACTGTACGCTGTCTTCGGCGTCGTGGCGCGAAATCGATTTTGCTCCCTTCTTCCGGCCCCGTTTCCTCTTAAGGATTGTTTTTTTACCCCTTCCCGTTTTCCTCCTGCCTAATGCGTCCAGGAATTCGCCTAAAGTATACCTCACCTAGTTTCATTGGCCCACGAAATATCTCTGTCATCCTCCATTGATGTTGTGAGTTTTGAGAGTCTGTTCCAGCCCAAGGGATTTTCTTTCTTTAACTTCGGCGTCTCTCGTTTGCCATTGCATTATGACTCAAGCTCGGACTTTACTCCCTCCTCCGTCTTAACGGCTTTCATTTCCACGATTCCTGCACTTGCGCTAACCTTCTCGGTTTTGACGAGGTTTGATCATCTCCCAATCGAGGCCGGATCACCTGGTCCGGTCCCTTTCTCAGTTTTTGTTTTTCCCGTGTGACGTGGATGGTAACCTTTTTTGTCTGTGTTGTTCTTTCCATATAGGGGCGAGCTAATATTTCATTCACCTGTTTGACGGGAATTTCAAGTATGTAATCGCATCGCTTTCCCCACGCGCGTGTCGAGCGTCTTTCTGATAAGTGCTCCACCTTCTTTTATTGCGGCATGGTGGTGAGTATCCTTTTTCCTTTTACACCTTCTTCCCCGTCTCTTCATTTTTTCACGCGACAGTTCGCGCTTTCCTAACCAACTTTACGCGCGCTTCCTTCTTCCCTGCAGACCCGAAAAGCAAGGTTTATATTCTTGGTGAGCCAGTGCCGTCCTTCTCCCTTCTCATCGCTCAGGACCAATGCGAAGAAATTCTTCCCTCCTATAGCGTGTCTTGGTCCTCTTGTAATGTTCCTCACTTCTGAGGATGCCCCCGGCGAAGTTTTTTTTTTTTAGTACGACTACGTCAAGCTCTTGAGTCGTACGTTTGAGTTTCCCTAGGTCTTTTCTTCTTCTTGACGTGGATTCACTCTCAGACCGCCGCTCTCCTCCTCCCTTTCGCGCTTTTGATTTTAATCGCAGTCTCGTATTTTTTCTCCTTGATCCTGGGCCTTTGACCCTTGACGCTCTCCCCTATCGCGAACGACTAATTGAGTGCCTCCACGTCATCCTGCGCCGCTCCCGTTATGGACGCAAATTTTTGTCCCCCTTTTTTTTTTTTCGAGGGCTCTGTCATCCTCTTTCTCCACTCGTATAGACCGCGGGAGGAGCCGCTATTCATCTCGGCGCGGGTCCATCGAAGCCAGCTTCGTCAAAAAGTTTCAAGCAGGCAGAGGCTTTTTCCCGTCGTAGCTTTCTTCCCCCCCTTTCCCAATATTTTCTTTCCTACGCCACCCTTCCGACAAAATTTTTGTTTGGTTTCAGACTTTTCTCTTTCAAAGAAAGTGTTGTCTCTCCGTAACCTGCTTCGGTCTGTCCTGACTAGTTTTTTTACCTTTTCTCTTCTCGTTGTGGGTTCCTGTCTAAAAGGGATTTATAGATTCGTGCTTTTTTCTTTCCGCGTTGATTTTCCGGCTTTTTTTTCGAAGCTGGGCCCTCAACTCTCCCTCCGATCTGTCATTTCTCCGAGCCCCCTTATCTTCGATAATTTCTGTCATTGGTGACAGTCGACTTTTCCCTTTTCCTTCCTCCGCGGATGCAGCCCCGGCGTGAAGTCCACGCAGCGCGGTTTCTGAGCATCGTCTCTTTTCCCTCTTTCTTCTCTTTTCCCATTTCACAACATGAATTAAGGGTTGAGCAGCACGACAGACCCAACCTTGTTCCAACCTTTTTTTCCCTCCGCTCGCCGAGGCAGATGAGCGCCTCATCCTCTTCGATTTTATCAACTCGAGCCCCCCACTGCAGCCCGAGTGTAGGCACGTCCCTTTCTCTCTGTATTTTCTTTGTACTCCCCGTGACTGCAAGAGAAGTCTCCCCAAGAAGCAACGCTATGCTTCCCGAAGTCCAAACCATTGGTTTTGATGCACGAGAGTTCGGTGTTTTGTGAGCCTCTTCTCGAGGTCGTTGGATCCTTGAACCAGCGTGTAGCGCTTTTTCCTATTTATCGTTCCCTTCCCCCATTCTTTCACCTCCCTTGCTCTGCCAATTTTCTAATTGTCCGTTGACAGCCGTCAATTGATAGTCAGCTTTTTTTGCGTCTCGACCTCCCCGACCCGGACTGCTTGTGTCGAATTTCATCGATTAAGGTTGGCCATCTCTTTTTCTTGACGTTTCGTCCCCTTGTCTTTTGTGTCCATGCCGTTGGTATCTCTCTCTCTCTCCGTTTTTGGAGGATGCTTCTTCCTTTTCAATCCAAAACGGACACCCTCCTCCCCCTCCCCCGCTCGCAGCGAGCTACCCCCGCCCCAAACCTTTTTCCCTCTCTTTCCCTCCCCATTCCAGTTGAGGTTTTTCAAGTGGATTCTTCAAAACAAATACGTTTCTTCGCGCAGCGGCACGTCCCTTTGTCCTTTTCCGTCTCGAGTGGCTTTTTTGTCCTGTTCTCATAAGGAAACTATTTTACCCTACTTTGTTGACGCCCGAATACCCCTGTTTTGTATCGGGGAATGTTTCCTTTCGACGCCGCTCGCGAGTTTCCGCTTTTTCGTCACCGCGTCTATCGTTGATTGTTTCGTTTTTATCTTTGTCTGGTGTTCCTTTTTTCCCTTCTTGACAGAATTCTGAGATGGAAGCCTCCCCCCTTTGGCTACTGTTGGAATTTGCGTGTTTTTTTTTTTCCGTTTTACATCGTTTGCTTCTCCTCAGCGTTTATTTCTGGCGCACCCGTCTTTGGGGCTGCTTAGCTTGGTCTGTCCGTGATTTGTTGATTCTCTTTTTCTTTTTCCCCTTGTTTTCTTCGCCATTTTTCTTTTCCCCCAGTTTCCTATGCTCGCTCCTTTTCCACTAGGTCGAGAAAGAGAGTCCTTGCGTTGAGTGATCCGGCCTCTGCTTACCACTGATTCGCCCGTATACTCTTTTTCTTTCACTCTCTAATTCGTGCGTTTTTTCATTTTCATTCAATTAACCTTCTTCCCTCGTGCGCAATACCTTCGGTATCCCTTTTGAAAACAGACTTTCGCCCGATGACCCAGAGGCCGCGAAGATCCGCTCGTCCTCACCCTGCGCCTGCTCTCCCGCCTTTTACTGTCTTCCTTCTTCCCGCGTTCCTTACGCCTTAGTCCCCATTTCTCGCATTCTTCCTCCCCAAAGCTTTTGCCCCCCGGTTTGGAAATATTGAAACAAGACTATCGCCGACGGACTCCTCATCCTACGGTCTCCCCTTATCCTCCTTGTTTTCCTCCTTTCGATTGTCTTGCGTTCCTGCTCAGGTCTCCGTGAGCGTTTCGAAGTAGTTTTGAGTTTTTCTCCGCAGATTATCGTCATTCGCCTTCTTTTCCGCCAGACGCATCTCCCCTCCTTGGCGAATGATCCCCCGTTCCAGTCTTCTTGATGACTGGTTTGCTACTCGATGTCCGTTATAGCGAAGTTTCTTTCAGCGTTCTCAATGGCGCTGGCCTCCATGATGCATGAAATACTCCGGCTTTAGCTCGATTTCCTCCTATCGAGCCCACCGTCCGCGCGCAATTCCTTTTTTTTTTCTGTATCTGAACTCTCCCCTCGGTCTCCCTCCCTGCGCGCCTTAGAGATTGGCGTTCGATTAATCTCCCCTTCGGTTAGATTCCTCGATATTTGCCAGGTCTGCCCTGATTCAAGTACCCTCCCGGCAGCCCTTTGTCCCCTTCTCCTCTTTTCCCTTTTTTCCCTTTTCTCGGAGTTGCGAAGGTTGGCTCTCCTCTGTCCTGCTGTGGATTCGAAAGTCTTTGTTTCTGGCTTTTCGCGCCTATAACGCGCTTCGTTTCGTTCCCCCTTTTATGTCTGAAGCTCGCGTTTCCTCCCCCTGAAAACAATGGGTTTCAAAGGGGTTTGATCCTTTAAAGCTTTTTTTTTTTCGCCCGCAGGTCTTTTGGACACGGGGGAAGAGCCCAACGGCCGCCGGATAACCAGGGTGCTCTTGTTACTCCCTATATCACTCCCGCACTCCTCTCCCCCCTCTTTGTGATTATCGCCTGCGATTCATACATTTGCGACCAGCGATTTAGACTTGTGCCCCCATATTTGAACGTGCATTCAGCCAACACGCTCCTAAAGAAGATGTAAGTTTTGACCTTCCACTGCCTTGACCGGAGTGCCCGACATAGATTGTGTCCGACCCATTCCGATCTTTTAGCGGCAAGCGGCGTCGGAGTTCCGGCTATCGACTTCTTCGAGCGGCATACCGGGATTCTCGGTCCGGATTCCCCTTCCGAGCTTTTATTTTTTGCACCAGCGAGATCGCCTGTCATTCGACTTCACATGTTGGCTTTTTTCCTCTTTTTTTTTTACCCCCCCTCTTGCTTTTTTTTTTTTCTTTACTAATCCTTTTGTGAGCTTTTTTTTTCCCCCCCGCCTTGTTCGTGAATTTCTAGCGGGTTCTTCTCTCACAGCGGCGCTTTGAAGACCTCGAGTCCCCTCCTTTGTTCTCTCTATAGCATACAGCGCGAATTCAAAAAGATCGGGTTTTTCTACTTCGGTAATAACAAACGTAAGTTTCCCCTTCATGCGGTCTTTCCACCGTTCTGCCGCTGGTCTGTCTTTACACGGATCTTCGGTGAGTGTGTGGTTGTTACCCCTAGGGGCCTGAGCGCTCGAGTCGTGGTAGACTTTGTCCCCTTTAATCCTCGTAGGATCGCATAGAAGCGATGATCACCCCTGTTTTTTCTTCTTCTCGTGATTGTGTGGGTATTCACTTCCTGGTTGTTGTGAGTAGTTCTACCCCTGGCTCACGCCGCGCTTTTCAAAGGTCACCCGAATCAATTATGTTGTTCTGGCGCTCGAGTCTCCTCAGTCCAAGTCACGCCAGGCGCGCTCTTCTGCGTCTCATTTTCTGAAGTCACCCTTCTTTCTTGAGCCGTTTCCTCCTGAGCGGCTTCGAGCTACGGTCCACAATGCGACTTTTGCAGAGAGGATGCAGTTCTCAATTGTGCCTACTTTTCCTTTTGATGCTTGGAGACTTGGAG
>Ga0179593_1396692_pt1 | contig 11216 bp, 12 predicted proteins | sample CZODoug2_1_08_16_FD_185931 | JGI IMG/M metagenome (GOLD analysis project Ga0179593, IMG submission 185931) | Vadose zone soil fungal communities from Angelo Coast Range Reserve, California, USA - CZODoug2_1_08_16fungal (PacBio error correction) | ecosystem: Environmental > Terrestrial > Soil >... | reverse complement strand
TGACGCTGAGAAGGCCAGACCAGCCTTTTTGTTCTTTTAACAAGATCGTCTGGCTTCTTCATGCGACCTTTACCACTCACAGCCGCCGAGGACCTGTTCTCTTGTCGTGCGCACCCGGAGCCGGGATTCATTCCCCCCCCCCTTAACAATTTGACCCCTCTCCTTATGCATCTACGGAGTACAAGTACTCCCCCGTGATATCTCTTTTGGCCATCCATCCATTGAACCTAGCGTCCACACCCAGGTTCAACCATATTTCTCCCCCCTATTTAAATTTGACTTTCTCCCCTTCTTGCTAAACTCACTGGACGTTTACATTCTGCTCTAAGAATCGGTGTCTGTCCTTTATCTGCATGTTCCCGGGGCACCCAAGGTTGCCACGTGCCCTTCCTCCTGGGGGCCATAAGAAGCTCTTTCTCCGCCCCCCCGGAGGCTCCGAACTAGACCCCAGTGCTTTAGACACCCCCTGGTGCCTCCCCCCTTTCCGTTGTTTTTCGCAGCGCCCCGCTTTTATTAAGCTGGTTCCTTTTCCTTGGTATTCCTTCTCGAGTTCCCCCTTTCTAAATACCTGAAACCTAAGCTACTATCGTTCAATATTGGGGTTTTTCCCTTATTGATGATATGAGATTTGAAGGATTAATTAAGTAGATGTTGGTTTCGAATGTTCTTGAGCCTTCCAATTTCCCCCTTTGGCTGGATGCCCCCCCCCCCTTTTGGTTTTACTCCTTTGTGGGAATTGATTCATTGTCACTACCTTTTCTTTCTCGACTTTCCCCCCCCCTTTCTGGGGCTTCCGAGAAATGAAAAGCACCGCGCTGCCGGCCCCCAGCACTATGAGCTTGACGCCCAACTACCCAGTTTTAATGTTCGTTTTATTTTGAACCGGCCCCCCCCCTTTCAAGCTTCCCCCCTCCCACTCTAGGAGGCCCCTTCTCCTAGCCCTTCTTGCCCGCGTTTGGCCGAAGGCCGTCCCCGTCCTTACAAGACTTTCTTCTGCGAACATGAGGCCCTTTTCCAGAGCTTTTCAAAATCCGGCGTTTCGGTCCGCGCCCCCCACACCGGTACTTTAGAGTACTTCTGGCCCCCCCGATTTTCCGAACCATACGCTTTTTTTTCCCCCCCCGTGCTCAACCCACAAGATTCCGGTTGCCTTTCACTCGGTCATACATTTGAGGAGTTTTCCTGCTCTGCTCTGCCAAAGATTCACCGCTTCTGTGTGGCCCCTTCTTTTCCTCCAGTGTTGTGTTGATTCTCCACCAAGCGACTGCGTTTTTCATATGTTGAGGCCGAGCAGTCCTTCGTTTTTCTTCGACAAGGTGGATTTTGAAGGCGATGCGCCTTATTCTCATGGTTCGTTCCCTCTGCTCCTTGAGGGGTCCTCTCGGTGCGGTAGTAAAGACTTATGCCCCGCCGGGATCCGATACCTTTCCCCCCCTGTGGGTTGTTTTTTGTTTTGTTTTTTTTTGCCCGGGTCTTTGAAAGCAACCCCCCACCCGGCACCTAGTATGTAGGTGCACGAAACGCTCGGGGTGGGAGTTCCATGGCCTCCTTCGCAGATTTAGTTTCTCATTTTTTTTGGTTACCCCCGACGTTTCGAACGCTGTACCCACTTTAGCCCCCTGCGCGGACCGGTTCCCCCCTCTCCCCCGGAAAAACTGTTCTTTTCTCTATACGAATGTGGTTTTTGAATTCCGACATAGCTTGTCTTCGTCCTCTTGCCCGGTTCCGAAAACGAGATTGTATGTCGCCCCTCCCATTTGCCACATTGCAGCCCCCCGGTCCGGACCCCCGAGTGAAGCCACAGTAATTTTGTAAGCTTTCCCCCGCAAAGGAGACCGATAAAGCGCGGAGGTGGACTAAGTCTCGTCTCGCAGCTATGCGTTCCTGTACACTAAGATTTATGAGGTTTTAGGTTTTAGACCTGTCCGTCTATAGGACTGAGGTACCACGCTATCCCCAGCAGTGAAAGTGCGACCTTTCTTTTGTTCAGAACTTTGTTCCCCAGGTTTCTGACTGGGTAGGCGTTTCCTCCTACCTTGGCTATCGCGTAGGGTCCTCCCCCCTGGCGAGCCGGAGGTCGGAACGGTGTAGTACTTTAGCCCCCCTTTCCGAGCAACTCCTCTTGTCCGTCTCTTTCTTTCCCACGTCAGTCTTTGATCTCCGCATGCTTTCCCTTTTTTAATGTAAGCGTTTCCTCTTCATCTTTGCATGAGACAGTCGTTCTTTTCCCCTGCTTCCCCTCTCGTTCCCTAGATTCGATCACCTCTCTGGGGACGCGTTTTTGGCGATCTTCGATGGCTTGATTGTTCGCGTACCCCTGGGAGTGTTTCAGCCTGGCCTCACACCTAACAGTCCAGTCCTTCGTGAGGCTTTTTCTCACCCTTACTCGCTCCATTTTTGACTGACTCCACAAGTCCGGATTTCCCTCTGAGCGAGTCTTGACTGAGGCCAAGACCTTTTTCCCCCCCTTGCTTCTTTAATAGCCTGAAAGCCCCTAGCCTCAGTGGCTCCCACCAGTGCTCTTGACGGATGATCAACTTTCGTCGTCCCTTCTTTTTCTGCTCACCTCACACTGGCCTTTTCGCTATCAGTTACTCCCTCTTGTCCTTCAAGTGAAGAGGCAGTCTCAGGATTCCCCTGAAACCGAACAGATTTTGCATCCTCCGACTTCCCCGTGTTTCCTGTCCCCTTCTCGACCCTCCTCCCGGCCTCCTTGAAAAGACTCTTTCTGGCCCGCCCGTTTTTCCTTTTGAGTCCTTTCCCTCCCCGAATGCGGTAGTTAAGGTTTCGTCGCTTCTCCTGGCTAGATATTTTCTGGCCCCCTGTTAGTTAGAGAAAATCTACTCGTTCCCATACCCCCCGTTTTCACGTAACGCATCCCATAGGGTTTCGACCTTTTTGTTTTTCTTTTAAAGTCAGGTTTTTTGGGATTTTTTCCTTCCTTGATCCCGAGGGACGGCCCGTCCCTAACAATACCACTTTTTCTTTTTTCCCCTTTCTGAACTAACAAACCTATGTGCGTGCGTGCGCAGCCCCCCCGCCGTTTCCCGTAAGATGTATCCCGTTCCTTAATGACGACGGCTTCAAAAGGTCCTTTGCATGGTTGCGGCCCCTTTCTCGAGTCTGGGAAGTTCTTTATTGACGCTGTGTGGAGACTCTGCGCATTTCCCCAAACCCAACGTTCTCCTGGGATGTGATCTGGGTTCTCTTGGCTTAACATGGTCGCTCTTTTAGTAGCACCCTCCCTGACTGCGACTCCCCAAGATACGGAGATTTTACCTTGTTTCCGGGGGCAACGGTTTGCGTTCCTAAAAATTCCCCTCCCCCCCCGCGAGAGCCCCCCCCCCCCCCCACGAACGAAGAGTGAGAGGAAAGTCCTTCGCCTTAGGGTATCTACGCCTCTCCCCCCCCCCCCCGCCCGCTCACCCCCTTTTTCCCCGTTTTCCCCTCCCTCCGAACGGCAAGCCGTCAAGCGACCACTCGGCACACAGTGACGGCTCCCCCTGCGACCCCGAATTTCGGGTACCGGAATGGGTTTTGATTGGGGGGGGTGGTGGGGGGGGTTGGATTGGGGTGTGTTGTGGGAGTACCTTTGGGGTCTTCCATCGTGGTTTTTTTTTTTTTTTCATTAAATTTCAACAATTACATTTTTTTTTTAATGCGACTCCCCAGTCCCTCCTCCCCTGACCCGACCCGGGTAAGGATCTCCTTCCCCCTCCCCCCTTCCATTGCTTGAATTCGCCATGTCTTTCGGATCGGTAGTATTCAATTTTTGTCCTTACCACAGACGAAGTCCCGAACGCGGTGAGGCTCTGCTCACAACCCTCCTTTTTTACCTTCTCCAACCCCCACTGTCAATATTTCTGGGTCTCTTAAAGGACGCAACGCGGCGATTCGCTTACTTGACATAGTTATTACACAAGCTCAACACAGCCTTTTTATTGGCAATTCCCCCCCCCCAATAATCGGATCTTTTTTCCGATTTGTCTCTTACCGTCAGATGACCTGCGACCCAAGGATACTTTCTTTTCCCCTGCCCGTTTCCATTTTCTCTTCTACAACCCTTCGGAATTTTTTTTCTCCCAGCTATCTCGTTGACGCCCCGGGCACCCATTTGGCGATTTTGCCCCCTCGATTCCTCCACACCCCCCCACTGTCCTTTTTAGTTCCATTTAATTTTTTGCTGGGGTTTATACTCGTTTCGTGCCCCCGTCTTTTTGTACCCCCCCCCCCCACCTGTTCATCTTCCCTTCTACGCATTTTTGTTCATTCACGGTTTTTTTTTGTGTTTTGTTGCTACCCACCCTCTTTGCAAACACCAAGACTGTCCACACACACACTACTTCCTACTTCCCTCCCTCTCCCTCTCCTGGGTGTGAGTCTTACCACAGTGTGTCAATAGCGCTGCACCCTTCTGGACCCCTTGAACCTCTTTCGAAACGTGGCAGTTGGAGAGAGAGAGACTGAGAGAGAAGAGCGGTACCTCTTCTCATCTTATTTTCTTCCCCGAAGACGGACGGCCTCCCCTGGTTGAGAGAGACCTGAGACCCGTTTTTTCCCTCCCCCTTCACGTAGGCAATTCCTCCTCCCCCCCGACTTCGTCCGATTCCCTCTCCCCTCAATACATGGGGTAACTAACCTCAAACATGATGTGGATCCCCCAAACTTTCATAGGCGGGTTTTGGATTGTTCCCACTTCTCTCTCCCTCCTCCCCTCTTTCGGTGTGTTGTTGTATTCTCTACCAAGTTCCTCTCCCCTCTGAACAGTCTTGTTTCTTCCCCCACCATTTAGCCTTTGACCCCATATCTTGGCCCTCCAGGTCATGCCCCGTCCCGTATGTGGGTCTTCTCTTCCTCGAAGTGGCTGTCCAACAATTTTCCAGTACCCCGTGACATTTCGGCTCTCACCAAGTAACCAAACCTGTTTGTCGACTCCTTTTTCCCCTCGTCTGTAAACTTAGTGCGACCGGTTGGTTTTAGATAGCCAGCTTTTTTGCCCACAAGTCCTCCTTCCCGAAGGAGATTAGACCCCAACTTCCCTCCTTCTTTCTTCCGCAAGGGATTTATTTGAACACGCCCTTTACCAACAACGTCAGAAGTCCCCAGTGCAAGCCCGTACTACTTCTTCCCACAGAACTTTCTTTAACATAGTCTTACTTTTTTTCCCCCTTCACCGATTGTCATTTTTCCTTGTTGGTAGTTGACCCTCGCGTCTGTCTCAGGGTGTTGCACCTGGGCCCTCCACATTTCATGATATCTTTGAGAGAAAACTTTCTCTCTCCATTCGCCCTGATTTCTTCTCGCCAATTACATTCTTCTTTTCCTTTTTTTTTGTTCCTGGCGCCCTTTTCCTCCAGAGGGTATTCTCTTCTTAGACAGAAATCTGCCTGACCGAGATTTTTCTGAATTTCACTTTTCGATTTCTTTTTTTTCGCATTTTTCACTTTTTGGCACCTGACTCTATTTACTCTTCTAGACCGCGCTGGGCCTATTTCTTTATCGTCACCATGGTGATTTTCCTCCCAATTTTTGTAGTGTTGTTATGCCCCGCCCTTTAAAACTTTTAAGCTTTTGATCAGCCAGCTTCTCTTTGTTGTCCCACGATGTTGACCTCTTCCTTGATAAATACATCATCCGCGGGCGCGCTTCCCCCGCCTCCGCGGCTCCGGGTCGGCGGAGAACTTGTCTTTCTGTTCTTTCTGATATTTGTTTTCTTTTCCCCCCCCGTTAGGAGTAGAAGTAGGTCCTTTTCCTTCTGGTTTTGTCGCTCCGTGGGTGTATGTAGCTAGGCCCCCTTTTTTTGTAGCTCTAGAGATTAGCGATCCGAAAGACCGAGATTACCCTCATTCCTTATTAGTGTTGTATCCTCGTGTTTTTGAAATTACCAAGGTGTGTTCCTTCTCCCCACTTTCCACCTTTTTTTTCATTCTTTGCAACTTGTGAGTAGAGACTCTCTTGGTATCGAGTTATTCATACCCCGATGTTTAGCCACATTCGGCGGACCCCCTCCACCGATGACTCAGGTTTATAAACGATCCCCCCTTTTTTTGGAACTGAGAGTCACCCAGCGTCCAGACTTTGCCCCAGCTAGATGAAGAACAACATCCACTTACTGGTCCTGCAGTATTTAAGTTTTTCTTTTTTTTCGGAATAGTATCCGGAGTATATCACGTACCCCCATCTTCGTCCTGTAACTTCCCCCCCCTTCCCCAAACGCCCCCCCGTAGTTCGGTTTCCCGATCCAATCGGCAAGGTCCACAACCACCCCATCAAAACGATTTTTATGACCCCCCCACCCATAAGTTCTCCCCCCCCCCTTCTTGATGTGTTTTTCTTTTGGTTAAAACTTTGGCCTCATGTCTCGACGACCGCAAGTCACAGTTCCCTCCTCCCTGGACCGCGTTCTTCCCGCCATTTGACACTCCCGGTTACCTAAGGAAATATTTTGTTCGTTGATAGTCCGGAACACTTTTTTCCCCCCTGAGGTCCCCTGCCGAGGCGTCACTCCGCCGAGTGCGTCGGTCTCAGCCTCTTCCTTCACAGGGTTAGTTGAGCCCTTGGATGTAGAAAATCTTGGTTCCTTTGTGCACTTCCCCTGCCCCCTCAAGGAACGGATCGGCCACTCCAGCTATCCCCCTCTACTTTAACCTTTTTCCGTTTTGCTGTGTCGTCTCACAAAAAGCACCCCCCCGAATCCCCCTTTTCGCTTTTTCCCTTCAGCCGCCAGGGCCAGCCCTCCTCAGTGCTCCTTTCCCGTTATTTACTTTTTCTTGCTTTTCTGACATCCGCATACAAAAAAGTTTCTTTGCCGCCCCTGTAAGGGACTTCGGAGGTCGCGGCCATCCCCCCTGTATGTAGTTTTTCCCCCTCCCAAATAGATGAGCTTGCCCCCGACAGCCTGCAACTCAAATCTTAGCTGGAAAACTGTTCGTCGGTTTCCCTTCGGTTCACACGCGCACAGCCATTGCCATAACTTTTCCCTTTCAATCGTCCTCTTTCTCCCCCCTCTTTGGCCCCAGTTCTCTCCCCACGTCTTCTCCCACGAAGGGTGGGGGACACAGAAACGGCATCTGCCCCATCCTTTACCGCCTCCCCGCTTTTTACCCCAAGTTCCCCCCTTCCCCGGTCTCCCGGAGCATTGGAAACGCCATGTCCTGACCCTTAGCAGCTCACCTGTTCCCTCCCCCCCCGCGTGCGCTCTATGGCCTTTCTTCCCTTTCCAGGTCAGTTGTCCTCTTTTTTGCTAGGTAATCTCCTCTTTCGACTTAGAACCAGAATCCAAGGGCGGCGCCTCCCTTTTGCCGCCCCCCCCTCCCCTAAGACCAAATTAAACTTTACGGTGTCTGCGCCCTGCCCCTCTCCCCCTCCCCTCTTTCGGAGAGAGATGTTTCCTCAGCTGGAAGGGTCTTAGTAAGGCCCGTCTTTAAATCCGCCCTGGCCGATACCCATCTTCCAGCCTGTTCGCGTTAAGTTCTCCTCAGGAGAGTGACCCTTTTTTTCCGGAACGAACTCTTCTTGTGATCCTTTTTCGTCAATTTTTGGGACTTACCTTGACCGGGATTTCCGCTCGCTTTTGTTCCTCGGTGGGAGTGACTCCCTTCTTCCCTGTGGCATTACTCTCCCTAGGCTCCCCGTGAAAGAGAACGAAATTCAACAAGATTTTCGGCGCCTTCCTCTACGCGACGACACCGGGACCACATATTGTTTTGTGGAGTTCTTTTTCCTTGCGGAATCCATCTCATAGGTCAGAGATGAGACACTTCTCCCGCCCCCTTTTCCCCCCCTAAAGCCGCCCTTCCTGCTCCTTTGATGCGCTTATACCTCCTCCCTTCTTGCCCGACATTTCGTTTCTTTTTTGGCTTTTCTTCCCCGTGCACCTTCCACTCCTTGGGAAATAAAGTCTTATCCTTCACGTGAGCCTTCTTTTTTTATATGCCATCTGACGGACTACCATGAGATCCTTTTCCTCCCTTTGCGGCCACATGTTCTTCCTCCCCCCCCCTCCGCTCGTTCTCTCTTTCACCTGTATGAAAAGATGAGCGTGTGGCCATACCCCGTTTTTGTTCTCCCCAAGCGACAGCATTGGTGAGGTGCAGGAAACGCTCGTCTTGTCCTCTCCATGGATGGCTCAGTTTCTCCTTTCTAATGTTCTTCTCTGCTGTCTACTGAGGGTAAATCTTGAGGAGTAACCGCGGTCTCCGCTTCCCCTTTCCTTGAACGTTTTGGGGCTTTATGAACGCCAACCCCGGCACCCCTCAGTTGAAAATTCCCCTTCTCTGATTGGCCTCATTGCCGTTCGGTTTGGCCTCAGGAGGGGGGATACTGGAAACTGCCTATCTTTTCCGCGATCATTGCTTCTTAATGATCCCTGCTCGTTTTAGTTAACCCCCCACCTCGTTTTTACAATTTTTTCCGCGCGCCCACGCTCTGATGAGGCTAAGTTCCCTCTTTGTTTTTTTCTCTCCTGTAGGCGCGACGGTTCCCCCCTGAGATCCCACCAGGGCCATGTCCACATTCTTTTCCAAGCAACGGTACCCCTTTACAACTGCAGCCTTCAGAAGGTCTTAGGATGCACCTGGTTTCTCGATCTCAGACCATTAGAGCAACAATGGTCCGCTTCGTTGAGGTTGTGTTTTCTTTTTTTCCCACGGGCCCCACCGTCACTCTATTCCCCTTTTCCGCCACAAGTTATCCGACTCAGTCCGCGGGTTGTTCCGAACATGTTGCCCATTTCTTTTTTGCATTGGAGTTTCCTTCGAATTTATTCCTTTTCAGGAAGACACGGCGAACTTCTCCCCCCCCCTCCGCCCATTAAGAGTCGAATTTGAGGTGATGGCTTATGTCCCTCCGGTGCGTTGCTTCTCCGCTTTCCCCTTCTTAAAGCGGTTTTTTCTTTTTCACCCTGTTTTGCTTCCTTTCAACTGCTGCAGATCGCATGGACCCAACTTCGTCGATCACTTGACGCCTTGGATCTCGTGCGTTGTTCGATGGCTTGAGCGGCGGTTGTTGTGCGACTGTTTTCTTTGCACCGCCTTTCAGTCAAGACAGTCACCCCCCAGTTAGTCTCTCGTTTTTTTTTCTTTGCTGTTGGTACCCTCCTGATTGCGTTTTGACCATCCAGACCCCCCAGTAGGCCCCCCTTCGTGGCGGCTTGGTTTCCTAGTCATTGCTGGTCATAGCCTCCCACTTTCCTGCTCTCCTTATTGAAGAGTCCCCTCCGCTGCCCGTGACCCGGCCTGCCTTCAGCGCCCTTCCCTTCATTTTCTACGACACAAATACCCCTTCCCCCTTTCTCCCCTCTCCACCCCTTTTTATTGGTTCAACCTTTTTCCCCGTTCCTTGTAAGGAGTACAAAGTAGAGGCCTGCTTTTTTTCGGCCCCTGCATCACTTAGCTTCCCCTCGACCCGTGTGATGCCAAAAGCGTTTCGACCCTTCCCTCCAACTCGGTTTTTTTCCCCCCCCCCCTTCCCGTCCAGGTAGCCTGTGTTCCAGAGTAAAGAGCTCAAAAGATGGACCCCGGAGTCTTTGCGTCTCTCTCCCAAGGGCTCAGTGTCCTGTTTTTGGAAACCTTTTCCCTAGTCCTTTTTAGCCCACGCCCAGCTTCGTTCCCTCAACCGATTTTTTTCCCCCACCGGTCCAATAAAATGGGCGGTTCTCCCCTGGTCGCTTTTCCCTCCTTTTGGCGCCTGTGCTCTTGCTCCCCTGGTCCCTACCCCACATCATGATGGACAGTGTTCTGTGACCTCCCCACCCGCATTTCTCCTGTCTCCCTCACCGACGGACAACCCCCCCCCCCCTTCAGGAGACACCGATCAATGAAGTCCTTCATTCCCCCGAAGTGGTTTTCCGTCCCATCGGAGCGTCGCCCTTGGCGTTTTGAGCTTTTACTGCCTCCTTCCACATCTGAAAACCCCCCAAACACTCTTTCTTGATTTCCTGTACTTTCCCGCGGGCTTCACCGTTCTCCTTTTCTTCCCTTCCCAAGCCTTTTCCCTAGAAGGCATACTCATACCCATTCTAGATCAAATGTTTTTCAGGCCCCCTGTGGCTTTATACGCACCCCTTTTTCCTTCAACCCGAGACTACGTGAAGAAGATTCAATTTCTGGTCTTGTCCTTTCTCCGAACTCCACCCCAGAAATCTCCCCCCCCCCCTTTGGACCATACGGCTACCCTCCATTTTAAAAAAATGGAACCGGACCGCCTACATCCCACGTCCCCACAGTTCTGAGATCCCAGCCTCCCCAGTACCCCTACTGCTTCCATCACCGCTACCCTTTTCCCCATGCACTGGGCCTCTTTCTCTTAAGCCGCCAGTCCACCCCAGGGCTTGAAACTCAATTTCTTCGGACGAAGTAGTCACTTGCGTTGGTTCCCTTCCACCGCAGTTTCCGAAACCTCTTTTTATGCCTCTAGCCCCCCTCTCTTTTTCAATTTAGTTGCCCCCCTGACAAAAATATTGTCATCTAATTTTTATAGATTTCCAGTAAGCGCTCCCAGCTCTGGCTCTCGCGCTTAAAACGTCTTCCTCTTTGCTCTTTCCCCCCTTCCCCCCCTTTTCCCCCCACAAATTCTTTCCCCCCCCCTATCGGATAACCATTGCTTTTTTTTCGGATCGCAACGATTACAGTATAAGAGACCCTAGGCCCCTAAACCCTTCTCACGAGCATATGCTAGGGTACCTTCTCTCTTTCCCCCCCCCCCATAGCCGCTTCCTTGATCCGCCCTTGGTTTCACTAGTCGAATGTTGTGGAACACCGTTTGCACTCCACGATGCCCGGGCGCCCCGACAACCGCACACCCTGACATCTTTCTTCCCCATTTTTCCCCTTGGTTATTCACGTTTGGCTGAAGGGTGATCTTTACGATGGGCGTTCCCCTGGATTTCCCGGGTTGGACCCCTGCTTTCCCTCTCCCGTGATCATCTTTCCTTGAAACCTTGAGAGCAAGGTTTCTATTCTCCCCTTCGGGATCTGACTCCCCTGGCGATATCACGGCCAATCCTGGCCAATTCTTTCCGGGGCCTCGCTGATTCCCTTCCCACACTTCCCCCTTTTCGGACGCCGGATTCCCACACTTCACCTTTGTTGTCCCCCCCTCCCCAAACTTTAGCAGTCTTGCCCCCCTCATTAATCTTTTCCACAGTTCCCGGATCCCTTGGTATCCAATAATATTACTTTTTTTCATACTTTTTTTGATACAGACCTTGTAGCGGC
>Ga0179593_1350405_pt1 | contig 11216 bp, 21 predicted proteins | sample CZODoug2_1_08_16_FD_185931 | JGI IMG/M metagenome (GOLD analysis project Ga0179593, IMG submission 185931) | Vadose zone soil fungal communities from Angelo Coast Range Reserve, California, USA - CZODoug2_1_08_16fungal (PacBio error correction) | ecosystem: Environmental > Terrestrial > Soil >... | reverse complement strand
GAAATTCGGCCTGGTCTGTTTCCCACTTGTCTGTTTTCCAACTCGGATGTGGGTAATTTTCTCCGATTTGGTTTCCCAGTTTTGTTCGTCGTCGCCAGTGTCGCGGGAGTCCTTCATTTTCTCTAATTGGCTCCCCCCCTGGCATAACGTCCACCTGGTTGTCCCTTCACGCCGTTTGGTTCCCTTTTCCTTTTTTTTGATCTGCCTTTTTTTCTTTTGAGACGGGCACCTTTCTTTTTTTTTTTAGCCTCCTGTGGCAATCGCTTGGTGGCTCTATCGTCTTCTCTTTTTTGTTTTTTTTGGACGGAAGCGATAGCGGGCCCCAGGCGCCTTCCGCGATTTTGTATTTTCCCCCAGGACCTACGCTTTGGTTGGACTTTTTCTTCCCCCACTTCATTTCAATTTTCGCCCACATTCCCCCCTCCCGGTCGTTTTTCTGGTTATTTCTCCCCGGTTCCTCTTCCCTTTCTTACGGTGGGGGGTCAGTGTACCTTTTACCTTCCCCACGATGTTCCCCTTAATTGTTGGTCAACCGTCTTTTGATCTTTGCTTTTTTTTTTTTTTTTTTTTTTTGGGCTTCGTTTCAACGTCTCTCCTTTGGGATTTTCGGGGCTGTTTGTTCGGTGAATTTGTACGCACAACCCCACCCATGGAGTAGTTTGAACGTCCTCGGCGTCATTCGTTTTCCCAAGATTTCTTTTTCGGCCTTGGCCACTTTTCTTTTTCCTCCTTTACTCTTTCCCCCTTTTTGGAAATAGTTGCTTGGTTGTCTCCGGTTGATCTTCAAACCCCCCCAGTTTAGGTACTTTCTCCTTCACGTTTTTTATGGTTTCCTGAGAGGACTCTGTTTCCTCCCAGGTTGCAGCGGCCGGTTCTGTCAACCCGATTCTCTTCTGTTCCTCTTAGCTTCCGATTCCCTCTGGTCTGACGGATTTCGAATTTCTTTTTTTGGTCCGAAGAACTTGCCTTTTACTGCGTTTTTCGGTTGATTTGGCGTGCGGGGGGCTGTTGCGGAAGTATGGTGGTTCCCCGTTTCCCTCCCCGTTTGCGAAACTTTTCCACCTTTTCCCTGTGTTAAACGATGCTTTGAGTTTTTGAACTGGATCGTTCACTGGCCTCCTTCTACTTTCGTTCTCCCCCCCCATCCGTTTTCTTTCGCGGCTGAGCGGGAGTTGTGGTCGAGAAACTTGTGTCACACGTGTCCCCCCTTTTTTTCCTTGTCTGCCCTAACATCCAGTTCCTTGTGATGTTAGTTTGATGATTCCTTTTCCCTCGCTGTCTGGGGGTTTCCGCCTTCCCGGTTCCAGGCGCTGCTTGTTACTGTTCCCGAAGTTTGTCGGCCCTGTGGTCTCCCCTCTTGCCATTCTCTGAATCGTTTAGTACACCTGTCCCTCTGTTCGGTTCCCGTTTTCCTTCCGTACCGTTTTCTCCAAACAAGGGCCCTCTCGAATTCCTTGTCTCGGGGGGGAGAACGCGTGAACCTTTTTCTGTTTTCTCTTTTCTTTCTCATGAATAACGTTCTCTTGTCCCCTTTGACTTGAACTCCTCCCCTTCCTCCCCTCCAAGGCCACATGGGCCGGTTTGGCTGCGTAGGCGGTTGGTCCCAGGGGGGGGTGTGGGGGTGGCTGGTTCTTCCTTTCGCGAGGTGTGCGGCCTGGTTTGGTTTTCCAGCGTGCCACCTTCGTTTCTCCCCTTTTCTTATCCACTTTTGGCAACCAATCATGCCACTTCGACCCAGGTTCTTCCGCCTGCTAGTCCATTTCAACATTTCGACCGCCCTCGTGTTCTTCCTCCAGGGTATATTCTCTGCTATTTTTTTGTCCCCCCTTCCCGTTGGTCGTTTGTGTTGTCTTTATATAGTTTTTTTTTCTGGCTCTGGGGGCGGGCGTGTCGATGTTTTGAAAATTGACACGTGCTTTTTTTTCCCTTTTGGTTTTGAAGTTCTTCGCTTGGCTGACGTGACTTCATTCCCCTCCCGGTGCCGCCCTGCACTGTACCGCTGTACCTTGACCACCTTTCCGAAATGCCCGTTTCCTTGAAGGTGTTACACTTTTTCTCCTTCCCCCTGCTTTTCACCTGCTTCTTTTTCTTGGCCGTTTTTTTCCTGGGCTGACTCTGGAGTTCTTTCCTTTTTCTTGTGGAAATGGAGCTCGAGTTCTGAGCCCTCCTCCCCAGTCATTTCCCCAAGCGCCCTTTCGTATACGTCCCTTGCACGGTAGGTTTGTCGCTCCCTTTTTGGCAGAGACCTTTCCCTGGCTTAAACCCGTTAGATGAGATCGAGATGCCAGGGGGTTCTTTCACATGTTTTTCCCCTCCTTCTTTTTTCTTTAGCATTCTTTCCTGGCACCCTTTTTTTGCCACAACTTCGGCTCCCTCACCCGAGTTGGCGTCTTCCCTTCCAGGGATCTGTTTGAATGGTCTGGTTAGGTGTAGAAAGTCAACTTTTTTTTTGCCCCCTTGCTGGCTGTCTCGCCAACAAGAAGACAGCTCTTCGCGCTTGAGCGTGATGGCTGAGCGCACTTTTGATGCCCTGCGCCCTCTTTCCTTTCGTCACTCTGGTGAAACACAGGTAGGGTGGTTAACCACGTTTTTTTTCTCCCGGTCCCCCCAGATTGCTTGCGAGCTTTCTCCAAAAGTTTTTGACTTCGGCTTAACTTTATTTTTCCCTGCCGACCTCAAGTCTATCCCCTGCCTTTTAGTACAACCACTGGTTCATTGTTTCTATTCTTACCTCGGTCGCCTCGAAAGTTTTTGGCCTGAGAATGAGACTTTCTTTACAAGCTTTTTTTTTTTCCCGACGTCGCGGTGATCGCCTTTCCTTGGTCATTTTTTTTCCAGGGTAGTTTTTTTTCTCCTCATCTCTTCCCAAGAATGTCCCCACTTGGGGGAATTTTGGTTTCCTGCTCGGCCATCCATGTCCGCGCCCCTCGGTGACGTCGTTCCCGTCCAATTTTTCATGTTTTCCCCAATGCCGCTCGAAACGGATGTGAAACTTCTCAGCTCGATTTTTCATTCTCTCCCCCTTTTTGGATGTTTGTGGAGGGCCCCCCACAAACCTTCCCCCCCCTGCCCGAAACTCCACCCCCCCCCCCCCCTTTGTGTCTTTTTCTTTCTTTTTCTCGAGACGAGCCTTATTTCAGATCCACCAGGTACTTTCTCGTGTCACCCAAACTGGTAGTGGTGGCTTAGATTTTTTTCGGGTTCCCTTCCTCAGTTTTTCCCCCACTTTACAACCGTTTTACGCCAGGGCCCCCGTCACCCTTCAGCTTTTGAGACAACCCCTGTCCGGCCCTTTTGTTTCCGACCTTTGAACTTGGGACGTTGTTATCTTTTTTCGGGCAACCAAGAATCGTTCCTTCCCCTTTGGTCATGTCAATATTCGGGGGGCGTTTTCGCTCTGGCTTACTTAGCGTACCTGAGTCCCACTTCGTATGTCCTTTCACCGTTTCTTATGCTTTTCGCGCCCCCTGTTTTGAACCAGGTTATCCCGCGAATCAGGCAGTCCTAGGCACATGCAGTTTTCAACTTTCCCGGTTAATTACCTGCCAGGTTTCTCCCTCACCTCCAAATAGGAGGCACCCTTCTTCCTAACGGACCCACTTTTTTCTTCAGCTGTCTTTCCCCCCTCGAAGACCACAATTTTCTGCAAAACTTGCCGGCAATCCCCCCTTTCTTTCCGCACGGTGCACGTGCCCTTCTTTCTTTCTTGTTAACATTGAAAATGTGTGTCCCAGATATTTTTTTTTCTCTTTTTCATTCTCTCTTTTCCTTTTTCCTCCCAAGTGTGTGTTTTTGTTGCTCTCGGACCTTTCCTTTTCCCTGCTCTCCTTCTTCATTTGGCCGCCCTCTTTTCTTTCGTTTTTCCAAGTTATGCCCAGCAAGCTCTCGGGTCTTTTTTTTCCCCTTTCTTGAAGTTTGTCGTCCGAACAAGTTTGTGCGCGGCGCTCATGTGTTCCCTCGGCACTACGTCAACTACCGTTGGAAGGTGTGAAACTGCCGCTTTGTTGCTTCTCGGTGTCCCCTTTTTCCTGATGGTCCCCTGTCGTCAAATCGTTCTTCTCCCCCTCGGCAATCAAGTGCTCCCTATTTTTTCCCGATTTGTCTTTTTTTTTTGTTCTAGGAAGCTGTTTTTCCCGCGTCCACGTTCTCTTTTCCCACCAGATTTTATTGCCCGGAGGTTGTTTATTTTCCCCAATTTGTCAATGATCCCCCCTGCCGGACGGATTGGTTTCTTTTTTGGCTTGTTCCCGGTGTAGAGTTTGCTGTTCGGCGGTTTGCGACCACCGTTTAATTGGTTCAAATGCCCCTCCCCTTTTTCTCACTACTTTTGAACCCCCCCCCCCGCCGTCCTTTTGATTTTCTTTCCCTTGAGGGATAGAACATCCCCACCCTTTTTTCTTTTCTTTGTTTTTCTCTTGTTCAGTTGTTTCACTACCTTTCAAGTGGAGGAAGCTGGTCCCTCTCTCGGCGTGATCGGTTAGTCTCCTTGTGTTCTTATGTTTTTCCTGACATTCAGCAACGACGTCCCGACTTGCGCTTGGTCTTCCTTCATGGACCCTGCTTTTTGTCTTTTTTTCTCGTGTTTATTGGGTTATGCTGTTTAGAAGCGTCCGAATCGGGATATCCCCCTTTTTTGACCTCTCGGCTTCGCACACAATACGGGTTCACTTCTCCTCTCTCCTGATTTCCCGGGCTTTTCGATTCTGTTTTTTTCTTTTTCCCCCCCCTTGAGGTGGCCGAAGTTCCAACGGGCTGATCCGCTGCATGGTTCGTTGCCTCCATCCTACTTTTTTTTTTCTTGTGCAGCAGTCGTTTGTTTTTTCCCTTTCTGCGAGTTCCATCCCTGTGTTAAAAGTGTCACCACATTTGTTCACCCTCTCTTTTACCTTGGGAAAGGATCGGCAGATGGGTCTTTTCCCCGCTCCCCCCATCATAGATCCCTTTCTGAGGGGAGAGAGTCTTTTGGCGCCCTTGCCGCTGGTCCCGCCCATGGTTTACCCGTGCTTTCCGACATTCACCCCCCCCTCTGTAAGGAGTCTTCCCCTTTTCTTGCGCGGGTTCTGGTTTTTTTTTTGACGGTCAGGGTGCGATGCTGTCTCCCCTCCCCAGACTGGTCCCCTTTTTGCCTTTTTCTCTTGCAGTCTTCGTTAGCCCCTTGCCTCTTTCCGTTGACCTGCCTGCGCTACCGTTACCAAAGTGACGGGATCGAAGTCGGTTTGAACTTGCGGCCCTGGTTGTGGTTTTTTTGCTTCTGTCCCGCCAGTAATTTACGGTATCCGTCGGACTTGCAACTTCCATCTTGCATAAGCCACTGCCAGTCCCACTGGCCCCCTTCCGCGTTCCTTTTTTTTTTTTCACATGGTAAGAGTTTGGTGGGTGTTTACCTTCTTTTGCCTTTTGGGTTCTTTCGGGTATTCTTGTACCAGTCGTTCGTCGGTCTTTTTTTCCTTCAACTTTTAAGGACAACGCCTTTCATGGTTCCCCCTTGATGACTCTTAGTTACCTTTCAACCCTCTACCCACCCTCTTTCTTGGTTTGCATACTTCTCCCTCTCCCCTTTTTTTATTTTATGTCTTCTTATAGCCGTCGTCTCGCCGCCTTTTCATTTTTTTGCAATTGGGCCTCCGCGCTTTTGTAAGAAGTGACTTTTCTTTTTTGGTGAGGTTCATTTCTCAACGCAGCACGTCCTCCACAGAATTGTTGTGGGAAACGCCCCCTTGCGCCCCCGGCCACTACTTTCCTTCCTTTACGGCTTGGATTTTCCAGTTTATCGTCCCCTAGTAGGGTCTGATTTCTTTCCGGTTCCCGTTTTGTTCAGTCGCCCCTGGGAAAGATAGTGTTTTTCCTTCGACCCAGCCCTCAGCTTTTTCTCTCGTTCCCTTTTTGTCTCTGGACGTTTAGCGCTTTATGGTCCTTCGGCCGTACTGCTAACGATCTTTGGTGTTGATTCTCGGTCCCCCATGTCCTTCTTTCTTTAGGAGGCCCCCCCCCCCCCCCCCCCCCTTTTTGAGTAGACATCGATTGTGCAAACTTCCACACTTTCCCCCACCGCCCCTAACCGAAAGAAATTACATTTTCAATTCATCGAACAAATTTTCCTTGATGGTGACTGGTCTTCGGGATGCAGACTGAAGTCAATTGTGTGCCCTCTTGCCCTTTTTTTCCCCCACAAGAATCGCGACAGTTTCCTTTCTGTGTCGTATTGTTTTTTTGCGCTTTCCTTCCCGCGTTGGCCGCGTCATTCCTTTTTCCCCCTTCCACTCTCTGTTCCCCCAGTGTTGGGTTAAAACGTTTTCGCAATGGTACCTTGGGTCTCTGGGCTTTTTGCTTCAGGCACGACGTTGTCCCTCTCCCCCCTCTTCTTTTTTCTTTTTTCAATGACTTTCTCCGAGTTGCCGGGTTCCCCCCTGTAACATTTTTCTTCGGACCCCACACACCCGCCCCTTTTCCCTTCCTGCCTCTGGCCCTCTGGATCTATCGGGGCCCGCCCTGACCATCCCTCTACCAAGTCGCGAAATCTTGGTGCTCACCGGGCCCGCTGATTCTGGCCAGGGCCCCGTGACGAGTTGTCTCATATTTCCCCTCATGTTGACCCCGCCCCCCCCCCCGGGCAGGGTTCCGAATCCCTTCGCTTCCGTGCTACTTCCCCATGTTTCTTTTTTGCACCCCAACAAAAGAATCTGGTTCTTCCCTCGGGAAATGTTCGGGTCACTTAAGTAAAAATTTTCCATCTCCCCTTCCGTCTTGGAACAGCATAATCTATTTTTCAGGTCTCTCCAACTTTCTTTTTCGTCTTTTGTTTCTTTTCCTTGTTTTTCTTGCCCCTTTTTCACCTCCGCCCGAAACCCTCCTGTTATCCTTTCTCGAAGCCGGGTTGGTTTTTTCAGATTCCCAAAATTTCCGTCTTTGAAAAGTATGGTGACTAGTTTTTCTTTTCCATTTCTCAGTAAACCGTTCCACCTTACCTGGGCAAGCTTCTCAGTCCTTGTGGCCCCCCCTCCCCTCTTTTTCCGCTTTAATTTGACCGGTATTTAATCCCCCAACTCCTGGTTTCCCACCCATTCCCTTGGGCACCCCAATACCACTCCCTGCGCGGGCGCTTTGAACCGTTAGTTGACCTTCTTTCCCTCCTTTTCTTGCCGCTGTTTTCTTCCTCTCCTTCTTACCCCCTCCCTCCCTGCCCTATTTTTTCCATGGCTCTGCCATCCTTTCCCCTCCGCGTTTCACTTCAAGTCCAGTTTTTCCTGGATCCAAATCATTTCCCCCTTCAAACTTGGTTTCAAAAGTGTTGGTCTTTGAAGGATACAGAAAATACAATCCATTTAGCGGTTTCACTTTATTACCGTCCTAGTCCCACCTTTCCTTGTCGGGGTTCTCCATCCCTCTTGCCCCCTTTCCATCCTGTCCCCAAGACTGCCCCGCAATCGGCCCTTCCACGATCCGATATTTCATCTCTCTTTCCTCCCCTCCCCTCCCCCTTTTTGTTGTTGTTGATTATTTTCCATCTTCCTTCCTCACGTTTTCATGTTGCCTACTTTCGGTTCTTTCCCACCCGAGGGTCCTGAGCACTTTTTTCCGCTTTCGTCGCCGAACTTTTGTCGCCCCCGTGCCTCTTTGATTACATCCCTTGCCCTTCCCTTCCTTTGTAAGTAACTCTGTGACGATTGTGGTGAGGGATGCTGGTACTTGTTTTTCCTGTCGTCGCCGCTGGGGCCCCCTTCCAATGTGGTCCTCGAAGTCTTTTTTTGGGTGGAAAGGAGATGTCGTCCCCTCTCCCCGGTTTCTTTTTTTGCACGTTCTCCAGACTGGGTTTTGGCTTCTGGGGAATTAACCCTATTTTTTTCCCCCTGATGTTGCCGGGAAGGCCTGAAGGGGAGGGTGAGTCTGAACCGTTTCCCCTCTGCCCTGTTGCAGCGTGGTGATTCCGGCCTGTCCCCCTCCCCCCCCCCCATCTCCACCCTTTTTTTTTTTCGTCCCCCGCCGTCTTTTGTCCTCCTTTGAAAGGAAGGCATATAGAAAGGTCTCACTTGTTTTTTCTTTTTTTCGTTATGTTGGTACTTTTTGTCGAACCCATCCCCTTCTTTCGGTCTCTCCCCTCTCGTGGTGATTCCACTACTTCCCCTTTTGTTACTGGATCGGCCCATTGTCCTATTGAAAAATTGGCCCACTGGTCCCCCTTCTTGTGCTTTTGTATGTCTCTGGACTGTTCGTCAAGTCCAGCTGGGAGTCTTCTTTAAGCTGAGGGGCCTTCGGGATTTAAGCCCCAGGCTTTTGGATTTTTTTTTGACTTTTTTTTTCTCCCCCGATCTGATTTTTATCGGATAAGTTTTTTGAGTCCCCCTCTTTCCTTGCGACGTGTTTTGTTTTCAATTTCGTTGGACTACCTGTCCCCAACTCTTCCGTCTCATGTGGTAGTGCCCCGTCATTCTTTCGTTTTAGGTTCTTTAGCGAGTTTCGTGAGGTACGTTATTTCCCTCGTTTTTTTTTTTACTCGTGTACTGGCTGTCCCACTGGACAAATAATTTTTGTTCACCTTTTTATCTTTTCCCCCTTTTCCGGATCGGCGCCGCCCTGGTCGGAGTGTTTCTCCCGCCAATCCCTGTCCTTAGAGGGCTGAGTTTCGTTGAGGTCGTTTTTTTTTGCGACGGTCCCAAGGTTTGGTTACTCTAGCATTCCTCCCCCTTCCGATCCTGTCGAGAGTTTAGTAACTTCTTTTTTTTACTCGGTTTGGGGCGGGTAACTTGGTTGTGAAAGGAGCTGTTATTCTCCCCCGCCAGAGGGGCTGTCGCCAGAGGTGAACTTTTTTCTCCTGTTAGCACAAACTTTTCTTCGTCCGTGTTGTGCCGCGCGTGACCTAATTTTGAAAAAAAGGGGAACGTTCTTTTTTCCTTTCTTTCTCTGACGCCGTACCTGCGCTACTTCTTGTCGGACCCTCTTTCCCCAAGTGGCGACTTTTTCCCCGTCCCCTCCCCCCCCCTCTACACTAATCGGCCAACGGTGAAAAAGTGGCTGGTCCCCGAGGCCTGTACTTCTTCAAGCGTGGCTGAACGTTTCCCGTGAGGGGCGCCTTGGTCTTGTTCACCAGAGGGTCCCATCGTTCTGTTCTTCATGCGGTTACTCTTCCCGGTCACTCCCACCGAATAGTTTTTCACGCACCCCCCCACAAGGCTTTCTTAGTTTTCACTTAAACTCGACACAACCGCGTTTTTGGTTGAGTGAATGCTATATATTTCTCTCTTTTTTCTTCCTCTCGGTTGTTTTTTTCTTCCTCGGGTCTATACTTTTTTAGACATAATTGTTCTCGAGTGTTTTACCTTTTCCCTTAAATCGATATATTTGTGTCCGTTGGTGACTAGAGTTTTTTTTTTGGCTTCCCGTGTTACTCTTGACCGGGCAAGGCCGGCGAACCTGACCTTTTGTCCGTGGTGACCCTCCAACCGCCTTTCTTTGGCCCCCATCAGTCGCCTCGTCAAGGAAAGCGTCATTTTTCCTCCTTCCTGTTTGTTCCCCTTAGTTAGGTTCTTCTGTATTATCTTTCGTGCGTGGGAAGGTTTCGCACTTCCTTTTTCCCTGCTTCGTATTTTCCATACAGTTTCCCCCCGCTCCCTCGGTCCTGCGCGCACTTATATAATGTCCCTCTTTTTGATTGTGTAGCGCTTGCAGCCGTTGTCAACGTCAATCTTTTGCCATGGCAACTTAGCAAGGGAATGCTTGGCCCGCCCACCATGGTTCCCTCTGAGATTGCCTGAAACCTGGAGAAATAGAATTTGCACCAACTTCCCCATTTTTTCCGCCCGACCGTCTTAGACGTTCTCTCAGCCCCAGGGAGTTGTTTTCATTGTGAATTTTTTGACTTTTTCGACGAATTTAATTGGAAGGTGAAATTTTGTTTTTTCCGCCCCCCCTACTCCTCGCTCCCCCGTTTCAGTTTCGCCAAATGGGGTGTTTTATTCGTCTGCCGGTTGGGGCGCCCTCTTTTTCCCCCCCCGTTAAATTCCTCGTTGAAAACAACAGGTTGTTTTTGGTTGACACGTTTCGCGTTTTTCACGGATTTTTTTTTTTCGCGAAAGCACAGGGCCCTCAACTACCCGACCCTCTTCCTGGGATCAGTTGACCCCTCCCTCCATGCATGGCGACCTTTCCTGTTTCGCCCAAACCAACGAAATGGGGCACTTCTTTCTCCGCACCTCGGCGGCGGATCGGTTTGATCACCCGGTGGATAAAAGTGCTCAAGCTTTTTTTTTTGACCTTGCCGCTTTTCTCTGTTCCCGCCGGGCTACCATCCCCAGTCGTCCGATTCTCATGCCTTTGGCGACCCACGGGGGTTGTCCCGCCCCCTCCCTCCCATCTCATGCAAACACGATTTGCCCCCCTCCCCCCGTTTGAGCCCCGTTTCCTTCTTCATGGTCAGGCCATTTTTCACCCTTTCGATCTCACATGGTTCCCGGTTTTTAAAACCTCCTCACCTCCCCCCGCTTTTTTTCGGTTTTTTTAAGCAAACCCCAAAAACAACACCCAGCTTTTTCCACTCCTTTTTTCGTGGTTGTTTTTTTTCATTCCATCCACCCCGCACTCCCAATGTTGATGGAGATTCTTCCTTCCTCTTTTTGGCTTTTTCCTTGATTCCAAATGTGACTTCTCAGCGTTATTGGTGGAGATCTTTGTATTTATTTCCCCCAAGTACCCAATCCCTCTGTTAAGTTATCCGTAAACCAGCCACCCCACAAAGGGCACGCCTTCCCCTTTCCTTCCACCGTGGGCCTTCTGCGCCACCCACTCATCCAGCGAACGGGCTCCTGTTCCCTTGTAATTAATCCACAACCTCCCGTGTGAACTCTCCTGTGGCACTCACGGGTTTCGATCCACTTTTGCCATTCTGCCCTCCTTCTCCTCTTTCAATCGCGGCGTATTTCGAGTGCCACTTTTTTGCCCCTTTCGGGACTGTACGAATAGCGCTCAAGTGCAAGAATGAACCCTTCCGGCTTTTTCCCCCATTCCTTGACCCACAACCCCCCCCCCAATGGCAGTTCAACTTCCCCGTCATTCATTGAAACGTAAGTCCTTTCTCAGAACTTTCCACCTCAATTTATATACTTGACCCGTTGCACACAGTTGTTTTTTTCTCTTTACTTTAACTCGCCGGTGCCACAAATCTTGAGCCTTTTCATCGTTTGCCGACGGTTCCCGACCCCTTCTTCCCTCCACTTGGATTGCCG
>Ga0179593_1541924_pt1 | contig 11217 bp, 9 predicted proteins | sample CZODoug2_1_08_16_FD_185931 | JGI IMG/M metagenome (GOLD analysis project Ga0179593, IMG submission 185931) | Vadose zone soil fungal communities from Angelo Coast Range Reserve, California, USA - CZODoug2_1_08_16fungal (PacBio error correction) | ecosystem: Environmental > Terrestrial > Soil >... | reverse complement strand
GCCGCGCGGCTGCGGCGTGCGCGGAGCTTCCGGCGCACTTTCAGGAGGATCGACATAGGCGAGGGCCAGATTTTTTTCCTCATCTCTCCTCTTTTATAGGGAGAGAAGCTTCGAACGAGGGCGGCTTTCCCGCTGCTTCCCGCTCGCGGCGATCGGCTGCCTGTTGGCGAGCGGGGCGCTTGCAGCGCGCGGGCGCCTTCCCTGTACGCTTAGAGGCTTAGCAGATGCCGGAGGGCGCGAGGAGGGAAGATTTTGAGATGCGATAGCTTGAGATGTTAGGACGCTTCGAGAAGGATCGAGGGCGATTCCACATACCTATCATTTCGAGCTCTAGATTAGGAGGCGCGAGGACGACATTCCCTCGGGGGGAGGGATTTTCGGAGCCGAGATAGCGAGCTTTTTTGGTGGAGGATTAGGATTTCAATATAGAGGAGGAATGGAGGCGGCGGAGCTTTTTTAGAGATTTTGAGATGAGAGAAGAGATTGATAGGGAGAGAGAATTTTCCCATTTTTGGGGAGAGGGACGATTAGAGCGATTAGCGCGAGAAGAGCTTCCACCCCCTTTTCAATTAGAGCGATTGGGGAGATTTAGATTAGGCCGAGAAGCTTCGAGGCGCGCGCGGGCGCTTCCGCGGCAGGCCGCTTTAGGCGCGAGGGGGGGGTGCTTTCCGTGCGAGCATGCGCTTCCTCCCAATATCCCTCTATCCTACCAGAGGCTTTTGTTAGGCCTTTGGGGAGGAGGACGCTTATGCCGCAGCTTGCTTTTTCCCCCCCCCCCCCCCCCCCCCTTCCCATTTTCCAAATGCTCGCTTCTTGGGGCGGTCGAACGGGAGCTAGCTTGCGCGAGGCGGAGGCGCTGCCGCTTGCCGCGCAGATGCTTTCCTACGCAAGAGATCTTTTCGATTTTCTGAGGGCGACGCTGCGGGGGCGCTCCGTCGCCGCGCTGGGGAGAGAGGGAGGGGCGCCGCGCTTTAGGATTAAGAAAGCGAGGGACAGGAGAAAGATAGAGAGGGAAGAAGAGAGCACCTGGAGGCGAGATTGAGGGGCGCCGCGCGGCGCGGGAGGCTTCTTTGAGGCTATGCACATTTTTTTAGCATTTCCCATTACTTCATCCCTTCCCCTCATCTCTTCTCGGCCGCTAGCGCCGGGCGCTTTCCCGGCCGGCTTCGGAGCTTTCCCCTGCCGCCCGGGCTTTCCCACTAACCCATCTCCGGCGGGGAGCTAGGCGAGCCGCGCGACGCTTCCCCCCTCCCTCCCCCATCAGGCGCCGCGCTGGGCCGAGCGAGGAGCACAGGATGTGCTTTGTCTCCGAGCTTTAGATTCGGCTGCCAGGCGCCTCGGGGCGGCCTGGGGCGACGCGAGAAGCGATAGGCGACAGCTGCGGGGGGATTTCCTTTGCGGGAGCGCTTTTCGAGATTTAGGTTATAGAGATTTCGCTTTTTTCCCCGCGAGGCTTTTTTCTTAGAGAAGAGGGTCGGCGAGATTTTCAGCGGATTTAGGCTGAGCGACCGCGGGCTTCCAGGGCGAGCTTTTCGATGGCGAGCGCGCTTTTGCGATGCCGCGCTCGAGCGCTTTCCCGCGGCGGGGCGGCTTTCAGCTTTTTTCTCGTTTTTTAGCTTCACGCGCTGCGGCGCGGCTGGCCTCGCGGGCCGCGCTTTGAGCTTTTTTTTCGATAGAGATTCAAGACGAAGATATAGAGATCGAGCGGATTCCAAAGGATCAGGCGGGTAGTAAGGGGGAGAAGGAGCAAGATTGTAGCCGAGATAGCATTCAGAGATTTAGGCGGGGAGATTTGCTTCCCAATATGAGAGAGGATTTCTTTAGCGAGAGGGTAGAGATTTGGCGGCGGGGAGATAGAGGCTTTAGCTATTATTTAGGCAGGAGATTCAATTAATAATTGTCACTTATAAAAATAATTAAGAACTAGAAATTTTACGATTCAGAGAGATTTTCAATAAATATTTCCATTAAGGAGGATATTTAGATGATTTAGGGGGGGGAGGGGGATTTGATGTTTAGAGATAGATTAGGAGAAGATGAGTGGAGTAGGGAGCGGAGATTTGATTTAGAAGAGGAGGAGCGCGAACGAGACTTCCAATATAGCGAGATTGACGGATTTAATGAGAGAGGAGGATTCCACTTCACAACTACCACAGCTTGCGGGACCAGCGCATCGCTTCTCCCAACTACTCCCATTTTCTTTAACGCTTTTCTTTAGGGGCGCGCCGGGCTTCGATTCGAGACGATTCCGGGAGGGCGGAGCATTTTCCTTTCCCTGCGCAGCTGCCGCGCGGCGAGGGCGGCTTGGATGCGGCGGAGAGCTGCGGGCGGGCGCTGCTCATCTTTTTGCATTTAGATGCTGCACGATAGGCGGAGGAGAGCTTGGCGGCGCTCGCGGGCGCCACGGCTTCCCCTTCATCTATTCCTCCTTATTCGAAGAGGAAGTGATGGAGCATACGAGGCCAGATGGCGGGGGCAGAGTAGATTTTTTTCATAAGAGCCGATTTCGGAAGGGAGCGGCAGCGATGTCTTTTGAAGATGCGGCTCAGCGCATTTAGGCGCTCCCCTGAGGGAAGGGCGGGGATATTTAAGGCTTTTCACGCGCGGCGGGAGCTTTTCCCTTTGGGGCGAGGCACGGGCCGGCGCCTTCGGGCGGAGGCGAACGGGGGGCGCCGGGATTTCGAGGCGCTAGGACGGCGCAGGATTCCATAAATAATAGAGAGGATTTAGATTCAATTATAGGGATGGCTTTCTCAGGCGCGGAGAGAAGGCAGAGCAAGCGATAGACGCGGAGATAGAGCTTTTTGGCATAGCGCGATTTTTTCGGGGAGAAGCGAGAGCGAGAGAGAAGAGAGCTGACAGAAGAGATTAGAGAATTTTTATCGGAGATATTAGAGGGAGAGATTCTCAGGATTAGAGACGGCAGGAGTGCTTCGGAGGGATAGGACATTTCGCGGGGAATCTCTTTTCAATCCTGGAAGAAGGCGGGGAGAATTGAGCGGTGACGGCGGAGCTTGAGGCAAGCGTGGGGAGACTTCGATTGATAGAGGATGATTTAGAGATTAGATTCAATAATATATCTTATCAAAAATAATTATACTTGAGCTTAGTGCTTTCATTTTAGAGGATAGGAGGAGATAGAAAGAGGGGGGTGAGAAGATTCAGAGCGATAAGAGGAGGGAGGAAAGGAGAGAGAGAAGGGGAGATAAGAGATTTTAAGACGACAGAGAGGGGAGCGAGGAGGACTTCCAAGTAACCTATTCTACATAGCAGATCGATTTTGGAATGGGGGGAACGGAGGAGCAGAGTGCGAGGATTCCTTTTCAAAGATTGGCAGAGATAAGAGATTTGGGAGCCGGAGGGGGAGGAGGCATCGAGAGGACGATAGGGAGGAGATTAGGGAGGCATGAGATATGCGAGAGCGGCTTTTCAATGTACTGCTTTTTTGCGCGCCGATTTTGCGTTAAGAGAGGGAGAGAGCACGAAGACTTTTCGCGGCAGCAGCTTTTTTCGGGCGAGGAGGGCGAAGGAATTTCAAATATTAATTTAACCAATTCGATGAAGGGACGAACGGGAATTAGAAGGTGCATAGATTTTGAGACGAGAGAGAGATTTTCAATTGAGGGAAGGGAGGGACTAGCTTAGCGCAGAGGCGACTAGAGCGCTCGAGATTAGCGAGCTTAAGATTCCGGCTTCGCTTTAGGAGATGAGAGCTTTCAGATTTTCCACAGAGAGGAGGAGGAGGGACTTGACGGGAGAGAAGGAGAGCATTTCCATTATACTCCATTTTGCCAGGAATGGGGAAGAGGCGGTGGGGAAGGGAGATAGAGGAGAGTTTCCCAACATACATTAGAAGATTATTGATCGGAGACGAGATGATTTTCCAGATAAGGAGGTGGATAGAAGGAAATGATTCATTTAGAAGAGAAGGATCGCGAGGGAGAATCAGGAGATTTCAAATAAAAAAAAGATTTTTAGGAAGATTTTTCTAGGAAGATAGAAGGGAGTGAGATGATCGAAGATTTAAGCGAATTCAAATTATTAGGGAAGAGAGAGGGATTCAATAGTATTATATTTAGATAAGAATTGGATTTCGGAGATAGGAGATAGAGAGATGAGATGAGATTAGATTCCAGGGGATATTTTGAGGGGATTTCCGATTTAGGACTTTTATCGAGATTAGAAGATTCTGTTTGAGGATTTAGGAAGGAGAGAGGAGAGGATTGAGGGGATAGATGTTACGAGGGAATTAAGGTATTTTCAATTCGAGAAGCTGAAGATTCCCTGGAATTAGAGAGAGATTTTTAGTGAAAGGAGAAGAGAATTTGATAGGAGAGTTTTTAGGAAGAGAGAGATTTTTGGAGGAGATTTTTTCCCCCCCCCCCCAGGGGAGAGGGGATGGACGGGAGAAGATTGGAGAAGATTAGATTTTCCGAAGAGATTGCTTCAAATTTTAAGGATAAGAAGAAGGAGGAGAAAGGATTGGAGAGAGAAAGATATAGATTTTTTTTTTTTAGAGAGAGGGAGAGGAGAGTAATGAGGGAAGGGAGGCGATTCTTTTAGGGAGGAGGAAGGATGAAGATTTTCCCCGGGATGAGAATGACGGAAGGCGGATACGAAAGAAGGAGAGAGAGAGATTCCTAGAGGGATACGATTTTTGGAGAGATTCAGGAGATAGATCAGAAAAGCGAAAGATATTAAGAAAGTGAGGGAGAGATAGATTAAGAGGGAGAGGGAAAGGAGAGATTTTTTAGATAAGGAATGAGAGGAAGAATTTTTTAGATTTCCCAATTTGAGAAGAGGAGAAGAGGAAGATACTTCATTGGCGAGGGAGGAAGATTTTTTCAGAGGATTGGAGATTAGAAAGGGGGGAGCAGAGAGAGAGGACGAAGATAGAGATGAGATTTTGGAGGGGAGATGAGATATGATTAGGATAGAGGGGAGAGATTTTTTTCAGAGATAAAGAGATTTCCGAAGCGAGAGAGAAGCTTGTTTAGAGAGATAGACGGAGAATGAGATTTTTTAAGCATTCTAGATTGAGAGAAAGCGAGAGGAGAAGAGGGCGGATTTCAGCTTGGAGACAGCATAGATTATAGCTCTTTTTGCGAGATTTAGAGCTTTCGAGAAGGCTGGAGGGATTAGGGGAAGCTTTTTCCTAAGAAGGATTTAGGAGGAGATAGAGATTTTGAGCATTAGATGGCGATAGATGGGCTTTAGGGGAGATAAGAGGGAGAGAGACGGAAGCGATGAGGAGAAGGGGGAAGCGGGACGGCGATGATACGGGACGATCCCCCTCGGAATTTCCATTTTTCCAAAGACGAGATGCGAGATTCCTAACGAGTCTCACGGGGCGGCTTTTTTATTTACGCGCTTAGAGACTTTCAGTTACTATTTTATCTTTTGATGGCGCTTATACTACTTGGCGCTAGGGACGCTTCCCCCTTTTGCGGGATTCAGGATGATTTCCGCTCCTACTTCCATAATACATAAAATCATAAAGGAGAGAAGAGATGCGAAGGAAGAAAGATGGCGCTTCGAGAGGAAGAGATCCAGAGAGGTGAGGCGATGGAGCCGGGCGGAGAGGCTTTTTTCCGCTCGGCAGCTCGCCGCTTTTCCCCTAGAGGACTTTTTGCGAGCTTTCAGGTGGCGCGGGGCGCATTGATCGCAAGCTTTTCGCCGGAGATCGCGCGCTTGATATTAAGCAGATTGAGTTAGACCGGGAGGGATTTTCCAAATCACTTTGGGATTCCCGCAATTTTCGAGGCGGGAGAGGCATTAGCTTTTTAGGGAGCAGACAGATTGAAGAAGAGAGATTTTTTGGAGAGAAGAGAGGAGAGAGAGGAGAGCGGAGAATTTTTCATTTCCGAGAGAAAGATTTCTACGGGATAGGGGAGGGGGAGGGCTGAGTGAGATTAGAGGAGAGACTTTCGGAGAAGAGGGAGGAAGGAGATTTAGGGGAGAGAATGGAAGAGGGCGAAGATAAGAGATGTGAAGAGATAAAGAGGGAGGGCGAGATTCATAACACATCAATGGATTCAGAAGTGACAGGCGGAAGGAGAGAGGAAAGGCGAAGAAGAGGGAGGGAGGAGAGGATTTCTTTTCAATTGGGAGATTTCAATTTATTAATAATATATTATTTTAAAAATGATAGATTCCAATTAACTGATGGAGAAGAGATAAGGATAGATTTTTTTCGATAGAAAAGATTTACAGGGAGAGGAGGGAATGGGAGATTAAGGATCGGCGAAGAGAAAAGATTCCAAGAAGGAAGATTTTGGATTTTGATTAGGTGAGCGAATTCACTATTTTGATATTCCTTAGAGATGAATTCCTTTCCCGGGAGGAGTAGTTTGAGATTTTTTCAGATTCAATATATATTCACAAGAGGAGGAGGGAGAAAGAAAAGAGAGGATTTGATAAGGAGGGAGAGATTCATTAGATTTAGAGATAGAAGGATGTTTTGAAGGGAGGATTTTTGAGAGATTTGAGAGAAGATTAGTGAGAAGGATGAGAGATGTCGCGAGAGGGAAGAGAGGATTAAGAGATATGAGATGGAGGAGGATGGAGAAGGGAGATTCATAGAGAGAAAGAGAGATTCAATAAGAATGAGAGATTAGATAGATAGAGGAGGATTTAGGATTGAGTACGAGATTTGATTAGTGATAGATAGAAAAGGAGGATAGGGAAGGAGAAGGAAGCTTTCAGAGGAGGGAGAATTGGGAGATGGAGATAGAGATGGAGAGAGGGATTTGGAGACAGGATTGGATTTTCAAAGGATGATAGAATTTTGAAGATTTCAAGAGAGTGAGTTTAGAAGGAGAGGGGGGGAGAGGATGTTAGGGAGGAAGGAGGGGAGGATTAGGCGAAGAGGAAGAGAGGAGATAGGAAGGAGGAATTTTTAGAATTGAAGAAAGATTTTTTTTCAATTTCCAATTAATAAGGCTGATAGGGGGAGGCAAAGCACAAAAACCCAAAGCCGCTTAGGGGGGAATTGTAGGGATTATTTGGAGGATTTATGGAGATTGAGCCCAGTTTAGCTATGTCTGGAGTTTAAGTTATTTTCTGTTTAGTAGTTAGTTGTCAGTCTTTTGAAGTTCTTAGTTTTCAAGGGTTTGAGGGGTATAATCGTTTTTCGTATATTGTTAGTTTGTTAAGTGTCAAATAGGAGGGATTTTAGATAGGGGGGATAGGGGGGTAGAGGGGGGAGGGGATATATTTAAGCGGGGGTCGAGGCTTTGCGGATTGGAGGATTGGGGGGGGCAGGGGGCGGGCGCTCGGATAGGATTGATTGGATAGCTGGGGGCTTTGGGCGATTCTAAGGGATAGGGGGCTTGGATTTATCCTTATTATGATAGGCTCGCTGGAGGGCTTTTTTTGAATTCGGGGGGGATAGGGAGGTGGGGGATTAGATTGGATGCTTTTAGGGGTGGGGGGATTTTAGGATGAGGGGATTGAGGAAAATAGGGATTCTGATTTTTGGGGGGATGGGCTGAGTCGGGCTGGGTCGGTTAGATAGGATATCGGCGGGGGATAGCGGGATTCGGGTTCGAGGGCTTGGGGGATGGGATCTGGAGGGGGGGAGCTTGATTAGCAGGGGGGGCTTTTTAGTGAAGAGGATATGGGGGAGGTAGCTAAGCCCAGCCGCCGTTAGCGCAAGATGGGGATTTGGGGATGGGGGGGGCTTAGAGATTGATTTGGGATGGATTATTAGCATTGATAGGGGCTTTTTTATGGTTTTAAGTGTTTTGGTTTGTTTTTGTACGTATCGTTTTAGTCAGTTTGTCAATCGGGATTTAGGATACTAGGAATGAGGGGGATTTCGTGCGGGGGATTTTTATTTGGGAGGGGGGTAGGTTTAATGGATTCGGAGGGAGATTTTTTTTAGCCCGAGTATTTTGATATTGATGGGGAGGTAGGAGGGATGATATTTAGATTAGCGCGCAGGGGGAGATTGGGGAGTAGCAGCCAACAAACCAAAGGCCCCACCACCCAAGGGTGAAAGGACCCCAAGGACCCAAAGCGAATTTGGGCGCCCCAAGAAAAAGATACAAGCCCTAGCAAGCACAAAACCAGCTCACCCCCCCCCAATAAGGGGTGAGATTTAGGATATGGGGAATTAGATTAGGAGCTTTATGTTGGGGAGAGATAAGCTTTTATAGCCCAAGGAGATGTTTAGATCGCTTAGCGCTGAGGAGAGATATGGGATAGAGCGGGGCTGATTCGCCCGGCTTTGTATTTGATTAGCTGGGAGGGCATTTTGGGGGATTTGGAGGGGTCGGGCTAGCTTAGGGGCATACTTTTTGGGGGAGATGAGGGGAGGGCGACTTAGGGGGGATTTTTTTAGGGATGTCCGTAGGCTACGATTGGGCAAGATTTTTAGATTAGGCTTAGACGGGGGGCGCTATGATTTTTAAGCCACTTTATTTTGGGGGTAGGGGGGCTGGCTGGGATTTTTTCGCAGCCCAACACACAACCCCCCCCCCTCCCCAGTAATTTGGAGGGCTCGCTTTAGATAGAAGCCGCGATTCGCTGTAGGGCTAGGGGGGGGTTAGGGGGAGGGTTAGGGGGAGCGGTTGGGGCGGATAGCGAGGGGAGATGATAGGTCGCGGGTGGGCTTGATTCTATTGAGGGCTAGGGGAGTCCAATCGACTTGGCTTAACGCACCGGGATAGCTTGGCTCTTGGGGGGGTAGGGGATCCTATAGATTTTAGGGGGATAGAGGGGGGCGCTTGATTGCTGCAATAGGGTAGTTGGATCAGCATAGCAGCCACCCCCGAAAGGGACCCCCCCCATAGCACCTTTTATTTCGCTTTCGCTGCTTTCGGCTGATTTAAGTTCGGGCGGGATTATGATCTATCTGGGGAGGATTGTGGGGCTTGGGCTTCGCAGTATAGGGGATTTGGGGGCTTTTTTGGATTTGGGATTGGACTGTATTTGAAGTGACCACCTACACCGTCACCCCTTCCCCCCAGTCTGACCCTCCCAGTCTCCCACCCCGTGCCCCAACCTCTCACTCCGTTCCCCATGCCCGATGTTTTTCCTTGTTGTTAGGGGGCGAAGGCTTTAGATGATTTGGATTAGGGAGGATTATTGAGGTATCGCTTTTTTTTAGGGATTAATAGAGGGGGGGGATGATAGAGGGGATGAGGATTAGGATAGCAATATAGATAGGGGATGAAGGAGGGGATTTAGGGGGAGATTTTTATTTAGTGGGAATAGATAAGATTTAGCAGCCACCAAGGAAGGAGTGAAAGGGGGGGAAAAAAAAGCCCAATTGAGGGGGATTTTTTTAGTCTAATGTGTCAATTAGAGATAGGGGGATTAGGGATGGGGGGGAGATTAAGGAGGATTGAAGATTAAGGAAGATTGAAATAGATAGCTGGGGGATATGTGATGGATTTTTATTTTAGTTTATTGGATATAGGATGGGGTTATTAGGGATGGATAAGGGTAGCGGAGGGGGATTATAGCTTAATTAGGGATTTTTTTGATAGCAGATTTTATTAGCTAGCTTTATTCGGAAATTAGAGGGGGATCGGGATAAAGGGATGGGGGGATATTTATTGGAGATGAGATATGGGGGGGATTTTTGATTATTTGTAGATTTAGGATTGTTTAACCGGGATTTAGGGATAGGGGGAGGCTGGGGGTATTAGTATGGGGTAGTGAGTTTAATAGTTTGGTTATGTGTTTGGTAAGTGTGAGTTAGGGGAAGTTGTCTTGTTGGTTGTAGAAAGTATTAGTTCTCAAATATTAGGGTTAGAAGATTAGGGGGCTTGATGGGGATTTTTGAAATTTTGTCAATAGATATGGGAGGATGGATTTTGGATATTAGCGCATGGGGATATGGATAGATGGGGGGGGATTATTGATTTTAGGGGGGGGGGATTTTAATGGGGGATTAGGGTTTTTGAGATTACTGGTTAGTAGGTCAATGGTGGTGGGAGTGGGAAGTGTAGATACCGTAGTAGTTTTAGTATAGTGTGGTAGTAGAAAATGTGTTAAGTAAGTTGTTGTCGAAGTTAGTTTTTTAGTTAGTTGAGGTGGGTAGGTTGGGTAAGTAAGGTCCCCAAAATTTAGATTAGATTTTTTCGCTTGGGGAGGGGGGATAAGCGTATGATATTGCAATTTTTGGATTTTCTTAGGGGATAGCAAGCCCCCCACACAGATAGAGGGAGGATAAGGGAGGAAGAGAGGGATTGGGGTGGGAGGTCAGCATAGTGTAGGGGATTGGATTTTAGATTAGGGATTTGTATAGCTAGGGGGGATAGGCGGAATATTAGGGGGATAGGATATTATTAGATTTGATTATTTAAATATTGGGAGAGTAGGGTAGAGGGATAGATAATTGATATTAGAAGGGGGTTAGTTGTCAAATAGATGGGATTAGAAGGGATAGGGGGGGGATGGATTAGAGGGGATGGATAGAAGAGATTTTGGGGATTTAGATATGTATAGGGGGATTGGGATTGGGAGGATTTTTTGGGGATAGGATGGGGATAGGCATTTAAAAAGGATTATAGATATTAATTTTTATTGGGGGGATATTGGGGGATTGGGATTTTTATTAGATTATATAGCAGTTAGCAGTTTTTTAGCCAGTTCAGGGTTTTAGCTTGGGGAGGGATTGGGGCTTTGGATTGATAAGCTGATGTAGGCTAGGAATTTAGATTTTAGATTCGGGGCTTTGGGGGGCTATAATTAGAGAGGGATACGATAATTTCTTACAGCCAGCCCGAAGCAAGAGCCGCCAAATACACCACCCCCCTTGAGGGAGTTAAGGTCATTTGGCGGTGTGGTTTGTCATAAAGTTTTAACGTTGTATGTCTAGTGTTGGAAGTATTGTGGTGGTGTCAAATACGGCGGAGAGGATGGGGTAGATTTGATTGGGATGATAGGATAGGAGGTTAGGATGAGATTTTTGCGGATATTAATAGGGGGAGGGGGATATTTTGGATGATTGTAGCACGCATGGGGGATTTTGATATAGGGTAGGATTTTTTTTTAGGGATTTATTAGCGATTTGATAATTTATTGAGTATTTAGAGGGGGGATTTGATTTAGTAGATTTATATGGATAGATAAGCAGGCCCAAAATCCCACCACCACCCACTAGGATTTTATATTGGGAGGGATGAGGGGGGGATATGGGAGATTACTCTTAGGATGGATATTAGGATTAGGATGGATAAGGGAGGGATTTTTATTTAGATTTTT
>Ga0179593_1484382_pt1 | contig 11217 bp, 9 predicted proteins | sample CZODoug2_1_08_16_FD_185931 | JGI IMG/M metagenome (GOLD analysis project Ga0179593, IMG submission 185931) | Vadose zone soil fungal communities from Angelo Coast Range Reserve, California, USA - CZODoug2_1_08_16fungal (PacBio error correction) | ecosystem: Environmental > Terrestrial > Soil >... | reverse complement strand
CTTCCCCTGAAAGAGTTACATTTGAGGTCTTCCTTTGAAATTCTTCCCTGCCAGGCTCAAGCCCACCATAGATCATCTTTTCCACTTACTTTGCGACCTTACCCGTTCTAGCGTCTCTGGAGTGACCTTTTGATGTTTTCCTGTTTGCCTGACAAGGCCTGGCTTTTTTTTTCTTTCATGTCCACTGGGCTTCTCTGTTCCCTTAATCTGGGTTCCCCCTTCCCTTCGTTGTCAATGTGCCTCCATCGGCTGAAAAGTGGAAGATCGGTTTCGAAACTTCTTTGTCGTTTTTTTGACAATCTTCTGTTCCATCGCCGCCCGTAACTAGATGTGTCCCGAAAAAGCGTTCTCTCGTCAACGGGCAGTCGTTTCTTTGATGTGTTTTGTGTTACAGTTTCTTTTCCTATTGTAGGTCCCCCCTCTCTGGCTGTATGATATGTCCTGGATGGAGAGGTGTCTTACTATGTTTTTCCGTCTCTCTCCTGTTACGGGGTGCTTGGTAGGATAGTGTCCCCCATTTTCTCTTTTTATCATTGGACCGTCTGCTATTAAACCTCATTTCTTCTTGCCCTGTCGAAGCGGCGTTGCCTTTTCTGAAGTTCGCCCTTAATTGATCCTCCCTCCTCTTTCCCCGCCCTTTTCTCCCATTTCGTCGCACTTTAAACCTGGTGAGGAAACGAGAGGACTCTGAATTTGCCTTTTTTGATCTGTCTTCCGCTCTAATTCGTGCGTTCCTGTGGTTTCGTCTGGATGACCAGGATCCCCCCGCCCCCAACTCTGGGGTGCCGATTTTCTCAACGCGGTCGTTGCCCCCCCTCAGTTAACCACTTGAACGTTTGTTTTGTGTCTATTCGCCCCTATTCCGCCATTGAGTCACCACAACTGAATCTGGTCCCGAGCCGATTCCCCAAGGAATTTCTTGCCACTACCTCGCAGGGAGTGGCCGGCACTAAGAGCAGGCTTTTACTTTTGGTTTTGTCCGGTCCCCCTTCACGGTGTTTGTACGAAGAGCGATTATAAATGCCTCACGCGTCATCCTTTCCTCGCCGTGGTCGATACCGTGTGATGCGTCCAGGACGGCCCTCTTTCTGCCAGGCAAATCGCGGCCTTCATGAGAAGCTCGGTCCAATGCTTGGGGGGGTTTGATGACTCTCGTTTGCTTTCCCGGCAGCTGGCTTTACTACCCACGTTCCTGTATGAACATCGTCTCGGTCGTCCAAAAATAGGAGTTCACGTATGTGAAGATCCCCCCCGAGTTCACGATGCTCGTTTTTCTTCCTGTGTTCCCTCCTCATTGATGGGCCCTTAGCACAAATGAAGTGTCCTGGTGGTGGAGGGGGCTAGGAAGTCTCCGGCGCCTCACACTCACATCATCTGTTTTTGCACCATGCCGGCGCATCTATCGCCTCCTATGCGCATGTTCCCCCCGACGCTTCGTCGCGTCTGGACGTTTCGGTCTGATCCTTCCGATGCCAGGGGTTTTGACGGTCCTCTAGTTGTTCCCACACCCCCTTTGGGCCCCTGTCGCGCGAGAGAAAATCCTTTTGCGAGAAGGTGCGCTATCGCGTCGCGCCCCTGTAGCCTTTTTTGCTCCCCCCGGTCCGACGACTCCCGACTTTCTCCCCTTCCATTCGATCGCCCTATCCCCCTTTTCTCGTAGCGATGCGCTATGGAAACCTCAAAGATTACACGTTTCCTCCTTGCCAGACGCAGTGCCTTGCAACCTAGTCGCGTGTCACATCGACGAAGGTTCTTAATGGGCCTTAGATGGGAGATCTGTGTACTCCTCCCGTTCGTTGCCGAGAGTAATACAACCCTTTTGGACGTTGTCGTCCAGAATCTTTATACAAGGATGAAGACGAAGTCGCCTGATCCCACGGACGAGGAAAGTCCCGGTTGCATGCTCGTCGACAAGAACGTGACTGTCATGCTCAGCCCCACTGCCTTTGGATTCCCTTCTTACATCCGGTTTTTTTAGAAGTTAGGAGTCTGTATTACCCCCGTCTGCCGTACCTGACGTAAAGTACTCGGATCTTCTCCCCCTCAAGTGGGCAGAGCTTTTTCTTTTGTTAAAACCCCGTAGACGTTCATCACTGGATGTTCCCCGCATCCTTATTCTCGGAATGTTCCTTGTGTTCTCATCCACGCAGTCGCAGCGACCATAGATATCCATGTGTGTTGTGAGAGCCCCTCGCCAACTCCCGTGATTTTCCGCATACGGCATGTCCTTCTTGTCGGCTTTCTCTTTTTTCCGGCTCCTCGAGTGCATGTACCACGTTATCTCTCGGTTCCCAATGGGCGTTCCTTTTGCTAATTTTGCTGTTCCCGTCTCAGGGAGCCTCTTTGTCTATGTTTGTATCGCTCGGTACGGTAGCCAGCAGCCCGCCTTCCCATTGCTTGCCTGAAATGAAGTCTGAGACATGTCCCCCCCCTTCCTCTTTGGCATGAGCTCCTTTGCAGCTCCGGACGCGTCGAGGACATGCAGTCAATTCTTTCGCGGCCGGGGTCCTAGTCAGTCGAATTTGCGTGTGCATCTCCTCCATCTTCATGTCCAGGACTAGGCTGCATTTGTAGTGTCCCCCCTTGCGACACGATGGGTTCTTATCCGTCGAAGAACCTTGACCTTAGATGATGTCCCCCCTTTTCAAACAGCACAGCCCGAGTGAGATGTGATTGGCTCTTTTCCTATTCACTGTTACCTTGGCCGGGAGATGCTTTGCTTTGTTTCCTTAGCCCGGTCTCTGTCGCACCGTTGAGTTTTTGATGGGCCTAAGAATGTAGAGAATCTCGCTCGTCCTCGCTTCCACTTGCTTCTCCTGGCTCCTGATTTTATAGTCAAATTGTCGACGCTCAAGCGTTTCGCTGCGGCTTCGGCCTTCCTGGGTTGTGGTCCCCCCCTATGAACCCTTAAAAAGATCAATCCTGGAATTCGCAGCCTCCGACTTTCCTCTCCTCTCTGGCATCTTGGCTGCGATATATGCGGTTCGAATGCCGGTCTGTACTACTAGAGGTGAGTGGATTTGGCGCGTGGTTTCTCCCCCCTTCCTTCATCCCCTCGGCCCGTCCGTTTTTTGGGCGTGCTAGATAAAATAATGACTACCGGCGGCTATTCCGCATGCTTGACCTTCCCAGCGACTCTCTCCCAACATAGAGGTGCAAATTTCCCTCTGTGACGAGCGCGCGCGTGATTGTCGTTTAGGTTGGCAGATCGTCTGTGCAACGCCCGGGCCGAATCCCCCTCCGCCTGATTGAAAAGATCTCCGACTTTCTCATGGCTTGACATTTTTTTTCGTGCATGCTGGCCCGCTTGTCCTCTCCTCAAAGGTATCGTGACCCGGCGGCCACGGAACCTCAGCTGACGAGGTCTTGCAGTGCTCCTCGGCTCGTCTTCAAATCCACGTGAAGGAGCCGCACTCATAGCCTCGGCTAGGTATCTCCTAGTTATTCCCCATCTCTCCTTCTGGAGCTATCCACACGGTTTTGACCGCTTCTTTCGGGCCGCGCTTTAGGGGAGCTAATTCTGGGATTACCCATGTCTTCACCCACCCTCCCTTTTTATCGTGTCGGGCCCGCGTTGATCCTAGTCACCCACGCTTGGATCTTTTTACTGCCGACCGCCTTCGCCGACCATCGCTCAAGGAAAATCATTAGCCTTGCTCTGACTACTGCCTTTTTGCGGCTCATGTCTTAGAAGTTCGCCAGTTAGCCGGGCTTCCATCAATGAGCGCCGCTTTCTCTTTTGCTTCCAGGCGTCCTCGTGATCATAGTTCCCACCGTGGCCGAGGAAACCTCCTTGTTTTCAGGGCAAAGCCATTGCCACTTCGTGCCTTTCGCTTACTGCCTTCTGAAAAACGACCCCCTCCGCCTCCAATACCCTCCCCGAGGACCCCACAGCCTGGATTTCCGCGGGCTCTCTTCCACCTTTCAGTGCCAGTCAAATTTCCGCTCATGCCCCCATGCAGATCTCGTGACCAACACGATCGAACACCTTATCTTTGTTCCTACCAAGCCAAGCCAGCGATTGCCCTGATGGTGACGGGTCTTGAACGCCTTTCTTATCCTCTCGGCCCGCGCAATAGCGTGCCGCTGGCGGCGATGAACATCGCTTTTTTTGGTCCCCCCTTAGTCCTGCAATAGCAGCTTTCCCCGCTTTTGATAGAACTCAACGTGTAGGCACTTCTGTGTAGGCTCACCTTCCACCCGGCTTAGATCCAAAACAGAGTTTCTTTTGAACCAGGAAAGCCTTGGCAATTGAAATCCCCTACCCCTTCCCAGGGTCCGGGTCACCGCCGGACGTTCCGCCGAATGCAGGAACGTTTCTCCTCAAACGCGTTTCATACTCTTTTAACTGGGTCGTCCTGCTTCCCTTCGTCTCTATTTTGTACTGTCCCCCTTGCGAGCTGCATTCCATAAGGCATTTAACCTCCAAGTAATCCCTTTCTAAGATTTTCTCTCCTCCGTGTGAGCGAGATTCTTCGACGAGTATCCTGGGCCAGGCATGCCATTAGGAACTGCCCCCTTCGAAAATCCCGACCCACTACTTTTTTTCATCTTGCCCCCTTCCCCTCCCTTTCCCCCCTGCCTTTTTACCGCGCGGAGTTGATTGTTATGGATGCTCCTGAAGGCGGCAGGGTTCCTGCTGTCTTTTCCGGCCTGGCCTTCTTGATTTCCCCTGCAAGGGGTCTGCGTTAACAGCACGATGTTTGGACTTTATGGTATCGCTTTCCCATCAGGTTTCCCCACCGTTTTTTTTTTTCCGGTTTCCCCAGCTGTTCCACTTTTTAACACAATCCGCGATTTATTGTTCTATCGCCAGCTACACTATTTTTATGGCGCGTTTTACTCGCTCCCACCCAGCGTTCTCCTCGTAAATAATATGGCGTCGCTGTGGCGTGAGTGTAAGTCCTTTTTTGTTGTTTCCTTTAGGTTTTGGTTCTTTTGTCCCCCCCCCCTGGCATTGGGCTGGTCGGCTTCGGCCTTCAAGCCCCCCCCCCCCCCCCCCCCCCCCCCCCCCCCCCCCCCCCCCCCCCCCCCCCCCCCCCCCCCCCCCCCCCCCCCCCCCCCCCCCCCCCCCCCCACCCACTCACCCATGTTTCCATCCCGATTGGGTGACGTTTTTTGTTGTCTGATCTTGGTCTGGGTGTTCTTAGTCGGAGTAGTTTTACACATTTTTTCAGTCTGCCGATTCAGAAACTCTTTGTCTTTGTTCGCGCGGCTTTCTTTTTTTTTTTTTTTTTTTCCTTTGGAGTCTTGACTGTCATCCCCCCCACAGGCCGACAAAACAGCATATCTTCTCTCCCTTCTCCCTCCCCCTGCGTCCCCGTCTGCGGAACCTTATTAATGTCTCTGAAGAGGAGCTTGTTCTTGATGCGTCAGCTTAATGTTCTTCCTCCTTGTGAGCTCGGTCTTTCCCTGACTTCTCCCCGAAAGCTTTTGTTTTCTGTTTGATTCCATTTCCGGGACGAACTCCACGATCAACCATTGAACGGGGGGGTTCCTTTTCTACTGGTCCAACCGAGAGAATCTCCCCCACTTAAAAGGCCGTCCTTTCGCTACGGTGTCCCAGGACCTTTCGACTACCTCCGTTTTCGTGTTCCTAAGAATAAGACCGGCTTTACGGCGGGCTGTTCTTTCCCTGCACTTTGGGTTACGACGAGCTTCTCCGAATCACGCTTTCGTTTGCTTTTTTCGCGTTACGTTTCTACCGTGGCCCCTCGCTGCGCCAGGCTAAGTTTGTTCCCAGCGAAGGCTTTCCATTCTTAGATTGCGCGCACCTGCGTCCAGCCGGTTGTCTTCTTTGGATTTTCGGGATGTTTGCTCCCGTAATCAGTGGCCCTCCTACATTCCGCGCGGCGTTCGTTTCAACTCGTTGTCCCCGGCTATGTGACTTTAGACTCGGTCAAGCATGCCTGCGCTCGCAGCGACTTTTTCTCCCGCCATGCCTTTTCTATTGCCGAAGAACTCGGCGAACGTGTTTTGGTTCTTTTTTCCTAATGGCTTTTCTCCCGTCAAAGACCTTCCGATCTTTCTCCCCCGTCACTTTGCTCTCCTTTGCGGTTTTCATGGATATTTGCCGACAATAGCTGCCTGGAGCCTTTACCTGTCTACGTTCCTTAGCTCGAAGATCCCACTGATTACTGCTTTTCGTTCGCCATTTCCCCCCAAGTTTGTGCTGCCGACCGTGTCGCGAATTTTTTTTTTGGTTGCGTACGACAAGGTGCGCTCAAGGGCTCGAAGGTAGCCGCCTTGCCCGCGGTCGTGACTACCTCTGCCTTGCCCGGGATCGTGATCCCCCCACTTCAAGGTTCTTCAGAGATGCCGGGTACCCGTCAAATTTCGCTCGCTTCCTCGTCCGCTGCCCCTTGGGCAGAAGCTCGAGCGCGAGTGTTTTTTTTTTTTTGGGACCTCTTCTTCTCTCGACCTACGCCGCCTTTTTTCGTGCGTCTCCCCTAAACCATGAGCGTATCTTGGAAGTCATCAGGATGCGCACTCAAGAAGAACGTAATCCTATTTTTGTTCCTACCTCATTCCCGGTGTTTCTGCCTCGAAGCCGTTCCCCAAGCCCCTGCTTCTTCAGCCCCCTCCTGGGCTTTATTGAGGAATATTTGATTCCCGCTAGTGTCTCCGTGCTGGCGACTCGTCATCGATTGCTCAAACGAGATACGCCGGCCTAATTAACAGAGCGTGTGCGACTTTTTTTGTCGACCGCCGTATTTTTCTTTGTTCATTCCCCATTACTTTCTGTCAGCCTTTTAAATAACGACTCAGCCTTCTTCGGCCTTTTTTCTTTCCCGTCATCACCGCACTTCTGACATGCAGTATCTCTATTAGTGTGAAACATACCCTATTGTTGTGTTGAGAGATTTTTGCCCCTACGCGGTGACTCCATTTTTCGACTCTGGATTTTGAGGCGGACGGTTTTGCCGCACGCGATGGTATCTCGTATCTTCGGTGCCCCACATGGCCCCCGCGTTGCCACACTGTTTTAGAAGAGTATGCTACTCCTCCGTCTTTTTGAGCTTCTCTTACCTTGCGAGAAGCGCCGCGAGGGGCTTCTTCACACTCTGAGATGGCCCGTCCCTGCACACTTATCGAGAATCAGTGATTTCCGCCCTTCGGCTCTTTCCTCCACCGTCATGCTTGTCTTCTGGTTTTTCGGACTGCCTTTGTCTCCATTTCTTGACATACTTTTCTTGCGCAGTTGTTAAGATGCCCTCCATCTAAGAGGGAGCCGTCTCGAATGCCCCTTGATCCGTATGAACCTTCAGAACGCTCGATGTTGATGCCGGTTGTCAGCGTCATCCTTGTTTTTTCGTCTCTCCGGCTTGCTGGTGAAATATCCCGGTTTTACTCACATTTTAGTCTCCTCTCTCTCCTTTTGCGACTAGTTTTCGTTTTCCTGACCGCGGCTTTTTGCCCGCCTATTTCCCCTTCCCTTTTTGTCGCGCTCCCGCGGTGTTCTAAGTGCTCTCTTTCTTTCCGAAGGATTGGTTTTTTCAATCGGCGCCGTCAAAGCCCACCCTGGACGGCTTCGCACTGCCTCCTCGACAAGTCTTCATCGGTTCTATTGCATGCGCCTAGTGGGCTGCGATATTCTCCCGAGTCTGTGGGCCCGTCCTCCCCTTCCCCCGCGGATTTTCTTTGTGCTGGCGGAACTTATTTCCGCCCCTACCCTTTAGCAAATCTCGCCCTCTTGTTGTGAGTAGGAAATCCTCCTTTTTTCTCCATCGGCGTCGCGGCTGCTTTTTTGTTCTTCCATAATAGCGGGCAAAGGCGTTTTTACTCGCGCCGCGGGCCTTGATTTGCCGCGTTCTTTCTCCCCCCCAGCCCGGCCGAAGCCATTCAGTAAATGGTGCAATGCCGCCATGATTTGATGTTGTCTCAGGAGCCTTTTCCCCCTGCAGAAAGCTCTCCCTTATGCTCCCCTTTTCACTTTTTTTCCGAACCGGCGGCCCGCGACTCCATTTTTTCCGGCTTGCAAGCGGAGGCTCTTCCGCGGGCTTTTATCACAGCCCTGCAGGCTCTTCACCTTCCTTTTCGCAGAGTCTTATTGCCCGTTTTTCCCCCCGACCTCTCTCATCTTGCTCAAAGGTTGGCACGTCTTCGGGGCCGCCGTTCTCTCCCCTTGAAGGCGCGCCAGGGTATCCCCATATCCCTCTTACCCCAATTCCCTTTTTGTCAGTTCTGATCCGACGGATTCCTCCCGCTTTAGGGGAGTTCGCCACGACCCGCGCTCGGACACCGCGCAAACCTTGATGACTCAGACCCTGCAATTGCCCGCGCCGGTCTGACTCCTTGCATTCGCCCTGTGCGTACTCATGAGTCCCTCCGATCGTTTGAGGCGTAGGCTCTCAGTCAAGACGGCAAGTCCCTCCAAATGCCGCGGCGCTCTTTCCCCTCAAACACACAAATGACTGAAATCGCAGACTTCCCACTTCTTTTTTTTTCCAAGACGCGATCTTAATACCACCTGTCTTTGGACCCCCCCCCACCCCTCCGGCGCAAGATTTTGAACAAGACATTTTTAAGCCAGGCCTTCTCCAGACCAATGTGTTTCCGGGGAAGCCAACGATCGCCCCTCTGTAAACGCGCCCCAGCCCCCTCCAAGCTCATATGCGCCCGCTGGGACGAGGAGCCCCCTTTTTCATTAGTTCGTTGGCTTTATTCCCCCCAATTAATAGTGAGGTAGATTTCTATGAACAAGCCTCTTTTGGTCAAATCGGACGCCCACTTCTAGAGTTGGTTCCCCGGCTTCACTCCTTCCGCAGACTGCTGTAGTAGCAAAGGGCCCCCGATGCGCCCAACCGAGGTGCTTTTGACCCCCCCCTGTTTTGACAGTTTTTGCTCAGCGGCCAGGCCGTCACCGCCCACCTATCCCTGCGTTTTTTTAAAGTTCCCGCCCCTCCCCCCCGCCCTGCGTTCACGGCTGGTAAGTCGTCGGATTTTCCTTTTTCCGATGTTGAGAGTTTACTTCTAATTTCTCCGCCTGTCTTCTACTTATTTCTCCCTCCCGTTATAACTGTTCTCAGATTCTTTGTTGTGGAGAACGAGATACTTTTTGGAAAGGAAAATGGACCTCCCTTCTCTCCCTTTGCAACTACCCACCCTTCTCCTGGCACAACCTACAGTTACAAAGCAGTCGCGCTCGGAGTTTATTTGGCCTCATCGGAAGGGATCGTCATGTCAGGTGCCCCTTATTTTTTCTTCCAGGGTCTGTTTTTTCAGCACCTTTTTCTTTACCGGCATCGCGTTTGGCACCTTTTCCTCGATACATCTGCTGCATTACACGTTCCCGTTTTCGGTTAGACACGCTATTGGCTCCTCTTTTTGCCCCCCTCTCTATACTTGTTCATCGCCTAATTACCAGTATTATTGAGTCTTTGCTTAACTCAGCGAACTACTCGTCCTGTGCTTTTGCTTTTTTGTTTTTTTAATCTTTCTCTTTTCCTTCTCATAGTTGGCTTTCCCTCTAATGGCATTGGTGGTTTGCTGTCTTCCTTCTTTTTTTGTTCCCTCCCCTGCTACCCCTGTTGACGTGGGTTCTATCGTGAGGCAGGTGGCATCCTATCGGCGGTTTTCCCCCTTGGTACTTTCTCTTTTCCCCAGAACGCCCTTTTGAATGGCATTTGCCCTGAGCGCCTGCGGCTTTTCCGTGTCGACTTTGACTTGAATCATAGGCGCCCGAGCCAATTCAGGGTGTTTCAATTGAGCGCAAATCCGAGACGGTGCTCGACCATTCTATCGAGCCGGACGACGGAGCATTTTAGGGTCTCGTGATCGTCATTGTCTCCTTGTTTTTCTCGCGGTGTCGATCTCTGTAGGCTGACAAGGATCTAAAGAGGGTGCATCTATAATCAACCTTTTCCCCCTCCCCCCCGAGACAAGTTGACCCACTGTTTGTTGAGCTTCTTTCTCCACCTATTTCTCTCCTTTTTTTTTTTCTCACCTCAACGGCACGTCCGTTGAGGAAGAGGTTAAACAACCTGTTGCTGTCTACTTGCGACGATGTCGTTCTTTCCCCCATGCCCCTAAGGCAGGCTTCCAAGGGGAGTGACTCCCTCCCCCATTGTTGACGACGTCTCCAGGATATCTTTTCTCCAGAGAAGCCTTTTCTACCTCGATACTTTCTGCTTGAGCCCAGGACCCCAGGCATTCTTCAGGTCAGCGATTACCTTTCTCATATCGTCTCCAATGCGGCTATTGCCCCCGATAGTCTTTTGGCGTTTCGGTGTTGCGACTCATAGCTGGGCCCATGTCCCGACCCCCCTCTCGTCGATCCATGCAGAAACCTGCGTTTTCCAAGGCATGGAATCTCACCCGCCCTAGGGTAAAGTCTCGCGGCCGGTCTTTCCGCCAGATTTCTAAATTCCTTCGTATACTCCTCAACAACTCGGCTCCCGGCCGATTTTTGGATTTTTGGCTTAGTAAGGTTCTACGCCGCTCCCCCCCACGCGACCTATTACCCCGGACCTCTCTTTTTCGAATATATTCGCCTGTGCGCCCTTGGTTAGCTCGTCTTTTCTCTCGGAGGTGCTAAGCTTCCAGGAGAGTTCTATTTTAAGGCGAAGTTTTGACCACACCCTTAGGCTTTGTTCTTCCCCGTTGGCAGCGAACCCGTGGCGGCCTCCACAGGGAGCTTTTTTTCTCAGGCAGCCGTGGGCCCCTAGACCCGAATTTCTGTTGCCAGTCCCCCCTTTCTTCTCCATCACTGGTTCAGGCTGCCGGGCATATCAATCAGGCCTCGAAGCCCCCGAGAACGTTCCCGCCCACCTGCGCAACATGATGAGAAGTGCTGTTTCATTTGGCAGCATCGAGACTAGCCTCCCTCTTTTCCGCTTGCACCTACAACTGACATTCTGTCAGACTTAGATGGAGATCCCTCCGCAAGTCGCCTTTATTACCCCGCGCCCCCTCCCCCCCTTGCCCGGTTTTTGTGTTGCCGGCCGACAAGGCTTACCAGTACTACTCCCTGATCCCTCAGCACGTGGCATGGGAAATGTCGGTAAGTGGTCAAGCATCTTGGTAGGTTCTGGGCTTCGTCTCCCCTTTACGGCTCAAAATTCTGAGCTGGTCCTCTGCTCGACACAGTTCCGCGCGTTTCCCTTGTTGGTCAACCGCGGGTCTACCCCCCCCCCCCCCCTGGAGAGGCGGCCCGGACACGACATCCTCTCAATTGGCATGCTCCGTTATAATCATTGTTCCACCGCCGTGAATTCG
>Ga0179593_1434933_pt1 | contig 11217 bp, 11 predicted proteins | sample CZODoug2_1_08_16_FD_185931 | JGI IMG/M metagenome (GOLD analysis project Ga0179593, IMG submission 185931) | Vadose zone soil fungal communities from Angelo Coast Range Reserve, California, USA - CZODoug2_1_08_16fungal (PacBio error correction) | ecosystem: Environmental > Terrestrial > Soil >... | reverse complement strand
CTGTTTGGGCTGACCGTTTTTTTTCAACCCCCCAGAAGTTTCCCTTATCCCCTTATCTTCCTGCTATGCCCGGAACCTGCTCCCCCATTTTAGCGGAGTTAATAGCTCTTTTAAGCCGAGGGCTACTCTATCGATCATTTTATTTTATGTTCCAGGGTGGCATCTGTTTCTTCTCTTCAGTTACCGAAACCTTCCTGGCTCCTTCCGATGGCTCCTGGACTTCCTTTGTTCCACGACTCTTTGTTCTTGCGCTCGTGTTCTTGTGGCCACATCGCCCGACCGAAGTTTCGTCACTTCACAAATTGTCTTTTCCTCCTCAGACGATTCTCTCTTTCCCCTTCGAGTCCCCCCCCCCGTCCCTGCAGGTCTTGTTTTGAGTAGCCCCTCATCCCAACCCACCGGTTCCCCTGAGGACAAAACGTTACCTCATTTTTCCCCCCCCTCTCTCGGTCAAAACCAACACCTGCACATTTTTCCTTCTCCGGGACGTGCCGGTCCGTGATTTGGTCCCCGACTTTTTTTGCTTCCTTTGTCGGCGTGCGTGGCGTCATTTTCTCACCCACACCCCCTAGCATTTTTTGACTCTCATTCCCTGGGCACTGACGTGTAACTTTTTGCATCTCCCGGGGCCCCAACCTAGCACTTTTTCCTTTCTTTTTTCCTTAAAACGGGAATGGCTGTCGCCCCCAGGTTTTTTAAGCGACCCCGTTGGCCCCCTCTTGGTCACCCGATTTTTTTGAGCCCAGTCATCAAGCCGGCCGGTCACATCGGAGTGAAGTGTGTCCTGCGTCGTCGTACCGCCCTGGCCTTCCTTCTAGTTTCAACTTACTTCCCACTTGCCCCCTCCCTTTTCTGCGGTTCAACATTTCACTACCGCTTTTCCCTCCCAGATCGGGATCCTCCCTTTCACCTCCGATACCTAGTAAAGCTTGTGAACCCCGTCACAGTTGTCCTGGGGACGGCACCACTTGTTGACGGTTTCCACAGTAGCGTGGCCTTAGAACTCCCTCTTGTGAAGTCCTGGTCTTGCTTCGCCATTGTCCCATTCTTTTTTTTCCCAAGAACAGTTACGGCCCTTCTCTTTCGCCGCCCTTCACCTTCCGCGACTTTTCCCCCCTTTTTCCCCCTCTCAGCTCCTCCTCTTCAACTCTTGCATTTGTTGACTTTGCTTCCTCTTGACCAACCGTGAACAAAAAACGTCACGTCTCCCCCCAACTAGCTCTAAGAACGTGCCTGGCTGTCCTTGTGAATTTTTCGTCCGTGTTGGTCCTGATTTACGTGATTTTCCCTAAGTGGACCGGATCTACCCCAGCCTTTTCCGGCCCCAACTAAACCATCTTTTTCCCTCCCTCAAGTCAACCGGCTCTTACACACGGATAGCCAACCGCACTCATCCCGCCCTTGTAACCTGTCCCTTATCTTCAATGTGGAACCGTTCACTTCAACAATACGGCCGTTTCTGAATTGGGCCCTCCCCCCCGTATGCCAATCTCGCCTGGTGGCGACCCCCCCCCCTGTTCCCGATTCCTCCACAGGTGCTCACACCTCTCTGGTTAAAAGGTCCCTTTTGATTTTTTTTCTTGGACGGCATCAGATTCTCCCCCCGTCTACCTCTCCCTTTTGTTTTCCGATTTTTCCCCCCCACTGCATGCACCCAAAATGTCTCCTCCTTGCGTGACACAGGCTTCCATCTCCTTTCGATTTTGACTTACGTCCTCACGCAGTCAATTTTGTGGATCACTCCCCCCCTTCTGAACTGTCCCGGTCGACCTCCTTCCGGTTTCGCTGAGTCCTCAACCCTTCGGTTCAAATCCGGACATTACTTTCCCTCCCCCGCGCAGTTCACCCCCCTTTCCCCACAATTTTTCAGACGTCCTGACAGTACCCTTCTTTTTTGCTGCCAACCCCCCCCCCTCCAGGTGCCCCCCGCATTCGATCGCTGCCGTTTAAGTCTTAACCAACGTTCTGGCATTTCCCGGCCGGTTGAGGGATTCAATTCCAGGCGTCCCCGGTCACTCTGCTCCTTCCCTTTGACCAATCATGCATACGGCACATTTGGGTTTTTTCCCCGTCGGACTCGTTGGAATCCTCGCCGCACCGCCGCGATATCACCCTCTACCCACAAGATGACCTTGCGATTTCCCTTCCCCCTTTTTCCTTCAGCAACTCTTTGTTGTTGAGTTCTCTTTAAGCCCTGTCCTTCTTTTTTTTTAGGTGTATACTGGCGTCCTGGCCCTTTTTCCTTTTCCAACCCCGGTCCAGGCGCCTAACACCCCCCCCTCTCCGTATCTTGCTGATGTCGCCGGCCTTAGGACTTTTTTTTCATCCGTTTCGATCTCGGAATTAATCCATTTGCACCTAGCCCTTCTTCTCACCCCGGCAGATATTCCCTCCTCTTGTCCCCTTATTGTACACGCAACAACGTACCTCTCTCCCGTTCCCGCTGCCCCCCCCAGTGAATGGGCGCCTCTTTACATGGGGTTGTTTGTTTTGGCCCCCCCCGGTTCTTTTTTTTCAGTCCACCCGTTGCGAATCATTTCACGCCTTTGACTTATTTTCGCCGTCCTAGGTGCTTCGCCCAAGCAGTGACTTCTTCCTCGCCCCTCCTTTCCCACCCACCCAAGCGCATCCGCTGTCTCCCCTTCTGAGTACCAAGTTGGTGGCCTAGGCCATGGGTTTTTTTCTCGGCATCGCCAAAGTACTTAACTGAGTTCATCGAAAAGCCGTGTCCCCCTCACCCTGACCATTTTTCCTGGCCCCACTGTTGTAACATCCCTTGGACCGACTGTCCCTTTCCTCCACCTCTTTGCCTTGTACCCTTCTGCTCCCGAGCAGCAGCCCCCCGTACGTGCCTTGTTAGGCGGTGACCTGTTTCCTTTGTACTGAGCTCAGCGATCCTGTTTCCTTACTTCCACCCTTTCCTTAATCCACCTTCCTCTGCTTGAAATGGCCTCTCACGTTTAGAGTTACTCCCTCTGTTTCACTTAGCCCAATAACTCCGGCCCCTGTCCGAAGATTGCCCAGAATGCCTATTCCTTCCTCGGCTTTTCGGATCTTCGTCTCTTCTTTTCCGCCCTTTCTCTTTACTCTTCCCACCTCACTGCGAGGTTAATCGGGACGCCCGTAAAGCTGCTCTTTACTTGGTAAAGTTGTTGCGGATATTGTTCTCCTATTGTGACTGCGCCCCATTCTATATGTATCACCCATCTCCCCACGGTTTTTTCTTTCCTTCACGAGTAAACCTGAGACCCTCCTCTCAATACCTTCCTATGAATACGACGGCCCCACCCCCCACCCCCCCCCCACGTCCTGCGCCGGCGCGTTAACGATTCGTGGCCACTCCAATTTTCTCCCCCGGTGTTTTCCAACTGTTATTCGTTATAACAGTTTTGAGCGGGCGGATCCCCGTTTCTTTCAACTTTTTCCCCTTGTAGCGCTCTATTATTGTCCACATTGCCAAGTTTGGCCGTCACTTTGCCAGCCATTTTAACTTTCGAATACGGCCGGCCGTGAGATCCCAGACTCCCTGACGCCTCTCATGTTTTTTTGCCCGGGCGTTCAGTCTAAGTTCTACCCCCCCCCCTCTAAAAATAGCCCTGCCTTCTTCCTTCAAGCTTTTTGGATTGACAGACCCTGTTTGGTCCTTTTTTGCCTCCGTTAGTGCGGGGATTCCTCCCCCGCCGTTACCACACCCGCCCCCCTCTTAGTCCAGTTTCTCCTCTTTTTGACATGTTGGTTCTTGTTGCGGAAATCCGCGCCCGCCTTTCCCATCAATCCGGTACCCGCTTCTTTTGACTCCCTCCCTGTATCCCTAAATGACAGTCACGGCTCCCTTTGCTACTTCACCCCCTTCTTTTATTTGCTCTGTTTTTTGTTTCACCTTTTCTGCAACTTTTCCTCGTCGCCCTTTGCCTCCTGGTACTTCTTTTTATCGATGAGTCTCAACCCAAGCCCGACGGACTGTGTCGCCCTTAAGTTCTCCTGCTCTACTTATCTCTTCCAAGATCCATCCGTTGCTGTTTTTTTCCTCGGGTATTTCCTTCTCTCCGCCCCCTGATCGAACTCAAAAGTTTTTCCTGTCCCCCTTACTTACGTCCCGAGCCCCCTCCCTTCTACCAACCCGAGCATGTCTTTCCGGACTAGTCCCTCCACGCAAACCTTTCTATTCACCCAGCATGGTCCATTAAAATTATTGTCCTTCTTCCTAAACTCTAGAATATAGTCCCCTCCCAGTTCTGTCTGCCAAGCCCCCGTCCTTAAATCTTTGTACGTATTTCTTCCCACTTGATGGTTAACTACTTACCTTCTTTTTTTGTATGTGCTTCGAAAACAGCCGCGTCAATATCTCTCATTTTTCCCTCCGAAGCCTTTTTGTATCTAGCCTCCTCTTTGATGTTTGTTCCCCCCGGTTAGCTACCAGACCCCAAGGTACAGGATACCGATATGCCAGTACTTCATGCTACTAGACCTCTTTCTTTCCTTCAGAGCGTCCCGAAAGAGTACAAGCAGTCGCTATCTTGCATATCTCTTTCTAAATACGCATTTTTCCTTAGGTGTTTCTTCTTTTTCTTCCATTCCCTGAGTTAGCCCATTCTCACCTAATTGGAGAATTGCCCCCGTCTGCCCAGTAAGAGAAGTCTCTTTTTCCGCCACTCTTTTTTCGATACAGGTTGACACGTCCCCCCATCGTAATCCCCGTAACCTCTTTCTTCCCTTTCCTCACAAATCTCTTTTGGTCCCAGACCCCCCTTGATTCCATCCTATCTTAACCGTGTACAAACTTAACTCGAGGGTAGTGTTTCTTAGCGAATACCCCTTTAGGCCAAGGTTACTTATTCCCCCCTCTCACCGCAGAACCTCTTGTCACAGGTAAACATCCCACTGTCCCCCCTGGGGGCGGTGTCGTTGTATTCCGCTCGCCGGTACCCCCCCACTTCTACCCGTTTTTCTCTTTTCCGGTACACCATCTAGTCACCACGAAGGAAACTCAATCAGCTTTCAATTGGAATGAGGCTTCCCGTCAGGCAATTTCCCCCTCCCAACACTAACCGAGCATTGCCGCAGACTTGCCCCACTACCATGGACGGCTTTTACGGTTCATGTGTCAAGCGAGTAATAGCTTCTCTACAAGTGTATCACACGCTTGTTGTTTCAAAGTTTTTCTTCTGGATTAAAGGTCGACCCCCCTTTGTTTAAATCATATGGGGACCCCTGCAATCGCCACCTCCGCAAGTGGCCGGCACAGTTCTGCCCGTCCTTTCCCTTCGTCAGGCGGCATCGCCAAATCGTTGCCCGTTCTATTCGCCCCAACCTCACAACGTCAGGCCCGAATGCCAGTCTGACTAACTCCACCTCTCTACATCCCCAATGTCAGCTTACCAACTGGCCCTTTTATCCTCCCCCTATCCAAACCTGACAGTATACAGTACGTCCCGCATGGCACCAGTTTTGTCCCCCGTGGCTTCATTGTTGGAGGTCCCTACTTCCCTGTCTGACGGGTTCAAAAACCAGTCCTAGTGCATTTGTCCTCCCTTTTTTTATTGTCTTTCATTCAGTCTCGTCCCCGCGTTTCTCGGTGAGTGTTACCCCACTTGGTTCTTTAAGGCTCCCCCTTTCTAATGCTCTCCAGCCCCCTCACCCCTTCACGCCTCTTCCTGCTACGTTCACCGATCAGCTTCAGACCCTGCCTTCCCCTTCGTCTTCTTTAGGTCGGCATCGTTTTGAAAACCTCAATTAACCCCCTTCAACATCCTCCCCACCTGACCGATTCCCTCGGCTTTCCACTTCTATTGGTGGGACAACTCGTCGTCTTTTGGCGAAGTGCACGGCTAACTCTTTTTTCAACGCTCCCCCCGGAAACATGGCAAACATAGGTTTGGATGCACCACAGTTTAAAGGTCATGACACCTGGATCGTTACGCTGCCTTCTCCAATGCACTTGTCCCCTCCGGCACAACCCGAATCTCTTTTCCTCTCTAAACTTATTCAGTCCGGTCTCTGGTCACAAGCCTCGGTCTCTCTCGCACCCTCCAATGCAAGAGAGGGTCCTCCCCTTTTGCCTCTTTAATTGAGTTCCAAAGAAAGTGCACCTTCAGGCACCTCCCATGACCTTTCCTCCCTTTCCTCTGGAGGCAGATGACTGGACGCTCCGTGAAGATCCCTTTACTGTTTTATCTCTCAACCCCAACCACACTCCTACACCTTTTGAAACCAAACACTTCCGGCGAACCATTGCGTGCTCCCCTCGGAATGTCCCTTTGTTCCCCTTTTTTTAACCACTCCCCGCTTTTTCCAATGGTTGGAGAAACTTTTGAAGGTGTTCCCCTTTTCACGGCTCCAGGGTTGATTCGCAACGGCACAGAAACGGAAATTCCTTTTTGTACATAGAGCAAGGTTCACCCAGCCACTGTCGCCGTGAACCCAGCTCTCAGTTGCTGTGTTACCCATACCCGCCAAGGCAGCTTCTCTCTTTTCCAGTGATGCGGAAGCATTAACCCGGGACAATTGTTCCGTGCCCGGTGGATTTCCCCGCGTAAGTTACAGTTTCTCAGTTCCCTCCTCACCTGTCACCTACACTACGTGGGGTTTTCCCACTGCCGGCTTTGCATTACTTTTGCGAAGCCTACGCGCCCCTCCCGACGAATTATACCTCGACCCGATACCATGTCGTCTTCTCTCATTTTACTATTCCCCCCCCCCTTCGTTGTTTCTATACTCCGTCTTCCTAACCTGTTTGTCATATTGGTCTCCGTTATATTTTTTTGTCAGGGTCGTTGAGGCTTCCAACCTACTTCCCTGCCAAGGAGTTGTCCACCCCACCAACCTGTCCGCCGTAGGCGTTTGATGTCTTCGCCTTCCTGGTTTTTTCCCGTTTGGACCATTATCCACACGGGTCGCACCTATTGTTCTCCCTTAAAACTGCCTCACCGCATTCCTTTCTTGCCCCGCCCTTTTCTTTTGTAAAAGACAAACGCCTTTCGTCGTTCCCCGTTAAACAGTACTTTCAACTCCTCTCGTACCTGTGCGCGGGCCTTCTTCACCTCCTCCCCGCAACCCCCGCCTTTCCGCCGTTACCTTTTTCTCCCATCCTTTTTATCTGATTTAGAACCTTAAGTCCAACTTCAACTGCGCATCCCGTTCCTTGACTCATCTCTACAGTCTTTGGCAGAATGTTGTTTTTTTTTCACTACTCTGCTCCACCTCTCTGCTCGTGGCTAGCTACTCCCCGTCCCGACAAGATTTGACCGTCAGTTCGTTGCCTCTATTGACTGTGTATACCGCTCAAGCTCACCTCCCTACACTTTTTCTTGCGGATAGTCCCTCACTCAGAATGAGCCTCCGTTCACTTTCGAGGCGGACACTGTTGCATTTGGCCTTTAGATTCACCGCGACCTGTTGCTCTTCCACGTTTTGCAACTTTTCCTTGATCAAAGTATTCATTTCAATTTTGCCTAGATCGATTCTATACGCCGGCGTCCACTTGCCTCCACATCCTTCGTGTCTTTTCCACCTCCTTGGACAGCCCCCTTTGATTTCTGATAGGCCTTTGTCGGGTTATGGTTTAGGTCCCAACGTTTGATCACTATGTCCACACAAATGCGACTGGCTCGAAGCTTTTCCCCCCCTATGACTCACGTCACGGGCGCACACGGCTTCGTGCCCCCCTCATTACTCCGGCGGAGCTACCAATGAGAATCGTGTACCGCCACTCCCCCTTACCTTTCAAGTCGTCACCCCTTTTCCTGGCCGTCCCCCGCCCGATGTAACTGGGATTTTTCCGTAATCCTTCTACCCACTCATCTCCCCACCGCCAGGCCACGCCTCCTCTCCTGAACTTCCCCCCAGTTGCCGTGGCCGTCCACCCCGCCCTTTGGTGACCGTTGTCTCCTTTCTTTTTCCGGCCCCGATGAGACGCATCCGCTGCCCTTGACAACCTGGACCCTTATCGATCGCTGATTTGGCCCTTTCCACTAGTCGGTGCCAGTCCACGTCCTCATTTCCCCATGGACCACGACGCCCCTGGAATCCTTTCTCCCTTCTTCCTCCTATTACCCCCCAATGACTGCCCTCTATGGGCTTCACTTCGTTCGTTCCGTTGCCCTCCAAATCTATTTTGTTAAAAATCACCTAGATGCTCTCCGAGTTTGTTCCCTTTCGGGACCCATCTTGGTTCCCCCCACCCCCCCCCCAAAACAAAGGGTACTTTGTCTGCTACGTTCGTGCTTCGTGGTCCTTTCCATCCTTGCACATCTTTCCTACAGCCTGATCAACCTGATCTTGATTTTCTACAACTTTATTTTTAACGCGCCGACCCTCACGTACCGTCTGAGTGTTAGTCCCCATCAATTGACCCTCGGCTCCTCTATCAGTCCCGCTCTCTTTCTGTTACCCGGAGTTTATTTCACTCTATCTTGTCCCCCTTCGGACCGATTTTGCGCTGGAGTGCTGTAACACAAAGACCAGCCCCGCCTTTGCTCCTCTAATGCGAGATTGAATAGCTTCCCTCATGAGGTGACTTTCCACTCGTTTCGGTCTTGTTCTACTGCAACTAGATCGCAACCCACCGCAACTGCGTGGTAATAAGATCGTCCCCTCTCGCGTTTGCGACAGCTCTGAGCTTTAGTTCACTAGCTTACGCACACATGGGTTTCCTACAGCTGGAATACCCCAACCTTGTCTTCCCCCCGCATCTCCTAATCCCGCGCTTACGACCAGGCTTCCCCTGATCTGAAAGCAGACCTAAAACATTCTGTAGATTGCCCCGCTTTCATCTTCTCAATCTCGGTTGTTTTTACTTTTTTTTTTTGTTTCTACCGGTATGCCCCCCCTCAGCGACCTATATCTTTCAATACCCGTTGTTGACACTGTTGACCCGCCATCTATGCCGGCATGTTTTCTGTCCCCCCTGCCCTTTACACTATAAAAAGAACCCATGTAATACTCCATAGAGCCTTGAGTAGCGAATTAGGACAAGCTCCTCCTCTCGTACGCGTCCTCACCGTCATCGCAGACGATCTCTCCCCCCGTCTTTTAATGCATCCATTCCTACCCTCTACTTTAGGTTTTTGACCAGTTCTTTGGCCACCCATGTTTTCCGTTCCTTTCCCGACCTTTCTGGAAGAACGCGTAGCCTAGTCTTCACCTCCTCTAATCTTTTGGCCCAGACCCCGTGGCGTTTCTCTGTTCCTGAAGCTTCTCCTGGCCACCCGACCCATAAGTTTCGACTCCCACTCCTCCTTCTTAAGCTTGGGTCAGATTTACGACACACATCCCGTCATGGACCACAATTAAGGCGGTTTCGTTTTTTATTCCTCCCATTCGCCCCAAATTCTTTTCAGGTTTTTCCAACCACCGCTCTGATTCCACGCTCTTCCTCATCACCCTGAAAGAGGCCTTCCCGTAACACTCCCTTGACACGGGCTTTTCCCTTGTCTTGCAAGGAAAGTGGAGTCCCTTTCACGATTTAACTGACTTTGGTTAGTCCCGTCGTCATCAAAACCAATCCAGTCAGCCGTTCCAGAAAGTTCACTGGGCCCCTTGCCCACCTGTTCCCATGTGTACCTCCCTCCCCTTCCGAACCTCCCACTTATCGTCATTTTGAATGTGAAAAAGTTTTGCTTCTGCATAACGTCTCCGGGGAGATGTGTCTGCCCCCTGAGTGTCCTCTCCCCTCTTTCTTTCTCTCTTCCCTCTTTCACCTTCCCCCTCCTCTTTTCTCCCTTCTCCCTCCTTTTTCCCCCCCTTTTTCTTCCCCCCTCTCCCCCTCTCTTGACACCCTCCCCTTGTTGCTTTCATATGGAAGGTCCCTTTCGTTCCTGTAGAAAATGCGTCGCTCAGGTGATCCCGACGCCCTGCATCCGTCCTTTCGTTTCAAATTTTGCCCCAATTTCCCGACCCGACCTTTTCTCACGATTACTCAGCTACCTCCCCGCCCACAATTTACCTCCCTTACCGGCTCGGGGATCCGCTCCGCTCCCGCATGCAGATCAAACTATTGTAGATTTCCAACAGCTCCAGATGGCTTTGTCCGTCACTCCCATCTCTTTTTTAAGGTTTTTCATCCCAGTCTTTTGCCTCTCGTCGAATCGCTGGTATTTACTTCCATTCATGGTCTCTGCCACTATCCTCTCCATTTTGACGTTAACAACGGACCGCTACCTCGTACGATGTCTCCCGACCCCTCTCCTTAATTCACCTCCTTTGTCCCGTTCAAGTTCACGACTCAGCGTTCCCTTCCTGCTCTAGTCGCACCGATTGTATCCCTCGGGGTCCACCCCTACAAAATTTTCCCAAGCCTCACACGAAGCAACAGAGATGCCCCGTTCTGGTTTTTTTCCACGCCTTTTGGTGTTCTCTCCATCTCACTTGATTTGCCCTGGCTAGTGCAATGCTCCCCCAACGCACCTTCTCAAGTCGCAAAACCCGAGTTGTCTGACAAGCCCGCAGCTCCCCCCCCTGCGTTAAGTTCCAGGAGACGCTGTCTACACTTTCCTTACACGCATTTCTCCCTTCCCCCTGGTTCACGGTCCCACCAAAAAGTCCTTCGCATGGTCCCGGGCCGCAACAATTTCCCTTTTTCTATTTGCACCCCCCTTTCTTCAGTTTCCAAGGTCACACTATGTTGACGTGTCACGTTCACTGTTCCACGTCCTTTCTGGACCGGCTTTAGCGGATGCCTTGTGTATGTCGCCCCCCTCTGTTTTCTCCAGATCTTGTCCAACCCCATTTCTACTTCGCCTAGTTTTGCAAGGGGTTCCCTATTCTATTGGAGTTGATTACGTTTCGACCTAACTGCTGTGGGACGAAATCCACTGTTGACGTTCCGCGTTCCCCCTATTTCCCCTGTTATGCGTGTGCTATTCTCCCACCGCGTCTTCCCCAAGACCGCGCATGTTTTCCGAATCGTCTTCAGGTAAACGTAATTTTTTCACTCGCCGGCTTTTGCCACCGCATTCTTTTTTTCCCTTCATCCGGCTTTCCCTCAAGAATGCTTTACCTCTATCTGTCTTCTCTTCAGTCTTCCCCACGTCCTAAGGTCCAGGCAAGGTCTACGTGATAAGTCTGCCCCACCTCCCCCGTTCCGGGACGTTTCGAAACTCCCCTTTCCCCACCCCCGCACCCAGCCAGGTTGGGGTTTACCCCTCCGGTCCTTCTTTCTTTGAAGCTCTGTTTCGCAATGACAGCAGTTATCGGCTCCCCCCGATGTACACATGGCGC
>Ga0179593_1735748_pt1 | contig 11218 bp, 14 predicted proteins | sample CZODoug2_1_08_16_FD_185931 | JGI IMG/M metagenome (GOLD analysis project Ga0179593, IMG submission 185931) | Vadose zone soil fungal communities from Angelo Coast Range Reserve, California, USA - CZODoug2_1_08_16fungal (PacBio error correction) | ecosystem: Environmental > Terrestrial > Soil >... | reverse complement strand
TTTTTTTCTGGCAGCAGGGGGACGGTTTTTTTTCCTTCCGGCCACGCGCTGTGCCTGAGCGTTGGTGAACGGGATTTTTCTATAGACGGCACACCTTCCCGGAGGGCAGGTTTTCCCCCCTCCCTCTGAATGAAAAGGATTTTTGAGGTAGGAAATGACCCCTTCCTGACGTGATGTCAGTGGAGATTCCCCTTCCCTCTTTTCTCTACTATTCGAGAGAGTGACTCGCATATCTGTCTTGAGCAGGAGGGAGAAACGTCTTTATAAGAACAGAGCGTGAAGCCCGGTGGGTGGGTTTAGGACCTCCTTCTTCCTACATCTTTCCAGGCGTGACACGAGATGCGAACTAAAGGGTAGCAACCATCCCTCCCCCCGGTCGGTGGCTTTTTGCTTGGCCAGGATGGCCCAGGGCTCGTGCGAGCAGCGGCGACCTCTTTCCCAGCACGCGAAGTCCGTTTTTCGGTCCCAAGTTCTCTTTTTTTCCTCTTACTTGCCCGATAACGCGGCCCCTAGCCCGAGGAGTCTGCATAAGCTTTTTTTACGGATGTGGTAGAAGACCCCCTCCTACCTTTCGTGGCACAGCTCGGCGATGAGCGAGCACCCCAGGGTGTAGGGAGGCCTTTTTCTCTCGGCTTACACTTTTCAATCCGCCGAAGATCTTTTTTTTTGATCGAGCGCGGGTGGCCCTGGTCTACGACCAGGGGTGCAAATCGCTCGCTTCCTTCCACCGCTCGCCGATAGTCCCTTCCCCCCTTCTCCCTCTTCGGGTCGTACACAGCGCGACTACCGGAGCCGGCACTTAGGCCGGCCAGAGATCCGGGCGCTTTGAAACGGGTGGATCCGCTTTTCCCTTATTTCTGCACTGCAGGCTACGAGATTCCACCGATTTTAGACCAGGTACAGTCGATTTTGTCGCCGATTGCCGAAGTTTCTTTTTTTGTAGCTCGCGCTGAGGCAGCCCCCCTTCGCCCGCCGTAGCCGAGGGCGCTTCGCCTACACAGTAAGCCGACCAGTGCCTTTTAGCACCTGTTTGAGGCCGGCGTGACGCTGTTCCCTTTCCTTTGCGCTCCCGCCGGGCCGGATGAACCTTGTTGGCACGCGGAGGCGTTGCTTCGGGCCGCCTCGGAACTTTTTTGGCGGGCAACGGGGCTCCCGCCACTTTCCCCACGCCCACCCCGAACGTCGTGTTTTTTCTGGCCCAACAAATACGCCTTTGCCTTAGGAGAGTTTTCCCTTCCCCCTGCAGGGCGTAGCGAACCCCTTCAGTCGCGAGCTCGAAGTTGAGATGGTGCATTTTTTTTCGGAGCGGGGCTTTTTTTTTCGTATGTAAAGTAAATGTAACACTTAGCCTCCTCCCGACCAATCCTGCGCGGGACAAACGCGTTTCTTCCCCCACCGCTCTGCAAAAGATTTTTTCATGTGCATGCAACGCGGAAGGCCCCATCAGGAGACCCCCCACCCCCGTTGCTTAGCTCTTTTTTTCTGGGCACCCCGTTGTTTTAGAGATGGTGAACCAGCTTTCCAGCAAGGGGGTGGTCTCCCCCCCCCTGCCACCGGGGGACGTTTTTTTTCCTCTCCGTCTCCCGTCCCGGCAACCCCGCCGTCCTCCCGCTAATAGCGGCGATGCGCTTCTCCCCGCCACCGAAAATTCTCCCCTTTCCGAACGGTTAGTGGGTCGACGCTCTCCTTTCTCCCTTGCCCCCCCTACCGTCTCCCCTTCACTTGAGTGGCGATGGTCGCTATCGCTCCCTTTCCTGCCGTTATGTCGGCTGGCTGGTTTCCTCTTGGGGGAAAAAAAAAACTTTTCCCCCCCCGCACCCTACAGGTTTCCGCGCAACCCGCCCCCTTCCCACATGCGCGACAACCACACTTCCGCAACCTGAGCTTTCCTTCCCCTTCTTCTACTCGTATAGTGGTCGCGGGCGAACGTCCGATGGTGCCGGGTCAGGAGATCTGTTCTTTTTCACTTCATGGCGGCCAGCAGGGCGTTTCTGGTTCCGAGCCGGCGAACGGTTTTTCTCCCCTCCCGTCGGGTTGCCGGCGCCACCCTTCGGCGGTCCCGTTGCATCCATCAAAGTCCCCCCCCCCGGCCGCGTGGCGAATAGAACTTTCCCTCCTCTCTTTTTTTTTGTCGTTTTGACGGAACTCCAACCAATGCTCGGACTAGGGAAGAGCAGTGATCTCCTCACCGCGTCAGGACGTAGTCGATGTTCGCTAATTGAAGTTGGATCCCCCCTTCTTTTCATGGCCACGAGCTCGGTTCCTGTTCCAGATGCGTCTCCCATTGAGTAGCTGTGTTCTTTCTCCCGGCCAGCGCCAGGTCATCTTTTTTTTCCCTCGGCCGGAACATCTGACGAATCCCCTCCCTCCCCTCCCTTCTTTTTGTTTTTTTAGAGGATTCTGCCGATCGCAGATGTTTTTCTCCTGATTACAGCATACGTCCGGGCGATGACCTTTTTCCTCAGTCCGCCAGGACCCCCCATGGGAGACGCCATGCGGCCACTTCCCCTCTCCTTTCCCCCCCTGCCTTTCCGTAAGCCAACTTCATAAGGAAAATCGAAGGACTCATTTTCCACGCCGAGGAAGAGGTTATTTTTCTCCTGGCTGCACGAGATCCTCCCTCTCCGTTTTTTTTTTCCTTCCCTCTGTTGACGTGACAACCTCAGGCTGCGTTTGATTGCCAATAGCGAGAAGGGATCTCCTCTCTTTTCCCTTGGAGGGGAGGCAAGGAAAATCTTCTTCCGAAGTGAGAGAAGTCAACTTTGTGCTATAAGGGTTAGATCCCAAGTTAGAAGGATCGGCAATCTCGCCGCAATGATGGCCTCCCCCCTTTCCCAACGATCGAGGGCTATCCCCCCCTCCTTCCCCGTTCACCATCTGACGTCCGAGCGCCGAGACCCCTAGTCCCTCATGTGTGGTGGCCTTCCCCTTCTTTTTGCGTGGTTGGCGAGAATCTTTTTTTTTTTCCTCGGGCATGTTGTGGTTTATAGAATGGTAGGTGAGTTTTTTTTTTCCCCCCGGTCGCCCTGCGGAAAGAAGAAGACCCCCTTATTTTTTTTTATTGTCCCGATTTTCGCTATAGCGACCATCGCCACGACCCTGTGAGATGGGAGAAAGGGATGCCTTTCTTGTAATTTTCGACCAAAACCGTTCGGACTTTCTTTTGCCTCTTTTTCTCGGGAGTGCGGGCGGGACGGCGGAGGCAGCCGAGAGGAAGGCGACGAGGCGGGGTTAGCGCGAACGCGACCACGGTACGCCCTTTCTTTGGTCAGCACACAAAAGGCTTCCTTTTTTTCCCCTGCTGGGCACCAGCGCCCCCACACAGTGAACAGCAGGTCTCCCGCCGAGCACTTCCGATGGTGCACATAGTTCCTTTTATCCCTTTTTTTTTCCCGCAACCCTATTTTGGGCAGAGCGTGCCGGGTTTTTCCCTGCGGTGTCCGCGCAGCGGTCCTTCTTGAGGGGTTATTTCCAGTCGCGGCCTCGGTACATGGATAGTCCGGTAAGTCAGCCATTTTTTCCCCTTTCCCGTCGGCGACGGTACGAAGTAGTAGTCGTGAACCATCCCTCCTCGCCGGCGAGAAGAGTTCCCTCCCTGCGGGGTCCAGTTCGGAAACCTCTTCCCTTTTTTTTCGCGGCGCGAGTGGGGGCCAGCGTCACGACGGCTCGGTTTTTTCTTTTTTTTTTTAGGGAACTTTCCTTTCCCCCTTCCTTGCAACCCCATTGGTTTTCGGAGAGGTCCGATCCCAGCAGCTGAGAAACCCCCGTGAAAGACCCGTTCTTCTGCCGTGAGTGAGCTCCCCCCGTAGGAGGGAAGTTCCATGCCTAAAGATACTCTAGACTCGGAAGGGGTTTATCCCTCCTCGGCGACGTCCCTTGCTTGGGGCAGAGCAGCGGAGCGGAGAAGTTTTTTTTTTTTCGCATCAGTACGCTTATGGTTACTACCGCCTCTCCCTTCCCTGCTACTGATCATTGGTTTGAGCTGTCGAATTTTTTTATCCAAGGAGGCCCGCTGATAAAAAGTTCCCCCTCCCTTTTTTTCTCCCATATGCGATTGCCGGGAAAGCCCTTTTTGCGAAGGTTTTTTTTTTTTTTACGACCGCCGAGTTCTCCTCCTCTGTGTACGAGAGGCTCGCGGTGGTACGGTGAGGACGTGTGCTTTTCGAGCGAGGTTCCCCCCTGGTGCGTAGGGGCTCTAGCCCCTTGACACCAGGGCCCCTTGCGATCAACATTTCTTCCCCAGTGTTTGACGAAGAGCTTTTTTTTCCTCCCCTTAACACCCGTCCGGAGAGGACGTTTTTTCTTTTGCAAGAGCCCCGGTCCAGCTGGTCTTTTCTTACCCCTTTACGCACGGGCAGACGATGAGCGCTTGACTGCGCGCTTTTAAGGGGAGTTATTCTTTTCAGTAAGAGGAAGGGTTCCCCTCCTTAAAGTGGAACTTAGAGGGGGAAATGCCTTTTGTGTGGAAGGACGCCTTTCTTTTCCTTGCTGAAGATGCTCTCTCTGTTTTTTCCCTGGGAGGAATCATGAGAATAGGATCCCCAACAGCTTTTCTTTCCTTAACCGTAAGAAGGCTGGACTGTGAGGTTCCCCCCCCTCACGCCCTGGACAGATTGTTTCTTCCTCCCCTTCGCCGAACACCAAACGTGATGAAGGTTCTTGGCAGGATTCCCCCTTCCGGACGTGAGACCTCCCTCCCCTCCTCGGCGGACAGAGAGAGGCACTAGCGCTCCCTAGGGGAAGATTCCCCACGGACAGCAACGGTCCTACTTCCCTCCCCGCAGGCAGACCGCCTCAGAAGGGTAGAAGACCTTCCAGCCCTTGATTCCTTTTACCCCCTCCCTCGGTCATTTCTTCTTTTTTTTTCCCGCGACGACCCCTAGGATTTTCGCAGGAAAAGCTTTTAGTCGTTGGTCTGCAACCCTCCCTTCTGCCCCGTGGATGCCGATGTCCGCTCCTACTCTCTTTTAATCCTTCTTTAGATTTCACATCGGCATCCTTTCCGCCTTTTTGGTTGAAGCCCCCCCGACTACGGATCACGACGATGTGCCGTTCTCTTTTGATACGAGGGATAGTTCCTCTTCCCCGCTGTGAGAACTGCCCTCTTTTCCCTGTGGTCCCGTAGGACCCTGAAAAGGATTTTTTTCCCTTTCTGGCGTTCGGTAGGAACTTTTAGAAGGGCGGTTTTTCGTGATGTCAGTGGAGTCTATGACTTTCCTTTTTCCTCCCTCTCCTACGAGGCGCCTATTGCTAGACGACGGATGTCGGAGGGCATCCCTTTTTTCTTCTCCGTCCGGGTTGGAGGCTTTTCATAAGGAGCGCCCCCTTCCCTTAAGAAATGTTCGGGTTGCGGGTTCGGCGATTGGCCGAGAAAAGGAGGTTCCATGGGGAGGGAACTCTTCGAAAAGCAAAAGGTTCCTCCCCCTTTTCGGTTAACTCAAGAACGGGTCAGGGGGGACCTTTTTTTTTCCGAGGACAGTTGCCTTCTCCCCGGGGAGCAGAAGATTCCTTCTTTACGTAGTAGATTTTCCCCCCTCCTCGAAAGTACGGCTGTCATTTTGAATGTCCATTTTGAAGGAAGCCACTGCAACCGGGCCGCTGACCCCCGATTCACTCCCGAACCCTCTTTATTTTTGCGCGCAAGTCCCTTTCTTTCCGCTGCTATTGACAGGTGAGGTAAGGGATTTTTCCCCATCTGTACCGGGCTCGTGGCCACCCCCCCCTCTCAGTTGATCGAGAAAAAAGGCCTCTTTGTTTCTTTTCACTTTGCACCATTTCGTCAATTGGAAATCTTTTTTTTGCGCGAACTTGTTTCAAGGTGCCTCTCCCTCCCAGAAGAAGTGGTGAAACCCCTTTTTTCCCACTAGCAGAATAGGACCCCCTTTTCCTCTCTTAAGACGTCCCTTTCTTTTCCCCTCCCCTTTCCTGTAGGAAACCTTTTTTTTTTCCTCCTCGAAACTTCCTTTTTAGGCCTTCTTCCCAGACAACGGGTTCCAGAGGGACCCTTCCCACCTTTGCGAAATGAAACCCTTCTTTTTCCCTTGGGGTTAAGCGGGAAGTAGATCCCCCCTTTTTTCATTTGCGAGATTTCCCCCCCCCCCCCTTTCCCTTCCCATTGTCCAGTTAGATTTCTGTCCCCTCTTACTGATGATCGAAGTGAGAAGAATTCTCCTCTTAGCTCGAGATGAGAGGCAACATCGCCTCTCTCTTCTTCTTTCCTACACCCCTTTCCTTTATCCAGCAGCTCAGAAAACTGGAGAGGGGGCCGGCCCACTTTCAGGAAGAAGGTTTTTCTTTTCTCTTCCTTTATTAAAAATGGTCGGGCACCTTCCCCTTTTTCTCGCTTCTGGAGAGGGCCCCCCTGGACATAGAAGACACCCCTGTGTTTTTACGGAAAGTTCTCTCGGAACGTTCCCCCCCCTTTTTCTCCGGTTTCGTGCTTCAGCGATGGACCCTTCTCCTCCTCGACAAAAGGGCTCTTCCCCTTCCTTCCTCCCTTTTCCCCGCAGGAGTCCCTCTCCCTTTTTTTCCGCGCCTGCGGAGCCTTCCCCCCCGCTTTGTCACGACTCTCCTTTTTCTACCGTGGCTTTTTTCCGGGTTGTCGGACGTAAGATGTTCCACGTTCTCTTCTTCCCTGCGAAAGACCCCTCCTTCCTCCCCCATAGACCGCTGACCTTCCTTTTTTCCCCCGTTAACAACAAAGGACCTCCTCCCTGTCTTCCGGGTCGTTTCCTTCGCCTAAAGCCCGACTTTTCCCCCTGTCGAAGACTTTTAGCCCCACCGTGATCTTCTGTGGAACTTTTTTGTCGAGTTTGCCGCCGAAGACCTTTTCCTCCTTTTTGGTTTTTTTTTCCCCTGGACAGATGCCCCCGTTTCTTTCTTTCCTCTCCGGCGCCCGCCCCCCCACCCGACTAGTCCTTCCTCTTCTCTCCTCCGCATCCCGCCCCTCTCCCCTCCCTTCCTAGGAAAAGTAAGTACTCCCTTTTTTTTTTTCCCCTGCGATCATTTCTAGAATGAAAATTCCCGTTCCCTGTCGTTTGAGTGGCGATGGGTCTCTCTTCTCCTCCCCCCCTTCACCCCTGGCCTGCCGTTATTCCCTTTTTTCCCCGGTTTTGGTTTGAAGCGGATAGACACTTCCCCTCCCATTTTCAACCCGCACATGCTCGACTCACCCCTTCCCTCCAGCAAAAAACAAGATGTCGTCTTTCCCTTCCTTTTTCCGGCCACCACCCCCCAGAGAAGTACTCGTCAGTGGTGCTTTGCGAAAGGAGATTTTCTTTTCTTCCCTTTGTTGCTCGCCTTAGGTCGAAAATTTTCTTCCCTCCTTTTCTTCCTTTTTTCCCTATCAGCTCGCACTTGTTGATCGAAAAACGTATTCCCCTTCTTTTGTTGCACGGCGCTTCAGCCAGTCACCGAAGGACCTTTCTTTTCCTTTTTTCCTGTCCATTAGTTGCTGAGCACGCTCTCTCCTTATGGCGAATCGAATTTGTGGGACGGTCACAGCTTTTCTAACTACACACACTGATAGACAGGATCGCTTTCTTCCCCCTTTTTCCTTTTCTCCTTCCCTCCCTGAGAAAAATAACCGCGTCTCTGCCTTCTCTTTCCCTTTCTTCCCTTCGATGTTCGATCCATTGCCGTTTTTTTTTTCTTTCCCTTTTCCCAGAGCTCTTAATTTATCATGGCGTTCCCATTGGTAGCTGGGTTTTCTTTTTCCCCATCTTCCCCCTGCGCCAGTTCCCCGGCAGACGAAAAGGTTCCATCGGCCCTTCCTTTTCCTTTTTCCCCGGGCACATCTGGCCGATAGGAAGAATCCTCTTCTTTCTCTCTAGGATTCTGCCGATCTTCTTTACAGGTCGTCGGTCCCGCATAACGGTCCGGGAAGATTTACCTTGCTCTTCCGTTTTTTTTTTTCCTGACCAGAAACAAGAGACTCACTTTTCTACCTCCCTTTCCCTTTTCCCTCCTTTTGGCAAGAAACACGAATGTGTAGACTCCAACCTTTTTTTCCTCTTCAGGAAGATGGCGCTCTAATCGGCCGCGGTGAGGGTGCTTGTTCCTCTCCCTTGCCTGCCCGCGAGAATCGAGCCTTTCTCCCGCTGGAAGGAAAAATCAGGCTTTCTTTTCTCCCCTTTTCCAGGTGGTCCTCTCCCGTTTCTCAGCAACGAATGACATGTTAGGGCCTTCCCTTCTGTGCCCGGGGAACGCCGGCAGTGGCCTCCCTCCTGGCAAAAAGACTTGCGATCCCGAGCCGGCTTCGGACCAGATGGCTCGCGCCCTGCTTTCCTTCCCTTTTCTCCTTTCCCGTCTGGCGAGAACACCGGCGCCTTCCACATCGGACGTTCTTTCTGCCCACTATACGCTTTAAGTCCTATGTGTGGGGGGACGTCAACTTTCCCCTGGTTGTCGAGAGATTGTGTGTGTGTCGTCCTGGTCCTTTTTCCTCTGTGAGAATGGTGGGGGTTTTTTCTTTGCGCGGTGGAGGATAAATTTCTCCCCCTTCCCCCCTAATACTACCGTCAGGCAGGGGTTGTGAGTGTTCCCCCTCTTTGTAAAATCGCCAATCACTACCTTTTTTCCTTTTGAGGGTAATTCGATCCCCCCTTTTCTTCATTGCGGACTTTTCTGTGGCGAGTGCGGGCTTCCTGCGGGCGCCTCCCCTCTGACGGTAGGAAGAAGGAGGTTTTTTTCGACCTTCTTAAAGTAACGTCCCACGGTCCGACCGGTGCATCCTTCCGGTCAGCAACACCCCTTTTTTTCCCCTCGGAGGGAAAGCTTCCAGTCTCCTACCCCGGGCCTCTGAGACCTCTATAAGGTTTTTATACCTTTTTGTCCTCGGGAGTTTGTGTTCTTTTCAGATTTTCAGGCCCCTCTTTGGAGAGAGTTGCTTTCCCCTCCTCTACAGTTTCGATGGCTTCCCGGGGAGGGGTCTTTCCTTTCTTTAAATCGAGGACTCGTGGAACATCCCCCCCATCCCCACATGGATACTCCTTTACATCCTAGTAGTTCAGAGAAACTTATCTCTCCTGAGAGCATCTTTGAAGAATGCGTTTGCAGCGGCCGCATTGCCCCTTCTTCCCTCGGTGGGAAAAGGCGCGTTCCCTTTTTGGGGAGGTGGGAAAGTGCCTATTTTTTTGTGGCCTCTTCGGGGCCTCTCCAGCCGCTCGGCAAAGCCTTCCGCCTTTTTCTCCTCCAAGGAAGCCGGATCGCTGACCCCACCACCCTTTTCCTCCACGCGGCTCACGCTCCAGGGTGCTTTTTTTATCTTTTCTTTCTGATCGACGCGGAGAAGGCGGCGATTTTTTTTCTTCGCCCCTGGCCGTCTGCATTTCAGCTACAGCTTATGGTTACGCCCTCCCTTTTTCTTCTCTTCCATCGGTGGAAGATCTTCGCCATTCTCTTCCGCTGATAAACCGTTAACCGCCGTTTCTTTTTCGCTTGCCCCCTCCTTTCTGGACGCCGGCGCCGCCGTTTCTTTCCGAAAGCCGAGGTCGCCACCCTTTTTAAAGAGAGGAGAGCGGATCCTTCCTTGTCGTTAGAGAGAGGTGAACCCCTTTTTTTCCAAAAGGGACACAGCGCCTCTTTTTTATAAAAGGGAAGAAGAGATGGTTGCCCCCCCCTTTTCGAGTGCAAGGTTTTCCTCTCGCACTTCGACCGAGCTTTTGTCCCCCTCCCCCGGTAAAGCTGGTTCCCAAAAGTAAAGAAAAAGGGAGCCGGATGTATCCCTTCTGTTTTTTCTTTGGAGTCTCTTTCCTTTCTTGGAAGAAGGCAACGTGGTCCCCTTTCCCCCTCTCAGGAATTCGATTCCGTCATAATGGGAAGATGATACGACACTGTTATTTTTTCTCTGGCCTAGGAGAACCTGGCCCCCTTTCGTAGAGTTAACGTTTTTCCCCGGAAAAGAGTGAGGGCGTCCTTTTTGCCCCCCCTTTGGACAATTTTCTTCGGCAGACTAGCACCCGTCCCCCCCTCAGTGTGAAGGGCAGTGCTGCACGCGTGGTTTTTTTCCTTACGTGAAGAATAAAGTTGCTGCCCTCCCTTGCCTTTCACATTTTTCCCCTCTCAGCTGTAGGGAGAGGACCTCTTTCCGGAAAGCACGGCCCCCCCCCCTTACAAGAAGCGGGCTTTTTTTTACCTCCCCCTCATTGTCAGAACATTGATGACGGCTTATCCCCCTACGAGGACGTTCGTCCATTCTACGGAAATAGAGATCCCCTAATTTTTGCAAGTAAAGTAGTTTTCCCCCCTGCCCCCGAGATGGACCAGGCTTCTCCTTTCTATTGAATACTCCCAGTTTTTGCGCGGAAATAGGCATCTCACATTCTCGCGTGCGGCGATTGTGCCTTCTTCTTCGCGGCCACCCACGCTCCTACATCTTGTCCCCAACTTTTCTCTTCAGGAGAACAGGTAGTTTGAAAGGAGAGTAGGCCCTTTTGGGAGTATTTTCCCCCTTCTTCCCCTTCCGATGGACCTAGAAGGAGATGGTCAGAAAAGCTTCTTTTTCCTTTGGCGCCCAGAGAGTGAAGAACCTTTTTGGGGTTTAGGAGAATTCCAAAGGGGCAAGTGAACGAGATTCCCCCCCCCCACCGGGTCGCCCTCCCTCTTCCCTCAACCGTCGTGGCCCCGTTCCTTCCCCCCCAGGGCCTTCGGCGACAGGAAGCACGTTCGCACCGCGACGTTCCCTGTCCACGGTGACCGGCTCCACCCGCGTTATTGACCCGATCACGCCCCTTCTTCTTGCGCGCGCAGGCAACCGGCTCCTCTTTGGTACGACCTCCTCGGTTACCTGGCCTTCTCCGTGCGCGAGAACCCCGTCTTGTTAGGGCTGCACTTCCCACCACTTGGACAACGGGAGAGCGGAGCGGGTTGGGTTTTTTTTTCTCCCCGACGACCAGGGGTGAACCCTCTCTTCCCCAGACGGATCGTAAGCGTCAAGGTGGCGACTCGGCGGTCTTCCCTTCCTCCTGGGCGCCGGCGTACCAGAACGGCGTTCCGTCCCTTCCTTTTCGACTACCATTTTTTCGTAGATACCACGGGGAGCACTCTTTTTTCTATATCCCCAGTACAGGTCCAGTTCGTCTTTTGTCTTCCCCCCCCCCTGACGCGTTTATTTAGATCAGCTGCGCTTCCCCCCTCTCCGCCTGCTGCGCTCGCCACAACCGTCCGCCGTCCTCCCTCCCCTGCGTTTTCCGGCGTGACGCTGCCTTTTTCACGTCTT
>Ga0179593_1569137_pt1 | contig 11218 bp, 13 predicted proteins | sample CZODoug2_1_08_16_FD_185931 | JGI IMG/M metagenome (GOLD analysis project Ga0179593, IMG submission 185931) | Vadose zone soil fungal communities from Angelo Coast Range Reserve, California, USA - CZODoug2_1_08_16fungal (PacBio error correction) | ecosystem: Environmental > Terrestrial > Soil >... | reverse complement strand
CTGGACATTGAGTCCTTGGAAGCGGGAATGATCGAGCAGGAAGTCCAGCACCTGCTGGTCGACCACGACCCGCCCCGAGCCATTTTTTTCCCCTTCCCCCCTTCTCCCCCCCTTCCCCCCTTCCCCTCCCCCCTTTCGTCCGCAGGACGAGTCCCGGACGTCGGAAGAGTCGCGACGGGGCGTGAGGGAGACAAAAAGGATCACCGGGATCCGCAGACCCGCCTCGATCTCGGCCACCTTTCTCTCCGGCCTTTCCTCCTTCCCTTCCCCCCTTCCTCCCCTCCTCCTTTTTTTCTTGAAGGCGCGGAGAGGATGATGAGAACCAGTAGCTCGTCCAGTAATGGTATCACATAAGGTCCTGCCGACCTTGCTCACCGCTAGGGGCTTCTCTCCTCCTTTTTTCTTTCCCCTCTTTTTTCCTTCCTCTTTTCGTTTCCCCACGTGCCCGTACTCTCGCTAATAAAGACGACGAGGAAGCGAGGGGCGACATATTGAGCCAAGGCAGAACCTCCAGCAGTTAAACTGCCGGATATTTGTGGTGAGGGGTCTCGGCCGGGTCTTTTTCCACTCTTCTTTTCTCCTCCTTTTTTTCCCTTCCCCTTTTTTTTCCCCTTTGTGGGTTGGCGGCCCGAGCAGCGCGCCGAACGAGGAGAGCGTCAAGAGGTCGGACTCGACGAGCGTGAAATTCGACGGAGGTTGGTCTCTTTTTTCTTTTTTCCCCCCCCTTTCCCTTTCCCTCCCTTTTCCTGAGCAGAAGACCTCCGCGGCCCTGGGAGAGAGGAGTGCTCCGCAATGTGAATGCCGACGAATCCGGTGATGCGGTGATCAAACAGCTGCATTTTCACCGCTCTTTTCCCTCCCTCCCCCTTTCTTTTCCTTTTCCCCCCTTTCCTCCCCTTCCCCCCTCTAGAGCGCGGCGATCTCCGCGAGCATCCGGCGAGGGTGAAGTGCTGTACACCGCTCGCGCACCGCACCGCCCCATCTCTCTCTTTCTCCCTTTCTCTTTTCTTCTTCCTGCTAGCGGCCGCGGCCAGCAAGGGCGAGTCGTAGAGAGGTAAGAGACGGAACGTATCTTCCCGGCTCGACCTCTTCCACATTTTCCCCCTTTTCTTTTTCGAGCAACGGGAAGAAGAAAAAATGGAATAGAGAAGGACGTGGTCAGTCCCCTCTCTTCGCTCCTCCCCTTCTCTTAAGATCGCAGAGCGGGAGAAAAGAGAGAAGGTACGGGATTCTGCTGCCCCTTTCCCCCCCACGAGTCCTCCAGGCCGAGCGTTTCTTTCCCTCTCTCTTTTTTCAGCGAGTCCCGCTCGGACCGTCGACCAAGATAAGGAGGGAGAATAGGGAAAGAGCGCCAACAGGAGCGGCAGAGGCGCATCATCACCTTCTATCTCTTTCCCCTTTTTCTCTTTCCGTATCGTGCCCAGCAAGAGAGAGTAGGGATAGGAACAAGGGTAGAAAGGGAGACGGACCCCCTCCTCTTCTTCCCTCCCCTTCTCTTCTCCCCCTCCGACTGACGCGCGTCCGAAGGAAGGAGAAAGCAGAAGAGGCGAGGACAGGGCCCCCCCCCCCCCCCCCCCCCCCCCCGAATGGATCTCGACACGTGAACGACCGCTCATTTCCCTCCCTCTCTCTCTTTCCTCCCCCCTCCAGAGGGAGGTAAAGGCCAACCGTACCGGGACGGATTTCTCCCTGTTCCTTTTTCCCCTTTCTTTTGGCGCCGGTCAGACGCGAAGAGGATGACGAACGGAGACACGGCGACCTTCCGTGGTCTTTTCTCCCTTTCCCCCTTCCTCCCGCGCGAAGAACGGATAGTGTAGCGAGCGGGACCGCGGACAAGCAAGGTAGGCGCGACCGGCTCGCTCCCCTTCCCCTTCTTCTTCTTTCTCTTTTTCTTTCCCTCCTCCCCCCGAGGGGCCGCGACGGTGAACCGGAAACAGAAACGGAGAGAAACGACGATCAGGTCGAGGAGTGAGCGGGAACGCCGCCCAGTCGTTCTTAACCCCCCTTTCCTCTCCCCAGACGGACCGCCCAAGTCAGGAGGACGGGACGCGGCGCAGACGACCCGCCGCCATTTCCCTTCCCCCTTTCCCTTTTTCTCCCCCCTGGGCAGAGGCGCGAAGAGAGAGGTAAAAGACGGGTAGGAGAACGCGCGAAAAGAAAGCCAGAGCGCCCTCTCCTCTTCTTCCTTTCCTTTTGTTTCCGCTCGCCGCGGTCACCCCGACAAGCGACCAGATGGCGGATGAAGGAGCGGGCTCGGACGATTCGCCATCCGTTTCCCCCCTCTTCTTCTTTTCTCCTCCAGAGATCGTAGTCCTGAGACACCGGGAAGGACACGCATAGCCGCCGACCGAGGTCGACCATCTCCCTCTCCTCCCCCTCCCCTTTTCTTTTCCCTCCTGGGATTGCCCCGGATCAGCGCGCGGCGATGGAAAGAGATCGTTCCTCGGTTCCCCCCCTTTCTTTTTTGATCTCCAAGTCGCCGAACCGGACCCATCCACCACCGCGCGGCGTTCCCCCTCCCCCCCCCCCCCCTACCGTCGGGGTTGAAATGAAGGAGCGCGCTGCCGCTCTAGCCCTCTCTTTCTTTCCCCTCCTTCCTTCTAAGGCGGGCGATGAGCGGCGCAAGCGGGACGCTAGAGGGAACGGGTGAGCGCGACGGTGAGCCGGCCTGGCCTGCCGCTCGCTCCCTCGCCTTGTCTTCTCCCCTCCCCCCCCTCCTCATCTTCTTTTGCGTCGGTGGAGCGTCGTCCACCACGACAAGATAGAGATAGGTGAGAGTATGCCGAGAACGCTTCCCGATCGCGCGGGTATACCTTCTTCCCCCTTTCCTTCCCTTCCTTCCCCCGCGGGCGCGCCCACGGTCAGAAAGCGGAACGGAGGAGAGCATAGAAGGCCAGCACCACGCCGCCCAGTGCGCACGACGGGCCATCTTCCTCCCCCTTTTCCCCTTCCTCCTTCCCCCCTCCTTTCCCTTTCCCTTTCTCCCGGATCAGGCGCCGCGAGTAAGGATACAGTAGCCGGCAGAACCGCGGCGCCTCGAAGCCGCCGATCCGCACAGCGCGCGGCTCTTCTCCCCCCCCCTCTTCTTCCTTCTTTCTCCCAGTTCCGATCGTTGGACCACAGGAGAGCGCGTGGTAATAGAACGAGATAATTCGGAAGAGGCGCGCCACACGGCGGAGGTTTGTGGGGCTCGACCACATCTCCTCCCTCCCCTTTCCCCCCCCCTCTTCCCCCTTTTTCTTTCTTCTCAGACCAGATCCGATCGTAAGGTGTGCAGGCTATGGACGATGAAGGACGGTGTACACAGACGCCGCGGGCACGACCGCGGGCCGCTCTTCCCCTCTTTCCCTCCCCCCTCCCCCCCTCCCTCCCTTTCTTTTCCGCGCTAGCCTTCAGCAAATAATGAATGTCGGCCAACGGATAGAGAGAGATAAGATCCGGCGTGAGCGGCGATCAGGGTGGTGAAGAAGCCGCCTCCCCTCCCCCCCTCACCTATTTTCCCCTTTTCTCCTCCCCCCCCTTTTCCTTTCCCTCTCGTGGCGCGCCGGATTACTCGTGCTGCCTCGTCCACGGAAGCGGTGGATCGGTCGTAGGCGCTCGCACCCGGCGCCGGAGTAGATCGTCTCGTTGAACGCGCGATTTTCTCCTTTTCTCTTTTCCCTCCTCTATTTTTTTTCTTGCGCGACTTGAGCCGGATGCGGCAGCAGAGGTAAAGGAGATAGTTGCGCCGCCCGATCTCGATTCGGATCACCCTATTCTTTCTCCCTCCCTTTTTTTCCCCCTTTCCTTTTCCCTTCCTCTAGATCAGAAGTGTGATCCGCATCGAGATCGGGCGGACGCAAACTATCTCCTTACTGATGCTGCCGCATCGGCTCAAAGTCGCGCTGCTACACGCCCGACTCGCTTCTCCCCTCTGCCTCCTCCCCCTCTCCCCTTTTTTACCCTTCCTCCTCTACCTCCTGTAGCCGGGCGAGCGCAATAAGAAAGATCAACGATATGCCGAGACGAGCAGCACGGAGTATCCGGTCGCGCCGCTTTGGCGGATAATTTTCGTCTTTCCCCTTTTCCCCCCCCTTCCCCCTTCTCCTGTGGGGGCGGGGAGCGGTACTTCACCACCATGATAGCCCGCCCGCCCGGAGCGTGATCCGCTCTCGAGCGGTGCGACATGCAGTATTTCTTTACTTCCCCCCTCTCTTTCCCCTTTTTTGGACAATGTTCAGGTGATGGGATTGACGCGGCCGAGCTGCCCGGCTTTTTCTTTTCCCCCTCTTTTTCTCCCACCGACTTCATAGTACAGAGACTGACAAAATGAAAAGATCGGGATAGGGTATTAGAGGACATCGGCAGAATCGTGCGCCGGGCTTTCTGCTCCTTTCTTTTCTCTCCCCCCCCCCCCCCCCCCCCCTCTTTTTTGGCGCGCCTTCTCCGGAAGTATCTAGGCGAGTACCACGCGCGAGACTGAGTGGTCCAACGGAGCGGAACTGGGGACGCACGATTTCTGACGCGTTTTCTACTTCTCTCTCCTGTGCCGGTCGGCGGCTTCGAGGAGCACGAGGTTCGAAGGATAATGGATAACGTAATCGGGCGCCTGATCCGGGATCGAGCGCCTCTTCCTTTCTCATTTTCCTTTTCTTTTTTTGGGGCCCGTCGTGCGCACTGGGAGGCGGTGCATGGAAGGTAGAGCGAGCCGCAGAGTCAGAGGCGACCGGGGCCGCGCCGCGGTTTCCTTCCTTTATTTTTTTCCTCTCCTTTTCATCCCTTTTCCCCTCTCGATAGGGAGAGTGCTCGGCAGAAGTAAAGATCTAGAGATGGTCGGGTGGAGACGGCTCCACCGACGCCACCCTCCCTTTCTTTCCTTCTTTCCCCTCTCCCCTTTTCCCCTTTCCCTCTTTTTTTCATTCCCAGGCCGAGGCTCCCGTCGAGATAAAACGAGGCCATCGGAAGAGAGGGCGAAGCGCATCATCGCCCCGCCCTCATCTTCCTCCCTCTTCCTTTTCCTTTTTTTCTCGCGGCAGCGCGCCCATGCCTGCAAGGGGAACACAAGAAGTCGGTTTGACTGGGCACCGCCGCGCGGGTTTGTATTCTTTATTTCCCCTTTCCCCCCCTCCTCTTTCTTCCCCCCCCTTCCCCGGGAGGACGATATAGAATCAGAAGCGCGCTGATAAGGGGCAATCCCTTCGTGCACTCCTCTTTGTTTCTTTCCCTTCTTTCTTTCTTCTCCCTCGGGCGGCGGCTCTATGACGTGTACTTCCGGTGGCGCAGGACTACCTTCTCCTTTTCTCTTTTTCTTCCTTCCCCCGGTAACCCGGATTGGCCGAATCGTCAGAGCCAGCTCGTCATTCCGCCATCTGGTCGCGGAGGGGCCCTTTTTCCTCCCTTCTCCCCTCTCCCCCTCCCTTCTCCTTCCGAGACCGAGCGAGGGAGAGAGGAGGGAGGTAGCAAGAGGGCGACTACACGTCTTTTCCGCTCCCCCCCCCTCCCTCCCCTTCCCTTGTCCCTTTGCGGGACAGCTGAGCGGTAGGAATGAGAACCGAGGACTAGGAAGCTGACGTGGGAGGGCCAGGTTGACGTTTTCTGTTTCCCTTTCTCTTTTTTTTTCTCCAGACTGGGAGAGGGTAAACGATAAAGTCCGCCGACCTGATCTCTTTTTCTCCTCCTTTCCTTTTTTTCCCCTTCTTTTTTTTTTGCGCGCTCTCCCGCGGATCAACGAACGAAGGCGCAGCGTCGAGGACGGTCGCGGCCGACCGTCTGTACGCGGGCGCGTTTCTCCTCAACTATCTTTCTCTTCTTTCTTTCTTTCCCCTTCTCCAGGTACAAATCCCAAGGAAGGGAGAAGGGATATAAGAGGCCGCACGCGGCGATTCCTCCCCTTCCTCCCCCCGTCAACAACTTAAACGGGATAAATAAGTCAGGATACGGGGGCCTGGAACCTTTCTTTCTTCCGAGAGCTATCAGAGGAGGAATTAGAGGTAGTTAACGTTCGGAGAGCCATTCTTCCCTTTCCCCTTTTTTTGGTGGCGCCGGCCGGACGGAGAAAAGAGAGGTAATAGTGAACGGGATCGACGCTTCATTCCTTTCTTTCCTCCCCCTCTTCCTTTTCCCTTCCTTTCTAAAATGCAATGGGGATAGAGAAGAAGAGATAGTGTCGGGCCACGATCGCCCGCCTCGACCCTTTTTTTTTCCCTTTCTCTCTTTGTGAATGATGCGCGCATATTGAAGATAATGTTGGAGAGAGTGAAAGAGGAGAAAGCTCATGATCGTGGGCGACTTTCCCTATCTTTACTCGCGTCCCTCCCTTTTCCCATACAGATAGGAATGGAGGACTCTTCCCACCTCTTTTTTCCTCTTCGGGAGAGATAAAGAAGAAGAGGAGCGCTTTTTCCCCTCTTCGTCGATTCTGGAAGGCAAAGACTCCCTCTCCTCTTCTACCGGAGCTGCTCGCGGCACATGGAGTGAGGACGTCCCGGTGCTCGCCACCTTTCGCTTTCCCCTTTTTCTTTCTCTCGGAGATCACGGGAAAAGGATCGTAAGATAGACGAAGCGCCCGGGCTGGCCGCGGGCCGCCCTCCCTTTCTTCCTTTCTCCCCTCTCCCTTTTTCCCCCCCCTCGCGCGCAATTGGGCGGGCGGGGCGCGAGCGGGTGGAGAGCAACTTCAACCCGCGGCCGTTCCTTCTTCCCCTTACTCACTTTTTCCTTCTCCTCGAGAGGCGGCCGGGTTAACGCCAGAGAGCGAGTAGCGTAGTATAATCCGGAAATGCAGCTGTTGATCACCGGCCACCTTTTTCCTTTTTTTCGTCGGCAGTCACATGGCGGAGCACAGCACTCGCAACAGCGGCGAGGGAGGTCTTCGGATAATTCCGCTGGGCAGCCCCCTGTCCCACCTCCCCCCCCCTCCCCCTCTTGGTCACGTCGTTCGAGTCGAAATTCGTGAAATATCCTAGGTCCGCGCGCTGCCTTCGAGGCAGCCAAACCCTCTTTCCCCTTGGCCCGCGATCAGAGCTTCGTACACGCATCGTGGAAGAACCACGGCGAGACCCCTCAACACCAATATTCTGGACCCAGGTGCCCACCTTCTTTCTTTTTTCTTTCTTTTTTTCTTTTTCGACCGCGCTTCCTCGTCTCGGGAAGTAGAAGAGGAGTTACGAGGCAAGGGAGGACGACGAGCTACCCATCAAGGAGGACGCACCCGCTGCGGCCCCTTTCTCCCCCCTTTTTCTCCCTCTTCTTTTCAGGTCGGGCAGGACATGATGGGATACCAGTACTGGACCGAAGCTAAGGGATGCTATCATCGCTCCCGCGCCTTCACTTCACTCTTTTCCCCCCTTCTCCCTTCTTTTTTCCCCCCTTTTTTTTCGTCAGTCGAACTTCGCGCGCCAGGTGGCCGAGATAGAGGAGGGGCTGCGGGGATTACGGTGATAATGGTGGGCGACCTCATCTCCACCGGCGCGACTATTCCTCCTTCCCTTTCCCCCTTTTTTCCTCTTCCCCCCCCTTCTTCTTTTTTCTTATCTTTTTCAGTGTACAACCTGTGCTCGGGGAGGTGTGGTTCAGATCCAGCAGGTGCTGGACTTCCTGATCGAGCAGGCCCGCGTCAAGGACATCCAGGTCCAGATCTCTTCCTCTTTTCCCTCCTTTTTTTTTTCTCTCTTTCTCCTTTCTCCTTTTCCTTCTCGAGCAGGGAAGGTCCAGCACAGCTGGATCGACACGACACGACCCGAGCAAAGGTTGCTAAACTTCCCACGGTTCGCCCCGCTCCCGGGAGTCCAGTAGCCGCGGCCTCTTTCTTCCCTTTTCCTCTTCTTTTTTTCTCTTTTCTTCTTCCCTCCAGACCCGCATAGATCTAGGCCACATGAGAGAGAAGTTAGGAGTGAAGAACACGTCGCAGCGAGGGGGCCCCTCGTGATTTGCATGGCCCTTTTCTCTCTTTTATTATCCCCCCCTCTCCTCTTCCCTCCCCTTTCAATTTAACCGATTGATAAAAGATAGGGATGAGCTGGAAGCAGCGGGTTCGTTCATTTTATTTGATTTTTTCCTTTTTCTTCCCCCTTTCCTTTCCCACCCCTTTCCTCATAGGAAGCGCGGCGACATTTGAGCAAAAGAAGAACATCCAGCAGGTTACCTGGGCCCAGGCATTGGTGGTGGGGTCTCTGCCCGGGGTTTTTTCTTTTCCCCCCCTCTTCTTTTTCCTCCTTTCCTCCCCCCTTTGGATCACGTGGGTGGGTTGGAGGCATTAGAGAGCGCGCGGACCGAGGAGAGGTCACGAATGGTTTCCTTCCTTTCTCCTCTCTTCCTTTTCTTTGGTCGATGTTTCGGTCTTGCGAGACAGCGGAAGGAGACGAAGAAATCACGCGCCCTGGGCGAGGCCGTGCTTCCCTTTTTCTTTCCCTCCCTCCTCCCCCTTTTTTTTTTCCCAAGCGAATTTCCGAGATTACGTAAGCGCGCTAGGGGCGGGAAACCGGCCGCCTCTCGATTAGAGCGGTCGAATCTCCGCCTCTCCTCTTCCCCCCTTTTTTTTCCCCCCTTTTCCTCTCGCGCCCCGCCAGCCCATGCGCGCGCGGGAGAGCAGGATCCGAGGAGCAGGGCGGCGGCCGCTTCCCCCTCTTTTCTTCCTTTTCCCCCTTTCAAACGAGCCGGCCCGTGATATCCGGATAGAACGCACAAGTGGCCCGGGCGCCTCGGGGGCGAGCCCGGGACGCCGCACGCCTTGGCCTCTAGCAGCCTCCTTTTTCATTCCCTCTTTTTTCCTCCCTTTTTTTTCGTCCAGATCGACGAGCGGGAGCACGCGCGAAGATAGGGATCGCGCCCGCGAAAACCACGGCGGTCCTCCAGCCGAGCGTTCGTGGCGGAGGGGGGGCGCGTCCTTTCCCCCCTTTCCCCCCCCCCCTCTCTTCTCTTCTTTTTTTTTTCCCCCCCTTAGCGGCAGAGAGCGAGAAGAACCTAGAGACGATTGACAGGGAGAGGCGGCGACGTGCCCAGCACGAGCGGCCCCTGGCTCGAGCCCCTTTTCCTCCTTTCTCCTTCCTCTCCTTTTTTCCGCAAGGATGCAGAGTAGATAAAGGTCAAGGATGAGAGCGTCCGGCCGCGGCGCCAGCCCGCGGTCGCGGTTCCCCCTTTCCCCCTCCTTTTTCTTCCTTTTTTCCTTTTTACCCCTGAAGGTCCGACGCGAGAGAGCGAATCAAAGAGGGAGGTAACAGCAACCGTAGCCGGACGGATGATACCGTGGAAGTTTTTTCCTTCTTTTTCCTCCCTTTCCTCCCTTTCCCCTCTTTTTTTCCTTTCCCCCTCGACTTGCCGTGGGAGGGATGACCTGGATAAGGACCGCCGCGCGAACGGATTCGTTTCGCGCATCCTCTCCCTTTTCTTCCCCCCCTTCCTTCGCTTTTTTCTCTTTCCTCCCTCGCGCGCGGAGGTGAGCGAGGGGGAGGAGGCGAGAAAAACGCGGAAGCCGAAGGTGACCCGGAACGGCCTTCCCTTCTCTCCCCCTCCTCCTTTTTTTTTCATCTCGGGACAGCAGAACAGGCGGTCGAGAACAGAAGCTCGAGCACCAGCCCCCCCCCCCCCCCCCCCCCCCACCCCTCCCCTTTTTCTCTCCGAGGAACGAGGCGAAGCGGACAGCGAAAGCGGGAAAGGAAGGAAAGGGCGAGACACCGGGCGCAGCGCGAATCTCCTCTTTCCCCCCTCCTTTCTTCTTTTTCATTCTCCTCACGAGAATAGGCGCGAAGGAGATCGTAGTAGAGAGAGAGGTCAAACCGCCACGAGAAAAGATGGCGGATGACGAGCGTCTCGTCCCTCTTCCTCCTTTTTTTCCTCCTTCCCCTCAGAAGAGATCGTAGTCATGAGCACGAAGGACACGCATAGACGCCGGACCAGCGACGATCCTCCTTCTCTCCCCCTTTTTCCCTCTTCTTTTCTCGGGATGACCAGGATCAGAGAGAGGAGGATGGAGAGCTAGTCCTCCGGGGCGGGTGATCTCCAGTTCTCTCTTCCCCTCCCCCCCCCCCTTCTTTTTTTTTCCCTCCCCCCCCTTTTGAAAATGCAGGAAGGCGCGCTGCCGCTCGAGCCGCGAGGGCAGGGCCAGTAGTCAGCGTCGAGGCGGCGATGAGCGGCGCCCGGCTCGCGCTCGCTTGGCCGGTTTTTTCTCATCCTCCTTTCTCCCCTCATTCTTCCTTCGCTCAGATAAAGAGAAGGATCGCGCCGCCGTCCCTTATCCCTTCTTTTCTTCGGTGGCGCCGTCGTCCACCGACCAGAGCGAGATCGGTGAGAGTATGGCCGAAGCACGCTCACGATCGAGACGTGGAGATCCAGTCTTCCCCCTTTCCCCTCCTTTTCCCCCCTTTTCGGACACCGAGGGGAGCGGCCAAGGGAAGCAAGCGACGGCGGAGCGCCTCGACGCCGCACCGCCGCCCAGTGTCGCCCGACGTTCCCCTCTCCTCCCCTTCTCTCTTCCCCTCCTTTTCCCCTTTTTTTTTTTTCCCCCGGATAGGCGCGCGAGTACGGGATCAAGTAGCAGGCGAACCGCGGCGCCTCGAAGCCTGCCGCTCTTCCCCCTCCTCTTTCCTTTTTTCCCTCCCTTGAAATCGGGCGTCGCCCAGTTACGATAGTTGACCACCAGGCGGCGCGCGTGGTACTCGCCGCGATCCTTCCTTCAGCCTCTCCCTCCCCTTTTTTTTTTGTGGTGGGGCTCGAACATAAGGAGCAGCCCTGCCCGGGAGAACGATCCGGCGAGGGCCTCGAAGACCCGATCGATCTGCAGGTGTTCATCTCTTCTCTTCCTTCTTTTTCCTTTTTCTTTTTTTTTTTCCCTTCGGCCGCGGCCACGCCCAGGCACATAGAAATTGGCAGGCACAGCGGGCCGGCCCATGCTCGCTTCTCCCTCTCCTTTCTTCCCCCCCTTCCTTTTTTTTCTTTCGGGCGATCAGGTGGTGAAGTAGAAGCATTCAAGACCACACCTCGAGGGCGCGTCCTTAAGCCGCCCTCGGGCCTCTTTCTCCCTCCCCCTTCTTTCTTTTTTCCTTTTTTTTTTTTTCTAGCGGTGGATCTGAGTAGGAGGACGACTAGAAACAGGGAAAGGAGAAGATAGTCTCGTTGAAGCGCGATTGATTGCTGTCGAGCTTGGCGTCGCTATCTTTCTTTTTTTTTTTCTTCTCGAATTGAGAAGATGAGGAAGCAGCAGGTAAAGGAGATAGTTGCGCCGCCCGAAACCCCCCCCTCTTTTCCC
>Ga0179593_1501131_pt1 | contig 11218 bp, 8 predicted proteins | sample CZODoug2_1_08_16_FD_185931 | JGI IMG/M metagenome (GOLD analysis project Ga0179593, IMG submission 185931) | Vadose zone soil fungal communities from Angelo Coast Range Reserve, California, USA - CZODoug2_1_08_16fungal (PacBio error correction) | ecosystem: Environmental > Terrestrial > Soil >... | reverse complement strand
GCTCTTTTGTTTCAATGTTCGCAAGTTGTAGTTGGGACGAACTGCGTTTTTCTTTGTTGGACTAGAGTCTTTTTCTCCTTTTCTTTCCAGGAGTTGCGCGCGTGAGCTTAGTTCTTTTTCCCTGTAGCGCTGGACCTCTTTTGCCACTTTTTTCCCCGAACTTTTAGCAGGAAACCTACTCTGGTCCCGACACCCGTTTGTTGATTATTTCCTTCTTCTTTTTCTTTTATTTCTTTGGAATCCGCTCCTTCCCTGATCGCCTTGAGTCTTTATACACTGTCGAATTTAGTTTTTCGCGCCCCAACGAGTTGATCTCCTTTTCTTCCCCTCCCCCCCCTTCTTTGAACAAGCGCTCTTTTTTCTTCCTCTGCTTCGGTCCTAAATACCTTGACCTTTTCTTCTCGTGTGGGACGCTCGAAGACGCGGCATCGGCGATTTCTCCCATTAGTGTCGATCTCTCCCTCTCCTTCCTCCAGATCGTCGCGCAAGTATTGCGGCGCGAGCCTTCTCCCAGACCTGAGTGCCCCCAGTCGGGGTTCCAGCGCTCTTAAGCAAGCCGGTACCGTGAAGTTTCTAGTACACGACGAGTTTCTTCACCCCTTTTTTTAGTCTGCATCTTAGCCATCCTTATTCAGTGGTTTCAGACGTTCCCTTGCTGCGCCGGCTTAGCTCTTAAAATCCAACTTTAGTCTTCCCCACCCCTCTTCTCTCCCCCCTCCCTGTCTATCTTAGATATGGAGGTCGCTTACCTCTTAACCCGATGACCGAGAGCTACCCCCTCTCCCCCACCGGAAACCCTCAATTCGGTGTCGTCACTAGAGGGTTTAACTTCAGTGGCTTCCCTTCCCCCTGCATTGTTTTCCCCCTCCAATTTTTTCTTTCCCGTTTCTTCCTTTCGCGCTCCTTCTTTTCCCTCCTGACACTCTTTTAGCCCTTTTCTCTTTCTCCCCCCTGCCCTATAGAGGGGCCAAGGCCGCTTATTTACTTTGATTTATGTCCAGTTTTTTGCACCTTTCTTTAAGGTGGTCAACCAGCTTCATCTCTTTCCCACCTTAGCTCTATAGGCCTCCTCTAGGATCGAGCTCTCTCCCCCGCGACGTTGAGCGCCCGCCGTCTCCATGGCCCTTTATCACCCTCATCTATCCTTAAAGACTCTCTTGACGTGGCAAAGCGTTCCTCTATATTCTTTCCTCAACGACCCGCGTCCCTTTTTTGTCCTCCTCAAGATCTCTGACGCCTTTCCAATTGAACGGTTCATCCCTTCCCCGCCTCCTCTCTTATCTACGTGAGACTTAAGGTTCCAAACCACAAGATTTTCCCTAAAGTGCTGCGGTTGCGATTTTCATTCCCCCCCAACCATAGTCGCTGCCCCTGCGTCGGACCATTCTAAACGGTTTCCCCCACCCCCTTCTCTGACTCTTCAGCAATGGATGTCCCCCCCATTTTTCTCCCCTTTCCGCAGCCATTTTGTAGAGCTCCCTTCCCTGAGCAGATTCGCCTCGGCCGCTTTCTCCTTTTTCTCTTTCCCACTCCCTTTTCTTCCTTTTTTTTAGTCAAAAGTCCGACTCCTTTTTCTCCTTCTTGTCAAACCCCTTTCTTTTAATACCTACCCACGACATTTCCTAAATACGACCCCCTTTCCTCCCCCTCCTCCTTCCATTTGTACTCGAGTCCGACCTCTTACTCTTGGTTTCTCCTTCCTCCCCGCCCGGCCTCTTCCCAGGTGGCGTGCCCTCCCCCTCAATGAAGGATTTGCCGCTCGTATGGAAATGCTTCGTACGCTTTCGTTGGAGGCTTCTCCCGCCCCTTTCTCACCCCATAAGAATTTCTTCTCTTCGGTTGCGCAGCTTGGCGACCTCGGGTTTTCTTCCTCGTTCGTCGGGTTAAGGTCGTCTTCCCCCCCCCATCTCATTTCCTCGTTTTTGTTGGTCACTTCGACGTAAAAGAGTTGAGTACCTGATTGCTTGTCTGCTCCTTCTCCCCCCCTTTCTTTCGCACGCTCCAGCGTCTCCCAGCTACTCTTCCTTCCCTTCTTTGAAAAAGTCTGATACTAGCTGGTTCCTTTGGAAGCCCACGTCAACCGACTGCCTGGTTTTAGTCCTAAACAGCCCCCTTTGCCGACCGGTAACTCCGTTGATCGCTTTTTTACCCTTTTTTTTTTTTCTCGGTCGGACTAGAGGAACACATTGTCTTTTACTCTTTTTTTTTCTATTCCAGTTTGTTTTTAAGGAAGTAGGTCTTTTTGACTTTGTTTATGATCCCCTAATCGACCCGGTCCCCCATCTTTCTCCCCCCTCTCTAAGAGGGCATTCCCCCCCGGACCTCGGGTACCTGCCGCGGGACCTTTCTCGTCCCAGCATCAGCTAGATAATCGCCTTTCTTTTTCTGGTCTTTCTCCCCCTATTCTACCAGCTGCCTTGGTACATAACCGTTGCTGCCGAGTGTCCTCCCCCTTCCTGTCGGCATTAAGAAGGTTCTCTCTCCGTGTGGTGGCATCTAGTTTTGTCTTTGCCCTCACTGTCCTTTTCTCAGCACTCTTGTTCTGCCGCGCTTTTTTACCCCCCAATTACTGACGTGATTAATTCTTTTTTGCCGGAGACCAGAGCAATTTGGCCTTTTTTTTCATTCTCCCGATCCTTTTGTACTCTGGATTGCCTTTCCTTTTTCTTTAATAATACTCTTTCCACGCAGGCGGAGTTGTCGCCTCCATTTTTGATTCTCCCTGTTTCCTAATAGGACTCCTTTTTCTCCCCTGGACATCTTTTTTATCAAGCTCGTCGAGATTCTCTCAGCAACTATCTCGGATTCTCCCCTTCTCTATGACGCCAAGCGAACTTTTTCCCCCTTTTTCCCCAAATGGACCTATATCCGTCTCCGGTAAGAGAATTTTCTCGGCTTTAATCGCCTATCCGGCTGCCTATGTTCCGACCTTTACTAGAGGTTCAGCGCGGCAGTAACCCCCCCCCCTTTTCCCTCGAAGTTTTGCTGAGGGTCCGGCACCTTCTTTTTCTTTCTGTCGCTTTTCTATTAAGACATACAGGTTCTGGTGGTGAGCTCTGGTTTCCGCTCTCCTACTCTCTCTCTCCCCGGTTTAGATCGTCGCCCCCCTTTCACTCTTCTTTGTATGTTCTGTTTGGAGGATTCATTTCTTTTCCCCTAAATCCGAGAGAAGATAAGTTAGTCAGTTTTGCATTTCCTTTCTACATCGTTTCTCCTCTCTCACCGACAGCAGGTCTCTTCCCTTACACTTGCACCGGTGACTGGCTCCTCGATGAGTTCACAGACGGACTCAGTTGCTGGACCGGCTTTCTATTTAACTTTTCTCGAAGTCATCTGTACGGCGTTGGCAGAGCTTCTCACATAGTCCGCCAGATCCTTCCTCCAGCGTAACAAATTTCCTCCCTTTTTATGGGTGACTTAGTCGATCAGCGTTTAGATCCCCCGAGATTTTCCTCGGGTTTTGTTCCCCTCTCTTTCCGCCCATTGTCCCCCCCTTTTTCAGCACTGGAACCAGTTAATCTTTTTTATTTCCAGTTACTCTGTTCTTCCTCTTCCTCCAGCAAATACCGTTTACCCCTGTGTTTCTCAACCTCTCGTGGTCGGAAAAGTTCTTTCCCTCCCGAACATACCTCTTTTCCGCTGACGCCCCGATCACTTCCTCATGAGCTCGTTTTTCGAGTCCTTCCTCTACTTTCCCCTCCCCTGAACACGCAGACGAACCCCTTTTTTTCTCAATTAGACCCCCTGGACCATCTCTCTCGTTTTCCCCCCCTCACCTAAGTTATGTTGTTTTTCTCCTCTTTTTTCCTTTATCAGTTGACAGCGTGCTTTTTCAGAGGAGATTAGTGCCTTTCGCGCCGATAGATTTCCTTTCTGTTTTTCTTTTTTTTTGTTTTTTTTGGAGTTGGGGGTTGTGTTTTATTTTTTTTTTTTTTTTTTGTGTGGGCCGCCCCTTCTCCCGCTGGACGTCTTTCCCCCTCGGTGGAAATGTCAGTCCTTTTTTTCTCCCCCTTTTTTCTTTTTTTAGGGCGATGATGGAAGTGGCGCCGACGATTTCTTTTTTCCCTGGATCGGTCGACTTTTTCTTTTCTTTATCATCCTGCCCCAGAGTTGAGCCGACGTCCGAGTGCCATCTTCTCTTTCTTCTTATCCTTAAATTACCGACCCATAACAACCCCCTCCCTTCCTTTATCTTTTTTCGGTCCGAAGACGCGTACTTTTCGGGTTACCTTTTTCAGATTTCGAGACCTCCCGACAGATCGTCTTCCTTTCGTCCGTAGCTAGTCCCTTTTCCAAGAATCTGGCGTCGTCTGTCCCTTCCCATGGACCTCCGCTTGCAAGTCAGATTCTTTATTTTCGTCTCACTTCTCTCATGTAATCTGCAGTTGCCCCTTGCCCCGACGGAAACGTCTCGGGCTATATCTTTAGTCAAGCTGGCCTCCACACCCCTTCTTACCAGACCAGGAATATTTGATCCTCTTTATGAGCAGTCTGCTCCCCCCATAGCCAAGTAACAGAACCTTCTCTTCATTTACCCCATCTACCCCTTCCTGACAGTCAGTGGCCGATGACCCCCGCCCCCCCTTACCCTCGTCCCTGTTCTCGTCGTCCTGGCCTCTGTTCCGGCTTCATATGAGGTTCGTCAGCCTCGATCTTTCACCGTCCTGGTTTTTAACTGCCTCTCGTCCCGGGGTTCCCCCTTTTCTATTGCCAACCCTCCTTTCTCTTTCCGACTATCTCCTGCGAGATCGACGCATCTTTCGATGCAGGAAGCGACCGGTTCTTTGAGCGCCAGCCGTTACTGTCTGCCACCTAAACCCATTCCCTCTAACCGGAGTACCCTATAGTATCACGTTCCCTCCCACTAGCGAGCTTTTTCTTCTCCCCCTGAACGCACCACTGGGGAACTTCTTTGCGCTTCTAAGTAGCCTATCGTCCCCTTTTTTTTAAGTTCTTACACCTCTTTTTTTTTTTGTCCCCCCCCCACGCTGATCCTTTGTGAGTGGCGCACACGTCCCTGGCCGCCTTTCCTAAGTACTTCACCTTGTATTGACCCTACAACGTTTCTCCCTGCCTGCCTTCCCCAAGGCCTCTCGTGTGTCGACCTCAAAGAGTTACGACCCTCCGCATCGATATCGCTTCGACGCCCCGGGTCCTCTAGATCCCCCTGTGTAGTATTTTACCTATCTTTCTGTGCCAAAGATTCAAGCGTTGGGACGCATACCGCCCCCTCTTGAGCTACAAGAAATATAGGCTTCCTTTTGACAAGTCTATTCTTCCGGAAAGGTTTCTCGAGTACTGACCTCCCCACCCCGTCGGAGACCACATTCTCACTCTCTTTGTGTGTCACGTTTTAATGAATTTTAGATCGTTACAGGTCTCCGGCGCCTGAGGCTCTTGGATCCGATCGTCTGAGCGTGTGTGCCTTACTCTGGTAGAGGCCCCCAATTGATCAGTACCGTTTTTAAATAACCCCCCTCCCCCCACTCCACCCCGTGGTTGTGGAGAGTTCCCCGCCAGGAATTACGAGTATATTAGTCTGAAAAGGGTATTTCAATCTAAAGATGCCGAGCCCTTTTCCTTTTTTGACCTGAGAGCTAAGTTCATTTAAAGACCCCGGACGAATGTGCCTTGGTCTGTAGGCCCCGACTTTTTTCTATACATCCCCTACGCGGCCCCTGTATAGGGGCTCGATTCCACCGGCCCGGTCGTTGAGGACGTTTTGGGGTAGATTGAGACGTTGGCCGGGTCTCCTTCCTTTGCCCTTCTTCCTCTGCGCATTTCGGTACCCTTGCTCCACGCCTCCCAGACGGGATTTTCAGGTATGGATTCCCCCGTTCTCGGCCGTTTTAGGCCCTTCCGCATCTCGCACGAAGAGCTTTAGTGGCCTGCTTTCCTTTGTCTCGCGATTTTCCCCTTTTTGTACATCCTGGCGAGAGGGTCAAAACTCGAAAGTTGAAATACCGGGGCGACATTGGGTGTACCTGCCCCATCTAAAGAGACCGTGCCACATTTTACCTTGGGTCGATATATTAGCGCTCTGATTGGAAGTCCTTTCAAGTCCCATTTCGTCCCGTATGCATTCTACCCGTCTTGAGGATTCTTTGCAGATGAGAGTAACGGCCACCCAGTGATTTAGTTTTTCCTGTCCTTTGGCTCACATCACCGGATGGCTCCAGCACCGTCGATTTCATTGAGTAGAGCAATCCTCCTCGGACTCTCGGTTCGCTTGACACCGGGACTTGTCACCACTGGAACTTCTTTCTTCGTTAGGCTTCCGGCCCCCCTTTTGTCGCTTTAAAGGCTAGGTCGAGTTTCTTTCCTGCCGAGCACACCCCTTGGACTAGCAGGTCTTCATCCGCCGGAGGGCAGGCCCCCCTTTGAGTGCCCGGTCCTTGTGTCTCTCTCTATTCGTTCTGGGTGTACTATCCGATCGGGATTTTCGAGGATCGTCAGCTCGTTCTTCCTGCCCAAGGGTATCGAATGGGTTTCTGTCAAGCTTTCCCCCCTGCAGGTCTCCCCCTCGAGTTCGATACCTTTTAGATTGCTCCCTTTTTTCCGGTCAGCAGGGCACTTGGTTAGTTTGACCGGGCGGCCGCGCGCTTTTCTACCCCGCCTGTTGGCATAGGTATCGTCCCTACGAGCGTTGCAGCGCCGTTCTTTCTCGAACGCCTCGCCTGCTGAGTCCGTAGACCCGTCATTTCCCAATGGGTGTGATGGTCTCTCTGGATCCTTTCCCCCCCTCGCGTTGTTTGTGTGCTTCGTTCGACAAGCATCGTTGTGGCTTTCGCCCTGACCTCGACTTGCCTCGATCCTTCCCTCGTCCTCCTCTCACGAAACGGTGTCGACCGATTCTCTCGACCAGTTCTTCTGTCTTAGCCGTGGCGCGCTCGCACAGAACTTGCAGGAGCTCGCCCTCCCGATTACGTCCCTTAGAACCCACGTCGCCCGCGTTCTACTTCTTAACTAACTCCCCGTTTTGTGGTCTCCGTATTTGTCACAAGATTTGTCGCTTCCTTATCGCCCGTTTTCGGAGTCAGTGCAAGGTATTAGGCCCGGTCAGCTTGGCCACGCTGGCCTGGTTTTCAAACGCGGGGAGCCACTTCGCCTACCGATATTGTTTTCCCCCCCTGTAGCAGCGTCTTTCCTGTCATCGAAGTCTAGGACGAAGCCAGGCAGTATCCTCGCTTACAACCCCGGTCCCTTAGCCCTTTGAATCCCCCTCTCCCCCACGAGATCTCTGTCTCGTGTCATCCATCACCCTTTCGACCTCGTTGAGCGCAATTTTTTTCAGGACGAATCCCGCATTTTCCTCCCGATCCTCAGTTCGGCTCTCTTCCCGCAGAAGAGTCAGTCTTCTTTCCGAAGCTACTCCCTTGAACGTGCAAGTCCCCCCCCGGTCGTGTTCGAGTCCCACCTTTTTCGCCCACGCCTGCTGCTTTTTAGCTTGATTCGCCTTGAGCCAAACCCCCGCATTCGAGCACAGACAGCGTCGATCCCTAGATTAGGCGGGTTCACGATCTCCCGCTTCTCTTCCTATATCTAGCACACCTTAAAACTCGCGGCCGTCATTTTTTCCCGGCAGCTCCGTGCTGCATCGGAGATGGCATCAATGCTAGAGTTTTGGTTTATAGGCTCCTCGCTTCACCTCCTTATCGGGTGCCCCCTGGATGACCCAGCGGTCCTTCTTTGGTTTCAAGTCGGCCGGGGAGACGTACAGCCGGCAGAGTCCCAGCGGTCACTCACTTAAGGTGGCCGCAGTTGTTTTGTTGCTTTCCGCCCGGTGCTTTGAGGCCAGGTTTCCCGAGGCCGATGGCGATCCGCCATCTCCGTCCCTCCCCGCGCTTGTGGCATTGCCATACGCGTCCAAGCCGAATCCGCGGTTGATCCGACGACTCAGGAACCCACGCCAAATGGGACTCTCACAGGCGCCTAGCTCTTCCCTAGACCCCCGTAAGGCCCCCCCTGGGCAATCCCTCCTGGAGCGGCTCGTAAACTAGTCGATCCCAGTCCTTTGTTCCTGGAGCCCGTTCCCCCAGATCCTATGTTCTCATCGTCCCCGACCAAGTCCTCTTCTCGTCATCTCGGCTGTGCCCCAGAGCTATTTTCGGAAATGGCAACACGTCTGGAGATTGTCCCTTCCGCCCACGCCTTTTTTCTCGGTACCTTCAGATCATCTATGGCACGGCATCCGGCTATCCCCCTTCCCCCGACTCGAGTCCCCAAGTGCCGGGCGCCCGGTTCGTGTCGGTGGTCCCCGCCGAGACCCCAAAGGCATTTATCCTTCGTTTGGGTCTGGAATTAGTACCGCTTTAGCGTTCTCCCGTCCTTGATGCCTCGATGGCGCTTCTTTCGCCCTCTTCAGGTCAGTACTGCGAGGACCATCCCCTTCCTTCCCCCCCCCTTTGTTGAGTCGACAGCTCTTGTAGATCCCCCCTGGCCACCCCCCCCGGGCGCCAGCGGCATCCAGGTCGGAGCCCTTCTTGAACCCCCCCTTCTATGCGCTTCAAGTTCCGAGAAAACGGCCCGCCTTTCATGCTTGTCTTGGTTGCGCACTACTGACCCTTTTTCCGAGTTCCGGACCCTTTTTCCGGACTCGAGGATTCGGTCTGTTGGATGACGTTTTGGGATGAGGCCGAGATGCGTTTTTATCCCCGTCCCAGAGGCGCCACTGACTTTGGGCCAATTTAGCCGAAGGCTGCAGGAAAAACTCACCTTCTCCTATCGCCCTGTCGGGCAAGCGTATCACGGTAGGCATGCTTTGTTAGTACTGAGAACAGTTGTTGGTACCATCCCCTCAGCTACCATTAGCCGCGGACTGGCCGTGCAGGGTACTTTTCTCCCATGCACTTCCCTGGGGTCGCCACGCACGATTGGTCAAACTCTGCATCGTATTATGAACCTGATGGCCCTTGATTAGCCAGCTTCCCTTGGGGTCCTTCGATTTGCCAGTATTTTCAGTGTACCGTAGCTAAGCTGTACCGTGGAAAGGCGACTGGTCATCGTCGATGGCGGATTCAACGATGGAAGAAAAGAGTGCGAAAGCTTTCACCCCCAATCATACTCTTCCTCCGGAAGCTAAGGAGTTGTTGACCAGCTGGTATGGTTCTTAGCACTCTCCTTGACTCCGTCCGTGTAACTCTGTCTAAAGGCGATTGTCTCGTCTCGAGGTTCAGGCGCGTGCCCCCCCCCCAACCGGGGGGTCGAGGTTCCCTTTTTCCCCCCCCGATGGCAGGCCACTTCCGATGCCTTCGATTTTTTCCCAGACTTTTGGTCTGTGGTCCGATCCTCGTGGAGTCTTCATCCGCTTCATGTCTGGTCTCGTCCTGGTTGGTTGTGACATTTCGGCGCTCCCCGTCCACTCGTCGATTACATCGTCGTGATGACACACCGGTCCTGCATCCGTTGGAGACATTAGTTAGTTATCAGACCACGCTTGCTTTTTGAACTTCGTGCTCTACTCTTTTCGGGCGGGGCGCGAGGATCTTTCGAAAGCCTCTATGCGCTCCGTCCCTCCCGGGTGTTACGCCCCTTCCTTTTTCCCCGTATTTCCCCCTCGATTTTTGTAGCGCCTATGCTGCCTCAAACTCGGGTTGTCCCTCCCTTGTTCCTTTCGATTCCATAGTCCCTGACCCCCGTCCTCCTTTTTTCCTCCATCCTCCTTCAGGTACCCCAGTCGACCATTCTTGCCCCCCCCCCCAGTGGACGCGGTGGTCAAAAGCCTGTCCGCGACAGATCCGCAACGGCTTTCTCCCTTCTATGCCGCGCGTCAGCTTCTGGGGACGTCCAGCACTTCGACAACTGCGAAACCCCCCCTCTTCCTTTTTTTTTTGCGGAATGTTAGACCCGTTCTCGTATCTTTTCTTTTTTTTTTTCTTTTTTTTGATACTGCGCAATTCAGGATTGAGGTGGCCCAGCCGTCGCGGCACATCCTCTGACCACCCCCTTTCGGGCATTATGGAGTCGCGTGACTGGCAGTCCGTTTTCTCCAGTTCGCTGGGAATAATAACTCCCCCAGTTGGAGCCTGCCTCGTTTGACGGCCGCAAGTTTTTTTTCTTCTCCCCCTCGCGGCAATTTCTCCCAACCCGTTGGGAAGCTGTTTTTTTCCTCGCCTTCGGCGTTTGTCCGTTCGATGAAAAGCCGCCAAACTTCGTCGACAAGTACGTGGGCTGTATCCGTGATTTCCTTTTTTTTGCGTTACCTTTTCCCGGTCTGCCAGTCGCTTCGTTTTTTACCTTGTGCTTTCCCCCCAGATCGCCGGGTGCGACCGCCTAAGGGAGACATATGTTTTTTTTCCCACAACTGCGACCCTTTTTGCGACTGTCTTTTTCTCTTTCCGATCAAGATGAGACCCCCCGTAGCGCCCTAGGTAACCCCAGCTCCCCCCCGCTAAACCTCCCTTTTTTCCGTAGGTTCGTTCTCGAAACCCTCCCCTCCCCCCTCTTCCTTGCCCTCCTTTCCCGGCCCGACTCTCCGTGGTGTGCTCGGCTTAACCCACGCCCCGAGCCCCTGGCCTCGATTCTCCAGAGGTCCTCGGCTATCGCCTTTTTTCCAGTGGGTTAAGTCCGCCGCGTGGTAAACCCCCCGTCCCCTCGTCGGAGGCTAAGAGAAGCGCGTGTGCAGGCTTGATACGTCTTATTTTGCCGATGGCAACTCCATCGACGCCCCCCCCCCCCCTTCGGCGTTTTCCTTTTTTCCGCCTTATTCGGAGACCCCTTCCGGCAAGAAAGCTTCCCGAAGCTTTCAAGCCTTCCCCTGTTGTTTCGCCAAGCATCTTTCTACTAGTATTCTCCTTCCCGATGTCCCACCCTCTAGTAAAGCCAGCGATTTTGGGAGCCAACGGTTTAAAACACCGCATGCCCGCGTAGGATCCTAATCCTTCTCCCCATAGGCGGCATCACTTTGGCATTCCCGTTTTCCTGTGTACTGACACAGAAGGCTCAAGCCCGATATTCTTCGCCCGTTATTAGATGAGACTGCTTTACTTCCCCCTTTCTATTTTTTTTACGCCCACCTCTGCCTTTGGCGCCCCTCGCTGACCCGGCCCTTAATCAGAAAAAATAATGGAATTCCGTACAAACGTCATCTAATACATCTTAGTTAATTGTTCAACCTTTTTTCCCCATTGTCTCTCCCCGTACGTAAATATTTTTGGTGAGAAGAACAGACAAAAGCCTCTTTGGTCGATTCAGTTATTCCGGAGACGATACTGTTTTA
>Ga0179593_1387189_pt1 | contig 11218 bp, 10 predicted proteins | sample CZODoug2_1_08_16_FD_185931 | JGI IMG/M metagenome (GOLD analysis project Ga0179593, IMG submission 185931) | Vadose zone soil fungal communities from Angelo Coast Range Reserve, California, USA - CZODoug2_1_08_16fungal (PacBio error correction) | ecosystem: Environmental > Terrestrial > Soil >... | reverse complement strand
GTACTCTAACTGCCCCGAAGGATACGCTCTCCTCCTCCCCTTTTTCCTCCTGGGATACCCTTCCCCCTCCCTTGCCTCTACTACGCAGCCCCCCCTCCCCAAATATCGTTCAAAGAGTGTCAGCCTCTTCTCAGCCAGCTTCCTCCACACTGGCCATGACGGCGTCTTCCCTGCCTGCGGATCCTCACTGCAGGGTTACAAGACCTCTCCCATTCCTTGATGATACGACACCAAGCCTTGGCTCCCTTTTCATTCCCTCCCGGAGCCCGCCTTTTTCATGCTTCCTTATGCAACTGCTTCTTTTCCGGTTAAGCTAGGACAGGAGGGGTGTTTTTTTGGGGGGGTGTTTTTTTTGTTTTTTTGGTGTTGTTTGGTTGGGGTTTCCGTGAGCGGTTTCCCAGGAAACCCCTTTTATATTGGTTTTTGACTTCTTCCCCCCGTCTGTTCCCGAGTTTATGCGAGTTTTCGACCTATTGCTTCAAGATTTCCGCCTTTTCTTTCCTTGGTGAAACCTGACGGTTCCTTCCCCACATGGGTCAAAGAAAATCCACCTTTTTTTTCCTATTCACGTAAGCGGTCCGGCCTGGGATTTTTTCTCTAGCCTCAATTCTGTTCTCTTTTGTTCCCTTGAAAACGAGGGAGGCACCTACTTCGCGATCCGGCCGAATTGTTAAGACTAGCTTCGTTTTCTGCCCCCCCCGGGGATTTGGGTGGTCGCGCGGCATTCTTCTTCCTCCGTTTTTTCAGCCCAAAACCAATTCCCTGCCCCTTTTTTCCCCCCCCCCTCCCACTGGAACAGTCCTTGCTAACCTTTTAATGTTCTTTCCCTCTGTCCTTCTGTCGCTTGCCCTCTCCAAGGGAGCTCCTGGGTGCGATGGCACCTCGCGTATCTTTTCGCCTCCGCCTTCCTTCTTCGCGGCTTGACCTGTCGACAGATTTCATATCTACGCCTGGTGATTCCCAGAGCGTTTCTGACGCTCTCCCTTTCCCCTCAGACATTCTTTGGCTGGAGATCGGCCGCAAAAACGCCCTTCCTCACCACTTCACCCCCCCATTAGCCACACTTCCCCTTTACGCCACCGTGCCTCTTGTGCAAAGAATAGGGATGCTATCTTCCTTCCTCACCACTGACGTTTTTTGTTGCGGTTGAGTCGAAGACATAAGGCCTTTCTATTTGTAATCGTTTTCCCATTATCACCGTTTCCATCCCGCCGGTCAAACAGCTTCCATCTCTGTCCGAAAGTCCTAAACTTGCAGGTCCTCCCCCCTTTCGGTCCTTCCCGGTCAGTGCCTACATGACCCGTAGACCCTGGATAAAGGTATGTCATGGAATTAAATCCACTCTCCCTCTATCCCCTTTCCCCTCCTCGAAGTTTTTTTCTTCATATAGTGGAGTTTTATAGTGAAGGATTACCTTGAGTCCCTATCGTTCTCCTTTTTGATCGCCTTCAGGACCGGTCCTTCCATCCCTTATTTCCCCCTTCCCGTAGAAGGGTAGATATTTTTCTTTTCTGAACTTCAGTAACGGTTAAAGGGAAGGAATCGATTCTTTTCCCCCCCCATTTTTCCAGTGCTAAGGGTTTGATGAGCCGGGCGCACCCTCCACTACCTAGGAAGGGCCCCGCTTTTTCCTCTGCGACCCTTCGGCCCTCCCATCGAATGAACGGACGGGCGTTCATCCTCCGTGGCTACTGTCAATTTAACGTGGTTTTTTTTTACTCTGATTTAGGGTTCCTTTCCATTCTCTTCATCTTCTACATCCCGCCAAAGCGTCTCCCCGGAGTCCTTCGATCCATCCTTCTCCCTCCTTTCCAATTTGCCCCTGCAGGAGTTTTCCGGCAGAACCCTCAGCAGGCGATGTTAGAAGTAACGGAATCCCTTTCCATCCTTCTGGGATTCCCCTCCTCCTCTTTCCTCAACCGACGCGGTCTAAGAAATATTTTTACGGATGCGGTTGTTCTCCCCCTCATTTGCAGGCCGGTTTGGGTTGCGCCCTGGCTCTAGTACCGGAAGAACGCACCACGACGCCCCTTTGAGAGAGTCTCGTTTTATTCACAACCTGAATAGAGAAGGTTTTCTCTTCCCGACTGTAGGTCCCTCTCACCATAACCCTGTCCAGGCGAGTAGGCGGCCGTATCTTCCAGTACTCGGTTCCTTTTTTCCCTCCCCCTCAACTTTTGTTGATGATTTCTCCCCCTTGCTGTTCCCCTTCCTGTAACTTCCTAATGGACCGGACCTTCGGAATTCTTGCTGCTAGAACTATTGCCCTCTTGCCCCGATTTTCCCCCCTCTTTCATAGTCCAAGGTGCGTCCCCTCTGTCCACTCGTTCTGTGCGATGGATTCCCCAATTGAAAATTCTTATCAGCATTTCCCTTCCCCTCCCCGGTTCTGTCCTCCTTTCCCTCTTTGTTTGGATCATCCGCTCTCTTTAGAGTCTCTGTAACAAAGCAGCGGGTTTCTGATCAGTCCGATCGCCGTCCGTCCTGACTTTCGTGTGGCGGGCTTTCGGGAATGTTCACCTTTCAACGAGGATAGTGGTGACGGTTCTCGTCTTTTTTATTATTTCCTTCTTGTTCCCCCCTTCCCCCCCCCCCCCCCCCCCCCCCCAACCCCCCCCCCCCCCCCCCCCCCCCCCCCCCCCCCCCCCCCCCCTATAAGGGTGGTTCTTCGGCCTCCTTCCCTTTTCGGGTCTCTTCTTCTCTTCTAGGGATGTTTGAATTCTTCCCCCTCCTGTGTTTTTTATCTCCTTTGCCATCACCTTCCTCCTAAGCACGAACCGTTTTCTTAGACTTGCGTCCACCTGAAAAGGGTACTCCATGACCGGGACCCCCTTCCTTTCTCCTCCCTCCACCTACTCCCTCTTTTCCCCCCCAGTAGATCAGCACTCTTCCTATTGGCAATGACCGGCCCAGGCTCCCTTCTTGATTGTTTCTCCAGATGTCCTTTTTTACCTCCACCCCGCTTCCCCTCATCTTCTCACGTCAACCCCCCCACTTCCTTCGAGACACAGACCTCAATGCATCTCATTTCCTCGTTCCTTCTCTTATGAAGAGGAAACTCGTGCGCGGGCAGCCTCGCCCTTTGGCTCTTTCCCGTTGTTTGTCTTCTTCGAGGAACGAGTTCTTTCGACTCGCTTTGCAGTGATGAAAGGGATTTTTGTCTTGATTTTTTTCCCTTGACGGGTCTGAGGAACTGTTTCCCAAGTTCGCTCATCCCACAAGTAGGTTCCGGCTGATTTCCCAGTGTAAGGACTACTTTCCGGATTACGTGCCTGTTCTTTGTTTGCGAGAGACCTAATTTTTGGCTGCCTTTGACTCGAGGTTCTTCCCCTCCTTTTCTTTCTTCCCTGCTGCAAGGAGTCTACGAGGAGTATCGGGACTTTTTTCCGGTTTTCCCCTTCTCTTGGCATTTCACTATGATTAGTTTTTCCTGACACACCTGTTAAAAGGAATTACCCCCCCTCCTGCGGTCCCCCCCTCCTTCTTCCCTGAGGCTTAAGCGAGTTGGAAATATGGCTTTTCCTCCTCCCCCTGTGGCTTCCTTAGGGCATCGCAGCTGGCGGCTGTCCCTAATTGCTTGGAATGTATCCTATCTTGTGTCTCTCTACTTTGATTCATGGGAAAAGGCTGTTTCTCTCTTCTCCCGTTTCCTGGACCTATGTCCTTCAAGCTCTCTTCCCCGCACACCTCAATTCTCTCCACATTTTACTGTCGGCAGGTCAGTAACGCTGGTTGAGAAACGAACGCGTCTTACCTCCTTTCTTCGGCCCCTGTCACTTTCCTCTTTTCGGTTGCTGCTATCCATACTACCTCCCTTCCTGGCCTTTCCCTTTTTTTCATCTGAGCCCCGTCAACATTAACCCCCCTTCTCCATCCCTGTACCCTTGCAGTTTCCTTACTCTTACCAGATGTCTCCCAGCCTTCGGGGAGGACTACCCTTTCTGTTTCTTACATTCCCTTCCCTCCGGGCCCACCCCTCCCGATCGTTGATGGTAGCCTTCAACTTATCCCCGCACCCTCTCCCTCCTTTTCGCTTTTTTTTGTTGCAGTTTGGATTCCGTTGCCATGGATATCGCTCGTCTTTTCTTCTTGTTCCCTCGTAGACCGGTTCGGACCTCAGGTACCGGGCCGGTATTCCCCCCCTTCGGCCTCTGACTGCCTCTTTCGGAGTGTCCGTTCGTAACGGTTAACAGAACTCTTCTTTCATGTTTGAACTTTCTTCCTTTTCCCATGCTTTCCAGGACGGCCGGGTTATCTGCTCCCTTCTTCCGCCCTCACCGTACCCATCTGTGGTTTGCCGACTCGAAAGACCTCTTTTTTCCCCTCCCCCTGCGTTTTGCCTCCCGGCCGGGGCGACGCCCTTTCACTGTGGCTACTGCGCACCCCTTTTCTGCACGTTTTTTCTTACCTTGCTGTGTAGCCTTTTTACCCCCTCCCCTTTCCCCAGCTTCGAAATGTATTTTGACACCCCTATGGACCCCGTCTCTTCTATCTGAACAGGATCAGTAGCTACCCTCAGCAATTTTGCCTTCTTTCAGTTTCTTTGCCGACTCCTCCCTCGTCGCAACCTACCGCATAGAGAATGGATGCCGTGACCCTCCTCCTTTCCTCACCTGTTCACTTGTCTTCCGCTTTAGACTGGTCGTTTTGCGGGGGTGAGCCAAGTTCCCGGGGAAATTTTTTTGACGCCCCCCCTCTCCTACCGTGTCCACCCCCCCGCCTACCTCACGTCTCCCTACCAGGACCCACCCCGACGCACTTCGAATGCTTTTTAGAAATCCTTAGGGGCGGGAGTAGCCTTTTCTGAAGTGTTTCCTCCCCCCTTCTTTTCCCCTGGCGTCCCCCCCCCCCCCAGTCGTTGAAGGCCGCTAGAACTGGGAGGTCGTCCCTCCTTCTTACTTTACCTGGTTCCCTTCAACCGGACGTGGTTATTATGCGCGACCTTCCCTTTTGTTTCCCCCTTTCTTTCGGACAGTCCGGTCCCTTCATAAGCCGTCAACCTCTGCATCACCCCATCCCGGTGTCCCCCCTTCCACGGGATCCAAGTACTCGTGCCTTCTCGGCACTCCTCCTTTCCTAGTTCAGTCCTCTTACCCCCTGAACAAGTGATATGTCAGTCATCTGACCACTTTCCGAATCCTTTGATGTAAGGAACTGGCTTGTTGTTCGGCATCCTCTATGCTGTTAGCTTTTGGCTTAACCATGAATTTGTCTCAGTCATTAGGATAACCGTGACTTTAGGTGCATCCTTGCATGGTTTTTTTCTCCCTCTTTTTTCCACTTTCCTATCTATTTTTCGTTGGTATGGTAAGCGCTCAACCTTTTTCCTGTCTTTAGCTTGTGCTTGCCTCCGTTCCGCTTTCCCGGCTTCTTCTAGAGGTCCGTTCGAGCCTCTCTCTCTTACTACTTCCTTTTTTGTGTGTTCTCTCTCTGTATTCTTTTCCGGCCGATAGCAGCGCCCCTTCAAGCCGATCAGCAGCGCCACCTCAACTCCAATGGATAAGGTCAACGATTGGACCATACACGGGTCCCCTCTCCCCCGCCTCTTTCCCCGTCTTTGTCATTTTCCCTGGCTCCTCCCCTCTAAGATGTGCATGGCCAGACGAAGCTTCCTTAGTCATTTTGTCCTCCGCCCTCTGCCCTTTTCGCCACCCCGCTACAGCATAGTTTTTAAACGACAAACAACGCAAAGCGGCTCACGGATCAAAGAGAACCTTATTCCCTTTCTTTCTCACTTTTTTTCTTAGGTTCCCTTTCTCTTTCTTCCCGGAGACATGATGAGTGCAGGGAAACTCTGAACTTGTACTATCCCCCTTGTGGGTAATCCTTCCCACCGCAAACGTTTATGTGTTTTTTTTTGATGCGATTTTTTAATGGTTTCCTAACCTTCCTAGTTATTTCAAAATGTTTTTTCCCCTATTCCGCTTTCCATTTCACAACGTTTTTTCTCCTTTCAAGGTACAGGAGTTGAAGGAGTAACTGGCCTTTTGCAGGCGTGTTGCGCTCTCCGCCCAATACTTATTTTTTAGGGGTACTAAGATGTCCGGAAACACCTTTCAGCTTGCCCTCCTACAGTATTTTACGACTAGATCATTTTCGGAAGGGGTGCTGAAGGGATATGTACGCAAGCTTCCCTCTTCGTGGGTCGTTCACCACACCCTACCCGGAACCTTTCATTTTACCCCCCACCGTCCGTAGGGTTTCTTCGGCCTTTTCCTTGACATAGGTGAGGACTCCCCTTCTTCATGACCGGTTTTCTTTAACCATTCGGCGGCTTCGCCTTCACTTCCAGGAATTCTATTCTTTTATTATCCTTGTTTCATATAGATAAGGGATCCCTGAGGGGGACCCTCGTCTTTGCTTGATTAGCGGGAATGACCTCTCGGTGCCATCTACAGCTTCTCCGTACGCACCCCAATTCTCTCCCCCGTTCCCGACCCCGTCGGGACCCCTCATTCACCTGAAGGTCACCGGGTTGGAATCCTTTTCTCTCTCTGTCGCTTTCTCTTCCCCTCTTAACTTGCGGCAGTCGGCCCCTCTGCACTGATCGGCCGTTCCTGTCACTGGTTTCCACCAGACCCCAGTAACTTTTAACAGTCGAGCTGACGAGTCATCTCCTCCTCCCTAGTACCTCTCCCCTTTCCCTTCCCCCCCACTTAGGTTGGTTTTGGGTTTTTTTTTTTTTTTTTTTGGGCTTTTTTTTGGTTTTTGTGTGTGTTTTTTTTCTCGTTTTGAATTTTTGTTCCCTTTTTTGTGGTGGTGTTGGTGTTTGTGTGGGTTGTTTTATTTTTTTTTTTTTGTTTGTTGGTTTTTTTTTTTTTTTTGGGTGGGTTTTTGTTTTTTTTTTTTTTATGGGTTTGGTATTTTTTGTGGTGGTCCTGGGTGGGTTTTTGGTTTTTTTTTTTTTTTTTCTGTTTTTGTTTGTGGTTCCGGGAACCGGCCCTCACAGAAGAGGCCCAGGTTTTTCCCCCCCCCTTAGCCCCTTCCTTCTCCCTTCCACTCTCTCTCTTTCCTCATCAGTTGTTGGTGTTTCTCTCTTCATTGTCGTTATCTCCGGACAGTTCCCCTTCCAGGCGTCTGGGCCCGGCGGTAATCGCATGACCTCAGTGACCGGGTCCTTCCTTCTTTCCTGGTGCCCCACGGCAGTCTTTCTTTAATAGGGTTTACCTTCCCTGCCCAGCTAACGGTTACATTTCAAGGGTATTTTCTGTGAATTGTCTCCTTTGCCCCAATCCTCCCTTCCCCTGTTTTTTCTTTTCTTCTAGAAAAACGAAACAGCCTGACCATTTCCGCCCCTTTGCCCTCCCTTCCCACTCATCATGCGTTTGGCCGTCCCCGGCGGCCACTTCCCAAGGGAGCGCAGTGAATGTGGCTCATGCTTTTCTTAGCGCAATTCTTTTTTGTACGCGCTCTTTACCTCCAAACTTTGAGGTCCATGTCAAACGTTTCCTACTGTAGAAAAGCTTTTGCCAGCCTCTTCCCCCCCTTCAGCCGTAGTCTATTTTTTCCCCAGTCTCTTCACCTTTCCCCCATAAGTCTGGAAGTAGGAAGTTCTTTCTCCCCGCCTCCGCCTTCTCTTCGCCCTTCCCCGTCTCCAGATGGCGTTTCGAAGGGCCGCGACCCAAGGAGTTCTTCCGGTCTCTCTCCTTTTTTTTTCCTCCTCTTCGTTTTTTGAGCCCCTCCCTTGGGCGGGAAGGTAAGAAACCCCCACGATCAACGCGTCTCAATTCTCCGACCCCCTTGACTCCCCCTTTCGAGTAGAGAGATAGTCGTATACAACAATTGTCGGGCCGTCCCTCGCGAATCTTTCTAGCCAAGTTAACAACTAGGCCCTGAGAGAAAAAAAGGCCGCTCCTTCTTCACCCTTCCCTCTCCTTTTACCTATCCCTTCAACAACTGATTGGTTACTTGCGAACTTGCCAATGGTTCTACGTCAATTTCACCATTACCTACCCCTTCAGTTGCCATTCACGTTCAGGCGACCCCTGTCTCCACTCCGGTGTGCGTGGCCCGGGAACCCCTTTCCCTCCCCAATCCCTTCTTTCCTTCCCTCGTCCCCTCGTCCTGTCAGGCAGATTGAAGGAGGAATTAATAATCCCAGTGATGCATAATTCCGAACCGAATCTCAGGTTGTACGTCCTTGGCTTGTCGTTCTCTTCCTACTTCTTTTTGAGGGCTTTAAAGAGGTCGTAGTTTCAGACTGGTTTGATCAGTAGGGACAATCTGAACTTTTTTCTCCACTTTTGTGTGACCCCCCCTTTCCAGATATGGTTTCGGTGTGATGCGGAAGGGAGGAGGTAAATTTGTCCCGTATCCCCTTGTTATTCTTTTCTCCCGTTTTGAGGCTGCTTCTTTTAAGGTTTTTTTTTTTCTGCACTTCATTTATCTGCCATAAGATATAGTTGAACCTAAGTTGGTTTTTTATGAGTATTTCCTCCATACCCTTCCTCTCTCCTCCGCACTCGGAACCTGAGATAAGAAGATCACCGATAAAAGGGGTACCAGGTCCACGTACCGATGCCCTCTCCCTTTGCAGCAGACCTTCCTAGTTAACGCTTTGTCCATCCCCATGCCTCTAAGCTTTGAGAAAAAACCCGCGATTCTCCCTCCTGTTCTCCTTCTCTCCCCTCTTCCCTTTTTTTCCATCCCGCTTTCATAACGAAACCCCGACTAGGATCCCTTTCCGGTACAGTTCACCCGTCGGCCGTCATGTCTCTGCCCACGGGTTTATCAGTTTTTTAGAGGACAGGATGATGATGATCCTTTTCTTCTTCCTTTTTTTCATGTGTCCCCCACCTCTTTCAATCTTTTCTACTTTGGAGGCGATGCTTAAGGTCCCAATTCCGTTTACTGGGACACTGCTTTTTGATTACCAACACTGTGGAAATTACACTCCGCTCACCAGCTTTCCTTTTCTTCCTTTCCTTCTAGGGTCGAGCATGGAAGGGTGGTCTCGGCTTGCCTTCACCGGGTGATTTCGTCCCGGAACTCTTTGTGCATTCATTAGCTAAAAGACCGCACGGGGAGTTACCTACTCTATCGTCTTCTCCCCTTTTTGCTTTCGGTTGCCTAGGAATGTTAAAGGAAGCAGAGTTTTTCGCACCCACCCTTCCTGGCCAGTTCGTGCTCCCCCCTCATGACCCAGCGTAGGAGGAGACCTTGCTCATTTTTTCTTAGAGTTCCCCTCTTTTTCTCTTCACTCGCCTGAGTCTGTACTTTGAGGCCTAAAGCCGTCTTCCTCCCCTGCGCCTTCATCCGTTAGCTTTCGGAGTTTGAAGGGAGCTGGGTTCTCCCCTATCTTCTTCCCTTTTCTTCCCCTTCTTTGGTGCTCTTCTTTTTAAGGCGAAGGGACCTGTGTTCCCCGAGTTGCCCGGTCTCCCTGCTTCCCCTACGAACCCACCTTGCCCCGATACAGGGAAAGAAGGAGCCGTTCCCTTTCTTCACTCCCCCTTAGGTCATGTTTTCATAAGGTTCGAAAGAATTTGCGCTGTACTCCGGCGGGCTTCGTCCGGTTCCTGTTTGGGATTTTTTTCACTGTGTCGTTTTTAGAGTAAATAAGTTACTTTCCTTCATCTTTTTTGTTTCCATTTGCTGTAACCCTTCCAGTCAAGTTAACTTTTCACCGTACTCTATGCGGCCACCCGCTGCCATTTCTGCAAGACTTACCAGTAGAATAAAGGCACCTATCTTCCCAGGTCTCCCGCGTTGTCCCCCCTTCCCCTCAGTCTCTCGAGACTTCTTCTGTAGAAGGCAATCAGACCCCGAAACTATCTCTTTCTTCCTTTTCTAGTCTGTTTTTGTGAATCCAGTGGAGGGCTCTTCTCTACCTTTCAACGTTCCCTTTGGTACTCTCTTTATTGTCCTTTCGTTCATGAAAGGTCAGTTAACATCCTTGTTACGTCCTTAGGCGACGTTTTTCCGGGCTTCTGAAGGATGGTTTTGACCCCGATCATTCGTGCGTCGTAAAGGTTCCCGGGGAACTGGCTACTCCCTGCTACTGCACCAAATGCGGAAGGAATTCCTTCTTTCACTTTCTAAGAAGAAAACCGCACTACCGGCAGTTCCGTCCTGGAAGCCTTCCGCCCAGAGATCCTGCGGTCCGCTCACATCTCCCGAATTACCGTCTTGGGCTTGCTGACTGTGGTATGCTTTGAACGTTGTGAGAGCGGTTTTTCTTACGGCGCCCGTATTCCTCCCTTTGCCACTCTATTCACCAGTCAAGGCGGAATAAGTCGACCAACCCCTGCTTGCCCCGTCCTGATTAAGTACAGGTCTCACTTCCGAAATTCAAGCTGATGAAATTCTCCGTTTCTTCCCTTCCTCCCCTCCGTCTCTGTCGAAGTAAACTCAGATAAGAAGGAATTGTCTTGCTTACGTCGCCGCTTCCGCGACCATTCTCAAGTTAGCCCCCGGATGGTACCTCATATGCGGGGTTCTCCTCCCCCCCGGGTTTTCCCTTTTTCACGCGGTGGTTGAAGCACCCGCGCCTTCGTTTTTTTAAACATGCCCCAGCGGAAGAAAACCTACGCCCTTCCCCTAGACCCTCTTCTTTCTTATCCCCCCATTGGTCTGGGACTTAGTTAACAGTAGTGTCCTAATGTTATCATGGCGCCACAACACAGTAGTGACGCGCCCAAAAGGACCCTTCCCTTCCTGCCCCTTTTTTTTTTTCCTTTTCTTTTTCCCTCATTCCCTCGTGGTGCTGGATCTGCCATTGAACCCCCCAAGTCCACTTTTTTTAACCAAGTTTTCCAAAAGAAAAGGGCCGTTTTTTTTCCTTTTTTTTTTTTTTTCCCAAATCCGCCCCCCCCTTTGTGACTTCCGACGGACGAAGGTGCAACCTCAAACCAAGTGGGGCATGTATGGCCCAGCCATGCCGTCCCTCGATCCCCTTTCCCCCTCGCATCTCCTTCCCTTTCCCCTTCTTTAAAACCGTGATGATCAGTCAGAGAATAAGTCTTCCGAATTTTCTCCTCTTTTGCTGTTATTCATCCTCTTGATTTTTTCTTTTTTTTTCACACAGATTTGAACGGGGGTTGCCTTCTTTTCCCTGTGCCTTCCTCCCTTGTCTGATCATTCTTTATGGAAACCCCAGGATGAAACGAATAGTGGTGTAGGGGTCTGGCGTACTGTTTTAGTTTCCCTTTCTTTGGACCGTCCGTGATTCAGGAGTGTGGAGGGCTCCGGGATTTCCTTGCTTTCTGCTGATTCTTTTTTT
>Ga0179593_1735235_pt1 | contig 11219 bp, 9 predicted proteins | sample CZODoug2_1_08_16_FD_185931 | JGI IMG/M metagenome (GOLD analysis project Ga0179593, IMG submission 185931) | Vadose zone soil fungal communities from Angelo Coast Range Reserve, California, USA - CZODoug2_1_08_16fungal (PacBio error correction) | ecosystem: Environmental > Terrestrial > Soil >... | reverse complement strand
TCGCCCGCTGCGCACACGCCTCCAGTCCTTGATTTTTTTTTAATTCTTTCAGCACTCTTCCCTGTTAGGATCGCGATCAAAACGCCGATTGTCTGCGTGAGCGGTAGAAGACTAAAAGAATTATTTGGTGCCTTCCCTGATCTTCTCTGCAGCTCTGGGTTCTTTTTCGTGTTCATCAAAGCTTAAGGCCGCTCTGGAGGGCGTTAGAGACTTCCGGTTCTTTCTTGTTCTTCAGTTCGTCCGTTGAAATCGACGCTGACGTGGTCAAGATTCCCGAGGCGAGCTCAAACTGCTGGTTGCCTGTGTAGCGACTTCATTGGTGGGCCCTTTGAGAGTGATCCGAGGTCATCTTCTTTGATGTTCTGACAGGAGGCCATCGCCTTTTACATTCGGATGGTACGGTGTTTCTTTTCTTTTTTGAATGCCCTTCTTCTTGGGGCCGGAGGTCGGTGTTGTACTCTGTAGTAATTTTTTCGGCTTTCGGTCGCCTTCCGCCCTTCGCGAGTGAACGTCTCTGTCCCTCAGTGTCCCTTTTTTCCTCTGCCGCATTTTTTTTTCTTCGGGCTGGCCTGATTTTGAAGACCCAGTCTATTACGCCGGGCCATTTTTCTTCCTCTGTTTCCCGCGCTTTTCCCCCCTCATCATGATGTGTCGAACGAGCAATCTTTCTTGCCGTGAGCCCCCCTCCCCGCCCTCATCCCCCGCTTCTTTCCCTTAAGCCTTCCAGAGGATGATGATTGCGCAATTGACTCCCGGGACCTCTGGGATCATTCTTTTTTTGTTCCTTCCGCTTTCTGAGACCTCCCCCGCCTACGGTGTTCTTCGTATCGTTTTTGGCAGGGGTAGCCGAAGTCTTACTTATTTCCCCTCCCCTGGCGCCATCCCCTTTGTCGATCTCTCCAAACCGTCTTTTTCTTTCGGGGAGGATCTCCGGAGGGCCATCAGAGAGGCTTTTTTTCGCGTTGTGCGTTTTCTAGTTAGTTTAGGCGTCAAGGCGTGCGCAAGAGGTTCGTTTTTTCTCCCCCAAAACTTGCAACCCCCTTGTTCAGTCCACGACGCCACGTAACTTCAATTCCCGTTGAAAAAACACCCTTCCTTTGGTCTCAATGATCTTAACCCCGCTCCCTCCCTCCTTTCGGCCGCCTGGATCAATTTTTTTCAACCGTCCCTGGCCGACCTTCGGTTCGGTGCGTGATTTAAGGCACATACTGAGTATCTGCTTTTCCGTTTGGCTTTGTACTTTTCTTGCGTTTCGGCGTCCTATTCTTGGATGCCCTGCACCCGGCATGTTTCTTTTTTTTTTCCTGAACAGGTGCCCCATGAACGTCTTTCTTCTATGGTTCACCTTGCCTCCGCTTTTGGGTCGCCGCAAGATGATGCATTGGAAGATTTCCTCCTTTCCATTTGACCTTTTTCTTCAGCCGATTCATTTGCCGTTGGGGCCTTTTTATGGCTTTTTCCCCTCTGATCCTGTGCCCCCCCCCCCTTGAGTTGCATGGAAGCCCTCAGGTCCCACCATTCAAAGACTGGGCTCGACTTTGAATGTACCCCCACTTTCCCCTCCCCCCGACTTTCGTCGCGATTTTTTCATGGGGCCCTCTCTCCGGAGGAGACCGGTGACCCGTTACCTCTTCTATATGCAATGGTACCCCTCACTTATTCCTCCCCCATTCGCCAGTTTTTTTCTCCTCGTGGCCCGCATCTCCAGGTTTACTCGACAAGAATTTCCTCAACCTTTCCCCTTGATATGCGTTCTCGTTTCCCCATTCCTTTTTCCCCCTGTTGCACGGCAACGGTCCCGCCCTTACCTGTGCAAGATTGACCCCTCTAATCCGTTCAGCAAAAAGAGATTTCAGCAAGTCGCCTTCTTTGGGTCCTTCTTCGTTATGCTGCCTTTTTTGCCCAGTCCGCTAGTCGAAGGAGAGTTAGCGGATCATTTCAGGACCCATTTTTTTCGCAATTTTTTTGGACTTTTTCCCACGCGCCCCCCCAATTGCTTCTGAGATACCCGAGATTGTTACGCTTTAAAGGCTTTGTAATGAGTTTCTCCCACATGCGGATGGCCTGCGTTGTTTATCGGTTTTGATTTAGGAACCTTTTCCCAACTTTCCTTCCTTTTCACCTCGGGACATATCGTCAGTCGTGGCGTCAGTGCCGATGTCCTGCATAGTCTCCGTCAGCCCCTTTTGTATTTTTTTTTATTCCGTCCAGCATTCTCTCTCCTTTTACGCTGTCGGGCCCTCGGTCGGGTCTCTTGCATGCTGTACAGCAAATACTTTAGCGGGAGACTTTACGACGCTGGGAAGCCCCTCCCCTTTTAACTTTTCGGCCTCTCCGTGCTTGTCCTCCTTTTTTCTCCATGAGACTCCCCGTCCAAATACTCTTCAGAGGTTCTACCCTTTGAGGTTGATTTTTTTTTTATGCCGGGTCGTGGTTCCCCTCCCCAGTCTTTTTTCCTGCCCTCAGCCTTCGGGCGCTCGTCTCCTTCCCCTAACGGTCCAGTCTGACGATAGCAGGTCCAGGAAATTTTTCTTTTCCCCTCCTCCGTTGTTTTTTTGATCTTTTCCTTATCCCCAGACCCTTCCTAAGGACGTCCCCGCCCCTCCCCCCCTTGAAGCACTCTCTCAATCAGGTTTGCTCTTTGTTGTTCCCTTGACACGACCGTGCATAACTTTTACCTACTGTATCCCCCTGCCTCAGCGTCTTTAAGTTTCTTCTTCTACTTCTTTCCCCACTGAAGAGGCACCCCTTTCCTCGTTACCGTTCGTGGTCTTTGTCTAAAGTTCTCCCAGCTCCCGAAATGATGGTATGAGGATCGCAACGCTGAGGCCCGATTGTTCCCCGTCACGTCTCATTCCTTGACTGGACCCGTACCACACTTTTTGTCCTGTCTTTTTAAACCGTGATCCGATGCAATTGCTCGGCCACTGATAGCTTCTAGAAAATTTCTGCCGCTCCTTAAGGAACTTTTCCGTCATCCCTGTCCCCTTGATTTTTCCGTCCTTACACACCCTCAGCCATAATCCGGCCTCATACTATAGACAAGCCAAAGGACACCCCTTTGGCTTACAATCCGTTCTCGAGCTTGTCTTTTGTTCCCTTTGAGAACACGTTGAGCGGCTTTGGACTCAACTGATCCGCGAAGTCCTTCCTTCTCCGGGACTGCCCTCCCCCCTCCAGCCACCCTTCTTCGTGCCCCAACGAGGTCTTACATGACTTCGGTCTTTTTCCTTGGTTTCTCCCCCCCCCCAACCAAAGTCTGCGGGTTTTTTTTTTTGCTTTGCAGAAATGCGCAATTGCGGAATTCCGACTTCCATGGGGATTTTGTTCGACAGTTTTCTGTTCTTATTGTTATGCCAGAGATGATACACTCACTGTTCTCAGCTTCCAGTTTTTTTGCCTTGTTGTTTTTACCATTGCCCTTAGATGCTTGAACTTTTCCTTGACTACCGCAGCCTACAGTAGGAAGACCATGAACCTCACCCTCCCCCTAGACCAGACCGCCCTCTTCCTTTTTAACTTGGATCCTTAGCACTTCTTGTGAATGTGCGCATTTTAACTTCCCGTGCGTCTCTCTGCCATTTCGAGTTCTGGAAAGTCGATACCCAGTCCCTGATGCCAACCGTCCACCCTGATAGCTGCCAGAACTGTCCCTCCCTTTCGTTCGGGTTAAGAGCCCCCTTTCGAGCCCTTCCAGAAAGATCTTCCCGTAAAAAGTAGACCATTCCGGCCGTCTGCCATCCCTGTTACTACTTACAGTGAATTTTCCCTCCGCACTCTCCGGCAAGGACACGGCCCCGGGTAAGAGTGGAAAGACCCGACACCCTCGATTGATACCGACCCTATAATTCCCTCCGACTCAGTAGCTATTCGGGTTGGTCCCTTCCTAAGAGTCGCGTCAATTAGACTCTCATGGATCCATTCTTTTCAGTTTTTCTTGCGCTGTTCCTCTAATTTCTCCCACTTTTGACTTTGTCGTCTTCCCCTCCTACCCTTCGTGGCCTGAACGTGCCCCTTCAATTCTGCTTCGGCCAAATGCCAAGATGACTTCGCGCAATCCTTTCCTCCAACGCCCGTTCCCTCGAAATCCCTCTATTGAACTCACTCTGGTTCCCCCTCCCAACCGCGTCGCACCCAGCTTAGTGGAGCGTTCGACGCAAGTCTGGAGCCTGGTTTTCTGGCTCCCCCTTTGAACCCTCCCTTTCCGGTACTTTCTTTTTGTTACACCACCCGCACTCGATACTCCTCCCTCACATAGGGTCCTTGAGATTTTAGCAGCGGGCAGAATAGACTTTTCCTAATGCTCGAGCTTCCTCAGACCTTCCTATTCCGATGGTTTCATTCATCGCTTTCTTACTTTGCTGTGCGGTTCCCCCTTCGTCTCCCAGAGGCAAAAAACTTCCGTTGCTAGTTCGACCATCATGTTTCGGCCACCCGGACCTTTTTTTCCTTTCCAGACTCAGGGCTTAATATCGCGGGTTCTTCCCTCTTCGTCCCCCTTTCCTCTGATAGCATCTTTTTCTCTGGTTCGAAACAGCGCACTCCTCTTTGAAAATCCTCTTTCACTCCTTACCGTGGCGCGGCACCGAAAATACCCCTATTCCTCACCCCACCATGTACTCCTTTCCGAAGATCATCCCTTTTCTGCTTCCTTCCCGTTCCCCTTATCCACCGATTGGACGAGATGCCTTTTACACTTCCTTTCATTTCCTTGCGATCCCTCTGCCAACCACCCCTAAAGGCGCTAAGTCTACGCGCTCAGTTTCTTCCCCGGTCTTTCCAATGTCTTTTCTTCACGGCCTCTCTTCACCCTTAAAGCCTTTTTACGGCTCCGTTAGCGCCTCCCTCCCCAGCTCCTGGCAAACTACTTTTTGCCCTTTCCCCTTCTGGCAGTCCCCTTTTTCCCTGCGTGACCCCCCCTCCTGAACTCATCCTCCTAGGCGTTCTCTGATGACCGCCCGAAAAAACTTCCCGCTTCCCTCTTCCCTCCCAATCCCTGGTGCGGGCGCAAGGCTTTCCCGTTCACTAAACGCCCTGTCTCTGATTGCGAGGCGCTTTCGACCTAATGTTGACTTTTCATTCGACAGCCCCGCGCCAGCCCATCCGCCATGCGTTGCTGCCCGTGCCCATACTGCCTGCACCCTCGCGCTTTTATCGAGATCAACCAGCCGTATTTTTTTTGGGCGTTAAGCCAGCGAACGAATTCTTCTGATTCTTATCGGTGCGATCTGACTTAAGCTGGGCTTATGTCGATTTTCTCGATTTTCCTTCTGTATGGCTTTCTGCGGATGACCCTTCTACGCCAGTGAAAGGGCGTTCACGGTGAAATAGATTTGAGGGCCGCGTCGCTTTTTCGAAGACCCACACGCCGAGGACGAGCGCACAAGCTCCCCAACCTTTCAGGGGGAGGTCTTTCTCCTTCTTTCCTCGCATGTCTGAGGATGACGGTGCGCTTCCGCAACATTGCGTCCATCTGACGGCCTCGGCTCCGGTTTTCTCCCTTGTCCTCCCTGAAAGCTCTGATCGGGCGCATGCTTGTCAGGTCTTTCTAGCGTTATGGCTTCGGTGCTCTACGTTCGCTATCTGAGCGGTTTTGGTGTTTGTCTCGCAAGATTGTCGCAGAGAGGTTTCTTGGAGATGTTCTGTTTTGCCCCTTCTAAGCTATCCCTTGCTTCTTTTCTTCCCAGTTTTTCAATGTGCGATGACTCGCCCCGCCGTTAGTCCAGAATAATTGGCCCTCCCCCCCCACGACTTTCTTGTTCCGCCGATCTCCCTAACCTCCCCCCTTTCCCGACCCCAGAAGAGAAAGTCATAGTTGTCAGCGGATGATGATAGGTGTCGCAATGCTTCCAAATTTTTCTTTCCTTCCCTTTGCCCCCGCTTCGACTGACTCTCCTCCTTTCCCTAGACTGTTGTATCTCTTGCGGGTTTGTTACCCCACCCCCAAAGCGAACTTCGTAAGCCTTCTCCCCCCTACCCCCACAGCGCTGCCAGAGTGGTCTCTCTTTCCCAAACGGCTTGGCGAATTCGTTCGAGGTCTCCCGACTTCAAGTTGCAAGAGATGCTTTTTAGAGATGGTGTTCTTTTCGATTGTTTTTTTCCCTGGTCCTTCCCGGCTTCCTCGCGAGTTTGCATCGGGGCATTGGAGCTGAAAAATCCATCGGTCCATGCATTTCGTTCTTTTTTACTCTTTTTTGCGTCGTTCATGGCACTCAGACCCCTAACACCCTCTTTCCCCGTGAGTTTCCCTTCCTCGGAAACAGTCTTCCCCATAAACTCCCTTTTCCTGAAGAGGACGCCCTTACGCCAGAATTCGGCTCCCTTTCACCCTCTTCGTCTCGGGGATTCTGAATGATACGGACCCTTACGGATGTTCTAATAGGCTTTCTGGCTTGGAAAAGTTCCCTGATGGATGGGTGACGGCCTTGCCTTTCCTTACGTCCTTATGTTCCCCCCCCTAAACTGCCATTACGGTGGCAGGACCTGGCTCTATGCCGGCATTTTTTTCACCGTTGGCATACTCTCTAATCTTGACTTATGGCCAGAATGCGCGGATGTTTCCTTTACTCGGAATGGACAGTTTTGGCCGCTCGATCCCCTTTTTTTTCCTTCGTACCGTACTTCTCGACGGATTAAGGGTGACCCCACTCTGCGCTTGCCCTTTTCAGTTCCCCCGGTCACCATTCTCTGCCTCTCGCGCCCCCCCTCCCCGGTGGAGTTTTTTTCTCCCGTGCGTCATTATAGCCTTCTGCGGTTCGTCCACTCCCCTTTCAAAATTTTAAGAGCAATTTTTCTCAAACCTGTAACTTTTCCTGGACCTCCACTTCCTTTATAGATTGGCACCCCACCGTCACCGAAGACTCGCCTGACCTCAGACCCATTTTCCCCCCCCATAACATCTTCTTCTGTTACTTTCCCGTTCTACATGACGCCTTGACAGTTCCCCCTGAAACAGTTCTCACGAGACCACCGAAATACCCGCCCCTCTTATTTGGTTTGACCCCCCTCCTCCTCACTCCCCCCAATTGTAAGACTATTAATTAGTGTGTTCGTATAAGAATAGTCTTCTGCTGGAAGTCCTTTTCGGTCGGCGGTGGGTTTTCTTTTGGTGGGTGTGGGTTTTTTTTTTAACGACTTACTGCTAGTCTCGGATGAGCCTTTCTCCCTATCAGCCCCACGCGTACCCAGTGTTTCATCTTGATCAAGCCCCCTACAGCGCAGCCGATGTTCGCTGAGATAACCTGAGATGTCCTCTCTGTCGCCCCGTTTGGTGGATAATTCTTGCTTGTTTCGGAGGGTCTCTGGTTTCTTCCGGAACCTCCGGTCTGGTCTTGAAACCGGGCTCCACTTTCCCCCTTTTTTTGACTCTGAGCCCGATCAGTCCCTCTTTCCTTGCATCTCCGGACGTTCCGCGGCACCTTTCCTCACTTGGGGGAGCCAGTCAACGGCGAGATACTTTTAAGCTGTAGCGGACCCTTTTAGGCGTCCCCGACTTTTCCCGCCCTCCACATCATTTTTTGAGCGGAGAATTTACTCCCCATAAACCCTGGACTCCCCTACGGTACGAGGAACGGGGCTCGTCAGGTTCCCCTTTTTCTGTCACCTTCCCCCAGACTTTTTCCATCCCCATCGTGTGGCCAGAGGGATACAGCGCTTTTAGGTTTAAGGTTAGGGTCGGGAAATCCCCATAATTCACTCCCTGATTTTTTGCCCCCCTGCTTCTTCTAGTTTTTTTGAAACGGTCAAAGTCTTTCTTCGACCCGTCCAGGAAAATTCCTTTTCTTCCTAATCAGGTGTGGTGTTGTGCTATCTTTAAGGACTGTGTAGCTCCAACCTTTGACTTTTCCCGATCTTGCCGCATACTCTTCACCTCTCTCAATGGTCTGCCCTTAGATGTGAGTTCCCCTACCGGTCCTCCACTCGCCGTAGAAAATTTATTGCCTAAAGCGCTGTCCCGTTGCTGTCCTCATTTTCACTTTCTTTCATCCTGCCCCTGACTTCTCGGGGAACTCTTCCTTTTTTCCAGATTTTCTCGTCAAGTCTCCCCGCTAGCTTTATGGATACCCTCCCTCCCCCTGCTCGCAAACGGTTGCTCCCGCCCCTTTACTCCCCTATTTCACTCCTCGTGCTTCCACCACATTTCACGGTATTTTCGTAATTCCGGAGACGATGCACCCATCGGACACTTTTCTTTCGACACGGCTCGCCAGGGCGAGTTTAACCCCTTCCCCAGGTTTCCTGACCTCCCGACATAACCTGACCCTTTGACGGTCCTCTCACAACACCTATCCCCCTCAGAAGGCCTCCGCTGATCGCCACTCCAATTCTTTGAACTTCTTTTTCTTTTCCCAATATTTCCTATTTTCTTTCTGACTGTTAGAATGGACAATTTCTGGATTGGTCCACTGGATCCGAGCTCAGGCCGGCTGACTAGTCCTTGTTCGGACGCCCCCCACACCCACTGCTGACACCGATGTCGTACTTGATGATTCTACTAGCTTGCGGAAAGGTTTTGGCTTCTTTTTCCCCGACTTTTGTAGCCTTTTTCCTGTCACTCCGGCTGATGGAACTTTCCGGCCGCAGATCATTTTTTTTGAAGGGAGAGTTTCCATTTTCGCTCTTTTCTTTGCGGTGAGATGATACGGACTGGCGAGCTGTTTATCGCATGGTACGAATGTTGACGTTCAGGTTGGAGTGGCCCCTTTCGCGTAAATTCCACTTTTTTTCAGACCTTCGAGACCTTCACACGGCACCCATCTGACGCGCCGCCAGCAGTTAGGTGACAGGGGAACTTTTCTGACCCAATTTCTTTCTGTGCCTTGGCTTTTTTTTTTTTTTTTTTTTTCTTTTGGTAAGGGGGGGGTTTTGCGGCTTTGGGGCGCTTTGGGAGGGGGTGGGCGGGTTCTGGGGAAAGCTAACTTTTCCCCTTCCCCTTGACGCTTTTTCTTCCCGATGAACCTTTAAGTTGACGCGGATAAGTCCAATTCCCCCACCACTTACTTTCCACCCCCTTCCCAATGAATCCCAGAGGCCAGACAACCCATTCCCTTCTGACCCCCGCTACATTCCCCAAGTCCCTTTTTCTGCGGCATTTTTCCACCCTACCCAGCGCTTTGAACAAGGAAGAAATTACGCTGCCCTTTTGCGCAGCCTGTCCTTCCCAGTTCGGCCCTTTTTTTTTCCGAGACCGCCCGAACGCAAGGCCCCTTACACCAGGCCAGACGTGGTAAGCGTGGTTCCCCCCGCAAGACACGCCGATGCTACCCAAGCTGGGCAGTATCCCCCTTAGCCCCTCCTTTCTTCGGGTTTTCCTTTATCCGAGTCGGCGACTTGCTTTCCTTACTTTCTTTGCTTGCGCTTTTTCTTCGACCACGGGGGGTGGTATGTCGGAGTGCGTGAAACGCGGCCCCCTTTTTTTTGCGTCAGAATTAATGGATTTCGTCATTCCACAGTCTTCCCCCCTCCCGAGAAAGCATTTTGATCTATCCCTAGCGCACCCACCTTTCGCCCCCCTCCGAAAATACCTCTTTTGATTAGCCTCCCCTAACCGAATTTTCAGACTTCGGGTTGGAGATTCGACCGACTGGCGTCCTTTTTGCGACTTTGACCCCCTCTTTTCTTCTCCCTGCTTTTAAGGGCTGATTGTCAACAAAAACGCAACTCCGACAGACCGGGCTTTCTGACTGGCCTAATCAAGAGGAGTTCAATCTCCTCCTTTTTTCAGATGCCCTCCGAAACGGCCTTCACCGCTGGACCGGTTTCTTTTTAGTTGGGCTTGTTCGTCTCTAGGCGTCCAATCTTTTTCCCCCATTGAAAGAATGTTCACAATAATCCCTTCCTAAGGACGTTCTTCGCACATTTTTTTTTCCTTGGCCTTCTCTCGACCGTGAATACAGGTTTTTCCCTTTTCTCCCCCCAGGGCGTTCCAGCTATTCTCCTTTCTTCGAGAATTTAAAAAAGCTTCCATCTTGCCACAGCTTTCTCCCGTGTTAGGCCTACCCCTTCTTTACCTGACCGGCCATTTTCTCCCCCTATCAGCATCTTTAATCGTCCCTTCACTCCTTCCCTTACCAGCAAGATTTCGTTCTGTCCTTTTGTGAATTAACCCTCACGAATCTCCTCATTACGCAGGCCACTCTTTTTCCACCCCTTTGCTCCCCCGGTCAGTTTGTCTTTCTTTCATATGATTTCTTCGATTTTCTCCCTCTCTCCCCCTAATATAGAGGTCACCGTTCCCTTCCTGTCCCGCACGGCTCTTCATCTTCAAGGCCTCCTTTGCTCCCATCTAAGCTACTTTTGCCTTTTGAGTCTCTTCGTCCTTCTCCCGCAAGGCATCTCCGAAGGCGTTGAGCTTTTCCTCCCTCCAGACTTGTGTTTTGTTCCCCCCCCGCCTTTCTTTGCTTTTGCCCTGCAGTATTCTTTGCCATCCAGCCCATGTCGCTTGCTGCGCGGCTTTTTCAGACTCTCCTTTCCCTCCCCTTAATTTTTTCCCCAGCCGGCCCCCCACCGCATTTTGGAGTGCCCGGCCCCAATGAATGCTCGCCACGGTCTCGGTTCGGATAGTATCATCCCCCAGAGAGCTTCCCCTCATTTCGTTGATTTTCCTCGCCCCCGGCGTTTTTTTTTTCCCTCTGATCGCTGGGCGCTGTCGTTTGCCCCGGTATTTCGCCTATCCCTCTTCGGTCTTTCCTTGCAGGGGACATTTCTGCTTTCTAGACTTTTTCTCGCTTCCCTCGACCCAGGGACGTTCATATTCCCGGCGAGGCGAGCTCCAAACTGGCGCCGTTTCTTCGGTATTTCCCCTTTGTTTTAACCCTTCTGCTGAGGGCACGAGGATGAGGCGAACTTGCCTCCTCTTCTTTGCCATCGACTTCCCTCGGTCTTATTCCTTTGCAGACTGCTCTCTTCGGGCTCAGGGCCGCCTTGTTGTGTACAGCCTTTCGGTGCCGCGCACGTCTCAAACGGTTTCTTTTTCTTTTCGCCAGGCGCGGCAGATGCCAGAGCTGGATGTTTTTTTTCCTGGTTGCTGCGAAGCATTCCGCGGCGCCTTGCTCATGTTTGTGTCCCTCCAGTATCATTCTTTGGTCGAACGAGCAACCTTCTTCTGCTCTGGAGCCCCTTCCTTAACCGCACAAGCCCAGTTCCTCCCCTCCTGGTCCCTGTCTTGTCCGGTTTGTTTTGGACACCCCTCGGTCTAGGCGGTTTTAAACTGCTCCTTC
>Ga0179593_1536743_pt1 | contig 11219 bp, 19 predicted proteins | sample CZODoug2_1_08_16_FD_185931 | JGI IMG/M metagenome (GOLD analysis project Ga0179593, IMG submission 185931) | Vadose zone soil fungal communities from Angelo Coast Range Reserve, California, USA - CZODoug2_1_08_16fungal (PacBio error correction) | ecosystem: Environmental > Terrestrial > Soil >... | reverse complement strand
TCCCCCCTCTTTTTCCCTTTCCACCGCCAGAAAGATCAAACCCCCCCTTTTCCCTCCCCCCCCCCCCCATCAAGCAACGGAAAAACGAAAAAGGAGATTAAGCTCCTTCCCCTATCCCAAACAATGAGCCAACCCTCCCCCCCCCCCCTTTTTTTAATCTCCACCCCCTTTCTTTTCTCCTTAAATAATGCTCCAGGACGCCTGCCGACAAATTGCGCGCCCTGTTCCCTTCCCCCCCTTTGCGGCAAGCGCCTGCAGAAGAACCTTCCCCCTTTTTCCTCCCTCGGGTAACCGAAATTTCGACCCGCCGCCAAGATTCCTTTTCTCCCCCGTTCCCCGGGTTCATGTTAGCCGACCCGCCACCACGTTCTTTTTTTTTCCTTTTTCCCCTCCACCACGAAGCTACAGCGGAAAAAAGGGAATGCCGCCCTCTCCCTCCCCCTCTTCCACGACGGCCGGGCAGCCATGGCGCCTTCTTTTTTCTCCCCCCTCTTCCTCTTTTTTGCGCAGATTCTATGGAAGGCAGGTTTGTACGATTATTGGCCAGCGCGGAGTGTTAAACTATGGTGACTCTCTCTTTCCCCCCTTCTTTTTCCGGTTTCCCGGAGAAAAGAGAAGGAAGAAAAGAGGTGTTGTGTGTGCATAACTGAAGGGTTTTTTTTCCTCTTTTTCCTTTCTCTTGGTCCCCCGCCAGCCCGGACAAGTGCAAAGGCAAGGCAGCCCAAATCATTGCAGGGCAGTGTACAGCAATCTGGTGCTGCTTTTCGGCGTTCACCTCAAAGTCATCACAGCTGTAAAAACGGCCGCCTCCCTTTCTTTCCAGCACCATCGTCAAACGGCCCGGGGCACGCCCTTTTTTTCCTCCCTGCTTTTCCCGGCGCCTTTACGAAGCGCAATTCGGCAACATCAAGTTTCCCGCCTCCCTCCCCCGCCTCCACCCAACGTCTTTTTCCTCCCTCCAAAAAACCCCCTCTTCTCCCCCCCGCACCAAGGAAAAGACTACCCCCCCCAATCCTTCCTTGCGCCGCCAAAGACGAATGACTCCCTTTTTTTCCTTTTTTTCGGGTACAATGAGATAAGGTGGATAGGAGAGCTTTTTATTTTTAACGGAGGAGGTAGGTGTTTCCATCCCCCCCCCCTTTTTCCCCCCTCTTTTTCAGGCGCGGCAAGAGATTGGGGAGAATGTTTATTTTTTTCGTCTCTTTTCACTGAAACTTGCCCCGAACCACTTTTCTCTTTTTTTTTTCCTTTTCCTATGCGCGACTTGTGGGCATTGCACTCTTTTTCTTAGAGATTTCCCGGCGAAATTTGTTCGCGTTTTTTTTTCTCCTTTTTTTTTCCCTCCCTGCGGTCATGGAAGCGGGGAGCAAGCTCGCCTTTCCCTCCTTTTTCGTGAGTGACAGTACAAAAAAACCTCGCCGCCACCCCCCCTCCTTTTTTTCCTTTTCCAAGAACATAGGGCTGGTTGATTGGCGCGTTGGTTTTTTCCCCCCCCCTGCGGTCGATGCCTGCGGAATCTGCCCGTCAAGTACGACGTTTTTTTCCCTTTTTTTCCCCTCCCCTCCCCACCCCCTGGTGGCCGGAAATGTGTAAAAGGAAAGCAAAGGGGTTACCTTTTCCCATGTCCGATACACACGCAAGTGAGTTTAGTTACAAATTCCCTTTTTTCCCCCCCTTTTTTTTTCCCCCCCGGCTTCTTCTCTTTTCCGTCAAACGGTATAGGAGGAGCCGTGCAAAGGACTTTTTCCCTTTCTCCCCCTTTCCCCCCATCGGACTTGATCAAAGGCGTTATGAGGACTTTTTTCCTTTTTTTCCTCCTTCCCTTTTTCCTCCCGCACGTTCTTTTTTATCCTCTATCTTTTACTAATCATCCGTTGTTTGTTTCTCTCTCTAAAAGAACGTTCGCTGAAGAAGCATTCCCCCCTTTCCCTTTTTCCCCTTCCCCCTTTTTTTCCCTTTCCGAATTTGAATGCAAGTCACGATGGGACAGTGAGAGTCATTCCTTTGCCCCCCTTCCCCCCTCTCCCGGTTTGACGAACGCGAAGAATCTGGTGGCGACCTTCCCTTTTTTTCCTTCCCCTCCTTTTTAGTAAAACGAAAAGAAACGGATGGGTATCGGAATTTTCACCGTCGTTGCTTTTGGGACACATTTCCGGCCAACTTTGCGGCCTCTTTTCCTTTTCCCCCCTCTAAACGGAGGACTGAAGGGCAACAACAACTGATTCTTCTGCCCTCCTTTTTTTTTGTCCCAACCGGAAGACGAGACAATTCCCCCCCTTTTTCTCCTTTTTTCTTCTACCCCTGCGTTTGTGAGGAGAGGTTTTTTGAATGTCACCCCTTCCCCCCTTGCGGGATTCTCTTGCGAACGATTACAATGACCGCCGGTTCCGTGTGTCCCTCCTCTTTTCCCTTTTCTTCTCGACAATTCGAGGGAAATATATAGCTGTTTTTCCCCCCCTCCGCTGGCCAAAAGTAGAGCATCAGGGGACTCTTCCTCTTTCCCTTCTTCCCTTTTTTTGTCCAGTTCAGGGAAAGCGAGAAAGCAACCCCACCTTCCCCCCTGCCGCCCCAATCTCGGGGCGAGCGCAACGCTTTGCCCTCTTCCCTCCTTTTTTCCTAACCACAGACCATCGCCCTAGAAGGGCGCTCTCCTCCCCCCCCCCCTCTACTTACAGGCCCGAACGGAACCCCCCTTTCTTCCTTCCCCTTCCTCTTCATCGGCGTTGGAGAGAAGGAAGTCTTTTTTCTTTCTCTTCCTGCGGGCGGAGAAGCAGCTTTTGTCCTTCCCTCCGAGATTAGAGTTTAAGGAAGAACCCCTCCTTTTTTGCTGGCGGGTTGACTTCGCGGAGATTCCTTGATGTTGCCTCATCCTCCTTTCTCCTCCAGATGAGAGGAGGGAAAAGGGCTGTTTTTTTTCCCCCTCCTCCCTTTTCCCTGCGTGCAGTTGGGAAAGATGTAGATGACGGGCTTTTTTTTTTTTTCCCCCCCCCCCCCTCTTGCGTAACACGACATGAAACTTAATTTAGTATGCCTTTTTCCTCACTTCCCTTTCCCCTTCCGTGCTGCTCTTCCAGATGTTATCTGAAATACACCTTCAAGTTTTCTCCCCCCCCCTTTTTTCCCCTTGCGGAGAAGCATATTGACAATCGCTCTTTTTCCGTCTAGTTTACTAGAGGATTCACACCCTTCCCCCCCTCCCCCCCCTCATACGTGCGAAGAAAATAGAAGGGGAATAAGTTAAGGCTTCCCTTTTTTCCTCTCGCATGGAGAACATGGATGAAAGGCAGCTTTTTTTCTTCTTCTTTTCTTTTCTCTTTCTTTTTGTTTTCGCAAGATGCTGGACTTTGAGGGAACGGGACTACCCTTTTGCGGTCGGCTACATGGAAAAGGGGGAACTGGGCGACCCCCCCCTTTTTTTTTCCTTTTTTCTTTTCTCTTTTTTTCTGCTGAAATTTGATGGAGATGTTATGAAGGAGCTTTCTAAAGCCTTCTTTCCTCCAATGGGAGAGATTTGGCGCAGGCGTGCCGGTTTCTCCTCCCCTCCCTCCTTTTGGGTAGTGTGCGAGCATTGAGATTTTCTCTTTTTCCTCTTTGGCCGCTTTTTTCCTTCCTTGGCGCGAAGATAATTTTAGGTGTGAAGGTGATTGCTTTTTCTTGATTCCCTTCCTCTTTCTTTCGATCGTGCTGGCGTTGGCAGGGACGCGGTTCAATATCTCTCTTTTCCCCCCCTTCTCCCCCTCGTCCTGAAACGCCAGCACGATCAAGACCCCTCTCCCCCTTTTCCCCTCCCCCAGCAAGCACGCAACCGAAAAGGCGCTTCCGTCCCCTTCTTCCCCTTTTCTCAGCCGCAATTAGCATCTCGCCAAAAATACCCTTCCTTTCCTTAGGCCGCGAAATAATGCTTCCCGGCTTTTTTTCCTCTCCCCAGCTGGGCGAAAGCGAATGAAAAACACCCCCTTCCCCTTCTGGATGCAGCACCACGCCTAAGCAGAGTGTAACCGAATTTCGACCCTTCCTCCCCCCCTTTTTTTTTTTTTCTCCCTCCCGCCACAAGTATAACCTTTCCCGCAAAGGACCAGCAGCTTGCGCCCCCCTCCTCCACTGGGAGGATGCCTGAGATGAGAATAGGAAACCTCTCCTTTCCTCCCCCTTTTTCCTCATGCGTCGCACGGGAAGCCGCCGGACTTTTTTTTTTTCTTCCTTTTCTCTTTCAGCGGTACGATACGATATTTGGAAATCGTTTCCCTCTGGTGAATCTCTCTAGTAAACTAGACTTAAATCGGCGGCTTCCCCTTCTTTTTCCCTCACCCTCCCCTCCCTTCTCCACGCGGTAGTTGTGCTACCTTTTCCCTTTTTTCTTCTCCTCTCCCCTCCCAGCCCGGACAAGTGCAAATCAAGGAAGACGAAAAGGAATTGCCTTTTTCCCTCCCCCCCCCCCTTGGTGATGATTCACCACCAATCTTGAGGACGTTCACCTTTTTTTTCCCCCCCCCCCCCTTTTCACTCCTTTTTTCCTTTGCCAGCAAAATCGTCAGAAGGGGAAAGAAAAGAGCACTGGCCTCTTCCCTTCCCCCTCGAATCTCGAGCGTTACGAGAGCAATTCTCCCCCCCCCTTTTTTTTTCCTTTTCCTTCCCCTCCTCCCACACCCAACGTAGTTTAGTCAAGTTGTTCCCCCTCATCGCGCGCAAATCCCCCTTCGGTGGAGTAAGGAGAGTACGGATGAGACCCCTCCCCCCCCTTCCCCCCCCGAATCAAAATAAAGTAATGGCGCCAACCCCCTCCCTTTTTTCCCCTTTCCAATTATAAGTTGTTAAGGTTTTTTTTCGTTCCTTTCTTCTGTGGCTAGAGAGCGCCCCTCCCTTTTTTCCCTTCCCTTTGTTTTTCCAGTCACACAAAGGAAAAAAATTATAAGTCTTTCTCCCAATCGTGAACGAGAGAGGCCCTTTTTCTTCTGTCCTTTTTATTTTGGGTGAGTTCGTGACTTCCCCTGCCAGAAACAAATGTGGTAGGATTTCCTTCCTTTTTTTCTTCCTCTTTCCTGATGCAGATACTTTTGGAAAGAGGAAGCACTGCCCCCCCTCCTCTCTTGCTTTCCCGGAGAAATTGTTAGAGACGACTCCCCCCTCCTCTCCTCCCCCCCCCCCCTTGATTGAAACATGGAAAGAAGGATTTACATACATCCTTGCTCAGAGAATAAGAATTGGAGGGATTTTCCATTTTTCCCCCCCCCCCCCACACCTCGCTTTTTTCCCCCCCCCTTTTCCCCCCCCCTCACCATTTTGTCTGGTTGATTGGAGAGTTTCTTAAGGTGGTCCCACCCAGCTCGATGCATGCGAGAATCTTGCCCGTCATCCGAGTTTTTTTCCCTCCCCCCTCCATCACGCAAACGTTGGCCGGAAATGGGTCCCACGGCCCCTCCCCCCCTTTTCCTGGGAAAAGCAGATACACACGCATTTTTTTTTCTTTTTTCCTCCCTCTTTTTCTTTCACGCTTCGTGCGTGCAGGTCGCCACCAGTTCGTTCCCACCCATTTTCTATGAGGAGTTGAAAGGAATGACTTTCCTTTTTTCCCCCTTCCCCTTTTCTTTTCAAATTAGTATGATGGAATTTCGACAGGGGGTTTTTCCCCTCCCCCCCCTTTTCCCCTCCCTATCGAACGGATTTATATATATAGTGTATTAATACTTTGTTTTTTCTCTACGATAAAAGAACGTTCGCTGAAGAAGTAATCGAAATTGTCAAGGGTTGACTCCTCCTTTTTTTCTCCCCTCCCTCCTCTGTGACCGTGAGAGTCATTAATTGAAAGAGCCCCGACCTTCTTTCACTCACGACGAAGAATATGGTGGAGACATGCACTCCTCCTCCCCTTTTTCTTTTTCCCCTGGAAAATCAAATGCGTGTGGTATATGATTTACTGGCCCCCCCCTTTTCTGGCCGTGGGAAAATTTCCGGCCACGTTTTTTTTTTTTCCTTTTTTCCCCCCCCCCCGTTCGACATGAAGGGAAGATTATAGAAGGAATAGACTCTTGTACCCCCAAAAGGAAGACGCGCCCAATCCCCCCCCCCTCCCCCCCCCCTCTCCTCTTTTTGTGAGGAGAGAGTTTTTTGAAGCTACCCTCCCCCTTCTTATTCTATTGCGCCCGCTTCCCTCTTTCACCCCCCCCCATTTTGCAGACTGCTGAACTTCCCCTCCCCCCTTTTCGACGGGAAATCTCTGATGGCAACATCCTTTTTCCCTCCTTACTTTTCTTCATCGAAAGTATTAGGAGATATAAATAACCCCCACCCCCCCCCCCCCCCCCTTTTTTTTCGGGCCAAGTGTAAGGGAAAGCGGAAACTCCCCCCCCCCCTTCTCCCAAATGCTAGGAGGAGAAGATGAAACTCTTTTTTCTCCCCCCTTTCCCCCTGCAACTTAGAATGGGGGCATGGGTGGACTTGACCCCCCCCTCCCTCCCGGGCGACGAATATAGAAACCTTTTTTTTTCTCCCCCCTTCCCCCCCCCTCCCCCGGAACAATTAGAAAGTTTAGGCCTTTCCTTCTTCTTTTTTCTCCTCAGGAAGTGAGGGTGAGGAGGGACGGGCGGTTTCGCAAAGGGCCTTCCCCCTTCCCCCCTTCGGGCACCAAAGGGCTTTTTTCTCGGGCGATTAGCGTTTCCTTCCTTCCCCCGTTGGGTGGAGGAGAGGTTTCATCTTTCTCCCCCCCTGATGTTGCCGAATTGCGCGTAGTAACTCTTCGTCTTTTCCTCTTTTCTTTCCCGGGCTGACGATGGTGTGCGCAAACAGCTTTCCCTGGCCCTTTTTTCCCCCTGCTGTAGATGAAGTTGAGGGTGAACTTCCTCAAGTCTTTTTTCCCCTTTTTTTTCTTGCCTTGATTTGCAAGGTAAGGGATGAGGAAGCTCCCCCCCTTCTTTTTTCCCGTAAATACACTTCAAGTTAGCACCCGCGTGTCTCCCCCTTCTCCTTTTCCCCTTATTCCCCTCTCCGTATTAAGTATAGTTTATAGCTGATCCCCCCCCCTTCGTGAACGTCCGCGATGGCCAATATCGTCCTCCCTTTTTTTTTCCTTCGTTCCGGCGGCTTGCCCAGTGGAGAGCATGGAAGAAATGGTGGCCTCCCGTTTCTCTTTGCATCGCAGCATCCGTTTCGAGGGATTTTTTTTTTTTTTCTTTCCTGGATACATGAGTGGAGGTAGGTACCCTTTTCCCCTTGCGACCGATAGTGGCGGAGGGTCGACCCCCCCTTCTTTTTCCTCAGCAAATTTTTTTTCCCTCTTTTCCGGCGCTTTCCGCAAGATGGGTATCGCCCTTTTTTTTCTCCTTATTCCGGCCTAATGCGATGGCGATGTGGTTCTTTTCGAGATTGAGAGTTTTGCGGCTTTCTCTTTCTCCTGCAGTGGAGATGAAGATCCTTCTTTTTTGCCTTTCTTGATGGGGTGGGATGACGGCGCTTGGCTTTTCCCCCTTCCTTTTCTTTTTTTTTTTCCCCCTCTCTCTATTTACTAATAATCCGTTTGTTTTCTTTCTGAGTGAACAGAGTCCCTGCACCTCCTTTCCCTCCCCTTCCCCCCCGTAAATAAGAAAAAACCAGTCTCACCTTCCCCCCCCCCGAAAGGAGCTTCAGCGCCCCTCCCTCCCCCCCTCCCTCCAGCCGCAATTAGAATATAGCCACCCCCCCCCCCTCCCTCCCCATCGCAGAGGCAGCGAATAATTCTCCCTTCCCTCCCCCTCCCCCCCCCCCAACTCGAGAAAACGCCCCTCCCCCCCAGATTGCGGGGGAAAGCGCCCTCTCCCCCTTTCTCCCCTCCCCCCACGATAAGCAGAGTGTAACGACTCCTTCCCCCGCCGCAAATATAGGTAGAAAAGTTCCCGTTTTCCCCCTTTTTTTATCCCCCCTTGTCCGCAAAGGAAAAGAAGATGAGAAACCATCCTTCCCCTCCCCCGGGAATGCATGCGATGAGCTCAGGCAACTCTTTCCCTTTTTTTTTCTTCCTCCCCCCCTTCCAAGCGCGAGAAAGAGATTAAACGTCTCTTTTCCTCCTTGCTTCTTGGAAAGCGCGTTTTTTAACGCTCTTCCCCTTTTTTCCTTTCCCACTCTACTTAATATAGGACGATTGTCACTTTTCTCCTCCCTGTTGCCAGGAGGAACGAGCCGTCGCCACGGTTTTCCCTTTCTTCCCCTTTCTACAAAATCAAGGAAGAGACAGAGGAAGAAGAAAGCGACCAGTTCCCCCCCCCTTCCATGCGAAAAGAATTGCAGGGAGTTGTACAGCCTTCCCCTTTTCTTTCTTTCCCCCCCCCCCTTTCAAACTATTAAATCTTAACAACAGGCAGCTGAACCTTTTTCCCCCCTCCCCCATCGTCAGCCCGGGGAAAGCCAAGCGCATCTGGCGGTCTTCTCCTTCCCTTTTCCTTCTCCCTTTTCAATTCGGCAACATCAAGGAGAGCACCCCCCTCCTTTCCCACCGTCGTTTAGTAAAGTAAAAGATACCTCTCTCTCAAAACCCTGATAGGGATTTCCCTCTCCCTTCCTACTGAATGAGAACCCCCCCCCTTTCAAGACTCAAAAATCACGCCCCCCCTTTTACCCTACTATCCTTAAAATGGATGAAAATTTATTCTTTTGTAAGGTTAGAGGAATGTAGCTCCTTTTTTTTCCCCCTTGTAGGGAGATTTTGGGTCCTTTTTTTTTCCCCCCCCCCCATTCGAGTTTGCTGATGTAGAAAGAGTTTCCGCTTCCCCGAGATTGGGGGAGACTTTTTATTTTGTTTTCCCTCCCTTTCCCCCCCCTAACCACTGTGGTAGGATTAGTTGATGGCGACCCCTCTTTTATGAAGAGTCCTGGATGCGATACGTTGGGCAGCGGTCCTATTTCCTCCTTTTTCCCCCCCTTCGCGAAATTTGTCGAGGACGACAGTTCCCCCCTCTCCCACACTGGAACGCAGGCGGGCATTGAAGCGTTTCCCTCTTCCCTTTCTTTGAGTGACAAGTCAACACCTCCTTCTCCCCCCAAAAAGATGGTCGCCCTTCCTTTTCCAAGAACGATTTGATGGGTTTGCCTTCTTTTTTCCTTTTTGGGGGTACAAACCTTCCCCTTTTTCTTTTCCTTGTGCGCTTCATTCTGCAAAACGAGTAACAGACGAACATCCTCCCCCTTTTTCCCCCCCTTCCCCGCAACTGGGGGACGGGAAAGCAGAGTCCCCCCGCAGGTGATTTTCGTTAATTAAATTCAGTGGAAGAAGGCCCTCTCTTTTCCCCCTTTTTCTCTTCTCCCTCGTTCGTCAAACGTCTAGGAGGAGATGGAAGACCCCCTCCCCCTTTCCCATCGGACTTGAATGAAAATTCGTATGATGGAATTTCGCTGTTCCCCTCTTCCTTCCTCCGGAACGTATTTTATCTCTATAGGGGAAGCAAGAATAAGTTTTTGTTTTTTCTCCTCTTAAAAGAAGTTAGAGGAAGAAGTCATCGAAAATTGGGTCCCTTTTTTTTTCCTTCTTTCCCCCTCTTTTTTTCCTTCCCCCCAGGTACGATGGGAACGTGAGAGTAATGACTTGCGCCCCCCCCCTTTTTGACGAACGCGAAGAATCTGGTGGCGACCTGCACTCCCCTCCCCTTTCTTCCTTTTTCTCCCCCTCCCTTTTCCACCTGCGTGGTATTTGAGTGTAAAAGGACCCCTTTTTTGCCGTGGGACACAGTTCGGCCAAACGTTTGCGGGCTTCCCCCCCCCCCTTCTGGACTGACGGAAAGACGAAGTTTTTCACCCTCCCTCCTTTTTTACCCAACCGAGACGCGCCACTCCCACCCCCTCCCCCCCCTCCCGTTCTTGAGAAAGAGTTTTGTGATTGACGCTTTTTTTCCTTGTCACTCCGCAAGGAGGATTCTAGTGCGCACGCTTTTCCCCTTTTCTCCCTTTCTTTCCTTTCTCCTCCTTGCCTCGACAAAGTTAGCGGGAATCTATAGATTTCCCCCCCATCTGCGCTGAAAAAAGTTTTCTTTCCCCTCCCTCCCTTTGCTCCATCAAAGAAAGAATACCCCCTTTCTTTTTTTTTTTTTTTCTTTCAGGGCAAGAGGAACGCACCCCCTTCTCCCAATATCGGGAGAGAGATGCACTCCCCTCCCTCAGCCAAACTTAGAATGGTGGGCCCTTTTTTTTTCCCCAAAGAACTCCCCACCCCTTTTTCTTTTTCGCGCCTAGCCACATGACTACCTTCCCTCACTCTCCCCTTTTTTCTCATGGACGGCGGAATAGTCATCCGTTTTCCTCTTCCCGGACTTTGATTTTAGTCTTGATGGGAGGGTTTCTCCCCCCCCCTTCTCGGGGATTGCGCCCTTCCCCTTCTCGTTTAATGGACGAAAACCACGTTGGTTTTCTTCCTTTTTTTTTTTTCTTCTTTTCCGAATTGCAGCTTTAGTAACGAGCTCCCTCCGGAGAGAAAGAAAGATGAGATTGGCGTGCCCTTTTTCTTTCCTTCCTCTTTTTTTTTCCGTTGGGAAGAGGTGTAGATGAATGAGTTTTTTCCTTCCTCAAGATTGTGGTGAATGCATTCACCAGATTGCTTTCCCCCCTCTTCCTTTTTTTTTGCTTTTGGCCCCATTGGTCCGGGGCTGAGGCCCCTTTCCTTTTTTTTCCATGATTTTTATCCGTGAAATACACCTTACGTTATCCCCTTTCTCTTTCTCCTCCTATTGACAAGCGCCGAGAGGAAGGTTTTTCTTTTTTTTTCGGAGATTCACCATAGGTAAACATCCGCGATGACAATATCCTTCCCCCCTCCTCTTTTTTTCCCCCTTTCCTCGCGTTCCGCGGCTTGCCCGTGCGAGCGCTGTTCTCCCTTCTGCCCGGGCAGTCGTTGCCTGAGTTTTTTCCAGCATTCCCGTTTGCGCGGGAGCTTAGGGGTTTCTCCCCTTTTTTTTCCTTTCTTTCCCTGGTGCGGTCGGCTAAATGGTCCCTTTTCCACGGGAGACCTCTCCTTTTTTCCCCTGTTAAAAGTGATTACGCGTTTTTCCCGCAATTTGATGGAGATGTTCTGCATTCCCCTTTTCTCTCTTCGCAGGCGTCAGGGAGAATTATTAGAGGCTTCCCTTCTTTCGCTGTGGGTAGTGTGCGACTCCTTCTTTTTTAATGTTGGGACGGCATTTTTTTCCTTTCCTTCCTTTTCGGTGCCGTTGCTTGCTGGGGTTCTTTTTCCCTTTTTTTTTTTCCCCTTGCAGGGAAGAGGGGGA
>Ga0179593_1427563_pt1 | contig 11219 bp, 17 predicted proteins | sample CZODoug2_1_08_16_FD_185931 | JGI IMG/M metagenome (GOLD analysis project Ga0179593, IMG submission 185931) | Vadose zone soil fungal communities from Angelo Coast Range Reserve, California, USA - CZODoug2_1_08_16fungal (PacBio error correction) | ecosystem: Environmental > Terrestrial > Soil >... | reverse complement strand
TGAATCTTGACCCCCCCACCCCCCCCCACCCCCCCCCACCCACCCACTTGAATTCTTCGATGTTTTTGGATATAGTCGCCGCACAACCTTTTTCCCAATTTGTTTACCCTTTTGTTCAGTGGATATTCCCCCCTCCTGGTGGGCATTCATTCCCACGACTTGGACCGGCTGGCCCCCTCACCCCCTCCTTTCCTTATTGGTTCCCGAACAACCCACAACGCCCTGGTTCAATTGGTCCCAAACCCAATCCTTCGACCGAAGCATGTCACCGGTGCAAGCGGTTCCCGCACCCCCCTTGGGTGTCGGCTTAGGCCCCCCCGTTCCGACCAGCCCCCCCCGTTTCATCTAAGTCTTCCCCCCCCTCTGACCATCTTTCAAAACGTGTTTCCGTCCCACCCCCACTTTTAAGTCCCCCCTTCTCCCCCCCGGTTGGGAGTTCTTCTCCCGTGTATCCATTGTATTCTTTCGCTGATTTCGCCTCAAAAATTGGTAAATCCCCACTTTCCAGCCAACCCTTACCAAAAGTTGGTGATTTTTTTCCCAGATCTATCGTTTCCTGTCTTCTTGCACCATTTCGCGATTCCACACTACTTTCTCCTGCTTTCTGATTGCATTCGCTTGGGGCCTTCCATATACCTTCCCTGTCTACTTCATTTGGTCCACTTCCAACGTTTTTTTGACGTTTTTGGATGTTATACCTTTTTTTTTTTTACCATTGTTTCTTTTTATTGCCACCTTGCCCCCCCCAAGTCCCCCGATCTCCTGTTTTCACCCTCCCCCCCCCCCCCCATACACCACTGTCTTGGACCATCCCGTTTCCCGTCCCGCCCCACTACGTAGCCTCAGACACCTAGACCCGTTGACGTGCATAATGATTGCTCCATTTTCTCCTCTTTTCACCCCCCTTGTTTCTGGTCCCCCCCCCTGTCCACCCCACAGACGAAAAGTTCTAAGTCACACAAACCCCCACGCTGCTCCACCTCTTGGCTGAGTCGCTTCACAACCCATTTATTTTTTGTTGCCATGAGTGATATGTTCCTCCCCTCACGTTTTTTTTATTTACACCCCCCCCACGGAACCCCCCCCCACACCAACTTCTACCCAATTCTCTTCCCCACAGGACCCCTTTCTGACAATTACACCACTTCCTTTCCTGACATGGCTTTGTCAACCTTATGGAGTTTTTAGTTCCCTCCCCCCCCCCCAATTTCCTTCCTTTCCTCTTTTTTTTTGAGTGGAGCTTTGCAGAGGCCCACGGCTCTCTTCCCGGTTTTGACGACCCCCCTCGCGTTCACACAGAGTTTTCCTTCCTTCCTGTTTCTCCTTCGCGCGGGCCCCCCCCTCAGCTGCGCGGCTTTACCCACTCATTGACCAGGACGTGTTTTGTTTTTTTTTGGGCGATTCACCCCGGCCCTTGGTTTGGTTTTTTTTCCACCTGGACCCAGTTCCCGCGTCTGCCGAGTTTACCCTCTCCTCCGATGTGCACCAACCCCCAGGTGCCTCTTCGTGTGGTCGACCTGCGCCTTTTCTTTGCCATTCTGCTTTGGCGGTCTTTACTCCAACCCCCGTCCCTGTCGCCCCACTTCCCCCATTTTCCCCATTTCTTTTTTTTTTGGGCCCCTTGAGCCCAAGGTTTCCCCCGCGCACCTCCAAGTCGCTTTCACTTTCGCTTGACCCCCGGACCTTTCCAATACTTCCCCCCCCCACCTTTGAATGCCTTTTGCTTGCCTCCCCCCTCCCTCTCTCAAACCGATTTCTCCGAGCCGAAAATTTCCGTGCCCGCGCACCCTCTCTCCGGTGCCTTTTCGCCCATTGTCTTTGGTCGAGTTTTCCCTTGCAACAAGTTCCCTTTGACACCCCAACGTGTTTGTGCTGGATCAACTGGCCCCCACACTGATTTTGCTTTTTTTTTCTCCTCCCCTTTCCGTTGGGAGTCCCGTTTGTTTGTTTTTGAGGTCGAGTGCATCCCCATTTTTGCCTGGATCCCCCCAAACATCCGGTTGGTTCCCCTATGGCCCCCCCCGTGCCAACGGTTGTCTGATGGGGGCGATTGACACACCTATCCGACGTCCCGTTGTTTTGGCATTCTGAATAGTGCCTAGTTTGATTCGTTTTTGCATTTCCCCGTTCTTCTTCCAGTATTTTAGTTCTTTTTTTGCTTACGGGCCGGATTTTTTTCCCCGGCATTAGCGTTTCTATTTCAATGTGGTTTTTTTCCCCCCCCCCCTTTTTCCCTCGTTACATGACACTTTTTTATCCGGGTCTAAACCTTTCCCCCATACTTTACACAGGACACACACAATTTCCCCAGTAAATGACTTCCTTGATTTTGGTCTCGTCGTGTCGGTTTTGTTTCTTTTGCGGGTGTTCGGCCCCACTTTTTTTTTTTCCCCCTTCCCGAACCACCCCATTCGGCTATTGCCATGCCTGTACCCTACTTGGCCCTCTTCTCTTTTTCCATGTTCTGGCTAGTATCTGATTCGGTCCCCCCCCCCCTTGGCTCTTTTTACATTTTCATTTTGTGATTTCGGGTTTTTCTTTGCACCACGTCCCTTCATCTATTTTTCTTTGCTGCCCTCGTATCTGTGGCCCCGGGTCTCGCCTGGGACAAAACCTCCCGCCTTCCCCCCACCGTCTTTCCTTGGTGCCCTCCCTCCCCTTTTACTCCGCTCCTGCTTTCTTTCCCCTTCCTTTTTTTCCACCCCGTGTCCCCTAGGCACCCCCAAACCTCCCCCCCATCTGTGAAGTACTCCCTTTGTTTTTAAACGCCAGGACTTTTCCCAGCCCTTGGCAGTGCTGGCCCCAAGGAATTTTTCCACCCCCCAGGGTCATTACTCTGTGGTTCCGTAAGTGGGTCCGCGTTGTTTGATTGGATTGTTTCTTCTCCGTGCCCCTTTTCCCCCCTTCCTAAACAACCCCATCTCCTTCGGTTATGTAGTCCGTCTTCCTTTTTTTTTTTTTTCGCCCCATTGTCTGTTTTCCCTTTTTTTCTTTATCTCGGGCGTTTGGGTCGCACGGTTTGGCCTGCGCACCCCCCCATTTTCCTCTCGGGCTTTTGCCCAGCCTGGACCCCCCTGTTTTTCCCCCCCCAGACGGTCTTTGATGTCTTAGAGCGTGGTCCGTCCTTGGATCTTTTCGTTTTTTTCTTGATTCCGTTCTTGTTGGTATGTTTTGTCAAAATCCGCTTTTTTCTTGTTTGCACCCCGGCGGTACCCAAACACCTCCACATCCATCTTGGTCCTTTCCCTAAACACAACCTTTCTGCCGTTGTATTTTTTTTCCTTTGATTCCGTTCAGTGTCCGCACAATCCCTGTGTCCGGATTTTGAATTTGCTGTAGTTTTTTTTCTAAGTTTTACTGGGGGGTCATTTGCTCACTACACCCGACCCGTTGTCTGAGCGTCACAAGCCCCTTGGTTGTGTACATGTCTGGATTTTTTCCTTTGTGTGTGTTTTTATTTTCCTTACCCGAGTCTCATTTCCCACGTTTTCCCTCCTACAATACTTCGTTTTGGGCTTCCCCAAGTGGGCCTTTCTTAGTGTTTGGTTTGTGACGTACCATGTTTGACCTGTTCTTTCTCCATTTTCCTTGGTAATCGGATGTGGGTGGGAGCGTCACGTGTCATCTATTGCCTTTCTGGCCTTTTTTGTGCCCCCCCCCCCCACGTGGCACTTGCCTTCTTGTTGGAGGTCCGTATAAATTGCCACAATTGTTTTCGTTTCAATTTTTTTTCTCGTTTCTGGATCTTTTGCCTATGGGTACCAGCTCCTCCCTGCCACTCTGTCCCCCATTCTTGTTTTCCCCCTACTTTTCTGGAGTCACAATTGTTTTTGTCCCTTTTTTCGTGCGGCCCTGCTAGACCTGTACCTCGAAGAATATTCCCATGGCTTCTGTGACCCAACACCTCCCTCATTTTTGCTTTGAGACTGATGTGTTTTGACAATCCCCCCTCCCCAATTTTTTTCCTCATCTCTAGTTAGCTCGACACAGCCTTACGTCAGATTCCCCTCCCTGTTGGAAAGGTCTTCGGTCCCCTTTCAACGTCCTTTTTTTTATTGAGTTTGCTTTGTGATCGTAGCCGTACGGGCGGTCGAATATTGAGTCTTAAATCGCTTTTTTTTTCAAAGTTCTTACACACCAAATCTACCCCTTTGTCCCAATTCTCAACCGCAAAGGACGGCCTACGACTTTTTGTGCACCGTAAACTATTTTTCTTCCAGGGTGGTCCTGTTTCTGTCAGCTTGTTCTTTGTTCCTTGATTTTTTTTTTTCTCACGCCTTGCTAGCGTTTTTCCCCTGGGGGCCCTCCCCTAGGCATAGCCCTTTTTTTTTTAGTCGTATCTCCCCTCCCCTGCAGGGACCACACAGGCCTAGCTCCGCTATGGCCTGGATTTTTCTTCTGTCTTTTTCTTTTTTTAATACATTTCTTTCCAAAACTATCCCTTGCGTCTGCCTCAGAGGCTTTTTTAAGTCTCTCAGACTAGTGGCCGTATTTCCCCCCCCCAAGTTTAAGATCTCAATGCTCCCCTGCGCGTTCGGATCTCCCTCTTAGTCTATGGCGTCCTTTAATACGTCCACCCAGACTTTTCGGGGTTTGGTCCATTTACTTTCCCAACGTCCCCGGGTCCTTCAGCGACCACAGTTACCCCCATGTTCCTCCCCCATGCCGATGTGAGCAACACCAATCTTTGCAGGTTGACGGCTGAACTTGCCGGGACTTGCCACCAACCCCAAAGTTTTTTCCTTTTGCGGCTGAGTCCCCCCCCCGCCCAACTCCGGCTGCTTAGATTCAAAACGCTTCCTCTTCCTAATACCGATGGACACCCTTTTTTGGATTTTTGCGTCCTTTTCCTCCCCCAAGCATTACAGTTTTTGCCTGTGAGGACCCATTCGTTCCCCACCCCCCCCGTTGCTTTGATGAAATTCGGTTGCCCTTCCCCCCCCTTTTCACTCTCTTGCTCTTTTCCCCCGTAGTGGCCTTTCCCACACGTCTCTCTTTGTGTCAGTCAACCTCGTCCCGGTCTTTTTTCCTCTTTCCGTCTGCTCTTAAAACCCCCCCGCGTGGATTTAACTCTCTCTCTTTTCTTTTTTTTTTTTTTTTTCCTCCCCCTCCCTCCCAAAGTTAGTTTGTGGCTCGATCTGTTCAATTTCACCCGCCTTTTTTTTTCCTTTTTTTTTTCATCCCCTTGGTTCTTAGCGGGACGTGTCCCGTTTTTGCTGAACCACCCCTACTTACAGTGGTTGCCCGGCCTTTCGCCCCGAGTCTCCCTTAAAAGGTATCTTCCGCTCTTGGCATTTCCTCAATCGTGTTTTGTCCCACCACTCCCGGCTTTATGCCAGGCGCCAGGTCATGCTCTCTTTCAATTTTTCAGCGTTTCCTACCGCCCCTGACCCCGGCTGTTCTCCGCATGTTTTGTTACTTTCTGGACTCACGACTTTCCTCCCCCGTTTTTGTTTTCATGTTTGAATTTTCCGTTTTTTCCACAGCCGTTGCACAAAACGGCATTTCCCCCCACTTTTTTTTCCCTTTTTGGTGTGCATGTTGTTTTTGACCCTTTGGTGCCCCCTGGGGTGTTTTTTTGCCTCCCCCCTTTCTGGACGGGTTTGGCATGCCTTCCCCCCCCTCCCACCGATCTGTTTGCGTCCCAAAACTGGCCCCCACTCCCCTCCCCGTACGTTCCCCATCTGACTGTTGCATGTCTCCCCTTGCGTCCTTTTTTATCCATCGTTTGAATGGTTGTGTCAGCCCTTCTTTCCCCTTGAGTACTACTGTTCTTTCCTTCAGGCCCGCTGTTTGATGATGGTTTTGATCCTTTTGTTGCCCACAGTGACAACGACCCCGTACCCCACCTTCTGGGGCCCTTTATGCCCCCCTTTTTCTGACAGGAGATTACCCGAATCCCCCAAAACAAGTGGCTCTTTCTTTCAGTCCGTTACACTGAGCCACCGGTAGTTGACCCCGAGAAACAAGTCTCAAGCTTCCCCCCGACTGAAGCCACAACGCTGTTCGTTGCCCCCCCCACAGCGTAGTCTTCTGGGAGCTGGGACACCGCCTCTTTTCGGACCCCACTCTTTTCACCCTCGAGTGAATCGCCCCCTCGTCCTGGTCCCCCTTTCCCTGTCGCTTTAAATCCTTTCTGGTCCCTGTTTCCTCTCAGTTGCAGTTTTTTGATTTCTGACATTTGACTCAGCCATTAGAGTTGCCCTCGTATTTTTCGTTCCCGCCGCAAACCCCCCCTTTGCAGTTTCAAACTTTTCAAGTTTCTTATCCCGAAGGTTGGCAAGTATTTTCCCCCCCCCCCCACGCACTGTTGGACTGCCCTCCCCCTCTTTGCCTCTTTGCACTGAAACAGTACACCCCCCTCCCCCCTTCTGCCAGTGGCAAACCTCTTCATACCTGGAAAAACCCAACGTGATCTGTTGGGCCAGAGGTTGCCCACACAGGGGCTTTTTCTATTTTCCCCCCCCTTGCGTATTCCCCACCCCACTTCCAACTCATCATACCCCATTCTTGGATGTCCCTTTCCTTCACAAGTGTCAAGGTTTTGTAACACCCCCTCCTTTTCCTTTCCCCCCTCCTGGATCGGCTGCCCGGTATTTTTTATGATCTCTGTTTGTCAAATAAACACTTCCCCATCCAATGTTTCCCGGTCCACCTTGACCCCCCCAAGGCTTGCTTTTTCGTTCGGTATAGTTTAACCTTAGGCGAAAACTTCATGTACTTTTTAACCCCAAAACTAGATCTTATGTATGCCCTTCTGGATTGTCCTTTCTATACGCACTTTTATGGACTCCTTGACGGAACCAAAAAACTCACGTTTTTGTGAGCTTTACCTTTCACGTGGTAGTGTTTTTTTTTTTTTCAGTTGTTTTGTCTCCCCCCCGCCAAGCGGTACCCCCCCTCACCAGCCCCCCCTCTTACCTTCTTGAGCTGCTTCCGGCTGCTTTAAATGTCTTATTTCTTTCCGCCCCAGCGAAGGGATTAAGGAACATTTTTTTTTTTTGCTTCGGGCCCTTCACCTTGTTCTTGACTGGGTTCCAAACACCCCCCAGCGAAACCTTATCCACACTGAAGAGAGAAAAAGTCTTTCGTGGCCCAAACCCCTTTCCCCTTTTTTTAAGCCGTTTATTTTAGGTCTAACGGGAGCCACAGGAACAAAACCATTTTTCTCCACCAACCCCTTTCCGGTGGCCCAATTTTTCATTTTGCACCCTTCCGTAGTCCTTGCCCCTTTTTTTCAAACGGCCTTTTGTACTTGCCCCCTTTTGCTGTCCCATTCCCCGATTTTTTGCGTTCTTCTTCCAGTCCCCCTACCCTTTCAATATGACTTAGTAAGTTATTTTTCCTGGACCCAGTCACTGACAGACTTCGCACTCCCCGGGCTTACTGTTTTAACAATCTTTTACTTTCCCAGGCCCCATTTCCTGTTTTATTCGCAGTTTTCAATCCGTTTTTGAGTTGGTCCTGGGCCCCCCCATTACTGATTTTCCATCTACGATCCCTCAGATGCACCGTTAAGTCCACACATTCCCATTGTCACAAGAGCCCCCGTGGGCCTTCACTCTTGGAGACTAGATCCGCACTTCGGCCCCGATTTTTCTTCTGTCTCGGTTTCTTCCCTGTGCGCCTCTCGTGCGATTTGGCGCTGGACCCCTTGTTGCAAACCCCCCTCCGATTCACAAACGGACAAGAATTTGTTCTTTTTACCAGTTTTTGATCCTTGCAACCCCCGGTTGACCGTAAGTTTTCCCTTGCCCACGTCCGTTTGTGGAAATGACCCATTTCCTCCACTATCTGATGACTTTGTGAGCTCAAAATCAACCGAGACCTTGGACCCAGGCGCTCCCCGGTTTGCAAGACCTTATTTCCCGTGCCTTCCCCCTGGTTTGCCAGGAATTTAGTCAGTTGTGGGGGCTTGACGGTTCAAGTACGGTGCCCCCCCAGTTCGGGAAACCCCCCCCCCCAAACTGTTTTTTTTTGCTTCTTCCCCCCACAGTACCCAAAATGTGATATTTCATACTCTCCAGTGTTGGGTCGTTTTCCCTTTCCTATTGCCCCATTTTCATTTGGGCCCTCGGTTTTCCCACACCCTTTTTTCTTGTGTTCGGGCCCCTTTTCCGTGAGTATCCCCCCCCTAAGACTTTTTGTCTTGGACAGGGCCCCCCGTTGCATCGTTTGTCACGGGCGATCGAGTTTTTGGTGAGCAGCTTTTTTTTGTCCGGTGTCCTCATTTCACTAGCTCTCTATCCGGTATGGGGGAACGAGCTGAATTTTTGACCGCACGGTATGTTTTTCTGCTTCTCTTAGGCCTTCCCGTATCGGGATCCGCCCTCCCAGTTGTTCATTGAGGTATCTTTTTCCCCTCCATTATCGTGTTTGTGCACACTTTTTCGTTTTCCTCCGCCGCGTTCACCTGTTTTACTTTTTTTTGTGACGTGTTAAATGTTTTTTCACTCTCCCCCAAGGGGACCCACCCCAAACTTTCCTCCCCCCCTCCCTTCTTGCACGTTTGTAGTGAGGGTTTTCCTTGGTCCGCGGCCTCATTGCCACCTCTCCCCCCAAGGTCCTGCCCCGTTTTTTTTTGTCCGACGACTCCAACTTTTCTTTTTTGATGTTTCCCTTGACGGAGAGTTTCTCTCCCGAGCCTTTCCCCCCCCCTTTTTGTTTTTTGTAACTGTCGGGTTTGCTTCTTTGAAACTTTTTTTCCTTTTCTTCTTGTCGGTTGTGTATCGCTTTCCCTTCCTTTTGTTAGGCCCCTCCTGGTTGTTGGACAACCCATTTTCCCTTTTGCCCCCCCAAACCCCGATTTCTGGTGTTTGCGCTGTACTCGTCTTCTTCGTGTCCATTGCTTACGGTTTCGTTTTTTTTCCTTCCCCCACGCGGCAGGAAATTAGATTGCTTTATCTGGTTATTGCATTTACTTCATATCTGTTTTCCAGCCCCCTTCAGGTACAAGTTCTCCTGTTGTAAACCACTTTGCGGACCCTTAAGGTTTTGCCCAGACATTTTTTTTTTGTCAGTTTTTTTTTTTTTTTTGGTGTTGTATTTTTTGATCACCTTCTTTTTTCCGCTCCTTCACCTCTAACACGGTATCCGGTGGGGGTTGAGGAGCTCTTCCCCCCATCTGTTATGCTGTGTTGTTGTCTTATTTCTTTCATTTTCCTCATGTTGGGTGTACTCGCGTACCACACTCTTTTTCGAGTGCGAACAGGGGTCTGTGGGCCCTGCGTTTCCCTTCCCGCTGGTTTTGAGGAGCGTATTTTCCCCGTCCGTGTTTTCCCCGTGATCGTTGTACTCAAGCTTTTTTTTTCTGTTATTGGTTCCGGGGACCCTGTTTGTCCAACTTAGGAGGTGTTGTTTATTCTTTTTTTTTTTGGTTTCACGTCCACACACCTGTGCCCCCCCCCCCAAAGCAAACAAACCAACACCCTGCCCCCCCTCTTGGTATCCAGTGAATAACCACCCACAAACCAAACTTTTTTTGTAAGCCGTTGTTATTGTTTTGCGGACTTTTGGTCCTTCATGGCTGTCATCCCTGCAAACTCCGATTTCCATTTCCCCATCAAGCAAGGTTGTGATTTTCTCCCCTTTTTCTTTATTTTCTTGTTTACTTGCCAGTGTTCAATGTTGCCTCTTTCACCCCGTAACCTTCAGTTTGATAACCTGGTTTATTTTGTTCTTTTTTCCCCGTCCGTGCTGGATTTACCACTTTGTTTTTTTATCCGATATCTCATGTACCGCGTCAGTCCTTTTCTGGATTCCCTGGGGCCTTTTCCCCTTTGGGTGTGGCTTTACCAGTTCTTCCTGATTATACGTTCTATTTCGATGATTTTTTTCCCTTTCGTTGGGGCCGCGGTGGGCACCCCACCTCAACCCTTTGAGTTCTTTTTTCCTGCCCCGGGCCCCCTTTCACCCCTGCCTTTCACTGGCTTCTTTTTTGGCCCGTGGCGGCCCCGAATTCCGGTTTAGTTTTTCCCCCCCCCCTTGGCTTGAGTTCTGTACTTTTCCCCCCCTTTGTCATCTGCCCCCGATTAGGGCAATAAGTCGGCCCCCTTTCTTTCCCTTTTTTTTTTGTTTCCCCCGTTTTTCTTGGTCCACTTCGGCCTTTCTACCCTTTTGGCCCATTTTTCTGCCGGATATATTTCCCCCCGGGTACCACCCTTTTTTTACAAGTCAGACTTTACTTCCTCCTTTGTACAAAGGCCCAGTTCCCAACCTAACTCATCTTTTTTTTGTTTTGCAGTGGCCTCCGTTGAGGTGTTTTTTTTTTTTGCTTAATATGCTTTTCCCCACCTCTCGCTTGGTCCCAAGAGTCACAATCCCCCTACTTCCCTTCACCCAGCTCCCCCCTGAACCCGCTGACACTCGGCCCGATTTTCACCCGCCCCCGCGTTTTTTTTTTTCTCCCCGGTTGCTTGACTGTCCTTGCTCTTTTTCCAAATCTTTTTTCCCGCCTCTTTTTTCCCCCTTCCACGGCCGACCCTACGTGCGGCCCTTTCGACTAGACTTATCGTGACCCCCCCCTTGTGGCATTTAGGACCCTCTGTTCTTTCCTTTCCCACCCTCTTCCCACCTCTCCCACCCACGCTTGTGCACGCACTCGTGGATTGCGTCTTCTCAAGCCCTTTTTTTTTTTTCCCAAATTTTTTCCCCCCACGCCCTTTTTCCCCCTTGGGCAAGAAGACGAAGTCTTCTTTTTCCTATTTTTTTGTCTATTTGCGTCCCCATTTTTTCTTTTTTCCCCCCCAGTCGGGGTTAGTCTTCTGCCCCCCCGCCCTGCCAAACGATTGTTGCATTGTTGGCGGCAACACATGGTTTTTCCCCCCCCTTTTTCCGTTCTCCACCAGGCTTTTTCCCTTTTTGGGTTTTCCCTTGTACATTCCCCTGTTGCCACCAACAATTTATGGTCTCTGCTTGAGGTGTCACAGCAACTATGTCTGTGATGGTACCCCAGTCTTTCCAGTTGTACATCAGCGGACACCCCGTTGAATTGAAGTGCAGCCTTGCCTTTCATGGTCCCCAGCAGCGTCTTTTCGTCCACAGATTGATGCCTTTTCTGATTTTTTATGTCGAGTTTCTGTCTGACTCCCCCGGTTGTTTCACCCAATTTTTTCTAGTTGGCTTTTTTTTTCCGCACTCGTCCGTCGCCCCTCCCTCACGTTTTTGTTTTTTTCTCTTTTTTTTTTTTTTGCAACCCAGTCGGTTTTTCCCCTTCCCCC
>Ga0179593_1410853_pt1 | contig 11219 bp, 12 predicted proteins | sample CZODoug2_1_08_16_FD_185931 | JGI IMG/M metagenome (GOLD analysis project Ga0179593, IMG submission 185931) | Vadose zone soil fungal communities from Angelo Coast Range Reserve, California, USA - CZODoug2_1_08_16fungal (PacBio error correction) | ecosystem: Environmental > Terrestrial > Soil >... | reverse complement strand
GCCATTTCAGGACAATCCCTTTTCCTTCGCTTCGGTTTAGCCCAGCGGTGAACGCTACCCCGGAGACGTGAGTTCAGGGGATTTTCATAGCCAAGCTAGGCTGCTGGGGAGTGAATCGCTTCCCCCCCCTGGGATGGCCAAACCTCAATCTGGACTTTCCGTATGGCCAAACCCTCCCCGGATTTTCCCCTGTTTTGTCCTCCCTCTTATTCTTCAACTGCCCACGTTTTCAGAGAGCTCTCCCTAGGCAGAGATGTATTTCAACCGGACAACCAAGCTTCCCCTTTTTGCGTCGGACCTTTGGCTCGGCGGATGGTGTTGTCTCGCGTTTCGTCGCGCCCCCTCCCTTCGCCAACGGGTCAAGTACACTTTTTTGATCCAGCTTTGCCTTGTTTTTATTTGTGTGTTCACCTTTGCGATGTCATCCTCACGCTCTTCCCATGTCCTGGTTCTGATGCCCGATGCGCTTCTAGTTGGAAGACTTCCAGTTGCTTGACACCACCAATCCTCCTCTAGGAGCCCTGCCAGTCTAATGACTACTGGTCAGACTTTATAGTACACTCTCTTGCCCTCCCGTTCTCTTAGGCTGACCCGGTCTTTGTGTTCTTTCGGTTTGATGCTTTCAATCCGACAAGCTCGTGCAACTATCCCCATGTAGGTGCAACGGTCTTTTCCTGAGCCCTATGTTGAATTTTTTACCTGCTGGTCTGCTATACATGTCCTATTCCCCGCCTGCAGTCTGGTTATTTCAACATACCTCATCCCCAGTGGGCACTTGATCGTTTCGTTCTGACCTCGCCTAGGAACATGCTTTTTATAAAATCCTTTTTTTAACGATCTTCCGTGCGCGATAGGGCAGGGTCTTCTCCCCCCCCCCTCAGCCTAGGGCCAAGCCAAACACTTAGTAGGCCGCCCTTCTTCGGTTTTTACCATTAAGCTTCCATTGCCGCAGCCTGCGATTCTCTCATGCAAATTTGGAGGTTGCCGTCGCCTTGTACCCGACTGCTTACTTGCCTGCCCCCCAACGACTCGATCCCGATATGCCCTTCGTGCCTCCACAGACTTACGCTGATTTCCCTCCCATGGATTACTGCACATGGACCGCCCGACAAGCTTTCAACTTTTGGCTTCGGGTTTTTTCGGGAGTTAGCTTGTTCCACTCGTAAAGGTCCCTGATCTACCTTTATGACCGCTCTCTATAAGGCCTATTCGCGAAATGTACTGCCGGTTGTTTCAGAACGCTGCTTTCTGCTTCCTCGCCCTGATTCGTTTCCTAGTTTCCCTCGCGGCTTCGTAAGATTACCGTCGTGTTTTGAATAGTACCCCCCCCCGTCAATCCGTCCCCCCCACATTCCAATGACTGCCAGTACCCTCCCGCGTTTTTTCCGCGGATTTTTTCCGGCTCCGACCCACTCTTCCCACTGGCTTTTTCTCCAGCTTTCTCCGACACGACGACAGCTCATTCCTTCCTCAATTTTCCTCATAGGCGATTTTCTCCCCCGCCTTGCGCATTGCGGCCGATGGACTCCTTGAGAAGTTCTGACAAACCTGGTCTTTCTGGCCCATCAGGACGCGCCGCTACTGCATACCGGGAGACGGCAAGTCGCTTGCTTTCCCCAACCACTTCAGTCCCAGAATCTCTTCTTTAGGGAACTTTTTCAAGTGTTATCCACAACCTGAGTTGCTATGATCTTCAAGCAAAAGGGTGTCGCTGAGAGTTTCCTGCTTCATCTATCACAATCCCACGGTCTTTTTGCGAGTTCCTCAGGGCGTTCCAGGTTTTTGTTTGCTGCCGTCACACCGGAGTCTAAGGAGCGGCGCCCCGGGTGGCAGTCCCCTTTTAGTCTCTTTGCGACCTCCCTGCCCCCAAGACGAGTAATACGTCGTTTGCGGCCGATTGGGTACTTAGTAGAGGATGTTCGGAAGGTCTCAGCCGGATGGCCCCTAATCCAACCCTGGAGGACATTTACACCTCACTTCTCTTGGCGGCCTCGAAATTACTTCCTCTCGCGACCAAATGGTGTTGCCCCCCCCTTATTAAACATTACTTATACTCCCCCCCGTAGAACCGGCCACATCTTTACGTAAACCCAGTGTCTTTTACACAGTTGCCTCAGCTTGTGCTTTCCTCCCCAAGGACATCAGTTCCCCTGCTTCTCCTCTAGTCTTAATCGGTGTGTCTGTCAGACTTCCTTCTAAATTTCGCTCTGTTTGACGAAACCGGCTTTCCGGAGTTCCAATTTTTGACAAAGCGCAGTGCCCCTGAAGGGATTGATTCTTCCTTTATGGGCGTTCCCCATCCCTACTGTTCGATCCCTTTCCCCCGAAGATCTTGATTTTGCCGCTGGGCGGGTAATGTTCATGCTTTCTTTCTTGAAGATCAACTTCCCAAGATCTTGAGGGGACACCTTTCAGGCACCTTGTCCCCAGGCCTCGCTCTTCTTTCGTGAAATGCTGTAGTTCTTTCTGCCACCCGTCTTGTCCAAGAAGGACTCTCCACCAGCTCGACCCTACTTCACCAAAACCCACTATTGATACCTTGAGAAACTTTCCGTCCCCCTGACTTGCCCCCAACACTGTTTCATCAGGCTTTTGTTATGCTCGATGGGTGCATAGATGTTTATTGGAAGAGGGTGAAAAATCGGGACCTTTTTTCTTCATTCACTGGAACCCGGATGGCCTCACTCTTTCGACCGTTTCGTCACTTCTCTATAGATTTCTCCTCCGTTTTTTGTGATGCTAGTGCTGCTGCAACTTGTTCTGCATGCTTTCTTTCATAATCTTGTGCAGTATACCGTTCCAGATCAAGTTTTTTTTTCCCCCCCGCGCTAGGCAAAGCCAAAAGCCGGTTTAACATTGTTCCATCTTTTTTCGTTCTTTTCGCTTTGTGTCTCGGTTTCAATAGGTTGTTTTGTGTTTTACTTTCGGCCGGCCACCTTTTTTCGCTCCGCCCTTCGTTTCCCCCTCCGGTTTGGTCTCAAACGACCTACGCCGTTTGGCATTCGCTGACTATCCGGGCTGTCCAGCCGTTTGGCCCCCCCCCTTTTGTAGAGCTTGTTTAAGTTGGATTCATCTCTATCCGCCGCTCACATGCCCCTCTTGCGACGAAATAGTGTCGGGCTTCACGGTCTCCCTGTTCCTACGCCCCTCCGTCTTAAGAAGAACACGTCGAGTCTTCGCGGTTCCCCGTAGACGGAGGCCTCTGTGAGATGCGCGTTTTCGCCCCCAATAGTGAGCTTCCTTTGCGCTTACTTGTGTAACTTTACACTCCTCTTCCTCGAGACTTGTCTACGTACTTCTTCTTTAGTGTGCCAGCACCGCAGCGGATGGCTCCTGTGAGGTTCTCATCCACTATTCGTGGCCCCCGTTCCCTGTCAGTTAGTATGCTGATCAGTGATTTAGAATAATCTCTGCGTCCCCCCGTTTCTTCTGTCAGAGGACAGGCGGTACTTCCGAAGCGCCCAGTGATTTTTGAGAATAAGCTGGCCCGTGGCTATTTTTTTCTGCGATTCCATCCGGTCCTTTAATTGCATTGCCATCGTATACGGACTTGATCATCTGTCCTCTCCTCGCCTACTCGTGTTTCAGATTCGTTAAATAACGAACGAGCGCTGCCGTGTTTCCACGGGAGACGTCTTATTTCTTGTGAACTCCGTTTACGGTATCTACCCCCCCGATGATCTACCTCTGCTGTGGATTCGATGTTCCTTTTTATTTTGTCAGTTTCCGCATCATCTTCAGTTCGCTCTTTTATAGAAACCGGCACCCTTGCGTTCTGAGGTTCCACGGACCACTTTTCCCGGAAGTGAATTGTCCGAACTTTAGCCCTCTTTGTGATTTCACCTTTTTTTTTTTTTTTTTCTGCAGGGCGTATCCGACTCCCTCGACCTTTGCCCCTGTGGACGCCCGTCTCCAGTAGATCGGCTGGTTTTGTTCCAACGCCTTTCTGATCACACGGTTTAAGGGCGGGCCTGTTTCCCAATTGACGATCGACGATTCTCCTCTTCCCGTACAATGTGAAGTAAGGATTGAACTTGCTGTCTATTCTGCCCCTTCTAAGTGACACCTTCAGTGGTTTGAATGAGGACTCCCTGGTTGGAGCTGAAATGAACCTCACCCCTGGCTGCGTGGTCCGGCCCGCATGCATGCGGCGTCCGATTCGTATTGGTGCCCTTCTAATTTCCTGTGGACGGATTGCCCTGGCGGGGGTTATTCCAACGAGTGTTCCCCGATCGGACCTGACTTGGCCCGTAACAGTAAGCTGCTCGGGGATAAACAGCCTCCCAGAATGCAGTTTGACCTCCGTCATTTTCGCATACTCTTCACTCACCCTTTTTCCCCCTTACTCGTTGTCCCTAAACGGAGTTTCCTTTATTCTTCCGATTTTTCAGCTTGGAAACCAACTTTCCCCAGCCCCTTGACACCTTTAACCGATGATGCAATTTACGTGGGCAGCGGCCATTCCCCCCCTTATAGCGTTTTCTGTCAAGTATACCCTCCCGGTCCTGTGACCGCGTTTCTCTCAATGGGCGCTATTACTTTTTCTTTCTTGAAGGGTTTCTCCGGTCTCTTTTGAGAAGCCAGGGCTCGCGCCGCGCCACCTTTCCCCTCTATTTTCGGCTTTCTTTTACTTCAGGCGGGTTAATTATAAGACTAACTTCCCTTGTTTTTTTTCCTTGCCCCTGCGTCTCGCGCACAACGATCTTTCCCCCTCTCAATTCAGGCTGCCTTGGTTATCCCTCCACCCAAGTGGCACCGTCATTTCACTTTAGTAACGTTACCTCTGCATGATGGTATTTATTCCTTCGACCCCCCACCCCTTCGTCAAAAGGATGCTCCCCCCCCACCCATGCCGTGCCACGTCATTGTCCTCGGATCCTTGTATTTCACCCCCCCTGCCGCACTTTGATTTTCAGATGGGCCTTCCTCCTGGTGTCATTTTTTCCCCGTTTCTCTCAATGATTGAATGTTATGCCTTTGCACAGCCCCCCGATGCGTACTTTGGGTTTCAGCCGTGAACAGCTCCCCCCCAAGGAAATTCCCGCTCATCCCAAAACTTTTTAAAATGCCCTATCGTTGTGGCTGAATCGCCTTCTGACCCACCCAACACCCCCCCTCTTGCTCGGTCAGCCGATCGGGCTTTCTTCCCCCCCCAGAACCAAAAGTTCGCCGCTTCACCCTTTTTGGTTTCCGGATGCGTTAGATTCAACCACAATCAAACACGTCCAGCATTGTTGACGCACCTGTTTTGGCCAGGGGTTTCTATAATAAAGAGTTCCCCCCCCCTTTCTTAGGATCCTTCTTCGACGGATCAGTTGTCCCCCTTTAGCGTTTCCACCCAGGGGCGCCGACTCCTGATTGTCCTGGTTTGGCCCGACTGCAGGACCCTTTGTCACCTACTCATTTGTTGTGTGTCTCGCTGCGAATTGGTGCCTCCCGACGGCCCTCCCCTTGGCGGCCTTGTGAGTCCGGTTCCGGCACCTCGTTGTTTCTCGGTAACACAGTGACCTTCATGTCGCGCCGAGCTTAATCCCTATTTCCGGGGCTGTCCCATGTCATCTCTTATTTTCCCTCCCGTTTGAGAGATGTCCCCTTTCCAATTCACCCTTCCGCCTCTGGCTCCTGTCTTCCACTTAGAATCTGTGGTGACCGGTCTGGTTTTAGGTTGACAGGAGCGGTTCATTGTAGTCCGCCGCTGTCTGCTGCTGGCGCACAGTCCTTGGGCGCTGTCCCTGGCTTTTACCCCCCCATCCCACGCGTCCTGGCCAAACACGATCAAGTCAGCCCCATTTTGTCTCCCTCATGCGTTCCCCTGAAGGCAAACTGCAGTCAGCGATTGAGCTATTGACTTCCTCTCTTGTGATATACCCTCCAACCCATTTTCCCTTCCGTTTGTCGACTGCTCTTGTGTGATTGTTTTTCATCTTCGCCAGGTTCGCCCACGGCGACCCCTTTCCGCGGACCAATTTTTTTTGCTCAACCTTCGGCTGTTAGTCCCCAGTTTTCACCTTTTCTCTCCTCCCCGTTCAACGCTTCGGCAACTGCCACGTGTGTTGATGCTGATTGCGTCGATGTTGGAGGTGTTTCCTCCTTTTTGGCAACCTACGCAGTTCTGTTTATTTTATGGCCATTTTTTTTCTCCAGGCCTCTAGAAAAGGAATGTAGACCTTTCCTTTATTGAACTTTCCTTTCTTTCACCTGGGTGTTTTCTACGGTTGTGCTGATGTATAAGGACAAGCTCTTCCCAAATATAAATGATAGGAACGGTCAGTGTTTTGCTCCTCTTTTTGAAAGCTTTTCGCTGCGTTTTAAGTGTTTTCATCCTTCATGTCCTGTTCCACTACCCCGACCACCGTGTCCCCACCAGGTGCTTTTTATTGTTGGCTCGGCCCCCTCCCCTTTAACATCCGTTTTTGGAATTTGTTGTATATGCGATCCTTTTTTTCCGATCTCAGCCCTTGCCAATGCCATTTTAGTCGTCCGTCCCTTTCTTCAGAGAAGCTTCATTGCCCATTCCTTCCTCTGCGTCTCCTCAGCATTAGGCGTCCTCAGGTGCTGCTCCTCCCTTGGCCGGAAACGATTCTCCCTGCCTTCTTTCTGCCAGCGATGATCCACTCTTCCTTTTTTCATACGACATCCGTGAGCTTCCCTTTCCCTCTGTATCCTCACGTTCTGCCAAGTTGTATCATCCTTCAATTTTGGCACTGGCGTGGTCGGTTCTCTTACCTCTGCAAATCGTGCTCCCACGGTCCCGTCTGTTCTCAATTTTTTATCTTCTACAATTTTGAATGGCTCGTGCAATACTTTAGGCCTTTTGCTTCTTTCTGGAATGTGCGCCGCTTCTTCGTTCGTTAGTCCTAGAGGGCTTCGGTAACTCTCTATACCGTCGTTTAATCTTTGGAAGTTAAATCATTCCCACAAGGAAAATGAATGTCACCCTCTTATTTGACCCTCCCCTAGAGTATGACGACCTTCCTCCGGGTCCCCCTTCGGTCCTCGAACATAGCATCCCCCCCTGTCGAGTGGCTTGCACCCCTTTCTGCCCGCCTTCGCGAAGATTATCCGTCCCTTCACACTTTTTCCGGAAGAGGCGACCGATCTCCGTTTCGCCTTCTCTTTCCTAACGTGATTACGTTATTGAATCCTCTTGGTTTTGCACAGATTCCTCCCCTGCTTCCGCGCGCTCCTTTCTCCAGGAAAAGTGCCCCAGGTCGGAGTTTTAGCCCTCCTCCTTTCATCCCGTCTTCGTTGTTGTACATTCATTACTCCTATTACACCTTGAATGCTTTTGACGATGTCGGTCCTCACGGGTGGTCTTCTCTTCCCTATGTCACGATGCGATTCTCTTTAAACTGCCCCTTCCCCCCTGCATGGCGAGAGGCCTCCGGTTGCGTTCATTGATCCCCTTCAGCTCTGGACGCTTAGCGGCATTCTTAGCCAGGTTTCCTCGTTAGCATATTGCTTTTTGTCCTATTCATCCCTCTGGCTCGCAGTCGGCGCCCTTGGCGTATTTGGGGTCCTGAAGTATCTGGGATCTGTTCCCTTCCTTTAGCCGCCGTTATGTTATCCAACATGTCTTCCACCTCCAGCTTTCCAACCCACGTTTTCTGCCAGTCTGCCGTGCCTCCGACCGATTGAACAATTTTTCCCCATTTTAGATTATTTAAGCCTTTCCCTACGGCCCCTTTCAAGTTGTAACAAAGAAGTCCCTTCCTTCCCCCGCCGTCTAATTTCGGCTCCTCTGCGTGGATTAGGACCCGAATCCGCATTACTTATGATCATCTTCTTCGATGGCAAACTAGTTTCTTGTGACGAATCCCCTCGAATTTGTAGATTTTTTTCCGAACCCCCAGCCGAAGTCCTGGTCTTTTCTATGGGAACCGCAGATCGACGTGGTGCTATTCGCCCCGCGTCGCCCTCCCCTTTAGCAGTTTTTGAGGGCCTCCCTCTTCTCTCATGCTCCGCGGAGCTTTTTGCTTGCGGTCCTTCTCTCCTGCTTCGTCCACTTCAACACTTCTTCCAAAGGGGCTACTTGCGCCTGGGAACAGCGGATCTCTTTGGCGGACCGTTTGGTTCTTCGTGGGACAACACTTTGCTTGAAACGCCGGTTCGTGCGCGCACACCGTGCTCCGCCCCCTTCCACCCACAAAACCATTTTTTCCTTTTTTCTGCCAGGTCTCTTGAAAACCGACACAATATCTGTCATCGTATTTTGGTTTTCCCCTCTGGCATCTTTGCAGGGACGGGCCCACCAGCTTTCTGGCCGAAGCTTCTCTGCCCCGCACTTCTGCCTCCCTCTGGCTTCCAGGTAATCGTCACTATGTTCCTCCTCAATAAGGGTTTGTGTGTGATCTAATACTATTTACGATGAAATTCCCCTCCAGTTCCGCGTTGTTCTCCTCCTACTTACAGGGACCTCCCTTCCAGAGGCAATTTTCCCCCGATGACCTTTTTTCCCCTACTCCAAACGCCAAGGAATGGGCCAAGTTGGAATAGCTTTTTCCCTTTCCTTTTCCCAGATGCAGTCTTCGGTTCCTTGTTCTTTGTTTGAGCTGTGTTCGAGACCATTAGCACATGTAACGAAGGGTTTCATTTCCCCCTCCCCCTTGCCATCCGCGCGCATTCAAGAATCTTCCTGTGTCAAGTCCTTTTTTTGTCGAGCTGCCTTTCTTTATTTCGGATACAAGCTCTGCCCCCATCTCATACGGAGCTGGACCGATAGAGTATGGTCCCTGCTACAGGCGACGGAGGCTAACCTCCCCTTCGCACCGAAATACATCCTTTTCCCCGTAGATGTGTCACCAGTAGAAGCTGGTTACGATTGTCTCCGCGTTTTTCGTAAAAAATCCTTTTAAACGTTGTCCGAGTTCCGTTCCCGTTCAGCCCTGTCCCTTCCCCTGACGTGCGAGATCCTACGTACCTGCGGTGGTTATTGTTCCATCATCCACGTAAGTCCTCCCTTTTCCTTTTTTATCTTATTTCAGTAACCTTTTTCAGTAGGCGCGCCGATTATACCCCATGAGTTTACGCAAGTTTTTTTTTCTGCAGAGAGGTGGCGCCCGTTTCGCCAAAGCTTTCCCTTGGCTTCAGACCTCATCTTTCCCCGTGGCCGCCATGTTGGGTGGTGCATGCCCCCCCAGGCTTGATAATGACCAGTCTCCGAAATGGGCATTCCCATGCCTGCTCCCCTTCCTTTCTTGTGTCTAGGTTGCATCGAGTACGCCCCACGGAGCGATGCTAATCTTAACGTTCTCCTTCTTCTTGATAAATTTGCCCCCCCCAGAGAAATCCGTGGCCCACGACGGGTCCACCCAGTCTTTAAAGAGGCGCTGCGCTCACATTTTCATAGTCAGGTCCTCCTTCCTCTTGATCGATTTTTTTCGTTTTTGACGTTTGCCTATTATTCGGCCCCTAATTTACCTTCGAACGTCGTTGAATGCTGAATGTCTTTCCATCCGATTCTGTGATGAACGAGGCTTTCCTGGTTGAAGACTTCCCCCGCCCTTGTGATTGTGTTCCTTATTCCTTCCTGAGATTCTTGACCTTGTGTCTGTCATCCTTTGCACGAATGGTATGCCAACCCCTGTATAACAGTGTTTTCAATGAGTTGTCGCCTACCCTTTCCCTTCCGTAGTCCTCCTCCTCTTCCCTTGATTGAAGTGGAAGGTACCTTCCCCTATGTATTCGGAGTTCAGCTTGCTGTTCTCCTACCTAGACAGTTGGAGTTGGTTATACCTCCCCCCGACTGCCTTTTTTCATCAAAGCTTCCTCGGGTTATGCTATGATTTTACCCTTTTCCATTTTAACTTGTGGTGATTGGACCTTTTCGGTGGGTTCGTCACACACATCGATCGGACCCCTGGACCTAGCCCCCGGAAAAGTCGGCTCTTCCTTAACCTCGCCCCTGAAGATGGGTTTTCCGGCTCTCGCCCATTTCGCCTACTCCTTCCCAACCATCCTCCAGAAGCGGTCTCAATGTCTTCTCCCGGCGGCCCTGACTCACGAGTTGCAGCTTCATACCCCTTCTCACCCCCCCTCTTGTTCCAACATTGATTTGGATGCCCTTTTTCTTTGGCAGCGATTTCACTTTCGCCCCGGGCTTGATTTCCCTTTTAAGCCTCTCGATTGACTCAGTTCAAGCTTTCAATCGAATGGAGTTCATCGCCCTCGTTGGGGCGGAATGGTCGGAGAGTCGCTTTTTCCGGCGACGCCCCTGATTCGCTCCTCCTGCCTGTCGACTCACTTTATTCACTTTCGCCGCTCCTCAATCCCGCGGGCTCTCCTAATCCTTTCCCTTATGGCTGAGTTGGCTTATCCAAGGCAATTACAGACATCGGCTCTTCCACTTTGGATCCCATCTGTTTCCTTCTTTCCCCTGTCTCAACAACGTGATCCCCCGTTGCCCCTGGGTTTGCTGCCGTCTTTACCGTCCCCCTTTTCCCCTTCATCCCTAGAAATGGATGCTCAACGCATCGACACATTAACAAGGCGTAATACTTTCCTCCCTTGATTTTTGTAGACTTTATCACCCCCACCCCCCCCCAGGCCCCATAACTCAAACCCATCTCTCAGTGGGCGTGTCCCATCCTGTACCTTTCCTTTCCCGAGTATGCGACCGATTTTTCCTCCATGGTCATATGATGCGTCCCCGACCCCGCCTTTTTTCTTGTTTGGTTTCCCTCCCCAACACAGAAAGGTCAACGCTCTCTCATCTTTACTGCTAACATCAACCATTCCAATTTTTTCTTTCGTGGCTGACCATCGTAAGGTGACCCACACAACCACCCTCTTTTCCCCTGGAGAAGCGCCATTTTAAAACCAATTTTTCTCCATATAACCCGTGTCTTCAGGCTCGTCCAGCAAGCCCCCCCCCCCAACCGCGAACGACCGGCCATGGGGTGGCCGTTTTTTTCTCTTCCCCCTTCTCGTTAATTGCCCTCTCGACTCCCGTTGCTTGTCCCCCTATAGAGGGCGGCAATTTTTTTCTCTAGCTTGTTTTTTTTTGTCCGGTACTCCGTGAAGGTTAAAAGTTCCTGCAAGGGGTTTGCAGCCCCTCTTCCCCTCCTTGGGAACCCTCCTCTGGCTGCTCCTGAGGACAGTCATTGAACATCACGTCTCTTGAGTGTTACCGCTTTCAAACAGCTGATTCCTTTTAGAGATTTAACGTGACCTCCCGGGTGGTTTTTGGTCTTTTGTTTTGCGTTTTCTTTTCCCCTTTT
>Ga0179593_1363723_pt1 | contig 11219 bp, 7 predicted proteins | sample CZODoug2_1_08_16_FD_185931 | JGI IMG/M metagenome (GOLD analysis project Ga0179593, IMG submission 185931) | Vadose zone soil fungal communities from Angelo Coast Range Reserve, California, USA - CZODoug2_1_08_16fungal (PacBio error correction) | ecosystem: Environmental > Terrestrial > Soil >... | reverse complement strand
CCTTGAAGAAAAGTCGTGATTCCCCGACCGCTGCCGCCAAACAACCTTCACCGGCTTTTATCCCATCTCTTCCTGGGTCTTTCCCTGATGGATGGCCCCCCCGCCCCCCCCCCCCCCCCCCCCCCCCCCCCCCCCCCCCCCCACCCCCACCCCCCTAGAGTAAGAACGTTTTCAGTACCTTTCTCGGACTCCTTCCAGCGCCCCCCTCTTTTGTTAAGACGATAGCTATGACGATTTCGCTGACCCGAGATGGACGTTCCATGAAAGATGATGATAGCATACCTCGCCTTTCTTACTTCCCCCCTCAGCTGGAACCTGTGTTTTCGCTCCCTAGCGACTTGTCTGACTGTACTATTTCACAGCCTACTTTCTCCATGGCCGGGTCCTGTCGCCGCGGAATATCTGTAAAAAAAGACCGACCCCTTGGGCGGGGGTAGTTGATGTGATCCTCTAACTATCTGATGCGGTCCTTCCTGCCGACCGAACGATGGCAAGAATTCCCTTTTTGTCTCCTATCCCGTTCGGAAATTAGAGACGGACTTGCTTTTCTGACCCGTTGTATTCTCTGGTGTGATACTTCATTTTTCCCTCGTTGAAATCCCCCGCCATAATTATATATGGCGACCATTTCGATAGGTTTCGCTGAGTCCGATCCCGATAGAAGAGCACCCCTTTTTCCTGTTTCGACGGCGATAGCTTAGATCGTGCGAATGACCCAGACAGTCCCCGGCACGGTTCCGTCTACTATTCAAATCCGGATGCCCTCTCCCTTATCGCCGACCTCCCTTCTTTGCCATTGTTTTCCTTTGATGACTGCACTTATTTCTCCTTTTTCTTAGCTCGACTTGGTTAATTGGTTCGGACCTTAAGGACCATGCCGATTGCGCCGCACGCAGCAATAGGGACCCCCAATTGGAGTACGCGATTCCAGCTGGATTGCCACATCCCCCCTTTTTTTTAGACGTGAGAGTCTAGTAATTCATTTTTTCCCCGCGGCGCCGTCCCCCCCGTGCTCTGCGAGTCGGAAGGGCGATGAAACTCCCTTTATCTTTCTGGTGAGCTTCTTCATCGAGAAATCTGTACGGACGCAGTCTTGTTTCGTCCGTGAACCCGAAGCTTATTAGAATCTACCCCAGACCGACCTTGTGTTTTATAGACGTTTTCGCGGATGAATGAGGGCCCAGCTTGTTTCCCTCGCGGTTCTTTACTACGTTAGTGTTCAGGGATGTTAAATACGTTTCCTAACTCGTTGAATTCACTGGTGCACAATCATTGGCCGTTGTCTTACCGTCATGAGGGATAAATAAGTGTCGATGAGGGTTCTTCCGCCCCATGCCGCGGTCCTGAAGACGGCATACCCGTCTTTTTCTCGAATTCAGAGAGCGACAGGTCTTTGTTCGCGTCCGACCCTTCGGGTTTCTATTCGGTAAATTTGAGGATACCCCCGCAGCGGCACCTTTTTCCCCGAGAGTCCGCGGCCAGGAAAGCATCTAGTTCAGATGAGAATTACTCCCTGTGCAATCACCACTTGGCTCTGGATAGCTTACTCCCTCCATCCCGTTTTTGGAGAGATCTTTTACTTGGTTTCTGTGTCGAAGGAGATAGGGACTTTTTCATTAGAGGTTGTCCCAGATGTGGACTTCCAGACGCTGAAGCGTTTTCGACCCGCGCCGCTGTTTCACCTTCACTAACGTGCTCCGCCCGACAAACCCCTAACGTGTTCCTCGGAGCACAAACTGACACCTCTGCACTCTATTTTTCTGAACTCTTTGTCACAGAGTTTACGGAGATCAGTGACCTGGATTGCGAGACTTCACCTCATCTCCCCATTTACGCTTCATCCTAATTATCCTTTGAAATAATTTTATGACCAAAAAGACGCAGCGGGAGCCCACAACAGAACTACTCCCTCCCCCCTGCCCCATCTTTAACCCCCACCCCGGGTTTGTTTTTTTTGTGTGTCACTACCTGAGCGAGACCTTTTTTTCCTATTTATCTAACGCTTCTTCCTTGTCCCCCGTCTTCAGGGGTGTCCGATTCATGTTGTTGGTTGGTGTGGGGCCCTGACGGTGGATTTCTGGGGAATGTGCCGACACCACCCACGCCCAATCCCCCCCCCCCCCCCCCCCCCCCCCCCCCCCCCCCCCCCCCCCCCCCCCCCCCCCCCCCCCCCCCCCCCCCCCCCCCCCCCCCCCCCCCCCCCCCCCCCCCCCCCCATGTAGTTCAGCGGGTGAAATCATTAACAGCTTAAACATTCCCCGTCGGTCCCTCCCCGCTCCTAACCCAAGCCGGCGGCCGGACAGCAGCAGGACATCCCGCCCTCCTGAAAAACCGGGCGTTTCCTTTGTGGAGAGACAACTTCTCTAGGCTACTACGGAGCAGGGGCCGTCCCATATTTTTTTCTCCGTTTCTCCTACCTCCCATAGTCCGGTTCTGTCGCCCTTTCCCCCGGTCTTCAAGAAATTTTCCTTGCGCCCTTTGAAACGCCATGACAAGACTATCAGGGGCCCCGTCGTTGTAGGGTGAGTTTCCACTTAACGAGGGCGTATGTAAGCAAGGGCCCTTGCCACCTTTTCGGTGCCCCCATAGAATGGTTCTTCCAGAACCAGAACCCCCCCCCCAAGTATTCTACGAAATCTACTTTCCTTTCCCTTCGCATCAACGGCCAAACCACCCCCACCCTCAAAGTCTTCGTCGTCAGAGCGATAAGTCGCTGCGTCCGCGTCTGTGAATCCTTTCCACGGACCCTAATGATAAACCCTGGGCATTCATCGTCATTCTTTTCATGAGAGAGTGCCAGGGACCTCCCCCCTCCTCCTTCTTTTTTTTTCAAATTCCAGGTGCTAATGGATCAGCCATCGCTCGGCCTCTCGCCCCTCAAACGGGAGCACTCCTCTCCTTTAGCGGTCTCAAGTCCGCGTACACGATCGTCACTGTCCAAAACAAATGGGAAGACCTCGACCACGGTTCATAGACAAAGACCCCCAACCGACTTCTCCATCCCTAACTGGACACGCACCGATACAGATTTAGCCCCCCTAAAATTCTTGCTAGTCTCTCTACCCCTGAGCCACCATAGTCTTTTCCTCTTATCCAAAGAAAAACGCCACCAATGGCCGTTTTCACCGACGTTTTTTTCTGACTCTGTGCCACGAGAAAAGGCCACTGGCTCCCCCCCCTCGGTCCTGATGTTAAACTTGCGATTTCGCCAGGCGGCTTAGTGGAAGCTCGAAACACAAGGAAGAATCTTCCCCGTTCATTTACCCTGTTCCCTGCCTGCAGTTACCCCCCGATAAGGATTTCTTCATCTCGTCCATCTAGAGTAGAGAGCGAAGAACCTCCTGCCGTCTTCAACGACGTTTCTGGTCCAGGATTAAGACCAAACGTCCCGAAAAATGTAGGGACCGCCGATTCTCCCATCAACATTCTCTCTCTACTCATTTTCAACGATCGAATTGGTGGACCAGAGAGTCATTCCGAAGCCGGTCGTTGAACCGATGAGCCCTGCCCTATTCAGTCAGTCACCTGTCAGAATTCTCCTTCTCTACCCGGAGACTGACAGTCAGGTCTCTCCCCCATTGAAGTTCCTAGATTCCGGGTAGAGGTTGAAATAACCCTACGCCCTTCCCCCCTTACTCCGTTCTTTTTTTTTTTTCCCTCACGACAGCTGGGTTACCGTGGCTGCTCTCCCGGCGTGAGAAGATATGCCTTTTTTTCTTCTATCCCTCCCCTCTTTCCTTTTTTACTTCCCTTTTTAGCCTGAAAATCATTGGGAGGTTTCAACAGGTAAAACTCCTGACCTTTTCCTCTCTCATATTGAAGTATCCTCCGAAGTCGGTGAGTGTGGTTCTCCCAGTCAAGAGAGTTTAACCTTCCCTTTCCTAAAAGACGAGCTTTTTAAGCGTAAACCTCGGGACCGGGATGAATGGAAGCGTTATTTCCTAGCCCCCAGCCTCCCCTCAGCATCTGTTCCACGAGTCATTGAAATCCTTCACGAGACCCGCGGCCACCGCGGTCCCGAAAGAAAAGACGGAGAACTTCCTCTCTTGAAGTCCTCTTCCCTTTTTCGTCATTCATCTGGAATCCGTCCAGTAAAGCTTTGTTGATAAACGTCCTTCTTCCCCCCAGCATGCGGAAACAATCCTCAGCCTTCCTTCTTTCCCATCGACGACTCCCTGATATTGTAGAGTCCTTTCACCGATTTTAAATCTTCTTGGCCATCTTTACCACGCGAAGCCCCCCCGCGCGGTTCCCCTGTGCCCGGTCCCCCTTGGATTCCCCCGTTTTTCAAGCCCTCGGGCCCATGGACTTGCTTCTTTCTGCGGTGCAAACAGGTGAATCAATAAGGACACCTTCGACCGATTTTAAGCAGTGGACCCCTTACATAGACTTTTTTTAGCCCATCATGAGTGCAAGCAAGGAGTCAGGTAAACCACAAGGATGCAATCCCTTCCTCGCTCTTGGCAGATTGAGAAAAACTCCAGTAGCCAGGGTCTTACTGGCCAAGCTTCCTTTTTCTTCCCCCTTTCTTTCGTATTGCTAAGACCCGCGCCTTTTCAGATATGGAAAGTTCTATCTTTTTCTTTGGTAATTCCTCTCCGTGTTTTTTTTGCGGCGATAAGGAATCCTTGCGAATTCTCTCCTGGGCAGCCGAAACGGGGACAGAAACGGCGACCGTGCCAAGGCCTAAACCTACTGTGTGTTTTTGTCCTGCGCGCCCCCTCTCTGATTTCGCTTTGTGCCCCCAGTGGTGCCAAGGAAGTAAGGATTCAAGCGCGTGAGACGGTACTTCATTCCTCCCCGGTTTTTTCCTTCCCCCCAGTCCCCCCCCGGTCGATTGTAGGAAGGACGAGGGACCTCCTTTTTCCGAATTTCACCGAATACCAGGCGGATCCGATCTTTTCCCCCCGGTTTTTCTGACCCTGGTGACCGTTCGTAAGTTTTGAACCCTCCTTTTCGTGGTTCCGTCCCTTGGAATTGGTCCATATTAGCTTGGACCCCAATCCTTCCCCCATGGTCCTCCTCCCTTTCTCAAGGAGCCATCGGCGGCCGAGCTTACGGTTTCTCCCTGGACCTCCCCGCTTTTTTATCAGTACTGGGACTTCAGCCAAGCGGACTTGGACGCCCGGCCGGCCCTTCTAGCGCCCTGAACGGCGCGGCCCATTTTTCGAGCTTCCGTAGCGGGTACCAGCGGTTTCCCCAGATTGACGATTCCTTTGCCAATGACCTGGATACAGAGGTTTTTTAGATGCGTTAAGGCCATAGTCCTCCGGAGGAAAGACTCCCCCCATGTAAATACTACGCTCTATGGAATCGTCCCTTTCCACTTTTTTCCAAGAAGCAATTAATTGGCGAACACCGACAAACCCACCTCGGAGCCTGACTATTCTTCGCGGTAACCCCTGTTGACGTGCTAGTCCTCCAAGTATTTTGTGTGATTTTACCCCGGCTACACCCCTCTTTGAGTGTCCATAGAATCAGGTCATGATTTTAGCCCTGGTATACAGATTAGAACTGGGAGACACAGTGCCATGCGGCGATGCGAAAACGTAACTATTTCTTGGTGTGGCCTTGAGTTTGGTAAGTCTGACACCCTTAACTGATCCCGCGAACTTGTTTCACTTTTGGCTAAATTTTCCTAACTCGAAGGTAATTTCCCCGACCTTATTCCATTCCTGTATACCGCTTGCTGTAAGGATAGGGTGTTTACCATCCCTCTTTCGGCCCCCTCGTATTCCTCTTCGAGACCTGAGTGAACCAACCCCTTCTAAATTTGGAAGGTATCTATCTTTTATTTTTGCTAGATAGGTGTAAACCCCCTTCGAAATGGGTTTCCCTCCCCAGCGAAGCCCCCCTTTTTCCCCAGATCCCTTTACGAAGCCGTCAGGTTATGCCTCGCGAGATCTGACCCGTTATTGACTAGACTTTTATTACAGATTCTTTCCTCGACCGTCCTTACGGTTCAACCACCGGAGAGGTCTGATTACGTGTTTTTTTGTATCCCGTTCTTTTTCTCCTGACGCCCGCCGTACACGCCGCCTTTTCTACCTTGTCCGGGTCGGTCTACCTTCTTGCCCTTTGACCCGCGCCTCCACCCGGAGTAAGTCGAAGGGGGTGAGGGGGTGTGCGGCGAGCTATCATTTCTTTTCCGGTCCGTTCCTCTTTTTGTTTAGCCCCCTTTTAGCCCCCGACAGCTTTTTGCTTTCCCCCTCTTGCGGAGACAATGTCTTGAGGCGTGAGTGACCCCTGTGGTCTCTGCCTTTGTTCTGTTTTCCTTTCGATTGACCCCTTTTTTTTTTCATCTGTTTTTATCCGTTCCCCTCTGCGCCCGTGGCGATCGTTAGAGCGCGCGCCTTAGCTCGTTTCCATTAGTGCCCCCCTTTTTCCGGCCCTTTTTTGTTTCTTCTTCATTCGCCCTGGCTGCGTTGCCGCCGACATTCAGCCCTTTTTCCGGCGGACTTTCCTTCTAAAACGCGGTAGCGAAGAGATCCATCCTATATCTCCCTATTGGAGTTGCGATTTGCTTCCCGTATTTCTGTTGTTCGGTGCGAGCAGGGGGGACTTGCTTTCTCTTCCGACCATGCCGATGCGTCCGGGCCACCGCATCGTTTCGCCATCATTGGCGTTTTTACCTTTATTGCACAGAGGCGTACTAAACCCTCGACGTGAGACCCCTGTATAGGGTCGTTCATGCGGTAAAGGAGTCCTTCCGGCTTTTCTTTGCCGAAGACGGTCATTTCCCGCCCGAACCCCTCATTGATACTCTATTGTCGATGCTCGTCTAGAAGATTTATGAAGGCCCAAGTCATCACGCTCCGTTCTAGAAACCCACCCGTCAACCTCACTTGTGTAGGAGGACTACTCTGCATTCAGTTCTGCTCTTGACGCAGGATTTTTAAGAGCCCGCGTCTCACCTTCTTCCTTCTTTCAATGACGTTCTAAATCCGCATAAATGGTTGCACTTGCCGCGTTTGACGACACTGTTCGAAGGCCTACGCCCCGCTGGCGCATAGGTGTTTTTCCGAGAAGCTGAGCCTCTGTCATCGATGACAGGCACAGTCCTTTCTCCTTTTCCTCTCTATCCGTCATTTTTTTATCTCGGGTGCTACTTTTCCACCGTTTTTAGTCGCGCCCCCTGAGGAGGTGAAAACCAGGGCCGTATAACCCCTTTCGGCTCGGGCTTGCAGCCAGAAGCTGGCAGAGGATCTTTAGAGCCGCGGTTCAGCCACCAGGTAAATTTTTTCTTCTTTAGTTTGTTTTTGTCTCCCTGAGAGAGCACGTGTGGCCTTCCTAGGGCTGTCTCTGACGGAATAGAAGATTATCCCTATTTTTTTTTTGGACCTTTCCTCCTGCGTGGTTATCCCCCCCGCCCTTCTTTTCACCCATCCTAACCGAAGCCGCACCCCCCTGTTTTCCTCCCTAGAAACCCTCGTGGCCCCTCGTTTTTTGCCCAGATGATTCACGCGTGGTTCCCTCCGTATGTTGCCGCAGGGGCCCTCCCGGAGCCCCCGCGCTCCCACCCATCAGGAAAATAATTTCTATCCTCATTCTAGTCGCCTGTCTTTTCCCCCAGTTATTCAGCGGTATTCAGTAATGCATTTAACTTCACGACCACGTTCTACAAGTGAGGGCATTCCCGAAGACGAATGATTCCAAGTCTACTAAACCGGTTTTTCTGTTCCTCCCCTAGTGTTTTCGGTCCCTACGGTCACGGCGCCGCACACCTCTTTTTTCGTTGAAAAATTCAATATATCACTTAGGTCCCGGACAGTCACTCTTTCACGACCACTTATTGATCGCTTTTACCCCCCTCATTAAAAGAACCTCAGGTGATACCTTCCCGCCCTCGGTTGCACTACCCGTCCATTATTCAGTTTCGCCACGTTCATTGGAGTGTATACCCTCTTTTTTAAGGACCATCTGAATGTTTTTTTTCAAGAATCCTACCATTCCAACCCAGTCTATACTCCAATCTATTCTAAGTTCCGAGATAACGGCCAAGCTCAACAATGAAAATGAATCTTCTGCCGTAGTCTGTCGAGAGACCTTGTGGTGTCCGAAGTAAATGACCGATTTCTACCAAAAAATAGATTGACGGAACCCTCATGGTTCAGCAGTCTCATAGCATATGCTAGCCTCAGCCTTCCTCCTCCTAAACTCTTTCTGCATGGTCATACCCCTGCCTGCGCCACCCCATCTAAAGCGACCTTCGTACCTGACGGGGTCATACGTTCCAGTCGTCATCGTTTAACGCACAACATGACATTGAACAAGTCCCTTTTGGCAAGAAAATAATATCTCCCCGCAACACGGGAGACTCTAACCCTGCCCCTTCTTATAGTCCCTTACCCAGCAGCTTCAGGGATCTCCCACGACCCCCCTACCCCACCCAGATTTTAACTTCCTAGCGGTTTTTTGCCAGCTGGCCTACGCCGCCCACGCCTAACGGGACACCTTCGGGTCGATGCTGGGACCCGGACCTCTCTCGCCCCGACGCGTATGAAATAGAATCTCATTCTAAAAATGCACCCGTGATTGGAATCGGACGATTCGTCCGCGTAAGCATCTAACTTCTTCCATTCTTAATCCGTCGCCTATTTTCGCAGAACCTCAGCGGCGTCAACGCCGGCGGGTACCATTTTCGTCCTGCTGTGGAGTGACACTCCTTACGTCGCTGGTGCCATCCGATCCGAACAGACAAAGCGCACTCCCCGCTTGCCCGTTGATCAAGTGTGTTTGAAAGATTTATGAAGTAAGCATTGTTGGGTCTGTGATTCCTCCCTATCCGCAGCAAGGAGCCCGGCCTCCCTCTCCAAGTCTCCTGCAAGCTTCCTGCTTTTGACAATTTTCCTGTCAGGTAGATTTGTAGATCCGGGGACAATTTTTGACCACGAGGCCCCCACTGTCAGACGTTCTTGGCTGAACCTGGCGATGGGTCCCGTGGTTCTGCTCCCGCGGACCTTCTGCCAGATATGATGACTTTTGTCTCCTTTACCCTCCACCCACTCTTGATCCTGAATTGTGGTAACGCCGGAAAATTCTTTTTTAGTTCCTCAATGTCCCAATAGTCTAGGTCAGATCATTAATTGGACCGTGAAAATCTTGCCCGTCCTTCCCCCCCTGGCATTCCCTTTTGAATTGTTGCTACACTGATTTAAGAGGCGGTAAAGTGACCGGTGCGGAATGGCCGCCTTCTTTTCGTTATTAGTTCTCCAGTTTACTAAAGAGACCTTTCCCCCGATCCCTCCTCTTTAAGCTCTGGCCAACTTTTTTGAAAGAAGACCCCTAAAACGTCCGTCCGGCCCCTCTCCCCTTGTGGCTTGCCTTGATATATTTTAGTTTCCCTCCGGCCCATGTCCCCGAGGGTCTTCCCATCGCTTCCCCAGGGCGCGGTCCAGGCCCCCTTCCAGAGTTCCTTTAGTTTGCCGCATGGACCATTGATGACTCGAACCCTTCCTAGAATGTTGTCTTCGTCCCCGCCTGAAAGGTGGCCACTCGTACCCAATTTCGCGAGACTGGACCTGGAAACTTGTTCTCCCCGTTGAACTCTTCCCCAGTTCCGATTTCGGTTTGTGCGGGAACAAAAGTAGGCGCCTCCTTCCCCCTCGACCGAGCCCTACTTAACGCTGCCCCACTCCAACGCCGCCTCTCCTTTTTTGTGCAATCCTCGAATCGTTTTACACCACGTCTTCTCCAAGCGGTAGAAGCTCAGTGGACATTCCCCAAACGCAAGAAACGGTCTTCCTTCTTCCCGGAGTCAGGTTTTTTTTTCCTTTCCAATATTCTGAGCAAGTTACAGAGAACTGTAGTATCTGGAGGCCCCATTTTTCTGAAGTTGTGTTTTATTCAGTTCCGTTGTCATTTCCCTCCTGGCGACTGACTTGGCTGTTCACCGCAGAATCTTTGCTAATGCCGAAACTTCCCTGGTCCCTACCTCCTTCCTGGCCTTTTGTGGCCTCTGCCTTTCTTTTTTACGAGGCTTCAAGGGTGGTTAAAGAAGTGGGGATTGGTCACCCCCTGCAGCGAAGGGCTCCTCGACGCTTAGATGAGACTCTGTCCAGGCGTAAGAGTATCTCCAAAACGGGAGTGAACCCCTCCCCCTCCGGGCAGCCGGAGGATGACCACTTATGTAAAGCAAAGCTAAACTTACCCACCGGCCTGGGGGTACGGATTCGTCTCTTGTGGAGTCAAACTTCACCTGTCAGTCTCCCACGGGGCTGGCTGTCCGACGGTGGAGGGCGCGTCACGAGTTGGGCACGAGGCCCGAAAAATCGTCCTTGTCCCCACGATCTACCCTTCCCCTTTGCCCATTCCTCCTCGATGTATACTGACCCCTCTGGGTGACGCCCTTTCAGCCCCCCCTCTGACTTCCTCCGGCCCTGCACAGTATCGCTCCCTTCCCCGCGGCTTAGTCTTCCCCTTTTTTTCGAGCCTTCCGTGCTATTTCTCGCGCGTCTGCCTGAACTGGACTTCCCCCCCCGTCGCTGCGTACTCTACTCGGCGTCCAAGGCAGCCCGGTCCTGGTCCTTTCTGTGCTCTTGGATGTACCCTTTTTTTCAACCCGGCGGACCCCAAATCCGGGGACCCTCAACCACCGCGTCGTTTATAGGACCCCCATGGCAATTCCGATATCTTTTGTTTTTTTTAGCCGTTCTTTCCCCTGTGTAGGTAAACATCAGGAATTCCCGAGAGCGAGGGCATCTCATCCCAGGCCCCTCTTTCGTTCTCCCCTTCGCTGAGATTCACGACAGGCCGTCTGTGCTCGTGGCGACCCCCGCCTTCGTACGTGCTCCGTTCGTGGTCAATCGACACCCTCTACCCGGTCTCCGTCGGAAATTGTCAGTATCATTTCCGCCTTTCTTCGCTTCCCTCTCGCCTATTAAGTATGCGGATCTTGAAGGAGCCTTCCTCCGGGTTTCGTCCCACTAGTGTCTCTCGAACCTTACACCCATTCTGGGCCCCCCTTTTTCGTCAGCCCTTGCTGATAGAGCGGATGGGGCCCCCTTTCTCTTCCGGCCGTGGAGAGCAGTGCATCTCCGTAAAGCAGATCCCTGTTTCGCCATCCATTCTCTCATCTTTATCCTCTTCCTCAGATGCCCTAGATGACAAAGCTGATAGAAGAAATCTCTTGTTCCCGTGTGTGTGCCCCCCGAATTTCCGCTTTGGCTTCCCTTTCTTTTTACTATCTCCTTTTGGCAGACCGCGTGAACTTATCTCAG
>Ga0179593_1357206_pt1 | contig 11219 bp, 12 predicted proteins | sample CZODoug2_1_08_16_FD_185931 | JGI IMG/M metagenome (GOLD analysis project Ga0179593, IMG submission 185931) | Vadose zone soil fungal communities from Angelo Coast Range Reserve, California, USA - CZODoug2_1_08_16fungal (PacBio error correction) | ecosystem: Environmental > Terrestrial > Soil >... | reverse complement strand
CCCGCAAACGTTTTGCCCCCTTCTCGAGGGCTCCTGCTCGGTCCTCCTCAACCCATAACCCACCTTGCATCATTACTACCCCTTGTGGCTGATGTGCCCGCGGATTTTCACGTTTGTTTCTAGGCTTTGGTATTTTCCATTCGCGACTTCCGGACCTTGCGTGAAGCGGGAGTCTGCCGCAACTTCTTTTAAGCCACGATCGACACGCTCAACCGGTCGCGACGATTTTTCGCCTCGGATGCACCTTCGCTCCCAATTCCCATGAGTTTTGCCATGAAGCGGAGTTGTTTGTCTGAATTTCCCCCCCTGACGGAGTCCCTCTCCTCCGTGGCCGGCCGGCGAACTTATCTTGGTTCTGGTCCTCGGATAGGTTCGTCGTCCTTCCTCTCGCGGGATCCTTTCCGCCTTCTCGCCGTTCGATCTTAGCCGTCGGGTCTCCGACTTGCCAACTTCCTCCGCTTCCCTTGTGCTCACCTGCACGGTTCGAAGGTTTGCTCCCTCCTCCTCTGAGGTATTGGCCCTTCTTTTCATCGGCGGCTTCTCGATTTCGGGGTGAGGGCCATGGTCGCCTTTTTCCCCGTGTCGCCCTTCGGGTCTATGTCCCCCCCCTCTTTTATTTGGAAACGTTTATTGGTCATGATTGAAATTCAATGTCTTTGGTTTTCCACTCACGGCGAAGCGGTCTCGCTGTGCGTTCCCCACTAGGCGGTGCGTCATGGTTCCCAAGCCTGACGGTTGGTTGATATCTTCCCGCCTTCTCTTCAATGGATTCTTTGAAGAGGGTGTGTGATCTGTGCGGAGTTTTTTTTCGAGGCCATTCTCCTGTTTCACCCTGTGAGTCCGTCTAGTTGCGCCTACGCGCCCCAATCTTTTAGCGGCCACCGGCTCAGTCTTTATTGCAAGACCGTCCTGAAGCGGCGGAAGCCTTTCGGTTGAGGCTCGTTTTTGGGAGTTCTGCTTTTTTTGTGATTTTGCGCACGCACCCCAGCCTGAGTCCTTTTTTCTGGCACGTTGGACTCATCGGTAGATGTACTCGATCCCCGCCACTCCGTTTCGCGCCCCGCGTCTATTTTCTGGGACCGGCTCACCGACTGCTTGTCCCCAGGGTCGCGTCCCTCGCTGTAATGAGCGCTTCCGCCTGATTCCTTCCTGCCTCCGGTTACTCATTTCAGTTTCAAGCTGATCCTTCGGCCGGGACTCCACGTCTCGTGCAAAAGGTTTGTTCCCTTCAGACGGTTTGGTCCCCCCCCCCGACTGCTCCCGCTCACTGTCCCTTCACTGGGGGCGTCGGATAATATGCGCTCCATGACACTCTTATCTCTTCCGGAGAGCTCGAGTAAAATTACTGTGCCTCGATGTCTCCCTTTTAGGCCTTGTCGATTTTTTCCGCTCCGCGATTTTTCTCTCACTTTCTTTTCCGGCCGTCATGGACCCGTCACGCTACGACGGCGTAACGATTTTTCCGCCTCGTCGCCCCTCTCGTGTCCGTCCCCTTCATCGCTTGTAGCGTGGTTTTTGCTTTTTTGAATCCCCTTTTTGCTTCTTGTTTGCCTTTGAGCCGGCGTGAAGATGGCCCCCAATCTGGCCATCAATCGTTTGGTCCCTCATAGTGAATTGTCCGTACTACGGCACGGCTCCCCTTAGCCCGTGGTAGGCCTTTTGTTCACGTTCCGTCTTTCTGCGTTGGACGCCTGGCAATTAGCGCCCAAATTAGCGCTTGAACATTGAGCTCCCCACGTCTCTGGTGGTAGTCCCTTCGCTCTCCTTCTTCTTGGACAGTTTTTGTACCATTGAATATCAGCTTTTCCTCTTTTTCTCTCTTTTCCTCCGGGGGTTTGTGTCTTTTCTTTCAAGTTCGTTTTTTGCTTTTTTATTCAGTTCAGTCTCACGTCCCTCACACTTATGCGATAGCCCTCTTTGCCCCCCAGAGCCGTTTGCTCCATACGCTTTAATTTTTTGGCCTCCCTCCTTCCCAGTTCTTCCGCACGCGTTTTTTAACTTGCCGCATACCCAACAAGCCTGCTCACGCCCCCCCCCCATATTACTGAATCAGAGTTCACATTTGGACTTGAAGAGAATGTCCACTTCTTCGACTCTAGACGCCACGTCTCCCCCCTCCTCTCGCTTCCTTTGCATTTTCTTCTTCTTCCCCCGACACACCAACTCTTTCGCCCCTCTCCGGGCCACGTCCCCTTTTGAGACCCTGGTGGCGTCAACTCGTACGCCCCTTCGGTGGAGTCCCGGCATTCCCTGACTTTGCAGGTTGCTAAGCTTGCATCCCCCCGCCCCGCTCAACTTCTCTCCTCGTCGTGCCTGCAACTTTTTTTTTGGATCTCCTCTTTTCTCGATTTTCTGAGAGATAGAGGGCTGCGTCCCCTTGGACAGTGTCTCGATCAAGTTCTTTAGTTCCCATGAAAACTTTGCTTAAGAAAAACGTGTCCAGAGCGAGTCCGTTCGACCCGATTTTTTCTCTGATCCGCGCCGGGCCTGCGCCAAATACTGTCACGTCATGGCGAGATCCCGTCCCTCCGAAGGTGACCTTGTCCCCTCTTCGTCATTCTCTTAAGTCATTCGGGCGCCGGCCCGGCCGTCCCCCCTCTTTATTGCGACCCCTTTTTCCCGTTGTCTACTTTCGTCATCGATCGTAGCCGAACGCGTCCCGTTCCCCTTTGCCGCTCAGGTCCAGTTCTGTTTGCATCCAAAACCAAATTCTTACCTATGACGCCGCGGTCAGAAACTGCTGTCTTTTTTTCCCTTCCTTCCCCGTCCTTTACCCACCAAGGTTGCCCTTCCTTAGCCCTTTTATTGAGACAAAAGATCACCTGTGCCCTTCCTGACGTGTCCTCGCTCTTTCCCGCGACACTCCTGTTTTTGATCGCATGCCCCCCACAGTCTTTCGGGCATTCCTTTACCGTCATGCTTTCTCCTTTAGCAGATGGCGGTCGTGCTTCGATTTTCGCTTTCTTTGTTCCTCCCAATTCTCTTTGGATTACAAATCTCCGTCCTTCCGGCGTGCGCCCTGCGACCGGGAGTCAACAGCTTCCCCCCTCACCCTGGGCGGCGTCGCGCCCGCCTCCGATGAAACAGGCGTCGCACCTCCTTCTCTTTTCCTTTGGGAGTCGTCTACGTCCCATCTCAGTGTCCTCCCCTCCCGACGGCGGTTGCCCCACACGTTTTTCATCGCTGTTCTAGACGGCGATTCTTCGGATCTAGAGCCTTCACATTAGATCGCCCTTATTCCGGCTCCCTGCTCCCATTCTTCCCCGAGGAAGTTTTTTTTCTGCCGCCAAGCGCCCCCCTCCTTTTTTCGAGCATCTTCTTTTTGATTTCATCTGGTCATTCACCCCCCTTTGCAATGCCCTGCGTCTGGGAAGAATGTCCTCGCTTTTTCTGCCATCCCGATCTCGACCGTGTGGTGTTACGATCTTTTCCTTCCGTCAAATTTTGTTTGTTCGCTGCGACCTCGAATCCGCTACCCTCCCTGCCGAATTAGACCCCGTGCTCCTAATGCCCCCATCCGATCTTCACAACATCAAGGAAATCGTTGTCTCCTTATTTGAGAATTCTTCATTCTTTTTCTCGTTGCAGATTTTGCGGATGAAGCGATTCTCCCTTAGAATATCGCAAACGGTTTGCTTTCACTCTCATATCTTTTCTCTCTCGTGTTGTTGTCCGATTATGGCCCTTCTTTAAAAAACCGTGTTGCTGTTGTATTAAGATAGATATCCTTCTTCCTCCCCCTTTGATACTTCTACGCGTTACTCCTCTGTTCACCCCTCTTGTCCCGCGACCTTTCCCCTTTTTTGTTTTAAGAATCTTTTGACTTCTTTTCACTCTTGTATCGAATCGAAATCGATGGCGTCAAGGATCGGATTTTTCTTAACCGTACCGCCCTCAATACTCCCCGATTTTACCCGCTTCCCACTTCTTCGCTCTCTTTTTCGAAGGTCGAGAGGACACGGTCCCCCTTCACCCTTATTCCAGAAACCCCAGGTCGCTCTCTTTGTTTAGCTAAGAGTTTCACCGCGATTAGATTCGCGCCTGACTTGTCTGGCTTTTTCTCTCGGCGCGGTTCTAAACCTTTACGTGGGGTCCTGCTTCTCCTGATCGTTAAGCTTTTACTGGCTCCCCTTCTTTATCATAGGGCTCGCCGTCTATTTCTGCGCAGCTACCGTTCCCGTTTTGTTCCCACGCAATTTCCGCGTTCGTCCTCTCCGCCACCGAAGCTGAGTTTTTTCCCGGCCGCCTTCTTTATTGCGCTCCTCGCTGTTTTCTAATAGCGGCGTTCTCCCCCTTCGGCGCCCGAGGGTTATGTTTCCTTGCCTCCTCCCTCGCGCGTCCCTTTGGTCGAATTGTCTCCACGCAGTGGCCCCTTTTTTGAAACTTGAACGAGGGATCCTTACTTCCAATGCAGTGGTTTGACCCTCTCACGCGACTCGTATTTCTCTCCCCTCCCTCTTCCCCCACTCGGTTTCTTCCAGAATGAAGTTGGCTCCTAAGACCCCCTTTTCCCGTCTTGCCCATGACTTTTGATTGTCAAGCGGTTATTCTGTAGAAGGGTGCTTTCTCCAGTTTCCATCTACGGAGGTTCACCTTCGCCTGCATAGAGGACGGCACGCAGTTCTGCTCCCAATCGGCTCGCAGCCCCACCGGCTTCCCCCCGTCAGATTGCAGTTCCTTCGTGACGGACTTCGTCGGCATCCTTGGCTGTTCCGCTTTCCTTCCTATTGGGCCTGGTTTTGTTGATCTCTTAAATGCACTGGAAGCACCTCGCTTTGCCAGTGACCGTCGCTGAGAGAGATGTAGCGTCCCGTCAAAATCGGTTGCCGAAGCGCTTCCCAGCCGGCCCGTGAGCCCGAATGCTTCACCCGGTGCTCTTCTTGACCTGCGTTTTCCGAAGGAGCTCCTCCCATTAGGTAAAATTAATTCGCTGTTCTTGCCCCGATCTGACACCGTTCCGCCCGGGACCTTAACGTTCTCCGTGCCATTCGTGTTTTCCGGTTCACTGACTTCTTAGCGAACATGTGGACGGGGAGAGTCCTATAGAGGGCACTGCCCCTCCCCTTCGATTATTCCCACTACATCGAGAAATGCAGATTGACCTCCCAGATGTCTTCCCTTTTTATTCTTAGTGACTGTTCTTTCCCCTCCTGCTCGCTCCCGATTCGCCGCCCCTTGCAGAATTCCTTCCGTCCTCACGCCGTTCGTTACCTTTTTTCCCGCCCTGATCTTCTTTCTGAAGGTGAAGTATACGTCGCGTTGAAGCTTTTGTTTTTTGCTTTTTTTTCGTCGCCCACATTCGTCACTCGTTTCTGTCTGCGCGCCAGCTTGCAATTATTTTCTCCATCGTTCCCTGCAAACATGGATAAGCAGGGATTCCGTAATTATAGCTCTTCCCCCCCCAGGATTTAGCTTGCAAGTTTCGGCCCTTCTCACGTTTGCTCTCCTTTTGGACCCCCCCCTTTTCAGCCCCAACGTGACAAAATGCGCGCACAGGCTCTGGTTTTCGCTTGTCCGTGAATCCTGCCATTTGAGGGAAATTGTGTACTCTTTAACCTTTTATCTGCGCCGCTTGATCTCTTTTTTCTTCTCATTGTTGTGTTCTACTCGTCCCTGTTTCTTCTTGTATGCACGTCAATCGCTTCGAGCGCCGTACCACCCAGGACGCCTCCCTGGGCTCCTCTTTCCCATAAATGCGCGAATTTCCACATTCTTTCCGCGCAGAACGCGTTTTTTTCCGGCCCACCTACCCAGCCCCCCCCACCGCTAAGGGGCCAGCGCTCCGGCCCCCCCTTTTTTCCACGTATTGCGCCCTCTGTGATGGCAGTTTAATTGTCACCTGGAGGACAGCAGACCGCGACTACCACGACTCCTCTTTTTCGCCCTTTGCGAAGCTCTGACCCCAAACCCCTGAGCGCTGGGCACCCTCCCCCCGGTGTTTTTGATTTCTTTTCGAGGTTCCCTGCACACAGGTACTAGTTCGCCCTTTCCCACCTGCCCCCGCATGGCGGCGAGCTGCGTCTGCGAGATGCATCTGACCTTTCCTCCTCCTGCCCTCCCCACACTCCGGAAAAGAGTCATGGCATCCGATGTACTGCTCATCTGATCGAGTCTGCCCTTGATTAGATTCAGGAGCCCCTTGCTCGCAAGTCGGGAGGTACCACCTTTGACCCCGGCGTAAAGACATGGCATCGAGCGGTCAGGTCGTTTTGCGGACGGTTGATCAGTATCGTGGGGAGACCTGAAGTGTACCCGTCAGAAGTGCTCTCCCTGCCACCCCCCCCCCCCCCCCCCCCCCCCCCCCCCCCCCCCCCCCCCCCCCCCCCCCCCCCCCCCCCCCCCCCCCCCCCCCCCCCCCCCCCCCCACCCCCCCCCCCCCCCCCCCCCCCCCCCCCCCCCCCCCCCCCCCCCCCCCCCCCCCCCCCCCCCCCCCCCCCCCCCCCCCCCCCCCCCCCCCCCCCCCCCCCCCCCCCCCCCCCCCCCCCCCCCCCCCCCCCCCCCCCCCCCCCCCCCCCCCCCCCCCCCCCCCCCCCCCCCCCCCCCCCCCGAGCGGTTGACGGTAAGACAGGCGAATGTGTAAATCGTTTGAGCCCCGCCCCGGCTGAGCCCTTCGTCCGGCTACGTTTTTACGCCTCCATGATCGCGCCAGAACGAGTCTCGTGCTCCGCGCCCCCTGCGTTGACGCCCCCCCACTCAAACCCAAGCCGCACCCTCTCCGCGCTCAGCCACGATGTCTTCTTCCCGAGCCGTTCACGGCAGGTAAGCCCAGACTCTTTTTACGGTCCGACGATTGCGCAGCCCTGTCCACAGATATCGACTGTTCCCTTCGATGGTTTCCCTCCGTCCTCGGGTGATTTCACCCCATTTAAAATGCCCCTGTCATGAGCGCAACTTCCCTCTTGCATTTCCTCCCCCTCTCCGTGTGCCGTTTTTACGATCTCCCGCTATTTCTTTCTCTGTGTAGGTCCGCCCCCATTGTCTTCCTCAGGACCCTCTCCGGTTCAAAGCCACGAGTTTATGACAAGGCACGACTTCCACGCAGTTTTCGGCATCCCCTACCCCTTTCTCCGTCGCGGAGGTCCCCCGCTCGGGTTCCCCTTCCTGAGGGCCTTTTTCTGAGCCTAACCTACGATCCTTCACTTCGACCCGCGAAGCTGCATTGAGTGCCCAAATGTTCCCCATCACGATCGTGCTTCCCATGCGGCGATCGTCCGCTCAGGGCTTGCCTCGCGAGGCAGCCCCCGTTCTCCACGGCCCGAGCCCTGTGGCGCCCCGTTCCCCCAGGAATCGCAGCCCTGGCGTGCCCAGCCGGACTTCTTCGTTTTTTTCTCGTGTGCTCTAAAAACCTCCTGTTCATTTCCCGCTCTGTGAATCATTGCTATGTCCTTGCTTTCCGTCACATAGATAATCCTTGTTTTCGGGTCGATCCCTTCGATGTCCATGCAGAAGCGATCCCCCCTTCCGCGGCCCATCCGCACGTGATGAAGTTCCCCACGAAGATTCGGCACCCTTTCTCGTTGCATCGCATCCATCGTATGGAACTTTTTGTGAATGATTGGGCGGATGAAGTCGAGCGCTTGGCCGCATCTCGACAGCCACACTGTTGGAGCTTTTTCCTCTCTGTTTCTGAGCATTATGGCCGCCCCTCCAACAAGTTTGTCCTGTTCGTGCGTCCTGCTCCCCCTCGCCTACCGCCTATCCTTTCTATTCGAATTCTCATTTCCCCCCTACGATGGCAGGCTCCTCGACCGATGGCTTGTTTTGTGCAGAAATCGTCCTTTTGCATCAGTCCTTCCTGCTGGCGGCCGGTTCCCTCGGATTTCGTCTTGCCGGCCTACGCCTTGACCTCGCCCCCCGAATCGAATCCCCCAGGTCGCGATCGAGGCGACAGCCGCCTGAGGGCTTGCTGTCCCCCGCTGTGTTCGAGCCGCCTTAAGTACCAAGCTCTAGGATTTGTCAGCCCCCCCCCTTGTTGGCGTCGCGCGATTCCCTCCCTATATGGTCGGTAGGGTGGCGCTCGTCCTTTTTTCGATGCCCTCCCTGATTTTTCGCGCTCCTCGAGAGCTGACTCCCCGCCTCCTTTGGGCACGTGTTGCACGCAATTCCTCGTTCGGAAACCCGACTTTTCTTCCTTTCTGCTCCCGCCGCAGAGGGATTTTCTCGCCTGAAGCAGTTTGTTCATCGTGGTTTTCTTTCCGTGCGCCGTGGTTTTTTGCCGCACGGACTTTTGTTCCCGCAACCTTCTTGAACCTTCTTGTCCGTGGACCTCCGCAGTGGGCTGGCCACCACCCTCCTTCCTCTCTCCCTTTTCCCCCCCATCGCCCCGTGTGACTTTCAAGGGGGCGCTCCGCCATTCCTGTATTCAATGGAATTGGGACTGCGGTGCCTGTCCTCCCCCCTTTTAGTCCTCTCTGTAGCAGGCCCCTTCTGAAATTTTCCGTCCTCCATTTTCTTTGCACGTCTGCGCATTCCTGGTTCTCAGCCGGCAAAAGGCCTTGACTTGCCGTAACTGGCCCCTGTTTCTGTTCTCGAGAAGTCTGGAATTGTTGCTTGCTTGGGTTTTTGTTTTTTTTTGACGCACGTGACCTATGCCCTCAGCAAGTTCCTCGCGGCTCGCTCGTTTCGCTTCAACTCAACTTCCCTACCCTTTGATGGACCCCGCCATTTTCTCCTGGAGTTTACACTTGGACTGCTTCCAAGTTCTTCCTTCTGCCTTTTCCTTTGGCGACAAGGAGAAACTTCTCCGCTTCCCGGGTCTTGGACTAATGATAACGTCCGCGTCCGCGACTTCTCCCAGACACGTTTGTCTTTACAGGTTCTTGTAATAATCCTTTTCTAGTCTCACTTCCGGGTTTTCTCGCCCCATAGATGTGCCGGCATACCCTCCTATCATGCGAGTAAATCGCCTGCTTTGGTGCCCTTGTCTCCGTGATTGAAAAATGAGCGCCGCCGAGTCCTCTCGCCTTGACCGGCTGTCCCTTTACGTACCCACGTCCGGGAGCGCTTTTTTCCCCGCCCCCCTCCTTTTCTTATCTTTTCGAGATTTTTTCTTGCCATCGAGAACGTGGTTTTTCCGCGTGTTTGCTTTTGTCCTAGCCGGAACAGCGATAGTTTGCGATTTTTCGCGTCGAGATGGCGTTGTTTTCCTTTCTTTCCATCCACTGCTTCCTAAAAGATCCCACGGATCTGCTCTTAACCCCTATCGTGAAAGTTGGCCTCCTACCCTCTTCCCTCCTTGGCACATTTAGATCCAAAGCGACTTGAAAAATTTTCAGTGTGCCCTGTTTCTGTCTCTCCTTCTTTGAGGCTTCCTTTTCTGAATATTCATCTCTCTCTCATCTTGTTTTTTTTTTGAGATATCTCATCGAGATGATAGGTTTCCAAGGCACTCCCCCCCCCCTCCCCCGGCTTTGAGATGGCCTCCCTTCGACCGTCCCCCCTAGCCGTGCGCTCTGTTAGCGATTTTTTTTAAGTCCACCAAGCTTCCGAGCAGAATTGTTTTGCATTTTCATTACCCCATGCTATTTCCTCCGTTTTGAGTCCTGTTCCCTATTTTGCTTCCTTTTGGATTTTCAGATTTCCTTGAAAGCGTCGCCCTCTCCGTAACGTTAGTTTTCCCCGGAATTTTTCTTTTCGGACCACCGCGTACAAACAACCACCCGCTTTGCGCCCGATGTTCGTACTCGCGTTCCCGCCCCCTTGCGGTTGGCGGCCCCAGGCCTTTACGCCCGGATGTGAGCGCCTTACGTGCTTCCATGCAAGCATCCCTTCGTAAGATACTCTTTGAGCCTCGCTGACTCGACAGTCCCCCCTTTTAATGCAGCGTCGCTCCCGAGGCCCGGGTTTTCTTCTGTACTGTGGCTCTCCCTATTTTCTAGTCCTTTAATTGAAGAGCTTCTTTTTTCTTTGTGCTTTCCCCCCACAGTGCGCGTTTCTCTAGTGATTTTTTCCCCCCAATGCAACCTTTGCGACCGACCTTTAATCAGAGCCGGTCTAGTGCGGACGTTGCATTCCCGTAGACCAGTTTGCCCGTCTACCAAAGGAAGTGTACTTAACTTTGTCGGAGCCCTCGTTCCCAGCTCATTCCGTGTTGGTGGTCCCCATAAGGAGCCCCGGGTGCACATAGTTGCGTTCCTTCTGGTCCGGCCCATTCCGCCCAGTTTTATCCCTAAGTGGTCACGTTTTTAGCGAGAACCTACCCGATCGCCCCCCTCCACCGATAACGTTTCTGCTCGATTCCTGCTCGTGAGTTTCGGCAATCAAAACCAGCAGTCCTCCGCCCCTCGTCGCCTGATTGTCTTCCTTTTACTTTCACGGCGTCCTTCACTCCCTGGGGACTTCCCTCTCCTCGCGCCAGCACCACGACTCGATGGCTTCATCGACTGCCTTGATTTTTTTCATTTCGACCCCGGCTACGATCACTTCACCAAGTACATGCATGTGGCCATGGCTGGAGCGCCCCACCCGTAATGATTGACCTCCCGTCTTTTCCTTCCTCTGAGAGACCCTGAGATTCGAGTGAGTTTGACGTCCCCACTGCTATTTTGTGTCCTTATCCCCTCACGTTTTTGGACCTCCCATGCGACCGACGTTTTGGGACCCGCAGTTTCTTGCCCTGGCAACCGGGCGCTTTCTCTGTCGAGCACACATTTTACTTTCTTTCCCCAATCCCCTAGGTCGCGGGAGATGACACCCTTAGTCGTTCAGACCCAGAAAGATGGCATTGCGCTTTCACACGTGAGGACCTATCGCTGCGCCCTGCTCCATCATCTTTTGAGGTCCTCCTTCTTAATCCATTCGATCTCCACTTACGGAATCCCACTCCAAAGATGACCGTCGCGCTAAGCTCGCCAACGCCGAAGTTGAGAGTATTATTCGATTGGTATCGTCTCTTAGTCTGCTCCGAACAATCTTGGTACATGTCCGGACGATGGTGGTCTGAATGTTTTTGGGGGGGGGGCCGTTCTCCGCGTCGCCCTAGATAGCTCCATTGTTGAGCTTTTTTTTTTATCCCCCTATCCTCGCAAAAGGATTTTCGCTGCTACCTAAGCCGACTTTTCGCAGCGGATCGAGTTTTTTTCCCGTAATAGCCCACCGCGAGAAACCTCAGTTCCAGGTAGCGGACCCATCGTCCTTTTCTATGAGACTTTTCCTCTTGTTTGATCCCTTTAGCGAGCGTCCGCCTTCGACAAGCAACGGTTTGCGGGCGGCGGCCCCTT
>Ga0179593_1290430_pt1 | contig 11219 bp, 11 predicted proteins | sample CZODoug2_1_08_16_FD_185931 | JGI IMG/M metagenome (GOLD analysis project Ga0179593, IMG submission 185931) | Vadose zone soil fungal communities from Angelo Coast Range Reserve, California, USA - CZODoug2_1_08_16fungal (PacBio error correction) | ecosystem: Environmental > Terrestrial > Soil >... | reverse complement strand
CCCGCGCCCCTCTTTTCGTTACGGCTAGTGATTTTCGTCCCTGCGTTGGTTCCCAGGTCAGTGACTAGTTGTTTTGGCTGGCTGCGGGCCTGCAGCCCCCCTTTTTTTTCCCTTCGGTACCTGTTCCATTCGACCTTGGCTTCCTGTTGACACGTTTTTTTATTTTCTATGTTTTTCAGTCCAAAATAACTCCTTTTAGTATTTCATCCGTCAAAGAACCGTCCCTGTTTTGTGCCTCCGGGGTGTCCCGTTCTTTTTAACAATTTTTTGGGCCTTTTTTTTGCACACTCCAATGTAACTTCTCCTGAGTAATTTCTTTCCTTGCGGTATGTTATCGGCCCCGATGTTCATTTTTCACCCCGATCGTAATTTTCTGTACGTGCCTTTTTTTTGTTTCTTTCCCCCTGCCTTTGTCTGTTTTTGTGGTGCGTTTTTCGCTCCCTAAACCTGTGTCTTGATAGATGTGAGATCCTTAATGTTGGGGTTAGTTACCCGCCTTTTTTAGTCGTCGAGAAGGCAACAATTTCTGATTCCTAACTACCCTCCCCTCCCAGCTTAAAGCTTGGACTGGTTCGCAAGTTTGGAAATCGTTCTGTCTGCTTGGGCTTCCTTTGTTAGGGCATGGTTCCTGTGGGTTTTCCCCTTTTTTGATTTTTTTGATGGTGCTGTCTGGCCATTGTTTTTCCACCTGCGCACTTTTTTTTCTTTTTTTCAACTGCTTTCTCTTTTCCTGGCTTTTTCTGTGCGAAGTGCGCCGGACGGGCCCTCACCCCACCGATATTTCGGATTACCTCCAGTCCTCTGGCTGATAGGTGTGGAGTTCTTCCCTTGTTCGTCCCTGTTGGTATTCCCTCCCTGACTTTCGGAACCCCGCCCCCGGGACCTCCCTCCCCGTTCCCCCCCCAGTCATAGACCCCCCCATTTTCGGTTTTTCAGTGGAATTTTTAGGCGGGTTTTGTACGCCTTTTTTTTTCCGTTCCTTTTGAGTTGCCCCCTCGTTTGTTTCCCCGCACCCCCTGACTCGATTCTGGTTTTACTCCCCCTCGTTGGCCTTTGCAACCCCCCCCGCAAACCTTCCTTCGTTCTTCTACCTTCGCTCCGGTTTGCGTCTATTCTTCACCCCGGCCACTTTTAAATGTCCTACCTTTTGTCTTGCTGGTCGGTCTATTACTATCCCTTTTTGTTTGCCCATGGTTAAAGTATTGAGTTGATCGTATTAGATTGATGGAATTTTTTAGCTTGTTGTGCTTTCAAAGCGCCGGTTTTGACCTTGGCTGTTTCGCATTTTATGGAGGCGATTTGCTTCTCTGACAGTCACGTGCCTGTTTCCCTGTCAGTGTTTTGACCATCTCCAAGACCACCCCACCCCACTTTACGCCTGTTTTTTTTTTCGCGCTGTACGTTTAGTTCACTGCCCCTTTCCTGTCATTTTCGGTTTTTTGCTGCCAGTCGCTGCCTCTAACATTTTTCGTCCTCGATTTTATTGAGTGGCCTGTCCCCCCCTGGAGACCCTGCTGGCCTTGAATCGGTGACAAAGCGCCCCCCCACCCCATCCAAAACGTTCAGACGTATCCGAGTCAGGCGCCCCCCGGGCTTCCTCAAGAGTGTATTCTCCTCTGTTGATCTGGTCGGGGCTGTAATGGGATTTAGTGTGGTCCAAACAGTGAAATTAGTCTCAACCGCTCGCCGACTCGGGGCCCCCCCCATTTGGGGCGTTTGTTTTCTTTTTTTTGCCTCACTGGCCCCCCCCGAACTTTTTGTTTTTTTTTCCCCAGTGGGGGTTCGTACTGCTTTTGGCCCGGCCAAGGGTTCCCCGTCTCCGGTCCCCGTTCCCCCCTCCGGTTGGGTCGGGCCTGGACGTTGTCCCCGGGGTTTTAGTCCCCCCCACGCGCCCCTGCCCCCCTTTAGTCACATTTTTTTTAGTCCCACCCCTGTGTGACTTTTTCCCCCTAGGGGGGTTTTGCTTTTTGTGACGTCGTTTCTTTTTCCTGTAGGGTGGTAACATTGGTTTGGCGCGGTATGTGGTTTAGCGTTTGGTTTATCTTTACGATTGGAAACCCTTTTTCCACCGCTTTCTTAGGTTTTTACCCAACCAGTTGGGTCGACCCACTTCCGTATGACTAGAGCATTTTTAACAAGAACAAGCATGTCTCAATTGTTGCCCTGAATGGCCCGGTACGTTCAAAGACCCTAGCCTCCCCTCAGGCTTTAGGCTCGGGACCTTGTTCCTTCCTCCCCTATTGTTTCTACCTAGGGCATGTCTTTTGTCATCGTCAATCTTTTCCCGATTAATTTCGTGTAAAGGACTGTTCACCACCCCCAGGACGGCCCCCCCTTCCGTAAGTTGAAGCGCACACTGGTTGCACCACGGGCCCCCCCCTTCTGCCTACCCCTTTTTGATATACGTTTTTTAAAACTCCCACGATGATTTCCCCCTGATCCCCCGCTTCCCCTAATTGGGCGCCCCGTGGTTTCAAGTCTGACGACTCCCCCACTCTTTTTTCGTCCCCGGTCCCCACGTTTTTTTTCACCTTTCTTTTTTCTTCAAGCACGTTCGTACCCTCTTACATTTGCTCGTGCATACTGGCCCGTCCCTTTTTTTGTTGCTTGTTAGCGCTTGTGTGCATTTTTCCCCCTGGGCCCTTCAAAGTCCGTTTCTTTTCCTGCTCGGGTGAGACCCTTTTTGTCACTCCCCCCCACGCACGGTTCACATACTGAAACCACACACCCCCTCCTTTCCCCTGCCCCCGTTCTTGCTACCCTGCCCTTTGGAACTTTTCCCCCGGTCGCTGCTTGTTCAACAACTTTTCCTCATTTTTGTGCAACCTTTCACACGCCCCTGCTTCCCTTTCCACCTTTTGATTTCCGTTCCGCGCTGGGTTGGATCATTCTCCCCCCCCCCCTGCCGGTCTCTTCCTTCTTGGTCAACCCCACGTACACTCTGCCTGGGGCCCGCACCGACAGTGTGTCCCCCTGGCCAGACGCTTTTTGTCTGACTCTATATTCCCTTTTTTCCCCTCATCCTCCCCTTTTTTTTTTTTTTTTCGTTTTCGAGCTTTTCCGTCTCGTCTTGCCTGTCGTGAGCACTTGGGTTGATGGGTCCCCTTTTTGACGTAGTGTACTTGGGTTGTTTGGTGTGTGCCAACTTTTTGTTTCCCCCCGTACTTTCCATCAGGCCCCCCCCGGACTCTTCTTTCTCTTACTGCGTCACACCCGCGACTTTTTTTCCTCCCTTCGGGGGGTTGGCGCTTTTTTTTGCTCGTTTGTCCGTTGCCCCCCCTGTCGGTTCCGTTGGTAGGTAAGGGGAACCCCCCTTGGTGATTTTTTCTGTTTCCCCCTTCCTTTCTTTGGTTAGATTTGAACCCCTTTTTGAAAGTTTTGCCCCAAAGTTCGTGGGTGTCTGGGTGTTTCTATGGAAGTGCCCGTCCCTTGTTTTTTGGAGGTTGCACCCTTGTGATCACCGCTGGACATGTTCCCCCGTACCTTTTTTAATCTGCTTTTATTTTTTTGACTTGACACTTCCAAAGGGCCACCACCTTTTTATTAACCCTGATGAATTTAACCATTTGTCTTACATTAGAGCCGTATTCCTTTTTTTCAGTTAATAATTGATTGAATCCCAACCCCCCCCTCGGCCGAGGTTTTGGCGACAGGTTTTCACTCTTTTTTTTCCCCCTCTTTGGTTGTTTCTTGTGGTCACGCTTTTTTTTGTGGCCTGGTCTGTTCAGTTTTTCCAAGGTGGCCTGACCTCGTGCTCGCCTTCCCCTGTTGTGTTGGTTTTTTTTCTGCCCTGATCAAACCGGTTGTGACAGTTGCTGTATTCGGGGTCCGGTCAGTGTGTTTCGGTGCCCCTTTTTTTTCCCGCTATTGAACTGTTCTTTTTGTCACACTTTTTATGTTTCCCAGTCTGAAGACCTGCCAGTGATTTTTTCGAGAGGGACCCCACCCCACTTTTCCCCCGGCCCCGGGGTGGTAGGGGGTGTCTCCGGGGGACGACGGTGTGTGTTTACCCCCCCCATTTCTTAAGGGTGCGCTCCCGTCGAAGACTTCTGGGCGGTTGATTTTATTTTCTAACGCCCTTTCCCCCTTTCTGATTACCTTTGGCATTTTTCTTTTACAACCTGATCTCTTTTTCCCCACCCATGGGTCGCCCCCCCCTTGTTACCCCCCCTTTTGCGTTTTTTATTGGTCTTCACTTTTTTCGACCTTTAACCCCCCCCCCCCGCAGTCGACATCCCCCCGGGTTCCGGGCTTCCCCCAGTTAACCGCGGAACTTAACCCCCCTTCTCCCTGCACCGCCCAATCCCCCCTTTCGTTGGGCTTTTTTCCCATAAGTTTGGATGGCCCAGTTGCGACCCCCTTTTTTTTCCTTTGTGTGACAGCTTGCCCCCATTTCCCTTCGGAAATACCGGAGGACCCGGGTTTGCCCGTTCGAACGGGTTTTTAAATGGGCCCGGTGCTCGTAACCCCAACCCCCTTTGTATTGTCACCCCCCCAAATTGGTATTGTTTGCAGGTAGGTAAACCCACCGAGCCCTTCACATGTTGTTTTCCGATTGATCCGGCTGTTCATTGCTGCGCTTAGTTGACATCGTTTGCTCCCTGCCACTTTTGCGTCCCCGGGCACCTTTTTTACCGATTCTTGCCCTTCTTTTGGTTTTTTGTTGTTGTGCCTAGGCGGGCCAGTTTTTGACTCGTCCGTGCTTTTTTTCACGCCTTTTTGTTACATCGGCGGACTGGAGGTGATTTGATCTGGCACCAACTTTGGGTTTCAACGTCAGGATGCGGTTCTCTCCCTGTCCCTTTGTTCCCTCCCGTCTTTTTTTTTTTTTTTTTACCAGGACCGCCTGGTTGAATTAGTGTGGTGGTTCTTTGCTGATTTTGCGGTAGGTCGCAAAACACCACAGGCACTTTTCCCCGAGACCCCATTTGCCCCACTGATCTTCCCTTTCCCCATGAAGATTGGAAACACGAACCCTTTTCCCCCTCCGCGTCCAGTTTCCCCCCCCCAGTATTGTCCCCCTGTCAATCAGGGCCGTCTTCCCCCGGACGGTATTTTTCCTTCAGGTCCTTTTATTTTGTCTTTTAACAGTCCCCTTTTCTCATGCGGTTATTAGCCCCACCAGTTAGCACCCCCATCGTCACCAGTTTCCATTGGGTCCCTTTTTTGCCCACTTTTCCCAAATCCTCCGGGCCAACCCGTTTTGCGACGTTAGTTTTTTCAACCTCTCGCTTTTCTTTCCGAGTTTGGTGCCTGAAACTTCGTCCAATTTTTTTCGCCAGCAGCACTCCTTCTTCCAGTGGTTCGTTGCTTTTTTTTGTGTCCCTCGTGGCATTACCCCCCAACGTGAAAGTCCCCCCACAGCATTTGATTCGACGCGACCTGCCCCCCTGACCCATCCCAAAATTGCAGCGCTTGACCCGTTTTTCTGTCCCTGGTTTGCGTTCACCCAACCAGGCGGCTTCGATCAAGGTCTTCTCTTTTTAAGAAAATGTTCCCCTGCATGGTTCCTTTGCGCCAACGTATTTAACAATCTCATGACTAGTTTTGGTGTTCTCCACGCCCGGTCTTTAGGTATGTTTTTTTGTGGGGGGCGCGGACGTTTTTGCTCTTTCCCGGTGCAAACTTCTTGCTGCATTTTCCCGATCTGGTCCAGACCGTTAAGTCCCCATTTTTGAACCCCTCCCCCATTGCCCCGCCCTTTTCAACTCAGTGCCGACCCGGCTTCTCCTTCTTCCCGGCACCATTTTGCCCCCCCCGTTCCAAGGGCCCGCTTTTTTAAAATTTGCCTTTTTCCCCCCCCCTTACACTGTGTCACGATGGTTTACTGTAAATGTTTCTCTACTCGGTTTGTAGTTGGGCCTACTCACCCATTTTGGTTTTCCTTGTAGATATCCGGCCTGGGCCTCCCTTTCGTAAAGGGTTGGGCTCCCCCGGCGCTCATTAAAACCCTGGGTTCTGTCTCGGACAACCTTTTTCTTCCCAACACCCGCCCCACCCCGTTCACGTAATACGCTGCCTTTCCCACCTACCCCCCAAGAATTCCGGCCTATGATTACCAGTCTCGTCGCAGTTTTATCCTTCCCCGCATGGCCCTTTAATTTTTTGACCCCGTTCCGAAAGGTCAGGTCTTATGTTTCCCTTTGTTCTTTTGCCACCACTTTGTCCGCGGCACCCCACCCCCCCCCCCTTGCGTTGACGTTGTCCTGTATTTGACGCTGCCCCTTTTTTCCCTCCTGGGCTTTTCCTTACCCCTGGTTTTTCATCCACGTCTTTAACTCCCCTCTTTTTCACCAGTGGACGGGCCCCAGCTTTTTTTTTTTATTGTGCACTGCCTTCGAACCGTTGGAGGGCCCGGGAAGATAATGTCCGAGGCTTTGCCGTTGTGGAATGCTTTCACGGTTCCCACCGGGCGTCTAACCCTTGCTAGCACGTGGCCTTTTAGTTTTGGCTAGCCCATTATCTTCTTTTCACCTCCCTTTCCCCCCCCCTTTTTTTTGTTGTTGATCCTGTTGTTTCTGCAGTTGCAACGTGAGAGCTTTATGAAGGTATGCACTTTTCCCCTGTGTTACCAGGTGGAAGCTTCCCCCCCCGAATTCATCTGGGCCTGTATCCGGACCGGCTGGTCTCTGCCCCGGTCCGGCCTTCAATAGCTTTTGGCAACTCCTTTGGACAAGATTGTGTCTGTTTTCGAAGTTTTATTGGGACCACCAGTGGTCAGATCTCGAGGGGTCCATCCTGTCCTAAAGTTACATGAACTCTGTTTGTAGGAGCGGAAGGTTCTGCCTCCTCATACTACCTCCATATAAAGATTTAATTGGGTCGAATGCGGATTCATGGTTCTCAGAGGTATGGGTTTTCCCCCGACCACTAGAGTTTCAACTCCCTGGAAGGGGGTCACTCCTTTATTCTTTCTCGAAGGAGTAGTGTCCGGTGTTGAGGTCGCCGGCCCACCCTGTTGTGGTGTCCGGCTGTTTTGAAAAGGTGTTTTTTTCGGGGTTTTGGTATCTGCCGTGCGATCGTAAGTTCCATTTTGTGAACGGGCGTCAACTCGCCCAAGGGATGTAACAAGGCCCAACTTTCGGAGATTAAGGTCAACCCCCTCCCAACGTCTTCCGTCGCCAAGACTGGGCCGTGCCCCAGTTGCTTCTGGGTGCGTCCGTTGTGTCCCGGTTGATGGTGCCTGGTTTTCCTGGTGGTCCTGTCAATGCTTGAGTTTCGCTGGTCCTTGCGGTGAACTGGGCTTTATTCCTGTTTAACCTTGGGTCTTCTTGGCTGTGTTTTGCCGCCTTATGGTGCTGTGCACTCGATTTCGTGATGAACAGAGTAGGCGCCGAAACCCGCCTATCGCTGTACCTTCCGGCGCTTTTTTGTTGCTTTTTTCTTTCCTGTGCTTCCCGGTATTTCTCCCGCTCTCATGTTTTACTGGGGTTGTTGTCACAAACCTCGGATTCCCCCCCCCCCCGCGTCACCCACGGCGCATTCCCCCGCACCTTTTTCTGTTTGTCCCCTTTTGTTACTTCTCTGGCGCTTTTCTTTTTCCTTCTTGGTTTGGGGAGTTACCCGCGCCCTCCCCCAATTTTCTCGATTCTTGCTTTCATCCCCTTCGGGACCTGGTTTCCCCACCACCCCGTTTTTAAATTTTCGAGGTCGGCACCAATTCCGGGCTCTTTTGGTTGCAGCCATTCGTCTTCCACGCAACTTCCTGGGTTGTTTTTTCTTGATTTTCTTTTTTTACAACCACGACATCGCCCGGGGTCTTTCCTGTAACCTTACCTTGATTTTTGCTGGCTTCCGAGCCCCCTCGTCTTCGGACCCCGTTTAGCTGTTCTGCTTTCCAGAGCGTTTGTCCTGCCTGTGTTTTGACTAGAGGCCCTGGATTGCTGTTAGCCGTCCTGCTGTGTTGTCCCGACCCCCCCACCCTCGCCAGACCCACCACGTACGTTTTTCCCCCCTGTTTTGGTGTCGAGAGGTGTGCCCTGAAGATCCCGCTCTAAGAGGACACCTGGCCCCAAACTTTGGTTCAAGATCATTTACGCTATGTTTCGTCGGGTGTGTCCCCGGCCGTGACTGCTAAGGCTGGCAACGTGCCTTTCTTTTTTTTTCCAAAAAACCACCATCTCCGTCCCAGCTGATAGTCTCGTTGAACCATTGTTTCGCTTTTTCTCTTGGGGCGCTGTGGTTTTTTCCCAACCTGCAGCAGCCGAGTGCCTCCCCAGTTGTTGGGTGCGCGTTGGGGCCTACGGCCCCCTTTTTCTCCAGAATGTCTCTTAGCACAATTTTTCGTGTTCCTTTGTGACCGGTCCAGGGCAAGTTCTTTCCACTGGCCCGTTCACTTTTGGTCTTGAATTTGTCCCGGTCCATTGGAGCCCCTCGGTCAACGCAATGGATCCCCAACTTTGAGGTCAGTTACAACTGTCTAAGTCGAACCTGGATGGAGTGTCCGGCGGTGTGTCTTGTTTGGGTCGTGGCCAGTGGGGTCGAGGGCTGGCTTTGGCTATAGGGGTTGTACGCTTCCGGCCCCCACTCCCAAATACGTACAACCATTGGGTCGGGTTGTACCCCATCGGGTTGTGCGAGAGCCACAAGGTTTCAACGTTCCCTCCTTTAGCAATGCCCCAAAGGGGTTGACCTTTCTTCCGGAGGTTTCACAGCCACTGCTTTGCCCAGAAGGCGTCTTTTTTTAGTGCGCCCTGGTGACCGAGTCCCCCGCACGAGTACCCTGCCATTTTCCTACGTGTCCGTTTTCTGGTGGTGTTGAAAGCCCCTGCGTTGTTTCGTCCTTCATTTTGTCTAAAGACGTGCAACCCCAACCCCAGGTTCGTGTCCCGGTTTATTTTTGTCCCCAAGTGTCCCACCCCGGGATCCTTGTTCCCCAGTTTTTGTGACTGCGGTTCCCAACGACACATTCCTTGCTTCGGCGGAGTCCACCCCGTCTGGCAAGTCCCAATTTGGGTCCACCCCGGGACGTTACGTATCCCCCACCAATGTACTGAACGGCCTTCCACGGTTTGATTGCAACTCCCTTTCCGGCCACTCAGGAGACCCCCTTTTTTCTACCCTATCCGGGAGTTTTCGCCCGTAACTGGCTAGTTTGTGAGTATGTGGGGCCCCTCGTTTGTTTCCCTCCAGTTCCGCTTTCCGTGCACTGTTCTCCGTTGGCTTTTAGCCAGGTGCCACCTAATAACCCTCCACTGACGTCTTCCCTACACACCACTGGACTTCCCCTTCCCACGGGTCCCCCCCATGTACCCCCACCCAAAAGTCCAGGTATCACCCATGTCTGCTTATACCGTTTCCCCCCCCTCCTGTCCCTGGGTTGTCAACGGACAACATCGTGTCATGAGCACTTCGACTTGCTTACCCCTTGGTCAGGGTGCGACTGTGTATTCCCCCCTCCTGACTCCCTTTCCCTTATTCCCATTCGTCCCTTTCTTTGCAACAGTAAACTATCTAGGGCAGTTTTGAAATGCCGCCTGGTGACTCCCCTCCTCCCCCTGAAGCTGTTTTTTTCCGGACTCTATTCGTTTTTATTGGTGTCCTCTAATCCCCCGGGGTTGTTCCGGCTTTGGGTGGTTGCGACTGCTTTTATTAGTTGAAGCGTAGTTCCCCCTGCGAGAACACTATCCCTGGATGTTCTATGGGCGACCCGGTTTCCCCCCCGATCGTGTGTTCCGACTTTTCACAGTTAAGGACGGAAGTCTCGGACCAAATCGTGGTACCGGCCCCCGTGTCGTCCTCAGTCATTCAAGCGTCAAACCCACCCAAGACCCTGATTTTGGCAGTTTATTTTTATAGCTGCTTCTCGTGAAGCGTTTGTCAGCTGAAGCCCTTTTTTGCCATTGTGGGACCTTTTGGTGTGGCTTTATCAATCGCGACCCGTTTGTTTGTTTGAAGGTTTTTTTCAACTCCTTGTTTGCTGGTTGTAGGTTACCCATGTGGTGACGCTTTGGCATGTTTGAAACGGGAGGTTTGGTTGCTGGGTAGTGCAGTACACCTTTTTTTTTTCTTTGGTTCTTTGAGGTTTCTCCCCACCCGTTCTTTCTTTCCTAAGTTGCAAACGTATGAACGCGGATGTCCCCTGGCCCTACCATTCTGAACCCCCCACAATCGCCTTTTCGAACCCTGTTTGAGGTCCCTCTTTCCAGTTAATTTTTTTTTCATGCTGCATTCCTTTTCGGCGGGTTTTCTACCGTTTATTTTTTTTGCAGTCCCCATGAGTTCACATTTAGGGTGAGATGTGCCCCCCCGCTTTTGGTGGGTTTTTCGTTCGTAATTTTTTTTTTTCTTTTTTGGCTTCCACGTTTTCCTGAACCCCCCGGCGGGTAGAGCAGAGGCCCCCCCCCGCCTGGTTTCTGGGCCGCGATCACCTGGTTCAACAAACCCCCCCTGTCCGTCGGTCCCCTTTTTTGGGGCCCTTTTTTTTTTTTGATCGGCCCCGGCAACGAGGCCAATTGTTTATTGTCCGTTGCCCCCCTTGCTTCTGTCCTCCGTTCCCCAGACTGTCCCCCCGCTTACCCCCAACGAATTTCCCCCCTTTGTGCAGTTGAGCCTTCAGCGGATTTCCTTTTGGGACTTGTCCTCGGTGAACGTCCTATAAGCGCCTTGATTGATTGATTTGTCGTTTTTTCCCCCCCGTGGCAGTTTTTGGGGTTTTTTTGTTTACACTTTCCCCTGTCTTTCCCGGGATCGGTCTGATTTAACAACACTATTTTTATATACCCCGTTGTTTCCCTTTCCCACCACCTTTGTTCTCGTTTTTGTGCCTTTTGGTTGCCGCGACGTTTTCCCCCACAGCCCCCTAGAATCCCGGTCACTCATTGAAACCTCCGGACCATACGACATGACCCCTTTGGGCTATTGCCCCGGTCCCAAGTCCTTCTTGTCACGGGTTTTTTTGTTGTATGCAGTGATACAACTTTTTTTGTTTGTACGTGATTGACAAATGACGGCATTTTTTTTCCCGTCCCCCCCCCGGGCGGTTTAAACACCCTTTCGTGAGACCCGGGTACCTGGTGCCCTTTTCCTTTACCCCCCCTGGATGTCACCACCTTCCACCGTGGATTTCTGTGTTGCCTAGATGTGGCCCCTGTCGGACACGTGTCCATGGTGGGCCCCTCGAAATGAGGCTCGCTCTTTTTTCCGCTGTTCGTGAACACCAGCGTACCTCCTTTGCTCTGACCCCTGATTTCCACCTTTAACCGCGACCTCTTAGGTCT
>Ga0179593_1631559_pt1 | contig 11220 bp, 10 predicted proteins | sample CZODoug2_1_08_16_FD_185931 | JGI IMG/M metagenome (GOLD analysis project Ga0179593, IMG submission 185931) | Vadose zone soil fungal communities from Angelo Coast Range Reserve, California, USA - CZODoug2_1_08_16fungal (PacBio error correction) | ecosystem: Environmental > Terrestrial > Soil >... | reverse complement strand
TTTCTAGCGATCTCCGGCTATGGTGAGACGACCTCATTACCGGGCACGTTTGCAGAACCAATTCGTCAACCTTTCAATACCTTTCTTCCTACGCGATGCTTCCTTCTTTCGTTTCCCGAGCTGAGCTCCGTGAAGGAGATTTCTTTTCTCCCACATGTGTATAGCCCCTGCCCCGTCCAGATGATTATCGGCTAACATTTCGTACTTCCGCTTCCGCGCCGCGCCGGATCTTTTCCATGCTTGTGTCCCTCTCTTTCTCGAAGAAGGACAGATAAAGGGCCACTTGATCGGGCTGTGCGTTGTTGTGCAGGTGAGAGCATGCAACTGAGGCCTTTGCGAGCGCGTTGCCACTTTTCCTCGGCGATTTTCCTTGGCGCCTTAAGGAGGATGTGCTTCTCCCCCTTAGCACTCTCTTGTTGCTGAGCTTCGGCGGATCCCTGCTAGGGTGCTTTTTGGTGGTTTTTTTTCCCCCACCGGACTTTACATCGTTAAATTCTTTCCTACGGCCATAATTTGCTCCCTTTTCTTGTCCGGACTTCATAAAGAAGTTCGGTCTAGCCCTTGCGAAGTGCGCCCGCTGTGATTTTTTTGACCGCTTCGGTCCCCCTCACCATTACAAAACTAGATAGCAGGACAGACGCTTTCTTCTTATCAATCGTGTTTCTGAGCCGACCCTTTCATCTTCATTTTCCTTTCTTCCCCTTCCGCCTAGGACTTGAGATCCCTCCTTTTCGGGGGACTGAGATTTTTCCCCCTCCTTTTCTACGGCGTAGCCCTCCCCTTCGTGCCGACCTCTAGCTATCGCAAATTAGTCTCTTTCCTTTTTTTTTATATCTTTCTATACGTTGCAGTTCTCGCTAGATAGCCTCTCGTTCCTTCCCTGACATTTAGGTCTAAGCCTTAGAGCTTGATGCAGAATACTCGGTCGCAGGAGTTGTCGGCAAGTTTCTTCCTCGGTGCGGACCGAACGCCATTTCACTAGGCCGGCGGACCTCCTACGATTTCCTTCCCCCCTCCCCTTGAGATTTGTATATTCTTAAGTATTTGTCATCATGGTCTTTCCCTTCTTTTTCCTCCGCGGGGCCTTAGAAGCGGATCTGTCTAGATTTTGACTAGATTTTAGAAACTGTATTTTTCCTCCCTTTGTGACCCCTTATGGGACGGGTAGTAAGCTTGCTTCTGGTCCCATGACCACTTTGTTGTTCTCCTTTCCGTTTATTCATCGAGTCACAGATCTCACCACGTGGACCTTTTTTCTTTCATGGCACGGTTCTTCCCCTGAGGAGTCTTCACCGCTCATCCTGGACGCGCAGAAGTAAAGACCTGGCCTTAATATCCCTTCTCGTAACCCCCCGTGCTCCCGCCGCTAGACTGCTTGAAGGCGCTCACCGCCCCCCTTACCTCGCAATCACAGGATCACTCGGAAAACCCTCCCACTTTCGGCTATCGGAAGGACTCGGGGCCCCCTCTCTGCCTTCTCTCCGCGCGGTCAGGTTCGGCTTGGAGACGGTTCTGGAGATAGGCAAACGTGTAGAGTATGGACCTCGGCCGTAATCCGTGTTTTAAAGCGCATCATTTCGGCGTACTAGTATTTCCCCTCCCTTTTCTTGACTCCCTCTACTCAGCTAATTAAAGGCGCTAATAGGTGGCCGACCAGATCAGACGATAAGAGTGGTGCTCTCCCTTGAGATGGAACCGCCAGAAACCCCCATTTTCACTTTATTTGACCCCCCCCCCTTCCCCCCATAAGGGCTCAGTCCCCCAGGCAGGAACCAGCTTTTGAGTCACCCTCGTCCCAATACGAATCCCAACCAGACAAAATCCTGCGTATCACGACACTGAACTGCCGCTTTCCCCTCGAGTCAACACCGCGGGTCTTTACATTTCTTTTCTTCCCACCCGACTCCACCGCGGTTGGAATGCGAAGGTAGAGTTTCACTCACGTCTCGCCGGTCCTGCCTCTGTCCACGCCTCAGACGATTCTTGGGAGAGTGAATCACGAGTTCCGACCATAAAACCTTTCCCTTCCCCAGCCAACTTTTCTTTATCCTTCATCTGACCATGGACGAATGGTACGACATAGGCCTGCTGGGATCGACTCCAAGTCTTCGCCCGAAATCGGAGAGGGGGGAATCGGGTCCTTTCGGTTTACGTGGGCCCCCGGACATTAGACAAGATGCACTGCGCGGTCCCCGGGCTTGCCTCACTCCTCCTTTTGTTTTGTCGGTTCTCGATTGTACTGGCGGAGAGGTCTTGTTCTCCTTTTTGGTTGAGCCCGCCTCTGGTCTCCACATGATCTTGACCCCTTTTTCCGGCTGGTGCATCTTCAGTCCTTCTTCCCATCCTTTCCCTTTATTAAGGTGGCCACCCGCAGTCTGTCCTCCCCAATCCTGGCGTGGATGTTCCACCTTCTTTTTTTCGGTCTGGGGAGGGTGTTTATTTACTCCCCCGACGCTCCCGCAGTGAACTCTTTCTTTTCCCCGTCAACTGACAGCTTCCCTTCCCGCCCGATTGAAGAGATTTTACATTAACCTTCGCGATTGCCCTGGTTTTCTCGGTGGACGCCTTTCTCTGCCGGTTGCTCCGAGCGAGAGGATTTTCGTGTGGTACTGATGCATTCTTCTTTTCCCTTTGGTAGTTTTTGTTTTTGGGCCTCGCTGTTTTTCTTGTGCGCAGCCGGTTTTCCTTAGAACCAGTCCTTGGTTCTCTCTTCGGATCCCTTCCTCTCCCGATTCTGTTTTCTGGTAGTCGAGGCAGGGGAAGATACGTTTGAATTTGAGTCTTGCGCGGCGACAATGTGCTCTTCTAAACCACCTTTCACCAGTCTCCGGAAAAGGAGGAGAGATCTGTTTTGACTCCTTGCGTCCGCAGTCTGAACTCATCGTGGCCTAAGACTTACCAAAAAGGCCTCCCCCATACCCAAAACCGACCCCCACCCCCCCCCCTCCAAAACCACTGACCGATTGTTTTCTTCTCCCCTAGGGTCAGGTGTTCTCTTTCCTTGCTGTGCAGCTTGTGGCGGTGAGCGATTGGGTTCCTTTTTCCCCCTCCTTCTTCGGCCCTTTTTGCCCCGTCTTAGGTCCAGTTTTCGGCGGGCGATAACGAGGACTCTTTCTTCCTGTTAGCACCGGCCCCCCCTGTCGGTCCAAGTTTTTTTCCGTGGATAAGCTATGTAGTGCCAATGACGGTTCTCTTTTACTTCGTATCTTTAAATCAAATTCGAGCCTTTCTCTTGTTGTGCTCCGGCCTCTCAGGCAAAGCTCCTGACCTTCGGTAAGGCCCGCTCTGCCTCCTATGATGGCCCTCTTACAATAGATCGGTGACTTTCCCTTCCCCAGTTCGTCTTGTATGTGACTGGAGTAGTATTAACGCCTCCCCCCTTTAAAGGGTTTCCGGCTTCTACCTTCTTCGATCACGCTGATTGGAACTGGGCGCATCCCGGCTGCTAAGTTGTTCCCTTGGGGCCGAACGATAGATTTGAAAAGTTCTGAATATTCTACTTTATCCTCCTGTTGTGGTTGAGCTTTTGGCTCATCTTTCTTCGCCCTCATGGCGGATAAGATAATCTCCTGGTTTCTGCCTCTCGGGCAACCCCTCTTCTTTTTCAGGGTTCGCTACAGGTCTCTTGGAGGCCCCGGTTCATACCCTTGAAGGCATTTTCGTCTCCTCCTTCCCGATTGCTTTAATTTCTGATGCTTCCCCTTATTCGCTTTTTGTCTATTGAGCGGAGGGGTCCTTTTGGTTGGTTTCCCCTTTTCTTTGATCCCCTGAGATTTGATCTTCGAATCCCTTTCCCAACCGTTCAGTTGCAAAGTGTTTGGTAGTAAAGTTTTTGTTTCAATGAAAGGTTTTCGCCCTAACCCTTTTTCTCCGCGAGGCTCTCCGTCCGTCGTTTTCACCGTGCAAGACCCCTGCTCTCGCTAGGAGAAGTTTGCGCCTCCGCTTTTAGTCCTCGTCGACTGAACCTCATATGCCCGTGCGCGCTTTCTGCTGCTTTCCGGGCTTCGCTAAGCAAAAACGTCCCGTCACGCGCCCCTTGATTTTTCCCTCGGCCTTGACGCACGGTTTATCGGGCCGGAGGACTAGGCAGGAGGCGTCGGGCCTGATGTCTCTGTTCTCGCCTTTATCTGCCTGAGGTGCAGGGGCGTCGATTGGTCAGTTTCTTTTACCGTCTTCTTCCTTCGCTTTCGATTACACATGTGGTTCCCGAGACGCAGTTACGGCTCTACCGCCTCGGGGAAGAAACCTGACCTATCAGTTTGATCGCGTAGGGCAAGCTTTTTCCCCTCCAGTAACCCCCCCGTCACGATTATGCACATGTCATCATCGCGCACAGCAAGCACGTTTCGCCCACTCCGAGGACCAACGACCCAACGACACTCCCCACGACCAAAGCTAGGCGTCTCCAACCGCTCTCCCCCCTTTTTCCTCGTCCTTCCGAGTTCCACGTTCACCCCTCGGTTGGCATCCCCCCTCCTGCTCTTTCCTACCTTCCCGTCGCGCGGCCTGCCTACTTTTCATGAGGTTGCTCATGGTTTCTTCGTACTCGTGGAGGTTCGGCTTTCCTGACAATCAACGCCGAGGCCCCACCCCTTCCGGTGCCTCCCATCTCCATGTCTGAAAATGGACGAATTGGGAACCTCTTTCTGGGGTGGTCACTAAAGTCCTCTCCTCCCCGGCGTTTTCCTCCCTTCTCCAGTCCTAGGGCGGTTCATATCGTCCGTGCCGTTTTTGGCTTCAACCCACTACTTCCTTCGCCGCTAATTCCTATCTTTTCACCTCCTACTCTTTGTTTTGCTTTTCTAGCTCGCGGAGCTCGCTGGCTATAGATTTTTTGTAAGTTCCCTTTGGGTAGGCCACTTCCCCCCCTCTTCGCCCCCGCTAGGAAGTGGAAGTATGCCTGGCTTTCCGGCGAATGAACGTTGTACTCCGGTGACTTGCCCCCTACCCTCGTGTCTTCCCGAAAATTAGTAAATTTGTTGACTTCTCACGGCCGCTCCCTCTTTAGGTGATGGTATGTATCCCCTATGCAAAAGAAGCTCGCCCGAGTCTGCCAGCGCGCCCCTTCACACCTTTTTCTTCACTCATGAAGGTACCACGTCCCCCCCACCTTTTTTTGGCGCTCCCATTCTTGTGTGCGCGAGGGTTCCTCTTTGAACGCCGTGGGTGGTGTTGCTTTGTGCTCGAAGGAATAGAAGTCGGCTTATGTTTGCCTCCGCGGTATTAGCAGGAGGGCCTTTTAGCCCCCCCCCGTAGTGGTACCCTGGGTTGTATCTCTTTCTTCGGAATCATAGTATTTTGGTTCTTGCCCGGCTCTTCTGGAAGGCCTTCCCCCCGTCCTCGTGCAATGTGGACCAGGAAGACCCGTCGAGGTAGGTTCTCTGCGACGCCGGAGGCTCTCGTTCTGAGATAATGCAGCATTCTGCCGGTCTGGAAGCTCGACTAACTGGCTTTTCCTGCTCTCGTCCTCCCGGTACGGAGGCAAGGGTTGAGGCGATCTCGTGAAGCGTTTTTTCCCTTTTTAGTCTCATCACGGTCGCCAGCTTTCGCTTAACTGAAAGGTGCGTTTACGTCGGAGATCGGTCTTCGTTCCCTTCATTGCCCTTTCCCGAGGCTGTTCTAGTTTCGCGCTGAGAAGATTCCACCCTCCAAGTGAGCCACGTTTGAGAGCTCTTCTGGCCAGCTTGTAGGGGAGCAATCTTGGTCATGTTCCACCAATGCGAAATCCTTTTAACCGCCATAATGTCCTCTCCCTCTTTTGTCGGTTCTGGAACCATCAGGTCCTATCAGGAAAAGATTCCCCCTAAAGGAACTCCTTTCTTTTAACCGTGATGAAGAAATTTGTAGACCGATGTTTCCTCCCCTCTCTCTTTAAATCTCTTTGGACCATCGTGACTGCGAGGTCTTTCCCCGAAGCTCGTCACCGGGTCGCGGGACCTTCCCTTTTTGCGGTGCGTGCCATATTAATAGTCAGTCCTTCCCTACGGCGGATCCGAATGTCTTTTTCCTCCCCGCTTCGCAAATTTGGTTGTTTGGTGTTGTTTTTTTTTGGTTCCTCCCCTCCTTTGTGTTGTGAGCTTAGTCTCCTTCCTTTTCCCGCCACCTTTCCGACGGTCAACGACTAATTCCTGTGATTCCTCTCTCGGTCACCCGGAGCCGCAATGTCGAAGACGTGCTTTTGTGTCCGACCTCCCTTTCTTTCACCCTTCGCGTTTAAAGATTGATAAGGCAGTCTCAGTCTCTGGCCTTTGCGAGCTTTCCAGGGGGTCATCAGGCTTTCTCGGCTGGTCATCAGCGTTTTCCTCTCCCTTCTTTTGGCTTCTTTTTCTGGAACTGGTCGGTAAGAATAATTTTTCTCGTTTATGGGCTTTATTTAGTATTCCGCCGATTTTTTTCATGTCCTTCCGTGGGAGAAAGTCCGCTGTCCCTCGCGGAGCTCTCCACGCCCTCCAGGGCATCGTTTCCTTTTCCTTACTATTAGAACGAGCGCCTTGTGTTTCCTCCCGCCCCGATTTGACATAATCGAAGACGTCACTCCCAGCAAGCCTCGGGCTCTTCCTTTAACCCACACCCTCCTGCCGTCCCACCCCAGAGAAAGGCCCTTTTTAAACAACCGTCACGGTTAGGGGGATTGCGATCTTCTTCCTATGTTTTTCTTTCCAGTGTGTCGAGAATTATTCTGTCTTCTCATTTAAGCTAACTTATTCTTCTGGCTCTTATGCTTTTTAGCAATATGGGAAAGTTCGTAGTCCTCCGATTTCGATTCCACATGTTTTTCTCCTCTCCCGAAGCCCGGTCTATCCTCTTTGTGGAACCGACATAGAATCATGTTAGGGCCTACCGCCAGAGATCCCACTTTCCCTCCTTTTTCCCCCCTGCCCTGTCGGAGAATAACTCCCCGCAATGGCCAGACGGCTCTTCTTTTTTCGACACTCTACCAACTTTCGCCACGGCGTGTCATCAATAGGGAAACGACAAAGCCTGGCGTCTCCCGCTCTGCCCCGCCTCGGGACTTTGCGAGCGCCAACGCTCACCAACCCCGCAGTTTCCATCACGTCGGCGAGTCCTCCTCTACTACTTTTCGTTTCCGGGAACGTTTCAAGAAGAGGTACTGCTTGTTTTCCCTATCTCGATCTAACCATCACTACTGAGACGACCAACGCCACGGTGTAGACTTATTGCGACATTCCTCCTTTCCTGTGCTCACCCTAAAGAGTGAGTTTTGGTCCTTCTCGGCGGACAGGCTGCCGTTTTTTGCCTCTCATAGGCGAGGTAGGGATAATGGGACGTTTGGCCCTAACCCACTTCCTCCCTTCTTCCTCCGCTTTGCTAAGAGAATCATCCTCGTTGTTGGTTTCTCGATTGAGGTCTTTTCGAGGACGAGTTATTACGCCGTTCCGTTGGGTGCGGCACGTTTTTTCTTTCCTACCCTTGTCCCAATTTTCTCTGCCCTATTCTTTGAGAAGACTTAAGAGGACCCCGGCTTCCCCCCTTGTCGTCCCGCGTCTTACACCCTAAGTAGATGTCCATTATCTTCCATTGGTCGAGTGACATGTGCCCTTTGTCAGTCCTCTTTGCCCCGAGGGTGATTCCCTATTCTGCTATGCCCTCTTACCTGCGTGCCTTCAACTCCAGAGCTCTTCAGAGAAGAATGATTTAGTCTCCCTGCTGACCGTTCGCTATTGTCAATTATTTTTTTTCTCTGCACGGACTCTGCCGCCTTTGAGCCGAGGTGATCCTATGTCGTGTCTTTCTTGATCACGTTTTGCTTTTTTGGCCTTCGTTTTTCCTTTGCCCGTGTCGTGGACTGATGGGTTTAGAGAATTCCTTGTACGTTTGCAGAACCGTTCGTGTCCTCTCTCTGGCGCCATCTAGGTTTTTCTTGCACCGAGGGCGGTGTCTGTCCTTTAGGATGCGTTCTTCACTTCGCCCCATTTCTTTCCCTTCTCCGTCCGGTCCCCGTCATCCTTCTCCCCCCTTCCTGATAACGTCTGGAAGAGACCCTCTTGACCCTTCCCGCGCGCGCGGAGATAATTATGCTCCCTCCTGCTCTTTTCCCCGATCGCGCCGGACCTTTCCGTTGCTCCAGGGGTCCGAATTTTTCCTTTCCCTTCTTTCTGAGTGAGTGACTGCCTTCTCGAGGAAGTTGCCGCGGCTTCGAGCACTTTTTCCCTTCTTCTGCTTTCGTGAAGGCGGGCGTGCTGGCTGCGCTTCTCCCTTTCTACCTTTTACCCTACGTGTTAACCGTGTTTTTATTAGGGATAATTTATGTCGGGGCGCCCAGGCGATCTTTTCCTTTTGGCCTTTGATCCTTCTAATCCACGGCCATAATTGAGAGAAGATTGTCCCTTTATCCGGTCCCAGTTCTAAATCAGGCTTTTTTTCTTGTTGGTCCCGCACGACAACTGAGGCCTACATTTTTTCCTGATCCCATAGACCAAAAAACTTCTGGCCAAGAGCATTGCTCTTCATGGAGAGGCTTTCACCGTCCCTCAATTTTTCCTCGCATGTCCTCTTCTCCTTGACCTTCCCCCTTCCAGTGTGTCATCCCCTGTGCCTGAAGGAGTTACCCCTGTCGGTAGCCGACCATCTATTGCAGGATCTCTCTTTTCTTTCTTTTTGGTGTGTTTTTTCGCCCTGATTTCGGTCGGCGCCCCGCCAGGAGGAATAGCTTAAGCCAGCCGGTGATGCATCCCTTTTCTCCCCCGTCCAAGCTTTTTCCTCTTCTCCTTCTCGGAGCGATTTGCCGTACCAGACCCCCCTTACCTGACTGTCACCTCAGTGCCCGTATTCAGTGATAAGGCCAGCTTCGACTGGCATGCGAGTTTTGTTCTTGTTCCTTTCCCCCGTGCGGTTTCTACTTCTTTCAGGCGTTATCAGCGTGTAGGTGAACTGGGTCTTTCCTTTCTGCCTTCCCTGGTCCGGAGCCCCGCACATCTTTCGAAACGGTTTTTCTGTAGTTTACCCTCGATTTTCTCGTCCTTCGTGTTTTTTCGACACGTCTAGCTCTCCTCTTATCTATCCCACCCGTTTACAATCGGTTAAAGGTCAAGCGGGCTTCTGATGACCCGAGAAGAGTCGTAGAGGCGCCCGCCGTTAAAGACTTTTTTTCTTTTAGCCTAGTCCCCTCGCGATCACGCGTCTTAGAGACTCAGTGTCCTTCCATTTACGTCAGTCACCCTTCCCACTGGAACCTTTTTCTCTGGGGCTTCGCTTGAGTAATTCAACTAGAATTCAGGTCGTCGAGATTCTCGCCCGAGTTTTTTTGTTTCCCTACGGGGGTATTGCCCGTTTGTCCTACGACGAATTTTTTTTTTTCCTGCGTTCGCGTAATCGATGAGATACCATGTTTCTCCATCCGCCGACGCACTTCAGGAGATCCCTTTTTTTTCCTCACCCATTCCCCTCTACTCCCTCCCAGTGTCCGGCCAGTCTATGAACGCACAGAACTTGGTCTTTTCAACCCGTGTTTGCTCCCATGCCCGCCATGACCTACGAGGGCCCTTGACCACTCAGCACGGAAATTTCTCCCCCCCTAGTTCCGTCCCCTCCCTCTCCCCCCCGCCTAGGGATCGTTGCAGTCCACCCTAACAATTTCCATCTCTAACGGTCCTCAGTTTCTTTGCCGCCTCCTTTCCTTTCCTGGGTCACGAATGAGTTCTGTCTTTGGTGAATTTTCTTCCCTCATCAACCTCCCTCGGCCCTCCCCCGGTTTTTTATCCGCGCATTCCTTTCCCACTTATTTGTCTTGAAGACTTACTGCTTTGTTGTCCCCCTGAGCCTGCGACCATCAGTCACATGGTTGAAGTCCTTCTCCCTTTCTTCGAGTTTCGGTCTCTCTCCCCTTTTTCGGTTTCTTTCTCACCCTTAATTCGTCCAAGGTTCTGTCAACTTTCCTTCGATCTCTATATTTTCCACGTTTTTTGAGGAGCTTGATCTTTCGTTGTCCTGGGCGATGAGCTGGATTTTGTAGTTCACTTTGGGTGGAGCGCCCAGCTTTGCCCCCATGATCTGACCTCCTATCCAGTTGAGAGTCTTCAGGTTCCATTCCAGCTTAACCTTGCTTTTATTGCTATGACCACCCAGAGTCAGAGGTGTACTCCATTCCTTCGAGGACATTATCCCCTCTGCTTTCTTCTAGTTTCTGCAGTTTCTTACGATATGCCCAAGGACGTCTCCCTTTCTGTCATGCGTGCCCATTCCTGCGAATTACTCCTCTTTGAAGGGATTCCCCTGCTTCCCCCCTTACAATGGAGCGGGTTCGGCGCCTGGCACGGGGCTTTTTTTTTTTCTTCCGCGTTTGCTTCCTTTTGTCGTGTTTCTGATGAAAGCCTTCTCGTGCTCGTAGTGTTTTTTTTTCTGTAGTTTTTTTCTTTTGAACCGCCCGGACGCAGTCATGAGGAAAGGGGAAGTCTTCAGTTCCCCCGTGGGGTTCCTCGGTTCCATCTCGCGGTTTTTCCCCCTATACGGTGGTCGGCTGAGGCGGTGCCCGGGCTGCGTTGGCGGTTTTTCCTTTGGATTCGCCCTCGTGTCAGCCAGAACATCGCGGTCCAAGCGGGTCCCCCTTTGGGGCTTGGTTCTTTCTTCGTCTCGTCTGGCTATACTGCAGTCTTTCGAACTCGCCGAGAAGAGAAGCCGACGTGAACCCTTCTTCTCGCCCCACGAATTACCTGACGATCTTGCCTTCTTTCTGGGCCAGGTGGCCGCTCCTTTTTTTGACGTGTTTCCAGTCGTGGCCGTGGCTTCCTTAAAGGAGGCAGTGACCCCTTCTTCGCCACTTGTGAGTGACCTTATCAGGTCGTGTAGGCAGACTATGCGCGAGATCGTTTCCGATTCTCCCACCTCTGCCCTTACCCTACTTTTGAGATCCTCCCTCATGCTTGATCAGCTACTGGAGAAGGAGGTTTCCATGGTACCCTAGAATCGGACGACTCCTCCCTGGCCATAATCGAACTTCCCGTGATAAGGCCCCCTTTCTTAAGGGCCATATCCGGCGAAGGTGCTCCCGTCCCTTCCCCTACTGATGACCCGCTCAACTCACCCACGGAGCCCGCCGCGGTCGGTGGCCAGGAGTCCACCTCGTGACGTTCTTCTTCTTTCCTCCTTTGTCGGCCACTCGTGTAAGAACTCGACTTCTTGCCTCTTTCTCCCCTGCGTGGAACGATCTGATTACGGCTTCTCCTCCTGTCGGGCGCCAAAGGAGATATGAATGGATATTTT